>ERZ1292623.30-Hain-H51-01um-R1-30-length-158253-cov-21_pt1 | contig 158253 bp, 187 predicted proteins | sample MGYA00564398_ERZ1292623 | MGnify/ENA primary metagenome ERZ1292623 (study PRJEB36523, sample SAMEA6512633) | groundwater metagenome | collected 2019-01-07 | study: AquaDiva: Metagenomics assemblies of 32 groundwater samples
TAATTTTAGAGGAAGCTGATGATTTGGTTTGCTCAACTGGTTTCGCAGTCCTTAAAGCAATAAAAATTAACCCATTCTATCTTTTTGTCTTTACAAAAACACCCTACTTTATAGACCAATTAGTGCGTCAGACCTCGGCAACTATGTATCCTGCTGTTAATGAGAATGATGTTTTGAATGTGTGGATATTTGTTCCTTCCGAAAAAGACCAGCAAAAAGTAGAGCAAATCGTCAAAGAGGCATTTCAGCTCAAAAAAGAAGCCGAAGCCGCTTATCAAGAATCACAGCAATTACTCAATGATACACTCGGTTTAAGCAAGATTAAAAAAACACTACAAACTGCTTTTTGGCGATGGAGTGATGAGATAAACATTATTGCTCGTATAGATCCAAATTATTATCAAAATTATTTCCAAGAATTAAAAGCCAGCAGGAAAAAACTAAAAACAGTTAAGTTGGAAGCATTGGCTTCGTTGATTGACTATGGAACAGTTCCGACCAGTCCAGACGCTCCACCAGAATTTGGAACGCCATATTTGACGGGCAAAAATATACAGCCGAATAATTTGGTTTTGGATAAACTTGACTATCTTTATACCGATACAACAGAAGCGATAAAAGACAAAGCCATAAGAGCTGGTGATGTGGTAATTACCCAAATGGGGACTGTTGGCAACGCCACCGTTATGGGCGAAGAACAAAAAGGATGGTTTTTCGGCTCGTTCCTAATTCGTATAAGACCCAACAGGAACATATCGTCAGAATGGTTAGCTTTGGTTATAAATTCTGATTTTGGGAAACAACAAATTCAGCAAGCTATGACAACGGCAAGCGTAAGGACGAACACGGATTTGCCGACTGTAAAAGGATTGGAAATTCCCATTATTGATAAAAAGAAAGAAACACAAATAGCCAATCTTTATATTCAATCAAGGGATAAAAAGGCATTGAGTAGACAAAAACTCCAAGAAGCCAAAGATCTTGTTGAAAACTTGATTAAAGCCCCAAAAGCTAGATAATATGGAAGCTGTAATTTTAGCCAAGGCGTTCAGAGGAAAATTGAATTAGCCATATGAACAAGCAAAAAGAAATAATGGAAAGTGTGGATACTCTGGAGAAGTAAAAATATGCCAATCTTTCAAAGCAACAATAATACAGTTAAACAATTAGAGCTTGAGGACTTCAAAGATGAAAAAGGTTTACAAACTTTCTTTGAAAAAAACCTTGAAACTCTTTTAAAAGTACATTTTGTTGCTACTGAATTATGGACAGGCGGTAACGAAGAAGGCGGTTATATTGACAGCGCAGGACTGGATCAGAACAATTCTCCTGTTGTGATAGAATACAAATGGAAGCAGAACGAAAATGTAGTTAATCAAGGATTATATTACATAGATAGAATACTTGAACATAAAGGAGATTTTGAACTCAAAGTACAAGAAGCATTAAAAAAACCCATTAAGGTAGAATGGAAACAACCTCGCTTAATTATCATTGCGCCCTCCTTTAATAAATATGACCAATATGCTGTTAAAAGAATGGGCGGAAACATTGAATTAGTAAGATACATACGATATAAAGGGGATTTTCTTCATTTAGAAACAGTTTTTGAAGGCTCAAAAATCGCTATTAAACCGGGTTCTTCGCTGAATAAATCAACGGAATTGCAAAATCCGTTTGAAGGAAGGTTAGATTGGCTAGCAAAAAAATCAAAGAAAAATCTTGATTTGTACAACACCCTACGAGAGCAAGTACTTGATTTAGATGAAAAAATAACTGAAAAATACTTTAAGAATGGGTTAAGTTTCAGAATTGGAGTAAGTTCATTTGCAGCGATTTCACCCTGGACAAACTATATTAGAATCTACATTCTTCACAGAGGAGATAAGTTGAACGATCCTAAAAAAATTGCTAGAGATATAGCTAAAATAGGCAAACTGTTTGCATCTTCTCACGACTTTGTTGTTAAGGAAGAAAGCGAAATTCAATACGCAATGGAGTTGATAAAGCAAGCATATCAGGCAGCTTTATAGATCTTACAGCAGGGAAGCAAACAAATTGGCATATAATGTCTTTTAAGGGCAGGATTTAATATAAATTTAGGAAGTAAGCTAGTGGCTAGAGAGATTGCTTATGGATGGGGTGTACGGGTGAGAAACCAAAGTCCTGCCCTAAACAATTTCAATAAATGATAACTTATAGTTATTGATTTAGCCTCAGGGGGTATTTTACGATTTTGTCTTAGCCTCAAAAATGCGTCCTAAATTTAACATTGTGCGACATGAAAGGAGAAAATACACTATTTCTTTTTGCTGGATTTTTTAATCCTTTTTGTCTTAACTGCGGATTTATTTTTTTTCTTCTTCGTCTTCTTATCAATTATAATTTTTTCTTCCCCATAAGACATTCTGTATATATTGTTTTGTTTGTCAAATTGCCAATCGGAAGGCATATTATGTTCTTTGAATTTCTTATCGTTGCGTAATGCTGGGACAATCCTATTTTTAAACATCTCTCTAAAATATGCAATTATTGGGTTGTTAGATTGTGGTCGCAAATCCCCATATAGTTCTCCACCATAAAGACTTAGAAACACTTTGAGCATTGAAGGATAGTGTCCTTTAAAATTCTCTCCTACTCTTTCTTTAACCTTTTCTAAAAACTTATCTTGCAATGCTTTAATCATTTGATTTTGTGGGTCATGGAATACTAACCAATATGGCTCTATTGCTTCCATTCGTGCATATCCTTCATGTTTCAACCAAGATATTCCTTCGTAAAGCTTAAAAAGTGCTTCTACTAATCCTTCGGCAAAAGTATATTTTTGCACTTCTAAATCCTGTTGTGAAAAAGTAGGGCGGTAAGCTTCCTGCCATCTTGTGTCTGAAACTGGGGTCAATCTATATTCAAAATCTATAAAAAATCTCATAAGTTGGGACATCTTTGAAGCGTGTTTATTCTTCCAGATTTCTTCTCCTTGCTTTGCAATGTCCATACACATTGAGTTGTAGCATTGGGCTAATCTTTCAGTTGCACTTCCCAGTTTTATGCCCGGATTACCAAGATAAGCTCCTGCATTAGTAGTAAAATATTTTCTTAATGCCATATCCAAACCAGTTATAGTATTTGATAATGTTATATCTGATATACCAGCACTCCAACCTAAAGCACCAAATACATCATAGTTGTCTACAATTTCCATTGATTTAAAAATAGCGTTAGAAAGAGGTTGTGCAACACCGCTGTAACCTCCCAGCTTAAACTCTCTTGTTAATACCGAGTTTTTATCTCTCATCAGCTGGGCAAATAGATTATCAAAAAATATGCTGTGTTCCGTGTTCCAAAAAGAATATTTTTTAGCATACTGAAGCATCCGTATTATGAACTTAACATTTTGTCTTGAAATATAATCAATAAAATTGGCACCTGACAGGTCAATATTTATGAACTGTAAGCATCTAATGGCAAGTTGGTTTTTAAAATTCCTTCTCTCATCAATTTCAGAAGAAAGTGGTCTTGGGACTTTTGACGCAAGGGATACGAGTTTTTCTAAATAACTTCCAATTATCTTACATAACGCTGCCAAGTCTTCTCCTCTCATGTTATCAAGTAGTTCCCAGCTCATAGCATCAAGTAATTTAGTATTGAAAAATGGTTTAAACCATTGTGGGTTTTTTAGAAATGCAAGATAAAGAAGAATAAGAAGGCTGAAAAGCAATAAGGCAGCGACTTCATACACGGAAGGTTGGTTAAGGACGTTGCCTGCATTGGTTAAGAAAGATTGAGGTATTGAAATATGCAGTTGAAGAAAGTTATATAGCATAGGTAAAGTACAATATAGAGATGCTTGGCAAATATAAGAAACGAAATGACCAAGCGAACTACCTACAAAAGAAATTACTGGAAACAGAGATGAAGGCGGTGCGTTGGCAATAATAACAAGAATGATTGGTAGTCCTACGAGAACTACTGTTACTGTCCGAAGCCAACCCAGATAGAATAAATATCTTCTCAAACGGGTTGTTTCCATGAACTGTGTTATTGCAAAGATAATTACTGCAATCGTTAAGGCATCATGCCAAGTTAGGAGTTGTGGTTGTAAATTTGCAACTGCCATATTAAGATTGGGCAGATTTTTGCTGTTGACTTTATTTGGGGTTAATTATACTATATCCGCGAAGGCTTAAAAAGGTAAACTTTTTAGTTTGGTGCTTTTTAAGATTGTAGCTTCAGAAGTAGGGGATGACTTATAAATCCCCGCATTTTTATTTATTTCCTAAAATTAGTACAGTTACATTTCCTGATTTACCATAAAAATTTCCTTTAAGGGTATAAGTTCCTGCTTCAGCATAGTTGCTCTTAAACATAACATCAGCGTGTTCTTTACTTTTCTCCCAGTCAGTTATTATCTGTTTCTCATTTGTGTAGCCAACGGCGAGATTTTCGCCAAGAAATTGATAAAAATATCCTAGCTTGTTGGCTACAGTTGAATATGTCAGCCCGCTCCGCGTTGCTTCATGTGTATATTCTTGAGTATCAAATATAGTTTTTGCTCTGAGATAAGCGACATAGTTAAGCATTTTATTTTCTTTCAATGGTTTCAAGTTTTTCTCTTGTCTTTTCTCATTAAGAAGATTGAGAAGTCGCGTTGAATTTATACTCGTTTCTTCCGGAGGAGGATTATAGGTAGGAGGATTGAAATGGTAATAGTATCCCTGAACATTATCTCCAAACATACTGCCTGCACCAAAGGCAATTAGAGAAGATCCCAAAATAAATCCAAGAACAAGGAGAACCCATGTTTTTTTCATTCCTTAACTATAGCAGAGATCGCCAAGATCTTTTAGTTGTTTAGGAGCAACTGTTTACTGTATGTAGCACTTTTATTAGCTTAGTACTATACTACACTACAGGAAGAAATAATATGGAGCTGAGAAATCAAAAAATCCTAATTGTTTCATTAGTAGTCATAGCTATTTCAATCGCTTACTATGTGCTAATTTATCTGCCAAAACAGCAAGATATAACCTTGCGGAAACAGGTTTATGAGTTGTGTGTAAAAGAGGTAGCTGAAGCCCGAAAAACTTTAGGACAATATTTTAACCAGCAATTCCTAGCTCAAGAAATAGACCAAAAGAAGTATCTAGAAACATTAGCACTTGTTGCTTCAAGGAATGATGAAGTAATAGCAAATTGCGTTGAAAAAAGGCTTCAGGAGTATAAGAGGTAAAAACCACCTTGCAACTAGCCAAAAAATTAGTGAAACTATTCGCCCGGAAACAAGGTGGCAATACTAATCTTAATATATTTTTCCTAGATTAACAAATGAGGCTAAGGTGGCGTAATGTAAATCCTTATGGACAAGGATTCTGCGCTCCTATTAACATAAACTTGGCTGGAAAATTTGCCCTGCCACTTGAGCGAGAAATAGTAACAAAACCATCTTCCGTTGGTTGTGTGTTGTTTATAGTTTTGAGGCTATTATTCATATTATTTCAAAGCAGTTTATACTTAATCTTAACAGAGAATGGTTTTTTTTGGAACTCTATCGTTTCAATAATTCTTAACAGAATCATTTTCACTTTTCTCTTATCCTCAGGTGTGGGCATCTCCAGAAACTTCTTAATAGCGTCTTCGTAAGCCTTGTCCCACGTAACTCTATCAGTACCAACTCCTACTGTATCTTCCAGTTGTATAATTTCCTGTTTCAGCCCTTCAATTATCGGTAAATACTTTTCTTTATTCTTCACATACTCTCCTAGTGTGTCTGCTCCTTGTAAGTACGCCTCTTTAGCTCTTTGATATTCTATATTCACTTTTTGTAGCATGACTTTTCTTTGCAACAATAACTTTCCTGCATCAGTCTTCTTTGATTGTCGCAACCTTTCATTAAATGCCTTTCTGGTAGTTTCGTTAAACAGCTTTGAGATATCAGTTAGCACTATTTGGTCTACCACCGCTTGCTTAATACCATTATGATAGCAAGTTCCTCTATGCAGGAATGTCCCGCAGGCATAGCCTTTAAATGAGTAAGGTGTGCCATTCTTGAAAATCCTATTACTTTTAACCTGAAACATAGAGTAATGACAACGCATACATTTCAATAGCCCAATCAAAAGACCATCTGAGCTTACAGCCCTTCCTCCAAGAGTCCTACGTTTTTCCATTGCCTGCTGTATCTTACTGAAGTAGTCCTTAGTCCATAGACCTTTATAGCAAGCCTTTTCAATCATCCATTTTTCCTTAGGTTGAATTATTCTTTTTCCGTTTTTGACAGGCTTCCATCCGAATCTCACAGAACCTGCATAGGCTGGATTTTTCAGTATGACCAAAACTGCAGACCTTCCCCACTTTTTTCCCTGAGGGGAGGGGATATCGTCTTGGTTTAATTTCTGAGATATTTTCCAAATCCCGACACCCTGCAAGTATTCTTGAGCAATCCGATTAACAATAGCTGTTTTTTTCCTGTTCCAGATATAAATAGTCTGCAGTATTTCATTCCCTCTTTCATCATTTCCTTGAACTTTATACTTTTTAACCAACCCATACGCCAAGCTTCCTGCAGGTTTGCCTTCTTTTATCCTTTTTGGCATCCCGATTTTATAGTTGCGTCTAATTTGAGACAGTTCAAGTTGGGATTGCAAGTCACTAATAGTCTCATTTATCACTGTGGAATCGTCATCAAGGGGGTCGTAACAACTGGGACACTTAATTGGTATGGGTTGAGCTAAGGAATAGATTTGCACTCCCGACTTTCTTAATTCGTTTCTGATTTGAGTTGCGGTAGTCACATTTCTACCTAATCTGCTGCTGTATGCGGTGAAAACAACGTCAAACTTTTTGTTTTTTGCATCTAGAATTAACCTCTGAATATCTTCTCTCTCAATAGTCCTTCCAGAAATTCCTTCATCACGATATTCTTCCCCCACGAAAGCAGTTCTTATCTCATTACCGCATTTTGGACAATAACCTTTATGGTTTATTATGGCTTCTTTTGTCTTTTTCTTTTGTTCACCAAGGCTGGCTTTCTCGTCAAAGATAATCCTTGAACCAAGTTTTGTTTGCTTTCCCATTTGACCTTTAGTTGAGACTCGGCTATAAGTAACTGCGTTCAAGATAGCTGGGTCTTTTTCAGAAAGGTATCCTTGCGTTATTTGCACTTTTTTCATAAGTTTGTTATCCTACACAATAGGCACAGTAAAACCCTACTGGTTTTACGCCTACCAGAGGTTGTCCCTTTGCAAAGCGACCTCTGGTTTTTATTGTTAACTTTAGCGTAAAGAGTTTTTTTTCTGTTGTCAAGTGTTTAGGCTGTCAAATCAAGCTGAACTCAATACGCCAACATTGTTTGTCAAGAAAAACATTTCCTCTCCGAGCATGGTAGAAAGTCTACTCTTTTGTTTTCTGTTAAAAGAAACCATGTTAGTAAGTATTCGCATCTTGTTATTTCCTATATGTTGTGCATTTTTATTATCTTTAATGACTTTTAATAAGGTTTTCGTGTGTTTATATTGTTTACAGGTAGCATTGATATACATAGACTAACTTCTCCTCTTTCTGCGTAATTTAATCGTGTATGTAAAATAAGCGGATGGATTTAGAATAGACTTTTCACCAGAGTTGTGGCGTTTCATCATGCGAGTAATAGTGCGGTTTATTGCTCGTGGATTGTAATGCTGGGCGATATACAACCAATGTCCAGATTTACTTTTATGGGAACTAAAGAGTGTTTCCAAAAGCGAAGATATTTTTTTAGGGGGAGTTCGGTAAGTGCATGTCCTCAGTTCTGCGATTGCTTCTCGTTTACTTTCAATTAACTCAAAGTTAGCGTTTCGTTTACCGCTATCATTAGACATTCCACTAACACTAACATTCTCATTCGTTCTTCCATATTTCTTTTGTTCTTCAGCTTCTGTTTTCGCAAGCGATTCACAAACTAAAAGCTGCTCGTAAATATCAAAGTTGAGATTATCCAAATTATAACCTGCATGATAAATTTCAGTAATTCTACGAATTATTTCTTTTCCAGTTAAGCCATTAGGATAGAGTTTAGTTAGTTGATTTTCAAATTGTTTTTCTTCCATATCCTTTCTCTCTTTCTTTCTCAGTTGGTATTAAGACGAATCCTTTACCGATACAGGCATGACAAGTAATTTGTTTGAAAGACACTGTACCCCATCCGTTACAAACAGGACACTTCTGTGCAATGTATTCTGGTCTTAGTTGTGTTGAAATAATTTTTTCGTCTGTCATATCTTTCTTTCCAACAAAAAAGGCAGTTGCCGAAAAAGCAAACTGCCAAAAAAAAAGGATACACCGAAAAGGCATTTGCTTTTAGCAAATATCCATCTTCATCTGTATCTCTATCTTATTTTTTTCGTTTGTTACGTCAGTTTATAATGGAATCTTTCTTCCATTATTACCATAAGGTATTTTTGAAAAAATGTCAAGCGTTAAATTGATATCAAGCCCTAAGTGCAAAATTATGCATTCATTGTCAGTAGGGAAAATAAATGCAGTTTCCTAGTCATTATAAGTAAGAGAGTAGAGGATATATGAGTTATTGTACATATTTGGTTAGCGATTGCCTCCGTCCTACAACCAACAGCCTAAACAACAACAGTCAGGGGTAGGGGTACTTGTGATACTTTTCTTATTAAGCCACATCATTGCAACAAGACAAATAAGCATTACGGAAAGTTCTACAACAAAGTAAGCAAGAAGGATGGCTGTAATGGGCGTATAGGCTTCAGGGCTTGTTTGGCAAACTATGCCATATTGTCCAGCCCAACACATAAATAGCGTTGGAGCAAGTCCTGCAACCAGCAAGGCAGCGGTAAATATCGCAAGAATTGTGAGAACAATTTTCTGTTTTTTATTTAGATTGCTAAACTTCATAGAATGATTTTAATCGCTTCTGTAGGCTTCTGTAATGCTTCTAGGCTTTGGTATAAATCATAAATGGTTATTTATTATACTCTTGAAGCCTCTTTTCAACACAATTGTTTACCCATGTGTCACGTATGACGCCCCATTTCGTAATCCCATCTTCCTTTCCATACTGCCCCATTAACACATCAGCTTGGTTATTAAGCAGTTCACTTGAATCGGTTTCTTTCAAACATACTTCATACACCTGTTTCCGCAGAGATATTTCCTGCTGTTTTGGTAGATACAATAACAAATAGTATGCGATTGATAAAGCGATTATAATAAACGAACCTACGACAAGCTGATTATTTTTCATTTCTTCTCACTCCACTTCCCCAATATTTCACTGATGATGCCAATAATCCCACCAAGAGTTAACCCAGTTTTCCCACCTAGAAAAATATCATCAATAAACAAACCTACTATGACTCCGATAATAAGACCCCAAGTTGCCCCTCCCCAAATAGTTGAACGAGAGCTAAATGTGATTACAAGTGCGAGTATGACAACGATAAAAAGAACGTTCATGATAAGAATCATATTTTTACTACTTTTCTTTCCTCTTTAATGCAAAGAGTCCTACGCCAATGGCCCCCAAAACAAGTCCATGTCGAAGAAGAATGGTCTCCAGAGGTTCTCCATCGCAGATAATTCCTCCTCTCCAGCGTCCACAATCGTCAATTTCCGAGATAAGGACAATAAGAAACACAACAAAAACTGCCCAAAGAATATAGTAAGCGGATTTATGTAAGTTCATGTTACTTTTAGTCTTAATCTCATGCGTAAATCTGGAATATATTTCCTGTTGTAAGTCTGACATATATTCCATAATTCTGTCAAGATGACTAATCTTAAAAGGCTAGGTGAGAAAGTTAAGCACTTAAGAAAGGAGAAGGGTTTGACACAGGAAAAGCTCGCAGAGTTGGCGAACATTGACCCAAAGACGATAATAGAAATTGAAAATGCGAGACGAAGGAATCCCACCCTCAAAACATTAAATAAAATTGCAAAAGCACTTAATACCACTCTCACTAGTCTCCTTTCATAATAATCTCTAAACACAGTACTTAAACAGGGTGTGAGAGCCTTTCCTCACTCTTTCCAGTACTCTATTTTCTTTGATACTCATATCTTTTTTTAGCCTTGTTTGAAGCTAGAACTGTATTGCTGATACCTGCTTCTGTGATAAGTCTGTGGACTTTCTGTGATAGTTCTTGACTTATTTCGGTTCATATCTAAGGTTTATCTTCTTTTTATCCAATTTTCGTAGTTCCCAAACCTTCTTCTTCCACTTATCAGACTCGACTGAAACGGGATTGCTTAGCAATGCTCCTTGATAGTAAAACTCTAGGTCAACCAATCGTTCATAAGACACACCTTGTTCTTTTGTTTCTTTCCTAAGTCGTGTGCGACCTTTTTCCGCATGACTATCCAATTCGTGTTTTTCTAGCTCAAGTTTCTGTCCCAACTTTCGTTTATGTTCCACAATTTCCAGCCAGTAATCTACTTCTCTGGATTTCTTTGCCCTACACAAATACATAACCGCAAGGCCAGGATGTAGTACTTCCACTTTATCCTTTTGGTTAATCCTCTCGCTTGATTGAGCTAACGCATTAACAAGAACAGCAGCGAAAGGGTCTGCGATTCCAACATCCTCTAAGGCAATTACAGATAGTCTCCGCCAGAGATATTTGATATAGCCTCCCTCGAACATTTCATACGCCCAAAACGCAGCTCTTTCTTCCTGATTTCTTCGTATCGCCTTTTGTAGGGCACTTACCACTTCATCTAACCTGTACCCATTCTTTGTCTTGAGCTCGAATCCTCTACTTTTTCTCAACTTATCATCCCCAGTTTCTTTAGGAACTTTTATTAGAACTTGTTGCGTGTTTTTCATAAATTATATTTAACATCTTCTCAAGTGCAATTTTTGCACTTAGAATAGACATTTGACTACATGTTGTCAGATTTACCCTGATATCTTTCCTCCATTTCCAAGCTAAGCATAATCCCCATTACCTTTGTCATATTCTTTACGAACTGTCCCCTGAATTGTCCTGTTCTTAACTCATCAAATCCAAAATCCTTACAGGTTAGTGACATTGTTGCTTCAATTATTTTAATCAGAAATTTATCGTGAGATTTATCTTCCATGAATTGCTCCTTTCATTGAAAACGGATAGCGAGGTGGCAGTCTCAATAGCAAAAGTAATTCTTGTCTCTTTTTTTCAAATGCTTGTAATTCTTTTTCTAATTCATTTGCGAGTTCCATTAGGGGCTTACAAGGGGAACGTTTGCGGAGTCTTTGATTATTCATTTGTATTGTCATATCAATCTAATCTCTATGTTTAGGCATATTCGTAGCGTAAGTGATTTTTTTTCTGTTGTCAAATTTCGTGTTTCTGTTTAGATTGATTTAGTAGTCCAAAGCGTAAAATATTTTGATGGTGCCAAAAAGAAGGTTATATTCTTATAAAATTTGTACTATAATGCTTCTCAACGAGCATAAATCTATGATAATAGCATTTAGTTTTAACTCCAATACGAAGCCAGTTTTGCAAATAGACGATAATACTCACAACCAAGTTTCTATAAGACTTATTCCTTTTGGAGACGAACACTTAACGATACACCTACAACAAAATGGCACGCTGTTGCTTACTCACTCCAGTCAGAACAAAGAGCCATCAGTATGGGACGAGGATAATATCAAAATTGCTTCTGCCTTGAGCTACGCTAATCCTGACAGGCATGGTCAGTATATTCATCATTCATCTCTTCCTAAGTTAGACAATGCTTCAGGTTATCATTTGGTAGGAAGAATGATTGATTTGGACTCGTTTACTCCCAGGGTTCGGTATTTTAATAACATTGACCAGACTTTTCCTGTTAGGTCTTCAAAGTTTAAGCTCACTATTTATCTCTCAACAAAAGATAATCCTCGTAAATCTTTCCATACAACAACTACATCTCTCGGCGACCTATGCTACGAATTTGAGGCAAAATAAAGCTATGGGGAGAATGAATTATAGAGACATATTGATTTCTGAATTGCAGACGGAGGTTTTTGCTAATTCTTATATGCAGGGTTTTGCAACATACGCTCCTAAAATTATAGACACACTTACTCAAATCATCTACTTTTGTGGAAAGAAGAAAGATATTAAAACTCTTGAAGGAGAGCATTATTCCTATTGTTTTAATCAATACTTACAGATACCTTATTCTTTTAGAGCTTGCCTCATTCTTTATGAGCGAGGGCATTACTTAGAAGCTTGTTTTATAGTAAGATACCTGTTTGAGACTCTGGTAAAAATGAAATACTTGGGAAAACATAAGGATTTTATTCAAAGAGTTTGGGCAGGAAAGACTATTAAAATCCCTACAAAAAAAGGCAAAGAGAGAAGGCTTCTTATAAGAGATATGTTTGAAGAAGTCTCCCCAGGATTTTATGAGAGAAATTATGGACGTTTTTTATCAGGTGTTCAGCACAGCGGAATAGCAGCTTTGCTTTTCAGAACAGAGGGAAAAACTAATAAAGATAGAACTGTAAGGATGGGCTCTACTTGGGATGAGAGAACAGCAACATATGTTATCAATAACTTTACTGCAATTGGCTACTGTTATTTAAACAATTTTCCAAGATTCTTTCCTGAGGGATTTGCAGAAGCTGAGAAAGATTTTATATTTCAATATGATGAGATAATAAAATGGCTAAAGGGTGCTATAAGAAGTCATAAAAGGGCAAATGCTAAATCTGAAATCTGGTATGAAGAAATGCGTGGCTTGATGTAAATACCCCATTTACAACACATTATAATTATTCAAGTAAACCAAAGGGAATAATTAAAAGTTCTAAGCGTCTACCAAAGGGGTGTGCTTGAAGTTCAAATTTTAGGATTGCATTTCCATGCTTGTTATGCGTAGAGAAACTGGAGAGATTGGGTGGATTTCTGATATACTACTGTTGAAAATAGAGACAGTATTTATCCGTGAGATGAAATAAAAATAACGATATGGCAATATACAAACAATCTGGCAACAAACTAATTTTAATTAAAGAAAAGAAAATTGATTTAGAAAAAACAATACAAAATCTTGTTGAGCAAAATGTAGATGAGCTTTTTGGGTTAAGCTTTGTTTCTTCGGAATTCCCTCTAAGCAATTTAAGAGTTGATACATTAGCATTTGACGAAGAATTAAAATCTTTCGTAATTATTGAATACAAGAAAGACAAAAGCATTAGCGTTATAGACCAAGGATATGCGTATCTAGCACTTCTTCTTAATAATAAAGCTGATTTTGTGCTTGAATATAACGAGAGGTGCAAAAAGAATTTGAGAAAAGACGACATTGACTGGTCTCAATCAAAGGTTTTATTTATTGCATCTTCATTTACAAAGTATCAACAAGAAGCTATTGGTTTTCAAGACCTACCCATAGAGCTATGGGAAGCAAAGAAGTTTGATAACGATTTAGTTTCCTTTAACCAGATAAGGGCTTCTGAAAAAAGTGCTAGTATAAAAACTATTGCGAAAAACCAAGATGTTGAAAGAGTATCAAGAGAAATAAAGCAATACTCTTTAGAAGACCACATAAAACCAACATGGACTAAGGCAAAAGAGCTATTTAATGAGTTTTCCCAGCGTGTTTTAGAGCTTGATGCTCGTTTTGAGATACACCCTGTAAAATACTACATTGGTTTTAACATAGAAAACAAAGTAGTGTTCAATGTTAAAGTTAGGTCATCTAAATTGCTTCTTGAGCTTTACAGGGTAAAACCAGAAGACCTTAAAGACCCAGAAAAAAGAACAAGATACAGAAATAAAAGCTTTGAATACTATGGCAAACATGTTACTCAATTTGATATTGAGAATGAAGATAGTATTGACTATGGAATATCGTTAGTCAAACAAGTGTATAAGAAATTTCTAGAATAGGAGAATGGAGAACTTTTGGAAAAACATAGCAGTTCCATGAAAAAGAAAAAAATTCTCCAATAAAGATAAAAAGACTAAATAGTCTCTAATTTTCCTCATTGATAACTCTAGTATGTAGACCCAAAGTTAGCAATTAGCTATGCTTAGCTCATGTCTTCTGTATCAAGGTCATTTGGGAATAAGGTCAGACAAGAAAGATTAAAAAGAAACTTATCACAAGAAGAATTTGCAGAATTAGTTGGTCTTCACAGAACCTACATTGGAATGGTTGAAAGGGGAGAAAAGAACATTACCCTCAAAAATATAGAGAAAATCGCCAAAGCCCTTGAAATTTCACTTAATGAGTTAATGAATTTAGAGCAATAATATGGGAACACTTGCATTAAGGGGTAGAAAAAATTGGCAAACTATAAGCGGAGGTAAAGCTCTCGACCAAGAGAAATTATTTGAAGAAGCATTTGCACAAGAATTTAAAAATTCAGATGAATTTATATTGCGGAAAAATCCGAAAGAGTTTACTCATATTTATGAAAAGGTAAAACTTAGCAAAGAGGTAAAAAACGCAATTTATAATCCAGGTAGAAAATGGCATCATGGAATAAAAATAGACTTTGCGATAGAGAACAAAAAAACTAAAAAAACAATTTACATAGAGGTAAAAAGACAGGATGGTTGGGTGGAAGGAAAACCCCCAAGTGCTGGAAGGGGAAATGCACACGAAAGGTCATCTAAATTTTTCGCACCAGGATTAATAAAGCTATTAAGAAACTATGGTAGGCTTGGTGATGAAATCTTACCATTTTGGGTTGTTTTTGCTGGAGATATTGCCCGTGACCCTAAGCGTGTAAGAGAAATGACTTTTTGGTATGACGGTTTTCCAGATAATTTCTTTATGTGGAGATATCCCGACCCAAAGCCTTTAATTGACCATTTTAATACTAAATTGAAGCCTCTTCTAATGTAGCTTCGTATTCTTTTCTTTCTTTTTCTAAAACATCTAATCCCCATACAGACCAACCTTCAGTTTTTCTTCTTGCGAAAAGTTCTATCTTTTCTTGACTTGGAAACATTTTCTCTATTCCTTGGATTATTTCTATTGGTTTTTCACTATGTCCGTTTCTTGGAATTCTTATTAGTTGTTTTACATTTCGTGCACCTCTTGGTCTTGGTATTTTGCCACGTTTGAATACTAAACATAATTCACAATATGAAAGAGTGTATTGTCCAGGGTTGTGATTCATTTTGTCCCAAACAAATGCCACTGTTTTATATTCAAATCCCCATGCTTTACCCAACTCTATGGCCTGGTCTAAATGAGGATTTGTTGTCCACATAAATAAAAGGCAATCATCCTTTGCTATTTCGTTAATGGGCAATTTCATCAATTCACTTGTTTTTAATGTTGGGTACTTAAAATTAGCTGTACTAATGAATATTTTTCTTGATAGGTCAATCTTTTCTTTACTTACGCTACTTTTATCGTATTGTAATTTTCCACCATAGTGCCAAGGTGGGTCAGCATAAATTACATCAAATTTTTTATTTGGTAATTTAGGATAAAGACTTTGCAATGGATTTTGCTTTGCTCGTCTTTTAACGTCTTCGTTATAAATTGAATACCCAGTTTGTTTATCCATTAAAGCAGCCTGATATATGTTTAATTGAATTTTTTAGAATTTTTATATTGCATTTTTTATTAGCCTAACTTCTGCTACCTGTTTTAATAATATATCAAATATTTCGCCACCAAGCAATCTACTATTGCCTAAGGCCTTAAAAGCCGTATTGATTTCCGTTGTAATCTTTGTTAAATTATTCTTGAAGACTTGAAAAGGGAAAACTTTATTACCTTCCTAAGATTAGTACTGTTATATTTCCTGATTTACCATAAAAATCTCCTTTCAAAGTATAAATTCCTGCTTCAGCATAGTCATTCCTAAACATAATATCAGCATGTCTTTTACTTTTCTCCCAGTCAGTTATTATTTGTTCTTCATTTGTATATCCAATGGCAAGATTCTCGCCAATAAACCTATAAAAGTAACCCAGCTTATCTGCGACAATTGAGTATGTCAGCCCGCTTCGTGTTGCTTCATGAGTATATTCTTGAGTATCAAATATAGTTTTTGCTCTGAGATAAGCAACATAGTCAAGCATTGTATTTTCTTTAATTGGTTTCAAGTCTTTTTGTTTCCTCTTTTCATTAAGAAGGCTGAGAAGTTGCGTTGAGTTTATGCTAGTTTCTTCATGGGGAGGATTATAAACAGGAGGGTTGAAATGATAATAGTATCCTTGAATATTATCCCCAAACATCATGCCAGCACCAAAAGCAATTAGAGAAAATCCCAGAATAAATCCAATAACAAGGAAAACCCATGTCTTTTTCATTTCTTATCGTATTTATGAAGCCACCTTATGGTTTGCTTGTAATTAATGAGATTATTCGCCCGCCACAAGGTGGCAATTCAATACTAATATATTTTTATTAGATTAACAAATGAGGCTATAAGACTATGAATTATGATTAACCGTTGTCCATAGGTTGTCTTAATGCTTCTAAAACATGATGAGGAAACTCTGGAAATTCGTCCAAAAATAATAATCCCCTGTGGGCTAGAGAAATTTCTCCTGGTTTTGGAATAGTTCCTCCGCCAATAAGTCCAATATGAGAAGTTGTGTGGTGAGGAGAGCGAAACGGTCTTTTGACAATAAGAGACTCTTTATTTAAAAGACCAGAGATACTATAAATTTTTGTTACCTCAATTGCTTCTTCTAAGGTAAGACGGGGAAGGATGGACGGAAGGGTTCGAGCAAGAAGTGTTTTTCCAGCACCAGGTGGCCCTTTTAAAATAATATTATGAGAGCCAGCGGCTGCTATTTCCATGGCTCGTTTTGCTCTTTCCTGACCTTTGACATCTTGCATATCAAAGTCAAAAGTTTCATCCCGAAAAACATGATTAAAGTTTATATAGGTTTGTTTCTCTATTATTTTTATTCCCTGTAAATGTTGATAAAGCGTAAGGAGATTAGGGGTTGGATAAACTTCAATATCTTTTAAAATTCCTGCTTCTTTTGCATTAACAAAAGGCAAAAAAACTCTTTTTAGTTTTTTATTTTTTGCAAGAAGTGCTTGTGGTAAAACACCGTTTGTATGTCTTAGCCGCCCATCTAGAGATAATTCTCCCATAAAGAGAGAGTCTGTTATATCTGTTTTTAGCTGTTCGGATGCAATAATAATTCCAAGAGCAATTGGTAAGTCATACGCTGGGCCTTCTTTTGGTAAATCTGCTGGAGCAAGATTAACCGTTATTCTTTTTGATGGAAAATCACATCCAGTATTTTTTATTGCACTTCTTACCCTATCTTTTGCCTCCTCGACTGCTTTATCGGGAAGCCCTACTATTGTAAAGGATGGAAGGGAACCTGATGAAATATCCACTTCTACCTCAACCGGCACCGCATCCAATCCAACAACGGCAGAAGAATTTACTTTCGCAAGCATAGAGTTATAATTTTTTCCTTAAATCGTTTTCTTTTATCAAATTTAGTTTTTTGTTCCTGAAATCAATAAGAGCTATAAATGGTGAAAATAATTGAACTCCTGCAATTGCTTGAGTGACTTGAGGATTTTGTATCATCGAGGCTTCTACTTCTTTTTCTATGCCATTAAATTTAACTTTAACTGAAAATAAGTAATCAATACCTATTCGTCCATCTGCATACTGTGCCCTACCTATACTAGCTAATTTAGCTCCTATTTCAATTAAATCAAAAATTGGTAAGGATAAACTGCCAGAATGTCCCGTATCAAAAAGTGCGGTGAGCTGCTTTTCCTTTCTCTTTGTACCTTTTACACTTAATACCACCTTAGGTTTACCATCTTCTGCGTCAAAGTACCCAATCATAGCTAAAGGAAGGAGGAGTAAATTCTTGGGAATAACTTGCGATTTTTTCTATTTCCCCAATCCTTCTTGTTACAAAAATTTTGTCTGGAAAGTTCTTTTTCGCCTCTGCAACTGCTTCCTCTTTAGTATCACCAAGAAAATATTTTCTTGATTGTGCCTCAATTGCAACATATTTACCATTATTTCCTGGCTCTAAAATACTTTTTAGTTCTTGCTGGTAAATTTCTTCTCCCTTTTTTAATAAATCTTGTACATTGATAGTTGATGGTATTGGATTAATAATCATATTTATGTTCATTATAGAAGATAAAGTCTTTGTAAGCAAGATATCAATGCACGGTGTTCAGGACATACTATACAGTTTGGGAAAGAATTTGATATTGTAGGAGTGTAAGTCTATTGCTTTTTCAGATTGTCTTCTCAACCCATCTTAGAACCGTGCCCAAAACGTCCATTTTTCATTTTTAATCTTTCTCATTTAATGCCATTGAAAATGGGCAGGTATCCATTAAACTAGACACATATTCTCACTAACAAGTAAGATAAACGGAGGCAGGAAGTGAGGAGGTGAAAAGTTTATGGGTACATTTAAATTCATACCAAAAGAAATTAAAGAACAAATCCTGAAAAGAATAAAAGAAGAGGGAATTACTGTAACAACAGCTGCTGATGCAGGGATTTCTCCCAAAACGATCTATAACTGGATGAGAAGTAAAACTTTATCCGATGGAAGTATCTTAGAGATAAGCAGGTTAAAAAGGGAAAATAGAGAGTTAGCAGAGATAATTGGTCGTTTAACTCATAGCCTAACCAGATCAAAAAAAAATTAAGGAGGTTCGTATGATTGTTACAGAGAAGAAAAGAGAGAGTAAAACACAACTGGCAAAACGCTTAGGAGTTTCAAGATCTTCTCTTTACTATAAAGCAAAAAGAGATACCCTTGATGAGGAAATGAAAAAGCAGATATTAATCATTCTGGGTTTACATTCGAGCTACGGACATAAAAGAATTGCTTTGGAATTTCGACTTAATAATAAAAGAATACGCCGTGTTATGAAAAAATACGGGATAAAGCCATATAGAAGGAGAGCGAGTATCCCAAGGAAAAAAGATGATGAGAATAAAGAGGGAACAAAATGGAAAAATGAAATTATGGGCTTTTGCCCAATTAAACCTAATATTGTCTGGGCATCTGATTTTACTTATATTAAATTTCAAGGAAGCTTTCTCTACCTAGCAACAATAATTGATGTTTATACTAGAGAAGTTATAGGCTGGAATATATCAGCTGTGCATGATACGAAACTAGTGTTAGGAGCAGTACAGCACGCAATTGAAAATATAGGGAAAGTACCTGTATATCTTCATTCTGATCAGGGATCGGAATATGATGCGAAACAATACGAAGATTATATTTTAAGTAAAGAGATTATGATTTCAATGAGCAATAAAAACTCGCCATGGGAGAATCCTTTTCAAGAATCATTTTACTCCCAGTTCAAAGTTGATCTGGGGTATGTTAATAGATTTAAAACAGGGGAAGAACTGATTGAGGAAATCTATCAAACAATTTATTATTACAATAATTTAAGAATTCATACCAGCTTAAAAATGGCGCCTGTTATATTCAAGCAAAACTTTGAAGATCGTTTACAGAAAGTGAGAATAACTGTCTAAAAAATTGGGTACTTGACAAGGCCAAAACCAAAGAGACATTTGTGGAGGAAACATAAACTACCCAAGTGTTTATTTTACAGAGAGACTTGATCTAATACTCAATGCCCCACGCATTATTCAACATGCAACTAAAACATACAGAGAAGTCCCGCCGAAGTAGTTGTTACTACAAGACAAACATAATATAATAACTCTATGGATACGTCTAATATAAACCCTCAGCAATCAGAAGGTCTTCAAAAGCCTGATCTTTCAAAAGAGCTAGCCTACGTTACCAAGGAAATGTACAAGAAAAATCTCGAACTCGCGCAAAAAAATAAAACATTGTCTCTTCTTAGACAAATAGACTTTAAGAGCTCAAGACATTTACAGCTTCTTTAGCGCACTCAACGTCTTGCTGCGTATCCGTTGACCCCCCAACGCCTACTCCACCAACCAATTTCTCGCCCATTTTTACTGGTAGACCCCCAGCCATTGGTGTCAACTCACCACCAAAAAGAGTGTTAACTCCAAAATATGGTTTCCCCTCCCCTGCATATGGACCTAGTCCTTCGCTTGGCATGCCTAGATTAGCAGCAGTAAATGCCTTGCAATAAGCAAAAATATTTCCTCTCAATAAGCTTATTTATTTATATAGCTTCGTAAAGCCAAGCATTACAAGGCGTCCCCTTGCAAAGTTAAGTCCTTTCTTCGACAGCGTCTCCGTACAGTAATAGACCTAATTTTTTAGTCTTTCTGCCATGGCAAGCGTGCATTTGGCTTAGAGAAAAGCCATGCGTCCGAAAGAGCCATAAATACTACCCCAAACATGAAGCTCCATGAAAAGGAATCCAAACTAGCAATTGCTCTAAAACTTTCACCTGATAGATTCATAAAGAAAAAGCCTATCAAGAAATTTACAAATCCCCATATAACATTAAGACTAGCAGAAGAAACTCTTTTAAATGGAGTCATATGGGTTTGTCCAGTGATTCCTTTCACAAAATGGGGAACACCGTTTGCCAAAAATAATCCTGCAAGGAAAGCGTACAGCAATTCCATAATTTTACACCTCCTTTCATTATTTAGCATATTAAACGTGAGAAAAATTGTCAAGAATTGAAAAAACAGAATTATCTGTTAAGGACAATGAGGGCAGTCGCGCCAAGAGAGACAAACATTGCTGCCGTAAATACTGCTGATGCTCGAATTTTGGAGTTCTTATAATGTTGGAATGTGTTAGTAATTTGATGACTTGCAATAAGAAGAGTGGAAGCAAGAAATAATGAAGCGGGTATATTTCTGTCAATAGTAATGAAAGAGTCAATAAGAGCTGAAGATGCACTGGCAGTCATAATAAGTGGTCCGGCAACGCGTAGCATATGGAGCTTAGCTTCATCATGTCTTTTTCCAAGTTGATATGCATTTATTGTTATAGATGCAGCCATAGCTAAAGCCGCAGCAAGACCTACTCGCGCATAGTTGTTGCTTAAAACATCAGATATTACCCCGTCTTTTGATTTAATTTCTTGTTCCTGTTTAGGTTTAGGGCTTGCTACAAAAATGTCTTGTGTTAAAGTTTCTTGCATGTTAGTTGGGGGGAGTGTATCAACTGAACTTACGATTGCATTTTCATATTTTGCTTGAGGAACATTTCCTGAACCGTAAGATGCTGCAATTAGAGCAAGAGAAAAACCTCCTGCCAAAACGGCTGAGCGTATAGCTTTTGGAATAATTCTCTTTCCTACACTATCCTTACGTGGAGTTGATTGCAAAACTTCTTTAGACATGATAGCATCATTGTATAATATTTTTATAGGGTTTTCAATATTTTGGTCTGAATCATTGAGCCAAATCAAAACGTTGTCCTATATAATACTATGATTTCTGAAAGGCCAGTAGCCGTTCAAGATAAATCGTTGAGACCTTTTGAATACAAAGGTCAGCATTTGCCTTTTGAGGGAATTCCTATCGAATGGGAAAAGGGTAAGTGGGAATTCTACCATCCAGATATTGGTCCCGTTATTAAACCAACCTATCCTCTCTTGAACCCTTCATATTGGAATGAGATAGTCGATAGATTTAAGGAAGGAAAGACTGCTGCAGTGTTTATGATGGGTAATTATGGAGTAGTTAAAAATCTTGAAGCGCCTGAATGGGAAAATTCTAAAAATGTAGGCTCGGCTGATGCTCTTTTTGATAAAGTAAAAAAAAGGCCAAGGCAACAAAATTTTGTTGCCCTAGCTCACCCTGAAGACATGATTGATGTTATTGACATCGACAGGGTTGATGTACGCCTTAGAAGTCAATTCCGATCGCCTCATAAAAGAGAGCAATTGTACGTCGGACCTCTTCACATTATTGTACCTGTGAAGGATAGAGGATTTGTAAATAGGGCACTTATTCGAGAAGAGGACAAAACAATAGCAGTTTTTTGGGCTCCCCATTTCGCTTTTGAAGGGCTTGTTGCTTCGGCTCGCAAAAGAATAAAACATGGGATATTAGGCGGAGGGTCACTTAATATTCATGGTAAAGATCCTTGTTACAATAAACAAGAATTATACGAAGAAATGGCGAGACAGAAAGATTGGTTGGAGGAAATAGATTTTATTGTTTTTGATGATATTGTAGAGGCAGCAAATGTTGGTAGATCGCATACAATGGTGCGTTTTTCAGGGCGACAGCCAGAATTAGTTCGAGTTGGATCTTTGAGTAAAGAAAGAATTGAAGAAAGGACAGGTTATCCCATAGCAACTTCTTCAAACGTTAAGTATGCTTCAAGCACCACTGGGTATTCTGACGAGACTAATGCGATAGCTGATCGTAAGGTTAAAGAAGTATTGCTACAAGTAGAAAGATTCGCAGGTTTTCTTAAGTCGTCTCTAAATTCTTCGGCCCGCAGATAAAGCCTTCAATAGCGCTTGCTGCTACAACTGCTGGACTTGCTAGATAAGTTTTTCCCTTCCCTGTTCTTCCTGGAAAATTTCTGTTAGTTGCAAAAATACCTGTTTCGTTTTCTTCTGTTGATCCAGGTCCGGCATTCATGCATGCGCCGCAACCAATAGGAAGAAGCTTTGCTCCTGCGTCAATTAAGTCTTTTATATATCCTTGTTTTTCTGCTTCATCCAAATTAGCAATAGAACTTGCCTGAATAAAAAGTTTTACTCCTTTTGCTATCTTTTTGCCTCTTAAAATCTCTGCTGCCTGTCTTAAGTCTTCTGGTGTTCCGTGAGTACAAGATCCTAAATAAGCTTTTTGTATTCGAATATTTTGACTTGCTATCTCTGATAAAGGTTTGCCGTTTTGTGTATCCCCAGGTGTTGCAACTGTTGGTTCTATGGTTGATAAATCAATGTCAAATAAATATGCATATTTAGCATTTTTATCGCTTGAGATCATAAGTCTTTTAATTTCCTCTTCCGTCATCCCACGCTTTTTCTGAAGATACGCAACAACTTGCTCATTCGGCTCAACTATTCCGCTAAAGCCAAGAAGTTCAACAGACATGTTTGTTAATTTTATCTGTTCATCAAACGGAATTTCCGAAAGAGCTTCTCCGCCAAACTCAAATACCCTTCCGCTTCCAAGACGTTTTTCTTTTAATTCAGGTCTTGCTCCAAATTGAAGCATAAAGTCTTTTATCGTAACGCCTTTTTGTAGACTTCCGTGAAGGTTTACCCGAATAGATTGCGGAACTATCAAGGCCATTTTGTCGTATGCAATTGCTCCTGCAAGGTCAAGTGCTCCTTTTCCAACTGCCAATGAATTTAAAACACCAAGGGTGCAGGTGTGAGAATCGTTTCCAAGAATAAGTTGCCCGGGGAGAGCATGATCTTCAAGCATTTTTGTGTGACATATTGCAGGCGCGCCCTTGACACTATCGGACTCAAAAACCTTAATTCCTAGAGGTTGTGCAAATAAAGTCTGTTCTTTGCGCTGCGTTTGAGAAGATTCATCTGTCAATAACGCAGTATGGTCATTATGAAGAGATATTTTTTCAGGACGCCGTACTCTAATATTTTCTCCAAATGCGGTTCTTAGTGCTTGTCTTGTCGGTGGAGATTGTAATTCATAACCGTAATATTGATCGGGTTCTATAATACATTCATCTCCTGGTTTGATAGCTACACTCCCAATACTTCCGTCTTGATTCAAAATTTTTCGTGCAATTATTTTTTCAGCTATTGTCATGGGTCTTGTAGAAGTAATGTTTTGCGGGAAAGAGATTTTTTCTTCTTCAAGCGCTTTAAAATAAGGAAGCAGTCCTCCTTCTCTCATAATGTTTTGGGAAATTTCTGGCATGTCTTCTAAGATTTCATTGATGGATATAAATCCTTCTTTTAGCAGTTTTTGCGTGGAATTACTGTTGGGTTTGAGAAGATAAATGCCGCAGTTTACGCAATTTTCGCCAAATATTCTTTCACCATTCGCAATAACAATATTTATTCCTGCCTCTTGTAATGCAAGTGGCGCATGAATTCTTGACGATCCTCTTGCAAAAGAGGATCCTGCGACAACTACCTGAAAATTTCCTTTTGCTACATCTGCCGGTTGAATTATCCCTCCCCGAAGTCCTGTTAGCACAAAATTCCCCAGATGTCCCTCCTCCTTGCCGGTATAAGAGAGACATGCTTTGTTGGGGATAATTTCATCGGTCGAAATGCCTTCAAGAAGCTCTCCTTGCGGAATATCTGACAAATTTTCTCCCTTTAACTGTTTTCGAATTAGAGATGGATCTTTTGTCAAATAAATAATCCTTCCTGTAAGTTTAAGTTTTTCTGCTCTATCGAATATTTCCGATGGGTGAATTTGCTCAGTCACGTACTGATTATACCATCTATGAAAATGCTTCTTCCACAAATTCCAAAAATGTATCTACTCAGACTTCTAACATAAATTGTCATTCTGAGGCAACATCGTTGCCGTGAGAATCCCAATGGGATTTCTCTCAGGCTTCAGGCTTCGCCTGATCGAAATGACAAAATTGTGTCAGAACTCTGAGTAGTTACTCAAAAATTACCCACTTTACATTTTTTCTAATAACCATTACTATAAAAATAGAATGAGCAAAGAAATTCCTGGAATCTATAATTGGACAAGACACGATGGTCCCAGTATGCCTGTAAGATCTCCAAGGCCCCGCGTTGAAATTGACGATGAGACGTGGCGAGATGGCATACAAGGAACCCATGTAGTTCATCACCCAAATACGAATCAAAAAGCTTTTTATATTGAGACAGCGGCAACCCTTGGATTTATTGACCATCTTGATATTGGATTTCCTGCGAGTGGACCCATGCATAGGGATGAAATAGTTACTCTTATTGATTTTTCTCAAAAGAAAAAATTGAATGTTACTTTTAGCACGGCAGGAAGAGGGGCAGCGATTGACGATATAAAATCAATTATAGAGATTGCTCAAAGAACCGGAGAGAAGGTGGAGGCAGACCTTTTCATAGACGTAAGTTATCTTCGCGCTGACGTTGAAGGATGGAGTAGGGATGAAAAATTGAGACAGACGATGAACAATATAGCTCTTGCAAAAAAAGAAGGGTTGTCAGTAATGTTTGTTCCAGAAAGAGCAAGCGTTACGTCGCCGAAAGAATTGTTTGATGCCTGTGTTATGGCAGCGGATGAAGGAGTCGATAGAATTGCACTTGCGGACACAACTGGCGCGCTTACACCATATGGGACATCACAACTTTTAAGAACTATGTTTGAAAATCTGGGGAAAAGATATCCTGAAATTAAATTTGATTTTCATGAACATGAGGATCTAAACATGGGAATTGCTAATTGCGTTGTCGCCGCAATGGAAGGAATAGATAGACTACATGCTACTGCTAGGGGAATAGGTGAGCGAGCAGGAAACGTGTCATTGGAAAAGTTACTTGTGGTGTTAAATCTTCAAGGGTTTCGAGCTATGGACACTTCACACATTCAAACATTTGCACGAATGGCTGCTGATATTCTTTCTATTCCAATTGTTTCACATGAACCAATTGTTGGTGAGAAGTCGACTGAGACCGCATCTGGCGTTCATGCTAGCACATACGAAAAAGTTAGAAAAGGAGACTTGCCTCCCATTTACTTTGCTTATGATCCGAAGGACGTTGGTCTTACGGCACGGGTAAGAATTGGACCTGTAAGTGGACTTGCTAATGTGTATGCATATTGTGAAGAATTGGGCATTAGAGATGTGACCGAAGAAAAAGCACGAGAGGTACTTGATCTGGCAAAGAAAAATTGGAGTTTATTATCTGCAGATGAAGTAAGAAATGTTATTGGAAGAAAAGGCTTAAGCGTAAAGTAATATCATCTTTCCCTCGTAACTCCCTACATGCTATACTGGTATTAATGCCCGATATTAAAGTTATTATTTTACCTTTGCTTCTTATTGCTGTTGCAGTTTTGCTAACAGCCTTGTACTTGTCTCGGAGAAAAGTCTTGCTTGTTACAGCAAGCAATACCAGGTTTAAAGGCGTTTTTGAGGCAATATGGGAAATTGAAAAAGCAGTTCTTGAAACAACATATTTTGATGAAGCAACAAAAAGAGTTGTAAATATCATTTTAACCCAGCTTGGATATATAAATTACGGATATGAGGTAATAGTTTTGTCGTTATTAGATATCAAAAAGTGGGAATTGAGAAGGATAGCAATATCACAGACACAGGCTGCTGAGCGATTCTTGAAAGCAACACCTATTCCATTTGAGAATATAGTTATACCTCTCACTGCGACGAAAAACTTATCTGTTAAGGCAATTGTTGAAAGAAAAGTGTACGTAACTGAAAATGTTTCAGATGTTTTATATCCAGCTCTTAGTAAAGAATGGGTGGAGAGTTTTCAGAAACAGCTTGGGATTAAAGCGTCCATTGTCTTTCCAATTTTGGCAAAAGATAGAGTTTTAGGTTCCTTAATCTTTAGCTTGAGCAAAGAAAAAGAAAAGATCAAGGAACAAGAATGGTCAGTGCTCCATAGTTTTGTAGGCGCAGTGGGAATAGCTCTTGATAATGCCCTTTTGTTCAGATCCTTGAATGTTGCAACAAAACAATTGCAAAGCGCCAACGAGAGGCTTCAGCAAGTGGATAGGTTAAAAGACGAATTCGTGTCTTTGGCGTCGCATGAGTTAAGAACGCCAATGACTATTATTAAATCTTACCTTTGGATGATTTTGGAAAAAGAAAGAGCTCAACTCACCGATAAGCAAAAACTATATTTAGATAGAGCTTATACTTCAACCGAACGGCTTATTAACTTGGTTAACGACATGTTAAATGTTTCTAGAATTGAATCTGGGAGATTAACTCTTGATATTAAGCCAATAGATATTGTTGAGTTGGCAAATACTGTGTATGCGGAAATATTGCCAAAAGCTCAAGAGTTAGGAATAAATTTAGTTGTTGATAAACCGACAGAAAGCCTTCCAAAAGTTATGGCAGATAAAGAACGAATAGAGCAAGTATTAATAAATCTTATTGGAAATTCATTAAAGTTTACTCCAAAGGGTGGCAAAATTACAATTGCGTTGTCTTATAAGGATAATATGGTTACTGTTGCAATTAGCGATACTGGAAAAGGAATAAGTAAAGAGGACATGCCTAAGCTTTTCCAAAAATTTGGCATGATAGGAAACGATTATCTTCGAAAACAAAGTACTCAAGGGACAGGACTTGGTCTATACTTGAGCAAATCAATCATTGAGCTACATGGTGGCAAGATTTGGGTGGAGTCGGAGGGGGAGGGAGAAGGAGCGAAATTTAGCTTTACCCTAAGGACAGTGGAAGATAATACAATGGACAAAAGTAAACAGACCAAAAGAGCATAGAAATAATGGCAAAAATATGGTATTATATTTTCGTATGAAGAAAATAGCTATTCCAACAAAAATATTCAAAGACCCGCAATATCGCGGGAAACACCTGGTGCTTGTTGGCAATAAAGTTCTTACGGCAGGATCGTGGACAAAAGCATCTAAGGTATTTGATAATTGGCTTAAAAAATCCAAGGTGCCTCCCACATTGACATACATTCCCAGAGAAGATGCTTTGATTCTTTAGTCCTTGTGCAAAACGAGGTACAATTTTCTTTTGAGAAAGCACCATCTTCAATCTTTGGTTATGTTTTTCGCCCAATTGCCTTGGTTTACTTTTACTCAAAGAAAACCAATGTTTGGATTCCAGTATGGGGAATTGTTGATACCGGAGCAGATTACACCCTTTTGCCAAGAGGTTATGCAGAAAAGTTGGGAATAGACCTTATAAGAGATTGTGACGAGTATACGACATTTGGTATTGGCGGAGAGGAAAAATCTAAAATTTTTAAACATGCAATACTGCGAATCGGAAACTGAAAACAATTTTTCGGCAGATATAAATTAAAGAATGCATAGAAAATCTGGGCAGAATCAGATGGTATTGGCAAAGGAGCAAGGTTTAGTTTTACCCTAAAAGAGGCTTAATTAACATTATTCACCTTACCTTCCTTAACATTTTTACATAGTTATAACGGAGTGGTAACTGTTTAAACCTTAATCGCTTATACAGTTGTTGCGCTTTCATGTTTGGGGCTGTTGCTATTACATACATTGCATTACAATCATTATCCTTTGCATGCTTTTCTAACCATGCGATAAAGGAGCTACCAATACCCTTGTTACGATACTCAGGCTTAACATATAATTCGTCTATCTCTCCATACAAACCACACAGTTCAACGCTAAATGCTTTAATAAATACCGCATATCCAATAATTTCTTGGCCGTATACGGCAACAAACAGTTCAACCCATTTTCTATCAGGCGCAAAACGAAAGAGCTGTTTTATCTTTTCTTTATTAAGCCTGAGTTCTTCTTTATCTTCCTTGTTTAATCCCCGCATTAGATGAACAACTTCTTCTTTTTCTTCAGGCAAAAATTCTCTAAAATAGATACTGTTCATAGAACAATTTGCATATTTGATACGAGTTTCGCAGTTCTAGTAGAATACCTACATGTCATTCCCGCGAAAGCGGGAATCTATACCAATAATTTATTTATATGGATTCCGTGTCAAGCACGGAATGACAAATGTGCGAAACTCGTGTTTGAATTGTAACACAAATAAAAGAGGTGGAGGAAATAAATAGCAAAAGGTTTTATGCTTTTGCAAACTTTTCTAAGTAGATTTTTACTTCTTGGATAAGGTTGCCGGGTGTAATTTGGCTTTTAATTAGATATCCTTCCCCTAGTTTTAGAGCCATTTTGATTTCTTCATCTTTATCAAGATTTGTGAGAAATACGGTGCATTTGTTGGGGTTAATTGGTGGATCACTTTTAATGCGCTTCATTATCTCAAGACCGTCAATTTTGGGCATTATAATGTCTAACAGTATAAGGTCGTATCCCCCATCTTTTATTCTTTTTAGGCCTTCTTCTCCGTCAACAGCAGAATCAACAATATATCCCTCAGCTTTTAAAACATCTGCGTAGAGTTCTCTTAAAAATTGATCATCCTCAACAATCAATATTTTAGCCATACCTATATATAGAATCGTAGCAATTGAAGATATAAATGTCAATAACTTTCTCGAGATAGCGTACCAATTCTCGGTTGCTTTTTTGTTAAAACCTGTTTGAAAAGTAGTTGTTTTTCCTTCTCTGTCATTGCGAACCAGTCCGCAGACTGGTGTAGCAATCTCCAAATGCATGAGATTGCTTCGTCTCCGTCATCTGACGGATCCTCGCAATGACAAATACTTCACCTTCTATCTTCTGTTAACAGAGGATACTTAAACGATTGTCTCAATATGTCAATCTGAATACAAGGATTTAGCAACCGGAAAACAATACGCTATCTTTCTCAATGTCCTTGAATACCACATGCAGGTGTAGTATTATTGAGTAAGATGACAACAGTTGATCTTTCTTCTTACAAAAAATTATATCTTCAAACCGCTAAACAGTATAGCGATATTATATCAAAGAGTTACATTAAAATATTGCGAAACTCTTTGGACAAAGACGCATTGAAAAATATGTATATTAGCGCTCATTCCCTAAAAAGCCAAAGCCAAGCGATGGGATATGTAAAAATGACGGCTCTAAGTGGTATAATTGAGAAAACTATAAAAAATATTTTGGCCAATAATACTCAAATTCCCAACGACTTAATGGTTGTTATTAAAGATGCAATAGAAAATGTTAAGCTTTCGTTGCGAAATATTCAAACAGAAAACAAAGAGAAAGATACAGATGTTATTAGTAAAAAGTTAGAAGAATATATTAGAAGGCTATGAAAGTATTGTTGATTGACGATGATAGATTTTTCCAAAAGTTCTATTCAGCTAAATTAAGAGAGCAAAACATAGAAGTTGATGTGGCATCAGATGGAGAAGAAGGCTTGCTAAAAATGCAGAGCATAAATCCAAATGTAGTTTTGCTTGATTTAATCATGCCAAAAAAAGATGGGTTTTCGGTGCTCGAAGCTCGGCAAATGGATGAAAATCTTAAAAAAATTCCAGTGATTGTTTTTTCTACATTAGGCCAAGAGAAAGATTTAGAAAAAGCAAAAAACTTGGGCGCAACAGATTATATTAATAAAAGTTTTTTTAATTTTGATGAAATGATGGTTAAAATTAGTAAGCATCATAACATTTATTAAAACTGCCCTATGCTTATTACAGATGAACAATTAAAATCGCTAATTTTGCATACTGGCATTACCGATAAGGCGGGTTTCGAAAAAATTGAAAAATATGCCAAAAATGCAGATATAAGTGTTAGCGATGCTTTGGTTGAGAAGGATATTATATCGGATGAGAATTTAGGTTTACTGATTTCAGATTTTCTAAAATTCCCCTTTGTAGTTTTGGCAAAAAAAAGTATCCCTAGTGAAGTCTTCCATATAATTCCAGAGAAAATAGCAAGAAAACAAAAAGTAATACCATTTGAGCTCGACGCAAATGGAGTTAAGCTCGCCATGGCTGATCCTTCTAGTAAAGAAGTGCAAGAAATGATCTCCAAAAAAATAGAAATGCCTGTTATTCCGTTTCTTGCAACAGAACAAGACATTTATAACACTCTTCGAATATATAGAAAAAATCTGCAGGCATCCTTTGACGCTATGCTTAAAAAAGAACTTGGGCCAACAGATATCTTGGCTGGCAGGAATATACCCATAGCAAAGCTTGTTGATCTACTTATTAATTATGCCTATCAAGATAGGGCATCGGATATTCACATAGAGCCAGAGGAAAAATACTCACTGGTTAGGCTTAGAATTGATGGAATTTTGCAAGATGTTCTATTTTTGCCAAAAACCCTTCACGATCAGATAATAACAAGAATTAAGATTTTATCAAGACTACGTACTGATGAACATCTTGCTCCACAAGATGGAAAAATGAGAATGGTTTTCGATAAAGAAGCAATAGACATAAGAGTTTCGATACTACCAATAACAGATGGTGAGAAAGCAGCACTTAGGTTACTAACGTCAAGGTTTGGAAAATTCTCACTCACTGATTTAGGAATGAATGAAAACGATTTAAAAAAAATTACCAAAGCGTACAGCAAATCGTATGGTATGATTTTGTCTACTGGTCCTACAGGATCGGGAAAAACAACAAGTATTTATGCAGTTCTTAAAATATTAAACACGCGCGAGAAAAATATTACCACAGTTGAAGATCCAGTAGAATATAAAATTAAAGGCGTTAATCAGATTAATGTCAACCCAAAGACAAATCTTACTTTTGCAAGTGGACTAAGGTCCATTCTTAGACAAGACCCAAACATAATTTTTGTTGGAGAAATTAGAGATATCGATACAGCAAGTATTGCGGTTAATGCCTCACTAACTGGTCACTTGGTTCTTTCCACCCTTCATACAAATGATGCAGCAACAGCTCTTCCGCGCCTCATAGACATGAATGTTGAACCTTTCCTAGTTGCCTCCACTATAAATGTAATTATTGCCCAAAGATTAGTTAGAAAAATTTGCGAGATCTGTAAAGCTACACGTCCAATAACCGAGGAAGAACTGATGAAAAACTTGCCTAAAGATGTAGTCAAAAAACACTTTGGCAATAAGCAAAACATTACAATATACCAAGGAGATGGTTGCAAAATCTGTTATTCTACGGGGTATGCAGGCAGAATAGGCGTATTTGAAGTTTTAGAAGTAACCCGAACGATTCGAGAATTAATTGTAAGAAGAAGTGATTCCGATGTAATTGCAGCCAAAGCGATAGAAGAAGGAATGACAACAATGCTTGATGATGGATTAGATAAAGTAATAAAAGGTATAACTACGATAGAAGAGGTGCTTAGGGTTACTAGAATAGAACCTATGTAAACTTTATAAAATGAAAACAGAAAATATTTCTCTTTCAAATAAAGATAAGTTAGGTCTTTTAAGCAATCTTTCTACAATGCTGTCTGCTGGAATGCCGCTTCTTGAAACAGTAGAGGCTTTGCTTGAAGATTCTAAAGGGAGTCAAAAAAAACTATTAGAAACCTTGAGAGGCGATTTAACTCAAGGAAAACACATCTACTTTACATTTTATAAATTCCCAAACATTTTTTCCAAAGTTACCACAAATCTTATTAAAGCATCAGAGGAGACGGGAACGTTGGATGTTACGTTAAAAGATATAAAAAACAATATGAAAAAAGATATGGAATTTACCGACAAAATAAAGTCAGCTATGATCTACCCAATGTTTGTTGTCATTGTATTTTTTATAGTACTTCTTATGATTCTTATAGTAGTGGTGCCTAAAATTGCCTCTGTTTTTTCAAGACTCAACGTTACTTTACCGCTCCCAACCAAAATATTGATTTTTATGTCAAATACAATAGTACACAATACAATTCCAGTTATCATATTAACTGCGATTTTTATAATTGGAGTCTATTTTTTGTATAATAAGCAAAAGAAATGGATTCTTGGTATTTTTCTTAAACTTCCATTATTGTCAAACTTATCCCGCGATATTGATTTGACTATATTTTCAAGAAGCTTGTATTTACTTTTAAGCGCTGGTATTCCTATATCAACTGCTTTGGAACTTGCAGAGGATGTTGTATTTAATAAAGATATTGCTATGGCTATTAGACACACCAAAGACCTAGTAATGGGAGGCAAAAAGATTGCAGAAGGTTTTAAAGATAGAAAGACAGTTTTTCCAACAATAATGATAAGAATTACAGAAGCTGGAGAGAGAAGTGGTTCTTTAGATAAATCATTGGAGGAGGTCTCGGAATTTCTGGACTACCAGGTTTCGGGAAGATTAAAAACAGTAACTGCTTTGCTTGAACCGATATTATTAGTAGTTATGGGGGGAATGGTTGGGGGAATGATGCTAGCAATAATTGCGCCAATTTATGGACTTATTGGCCAGGTAGGAAGTGCTAGATAAATGATAAAAATACATTCTTTAAAACCTTTTGTGTCATTCCCGCGAAAGCGGGAATCTAGTCCTCGATCTAGTCGAGGATCGATCAAGTCGAGAATGACAAGCGGGTTTTCTTTGGTAGAGTTGATCCTTGTAATGAGCATAATGGCGACCTTAATTGGTTTGATAACCATTAATTTAGCAGGCATACAACAGAGAGCTTCTTTAACTTCTATTGTCCAAAATCTTATCTCGGATATTAGACAACAGCAAATAAAAGCAATGATTGGAGATACCGAAGGAAGACCAACTGCTTCCGCATACGGTATTCATATTGACTCTAACCAGTATGTGCTCTTCAATGGTACATCATATGATGCTTTGGATCCATCTAACTTTAAAGTCAGTTTGCCAAGTAATATGCAATTTATATCTCCAGGCTCAAATATTATTTTTTCTAGAGTTAGTGGTGATATTTCTGCTGCCGCCTCAATCCAATTACAGGACACTACGAATAGCAATACAAAGACAATTCAGATTAATAAGTATGGCGTAATAACATCGGTAAACTAGCATGAAAAATTTTCAAAGAGGACAATCTCTTGTAGAGTTATTATTGGCTATTGGTTTAAGTGCAATTTTATTGCCTGCACTACTTACTGGTTTCTTAGCGTCAAGAGAAGGAAAAGCGCAACATTCCCAAAGAACAGAAGCAGTTTCACTTTTAAAAACAACAGTTGCGGCTGTAAGAAGTGTACGTGAAAAAGCCTGGGACTCCTTTGCTACAAATGGAACTTTTCATCCCGAAGTTGCTGGGTCTTCATGGACACTTGTTGTTGGAAGCGATACGATAAATGGCTTTACAAGACAAGTTGATATTAGCGATGTAAAAAGAGATGTAAATGGAGCTATTGCGTTAGCGGGCACTACAGACACATCAACTAAAAAAGTTGTAATTACAGTATCTTGGGGAGCACCCTACCCATCTTCTATAAACTCCACCTTGTACATGACTCGCTATTTAGGCAATAATGCATTCCTTCAAACAACAGTAGCAGATTTTAACTTGGGCACAAGGTCAGCAACAGTAGTAACTAACAATAGCGGCGGAGAAATAACATTGGGACCAGTAGGTCTTCGTGCTGACTGGTGTACTCCTAGTCTTACAATTGCTGCTTTGGATTTACCCAAAAGTGGAGTTGCAAATGCATTAACCGCAATTGAGGGCAGAGCATTTGCTGGCACTGGAGACAATGCGTCAGGAATCTCTTTTGCAAAAGTTTCCATTAGTAATGCAAATCCTCCTGTTTCAGCAATTTCTGCAACATTTGACGGATACAAAACTAATGGAGTTTTTGGCGAAACAAATTATGCATATCTTGCAACAGATAATAATTTTAAAGAAATTGTTATTATTGATCTTAATAATATTGTTGCGGGTAAATACCAAGAAGCAGGTTTCTTTAATGCACCAGGCAATGGTGATGGCAATAGCCTATTTGTTTCTGGAAATACTGGGTATATGATCCATGAGAACGGTGGCAATAAGTTGTATTCGTTCGATCTTTCTAGCAAATCTGGTTCTCGACCTATTTTAGACCCCGATGGAGTAACACTTGCTGGCGATGGAAACAAAGTATACATTGTTGGTTCTTATGCATACGTTGCAACTTCTTCAACCACAAATCAACTGCAGATTTTTAATATTAGCAATCCAAACAATTTAACATTAGAAGGACAAACTGGTTCTCTTAACGATCAGGGGGCAAAAGACGTGTTTGTGAACTCATCTCAAACTCGCGCATATGTTGTAACCTCTGCGTCCTCTACTCAAAAGGAGTTTTTCATTATTGATGTCTCAAATAAAACTAGTCCAGTCCTAGTTAGCGGTGGAAGTTACGAAACAAGTGAAATGAGCCCAAAAGGAGTGACTGTTGTTACCAACAATAAAGCAGTTATTGTTGGGACTGGTGGGGAAGAATACCAAGTTATAAATATTCAAACTGAATCAAGTCCAACTAGGTGTGGAGGATTAAACGTAGATACTGGAATAAACGGAGTTTCTTCCGTAGTAGAAGCAGATAGCGATGCGTATTCCTATATTATTACTGGTGATGTAACTGCTGAATTTAAAATTGTTGAGGGAGGGCCGGGTGGACTTTTTGGGAACTTGGGAGACTTTACTTCCAGTGCGATTGATGCTGGATACCCATCATCATTTAATAGATTTGACGTATCTGTGATAAGACCAGCCCAAACAGATATTAAATTTCAGGTTGCGACTTCTGATCCAGTAGGCGGAAGCTGTAATGGCGCAGCCTATACATTTGTTGGTCCACCAGATGCTACTCCTAGTACTTATTTTGAAACTTTGGTAAATGCTGCTTTGACAAATTATAGTTATACAATACCTCTTTCTTTAAGCCCTAAGCGTTGCTTTAAGTATAAAGCATATTTATCGACCCAAGACATTGCTTCGGCGCCGACTTTATACGATGTTACTTTGAATTATGCCCCATAGAATAATATATGAAAAATAATAAAGGTTTTACAATTGTCGAGCTGATTTTATACATGGGTATTTTGTCTGTTCTTCTTTCTATATTGGTTTCCATTTTTGTTACTGCTTTGGATGTCCAGTTGGAATCCGAAGCAGCCTCCAGTGTAGAGAGAGACGGAACCTATATTTTGGCAAAGCTTTCTTATGATATTCATCGCGCAAGCAGTATAAGTATACCTGCATCTTTAGGTTCGCAAACAAATAATTTTAAAATAGTGGTTGGGGGCGTAGACTATACTTATGGTTTAGATGGAAGTGAAAATCTTACGCTCAATAATAATTTGGGAACAAATAATCTCAATAGTTATGACTCTAAGGTTTCGGGATTATTGGCAAAGCGATTGGGCAATGCTGGAGGAGTTGAAGATACGTTAAAAATCAATTTTACTATCACAAGTCGCACAAAAAGGACAGGGACTGCGGGATATGAAGCAAAAGATTTTGAGACAAATCTTTCATTAAGGAAACAATAATGCAAAATCACAAATCACAAAAGGGGCAGGCTTTAATTACTCTTATATTTTTTGTTCTTATTGCAATTACTATAACATCTGGAGCAATAATAATGATTGCTGTAAATTCTACGTCTATTGGTAAGTTACAAGAAGGAAGCATTTCTTACGATGTTGCAGAAGCAGGAATTGAAAACGGTCTTTTGAGATTACTTAGAAACCCAAACTACACTGGAGAAACATTACCAATAGATACGGCAACAGTGGTTATTACTGTTAGCGGTAGCAATCCCAAAACAATAGTAGCAGTTGGAACAAACGGCAATTTTAAACGAACAGTTCAGGCGCAAATGACTTATAGCGGTGGCTATTACACACTTTCGGGTTGGAGGGAAATTTAATATGTCTTTAAAAGAACACCCAATTATTATTTTTTTAGATAGAAACGGCTTCATTATATACCAAGATACGCTGTCTAATGTTTGGCAATTTCCTTTCTCGCAAGAGCAAGTTCAAAATTTGGATGTAATTAATAAAGAACAGCTTATAAATTTAATTGGATCGTTTATTCAAACGAATAAGGTAATTCCAAGTAGCCTTATTATTGTTTTGTCGGATTCGGTTATCTTTCAAAAGGACTTAATTTCTCTCGAAAAAAATCCAGAATCTAAACAAGAAAGCGGTGAGTCTCAGGTTGATTTCGGTAATAAAGAACAGCAAGAAAAGGAAATTAAAAATTTTTTGGATAATGTGCCTTTTGAAGAAATTCTTGCAAAAGTAATTAATAATACAAGAATAGTTGCAGCAAATAAAGATTTGCTTGAAGCAATAGTATATCCATTTAAAAAAATGGGGTGTATTGTTGATGCAATTGTTCCGGGCTTTGTCTACCAGCAATATATCGACTTTTCCGGAGGATTAAGCCAAGATGTCGCAAGAATAGTTTTGCAACAAACAGATTTACTAAAACTTAGCAACATGTTGACTGATCAACAAGCAATGGAAACTCAACAAGATTCTAACGATCAACCTCAAAGCGTGCCAGAAGAAAAACCCAGCAATCTTAGACCATATATATTAATAGGTATATTTGTTATTCTGCTTATTTTTTTAGTACTAATGTATCTGAATTCAGACAACACGTCCCAAACGCCCCCACATAGCGTTCCAAGTCCAACTGCTGCCTCACGTGAGCCAACAGGAAGCAAAGAAGTACCTATGTCTCCTTCGATAATTGACTTAGAAACTATAAAAATAACAATTGTTAGCAATAAAGAAACAGAAATTCTTGCTAACGCTTTAAAAAACCTCTTAACCCAATCAGGATTTCTAAATGTTGCTACAATTGATTCAACAAATCCAATTCCCGCAAAGTCGTCTTTGTTATTTGCAAAATCTATTCCAGATGAGACCCGCCAAAAAGTAATTGAAGAAATTAAAAAAATATTTCCTGATATTTTAGTCCAAGAAAGTCAAGAGACCGATTTAACAATTGCTATAATTATAGGTAAATCTTAATGGTATTAAGACTATTTTTTCTATTTAGCCTCAAGTTTCCCTATTGACAAAAAGATTTCTATATGTCTTAATTAATTTATATTTAAGATTTTACAATGAAATCATCAAGAATTTTTATTAAAAATAGCAAAAAAGGTTTTACATTAATAGAACTTTTAGTTGTCATAGGAATACTTGCAGTCCTCCTTGCCATTACTCTTATAGCAATTAACCCAGCACGACAATTCTCCCAAGCAAACAATACAAAAAGAAGAAGCGATGTTAATGCAGTACTTAATGCTATTAATCAGTATATGGCAGATAATAAAGGTACGCCTCCAGCAGGAATTACTGCTACTGCAACAGAAATTAGTAATACAGGAGCAAATCTTTGCGGATCACTTATTACTAAATATCTTGCCGCTCTTCCTCGTGATCCTAAAGTACTCAATGGAACTCAAGTCAGCCCTCCTTGCCCTGCAACTTATAATATAGGATATAACGTTTCACAAGGTGCAGCCGACAACAGGATTAAAGTTGAAACAATCGGAGCCAACGAAGAACTGGGTGAGCACATCGAGGTTAGCCGCTAGTGCTAAAATAATTTTGGTATATTTTGATATTATTTTGATATATTGACAAAGACAAAAATGTATGTTTACACTTAAGGTATATTGAATTTATTTAATATGAAAACAATTATAAATCCTAGTAGTTCCCGAAAAGGTTTTACACTAATTGAGTTATTAGTGGTCATAGGTGTTTTGGCAGTCCTCCTTGCCATTACTCTTATAGCAATTAACCCAGCACGACAATTCTCCCAAGCAAACAATACAAAAAGAAGAAGCGATGTTAATGCAGTACTTAATGCTATTAATCAGTATATGGCAGATAATAAAGGTACGCCTCCAGCAGGAATTACTGCTACTGCAACAGAAATTAGTAATACAGGAGCAAATCTTTGCGGATCACTTATTACTAAATATCTTGCCGCTCTTCCTCGTGATCCTAAAGTACTCAATGGAACTCAAGTCAGCCCTCCTTGCCCTGCAACTTATAATATAGGATATAACGTTTCACAAGGTGCAGCCGACAACAGGATTAAAGTTGAAACAATCGGAGCCAACGAAGAACTGGGTGAGCACATCGAGGTTAGCCGCTAAAATATTCTTCTATCCCCGAGCTTGCAATTTTATAGTCAAATTAATACACTAAGATTAAGATTATGATAAGTTTGTATTTAAGACTTCCTTTAATTTTTCTTAATTTTTGGTTTTTAGAGGCTCCACGTGGGCTTATTGGTTTCTTTGGTTCCCTAAATAAAACGTTTCTTCAATTGTTTTCGCTACCTCTTCTAGTAATGACCTATTTTAAACCCTGGAAAAGCGAGTATAGGGAAGGTTTAGTTGGATTCTCGATTGGCATGGGAATATTTATCAAAACTATTGTTATAATTGCTGACATTGTTCTATTGTTATTTCTCTTGTCGTTTGAATTAGCTTTTATAGTGGCATTTGTTTTCTGGCCAATAGGAACAATATTGTTATTAACGATTTGAATTCTTGAAATTGGAGGTTAGAAGTTCTTGATCTTGATTTTTTGATTCCTTGATGTCTTGAATTCAAGATGTCAAATGTTCAATGTCAAAGGCGTCAAAACCATCTAACTTCAAGAAATCTATGACTGAGTACGCTAAAATTTATTATTTCTATCAAATATTAACAATCAAAGCGTTAAGGGTTTTATTGCTGGTTCTATTAGCATGGTTAGTAATCATTACGCGTTCCCAGATTCCAATATTTATTCTTTCTCTTTTTTTAATGTTGGAGGTTTTCTTCCATTTTAAAATTGCAAGACTTACCCCACCCCTTTCTGTTCTACAGAATGATGGTAAAAATATTTATGACTCTTTTACTTTGGAAGCCCTAAGTATTTTTGTATCATCGGCAAATATCAATCATTTAATCAAAACCCTTATTCGTAAAAAAGAAATCCAGTTTATTTTGCAGAAAGGAGATTTTACAGAAAAAGAAATTTCTCTACTTGATAATGTATCTACCGAAGAACTCGCAAGCCAAGCTCTCAGCCTTGCAAAGAACGCAAAAGGCAAGGCAGTTACAACTGCGGATTTGTTTGCGGCATATATTTTGTTTACCGAAGATCAAACCAAACTTTTGTTTAACAAAAATCTTAAAAAAGAAGAATTTATGCAAATTCTATATTGGGCACGCGCTACTTTTACTAGCGAGGAAAATAAAAAACCTTATAGAGTGAGTTTTTGGGGTGAAGGGATTGGCGAGCAATGGGTTTTTGGTTGGACGATTGAGACAAAAAAATACATGTTGGATCTAACGCCCAAAGTATTACAAGAAAAACCAATGCTTATTGGAAGAGAGAACGAATACAGACAAACCCTTGATGCCATCTATAAAAATAAAAGTGTTATTTTGGTTGGAGAACCTGGCAGTGGAAAAGCCTCGCTTGCTGAAACCTTAGCTTTCGAAAGTTTCGTAGGGCAAATAGAAGGCAACCTTTCGCATCAAAGATTTTATCAGCTTTTGGTAGACCGTCTTTTGGCAGGATCTTCTGATCAGGGACAATTAGAAAAACGGCTAGATAGTGTTATTGCAGAGATTGCTCACTCTGGTAATTTAATTATTTTTATTCCAGACATTGAAAATATTTTAGGCGCCTCTACTTTTAATCTTAATTTATCTGGTGTACTTATTCCGTATTTGGAACGCGGTATTATCCGAATAATTGGGACGTCTACTCCTGGTGCCTACAAAAGATTTATAGAGCCAATGCGTAGTCTTGTTGATGTTTTTGGAGTAGTAAAATTTGAAGACCCAGACAAAGATACCGCACTTCAAATGCTTTTTGATAAAGCGCCTGATATTGAAAAAAGAAGTAATGTCGCTCTAACTTATAAAGCTATTGTTGCAGCTTTTAATTATGCGGATAAATATCTACAGGGTAGAGTAATGCCAGGCGCTGGAGTAACGCTTCTTGAAGACACTGTTAGCATGGTGAAAATTCAGCGGAAAAATATTGTTGAAGAGCAAGACGTAATTGAAAAAGTGGAGAGTAAAACAAAAATTGCCATTGGCGTGCCCCAAGCAAAAGAGAAAGAATTGTTACTCCATCTTGAAGATGAGATCCATAAACGAATTATTGACCAAGAAGAAGCAGCCTTAGCAATCTCTGAGGGCTTGCGACGAATAAGGGCAGGGCTGCAGTCATCTATAAAACCCATTTCATTTTTATTTTTAGGGCCAACAGGGGTTGGTAAAACAGAAACTGCTAAAGCTCTTGCCTATTTATATTTTGGCGGTGAAGACAGAATGATTAAAGTTGATATGAGTGAGTACTCAACAAATGAAGGGGTAAAGCGTCTTTTGGGTGGCTTGCCAGACGAAGAAGGACTTACAGATAAAGTTTATGAACACCCTTTCTCATTGATACTTCTTGATGAATTCGAAAAAGCTGTGCCTTTGATTCACGATTTATTTTTGCAGGTTTTAGATGATGGAAGGCTGACTGATAATAAAGGAAGAACTGTTTCTTTTGTTAATACAATTATTATTGCCACCTCTAATGCTGCGTCAGAATTTATTAGAGAAGAGATTAGGAAAGGAAAAGTAATAGATAAAAAATTTCAAGCGGATTTACTTGAGTTTTTACAGACAAACAACATCTTTAAACCCGAACTTTTAAACAGATTTGATGAGATTGTTGTCTTTAAGCCTCTTGGTAGGAACGAAATAGTTAAGATTGTACAATTAATGCTTAAGGAACTTTCTAATAAGCTTCTAGAAAAAGATATAACTGTTAGTTTTGATGATAAATTAATTGCAAAGATTGTAAAAGAAGGAGTTAATGAGGAATTTGGCGCCCGCCCTCTTCGCCGGTTTATTCAAGATAACATAGAAGATTTAATAGCAAAGAAAATGTTACAAGATGAGATAAAACGAGGAAACAAAATCTTATTTTCCACAGACAATGCTAATACCATCACAATAACTGTTTCTTAATTTCCTCTTGCTATTTAAAATATTAGGGCTTATCATAAATATATGAGCGAAAAGATGACTGGACACTTGCTCCTTTTTGTTGGGCTTGCCATAATGGTTATTTGTGTTGTAAATATGTTTCTGGTTTTTACTAACAAAGTAAAACCATTCTCTGTTTTTAATATCTCATCAAATAGTTCCAACGGTTCTTTAAATATTAGTGATATTATTTCGGAGCTTAAAAAAAATAGTCCTAATGCTCTTAATCCGGCTACGCTACCAAAACTAGACATTCTTTCCCCAGAAGTTTTAAATCAAACATTAAACTTGTCTAGCCACTTTTTTCTTATGAGTTTTATATTGGGTTTTGGTTATAAGCTGGCAACATTAGGAACTCAACTTATTCGCACAATTAATGTAAAGCTTAAGTCTCATTTGCTTGAGGTAATAAATAACGGCGCTCAGGCTAAGCCTGAACAATCAGAACCCCAATCAACACCTCCCGAACCCGTACAACCGGGAGAACCAGTGCAACCCATACAGACTATACAGATTTAAGATCCTGAACCAAGTTCAGGATGACAAAAAGAGTAAGTTTTTAGCGTTGAAAGTTAGAAGCTTATTTGGTATACTAGCTCTACAATGCCAGCAGTACAAAGAAGCGAGTTTTTGTTAGCATTAAATCAAGTTGCCAACGAACGAGGTGTGGATATCTCTATAGTGTTAGACACAGTTAAGAATGCCATTCTTGCTGCTTATAAAAAAGATCATCCAGGAATAGATATAAAAGATTATACTACAACTCTTGATAAAAATACTGGAGAAGCAAGAATACACTACAAGAGTAAAGATGTTACGCCTCCAGGTTTTGGAAGAATTGCAGCGCAAACTGCAAGACAAGTAATTCTACAAAAAATAAGAGAGAAAGAAAAAGAAGCAATAATTGCAGATTATAAATTAAGAATAGGAACTGTAACAAATGGTATGGTTTTACGTTTCGCAGGCCCTAATGTAGTTGTTGACATTGGTAAGGCAGAGGCAATTATGCCGCCGCTTGAGCAAATTCAAAATGAAAAATACCGCTTAAACCAAAGGCTTGCTGTTTATATTGCTGAAATTAGAGAAGGACCAAAAGGGCAGGACATAATAGTTTCAAGAGCAAGTAAAGAGTTATTAATTGGACTATTTAAAAGAGAAGTTCCAGAGGTTGCAAAGGGAAGCGTTAGTATAAAAGGTATTGCTAGAGAGGCAGGTGTCCGAAGCAAGATCGCGGTTTACTCGAATATGCAAGGTATTGATCCTGTTGGAAGCTGTGTTGGACAGAAAGGTGTAAGGGTACAGGCTGTAATTCAGGAATTTGGCGGACTTGAAAAAATTGATATTATTCAATGGAATGAAAACCCAAAAGATTATATTGTGCAGGCCCTTTCTCCTGCTAAGAATGTTCGGGTTGAGGTTTTGGAAGAGAAAAAAGTAGCGCATGTATTTGTACCCGAACAGGAGCTATCCTTAGCAATTGGAAAAGATGGACAGAACGTTAGACTTGCATCAAAATTAACAGGGTATAGGATCGAGATAGAAGGAGAGGAAGAGAAAAAAGAGGCTTCTGAGGTAGAAAAAATTGAAGCAAAAGAAGAGAAAACATTAAGTGAGAAACAGCCATCAGATCAGACAAGTAAACCTGTATCAAAAAGACAAGCTAAGAAAAAGAAAGAAGAAAAAACTAAATAAATTTTTAATTTACAATTTTCAATTTGAAATGAAATCTAAATTTTTAAAATTTAAATTTTTAAACATTGAAAATTCAATAAAAATTGAAAATTTAGAATTGAAAATTATTAATGTATGGTTAAGACAAATACAGACACAAAGCATTCTATACAAACATCCCATTTTTATCCTCCAGTGGTCGCAGTTTTAGGTCATGTTGATCATGGTAAAACCACTTTATTAGATGCTATTCGAAAAACCAACATTGCTGCTCACGAATTTGGCGGTATTACACAAAGGATTGGAGCATCAAGCGTAAAACATATAACCGAGGGCCAAGAGAGAAAAATTACTTTTATAGATACACCAGGCCACGTTGCTTTTATGCGTATGCGGGGACGAGGTGTACAGGCGGCAGACTTGGGCCTTTTGGTGGTATCAACTACCGATGGAGTAATGCCTCAAACAAGAGAAAGTATAAAACTTCTTAAAGACTCTAAAATTCCTTTTATTGCTGTTATAACAAAATCAGATCTACCAGACAAAAATCCAGAAAAGGTTAAGCAACAATTGTTAAAAGAAGAGGTAATGCTTGAGGGTTATGGCGGAGACGTTCCTGTAATTGAGGTTTCTGCGAAAGCCGCGTCTGACGCGGCGAAAGCAGACACGAATATAAAAGAGTTATTAGAGCTTATCTTGCTTGTTTTTGAACTAAAAAGAGATAATTATTCTATTTCGGAAAATAATGAGTTTAAAGCAATTGTTATCGAATCAAGACTTGATCAAAAATCGGGACCAAGAGCAACAATTGTTATTAAAAGTGGGTCGGTCTTAGTCGGGGATGATGTAAAGACAGAGTGGTCAAAAGCACGAATCAGAACTATTATAAACGATCAGGGAGAGCACCTAAATAAAGCATCTGCTGGGGAGGCTGTTGAGATTTTGGGATTTGAAACTGTTCCTTCTGTTGGAAATATTGTAACGAAACGTCATTCTGGTAATCAGGCAAAGCCTGAACATCCAGAATCTCCTGATACGAAAGGCGATTCTGGAGTCCTCTCCGCCAGTTGGCGGGTCGTCCCCAGAATGACGGGTGCTGAAGGTTTATCGCTAGTTCTTTGTGCCGATACATTAGGTTCTCTTGAGGCAATTGTCAATGCATTGCCAAAAGACATCTCGATAGTTTTGCAAAGAACTGGTGAAGTTTCGCCTGCAGATATTTTGTTTGCTAAATCAGTTGGGGCAATTGTTATAGGATTTAATATAAAAGTAAGAAACGAGATTGTAAAGCTCGCCACCCTTGAGAAAGTACTTTTTAAGAATTACACAATAATTTACGAGCTTATAGATGAGATAAATGACGTGTTGAAAGGAAAACAGCTAAAAGTAGAGGAAGAAATTTTTGGTAAGGCAAAAGTTTTGGCATCTTTTCCCTATGAAAAAACAAAAGTGCTTGGGATAACAGTACTGGAAGGAAGGGTTGCTAGAGGAGATAAGGCGAGATTGACTCGAAGAGATGAGGTTATTGGAGAAAGCGTTGTTTCATCGGTTAGGGTTGGTAAAAATGCTATCTCAAAAGTCGAAAAAGGACATGAGGCAGGCATAATTCTTTCGCCTTTCCTTGACTTTGTAATAGAAGATATGTTAATATTCCATCATTAAAGACGCATCTTTTAGTGTGTAATTTTGCTATATGGATAGTCTTACGCTACAAAAAATAAAAGACCTCTTAGACAAAAACAATAAAATTGGAATTGCAGTTAGAAAAAACCCAGGAATCGATGAGATGGGAGCAGCGCTTGCGCTTTACTTAAGCTTGCTTAAGCTGGAAAGGTCAGTTTATATTTCTTGCCCAACAGCACCAATAGTTGAGGTATCTTCTTTAGTTGGCATTGATAAAGTAAAAACTAGTTTTGATTCTGGGAATTCAGGAGACCTTACTGTTTCGTTTCCTTATAAAGATGGGGAAATAGAAAAAATTTCTTATACTTTAGAGGATGGATTTTTAAATATTCTAGTAAAAGCAGGAAAGGCCGGACTGTCTTTTAATGAAAAAGGGATAAGATATAAAAGAGGAGGGGTAGTAGCAGGAGTGGTTTTTACAATCGGAACCCCAAGACTTTCTGATTTCGGACAATTATCTGACGTACAAGCATTAAAAGATACAAAGATTATTAATATAGATAATAATGCCGAAAATCAAGGATACGGTGATATTGTTCTGGCTTCGGCCAACCTCTCATCCGTCTCTGAACAAGTGGCATCTCTCATATTTTCGTTAGACCTTAAAATGGATGTTGATATAGCACAAAATCTTTTATCGGGGCTAGGAAGTGCTACAGATAACTTTCAAAATCCAAATACAACTCCATTGGCATTTGAAATGGCAGCAAGCCTTATGAAAAAAGGAGCTGTTAGGATAAGAAGTAGACCTAATTCCTTCTTCTCGCCCCTAACACAAAAACAACCTACGGAAAACAAAGAAGATGAGGGTAACCCTCCATCTGATTGGCTCGCACCAAAAATCTATAAAGGTTCGACCACTTTATAAATTGTGTTATAATACAAACATGCCACTTACTCCAAAACAAAAACAAAATGTAATAAAACAATTCCAAACTTCAAAAGGTGATACTGGAAGTCCAGAGGTTCAGGTTGCACTTCTTACAACAAGAGTTAACCGACTTACAGAACATCTAAATCAGCATGACCATGATATACATAGCAGACGCGGACTTTTGTCTATGATTGCAAAAAGAAGAAGGATTATCAATTTACTTTCAAAAATAGATAAAAAACGCTCCGTATCAATTGAAAAAAAGATAGGACTTAAAGCTGCATGAATTTATGACAGAAAAGACCTCGGCTATTCTAGATTTAGATGGAAGAAAGTTAACCATCGAAATAGGACGACTTGCGCAACAATCAACTTCTTCGATTCTTGCTCGAATGGGCGATACTATGGTTTTGGTAACAGTTGTTGAGGGAGATATACGAACAGATGTTGATTATTTTCCTTTAACTGTTGAGTATATAGAAAGACTTTATGCAGGAGGACGAATAAAGGGCAGTCGCTGGGTTAAAAGAGAGGGTCGACCAAGCGATGACGCAATACTTAGTGCTCGTCTAATAGATAGATCAATTAGACCACTTTTCCCAAAAGAATACAAAAATGAAGTACAAATAATAGTAACAGTGTTATCTGTGGATGGAGAAAATGCTCCTGATGTGCTCTCTATTATTGCAGCTTCCACTGCCCTTGCTATATCTAAAATTCCCTGGCTTGGCCCAATTGCAGGAGTTAGAATAGGATATATAAAAGAAAAAGTCCCAACGACCGTCTCAGGGTTAGAATTTTTAATAAACCCAGGAATGACTGAACTTGCGCTTTCGGAATTAGATTTAGTTGTCTCTGGGCTAAAAGACAAGACCATAATGATAGAAGCAGGAACAATGCAGGTGCCAGATGAGATAGTTTTAGAAGCCATAAGAAGAGCACAGATAGAAAACTCAAAGATTATTAATTTTATAGAAGATTTTGTTAAAAAAGTTGGGCAAAAAAAAGAAGCAATTACCAAAGACACCACTCTTGCAGAACTTATGCAAAAAATTGAAAAATCATATAAGGATGAAGTTATGAAATTGGTGAGCGAGCGCGTAAATAAAGAATCGTCTGGGGGCGCAGAAGATCTTATCGATGCAATTTATGATAATGAGCAAATTTCTAATCAAGAAAAAGCTTTAGATAAAAAACTTATTGCAAAAGCAATTGAACTTGTTTTATATAAGATCATAAGAGAAAATATTTTAAATAAAGGCATTAGGCCAGATGGGAGACAGACTGATGAAATAAGAACAATTTCTGCCCAAGTTTCTGTTTTGCCAAGAACTCATGGTTCGGCTATTTTTCAAAGAGGAGACACCCAGGCTTTAACTGTTGTTACTCTTGGTTCACCAAGGCTAGAACAACGAATAGAATCCCCTGAAGGGGAAGAATCAAAAAGATATATCCATCATTACTCAATGCCTCCATACTCTCTTGGGGAAACTGGAAGAATAGGTGTTCCATCACGACGTGAAATAGGCCATGGAGCGTTGGCAGAAAAAGCAATAGAAGCAGTTATACCTAAACAAGAGCATTTTCCTTATACTATTAGAGTTGTTTCTGAGATCTTATCTTCCAATGGTTCAACCTCAATGGCTTCTGTTTGCGGATCAACCCTTGCCTTAATGGATGCTGGAGTCCCAATAGAAAAAATGGTTGCTGGAATTGCTATGGGAATGGTAACAAGTCGGGAAAAGTATGTGCTTCTGACAGACATAGTAGGTCTTGAAGATTTTTCTGGAGACATGGATTTTAAAGTGGCTGGAACAGATGTTGGCATTACGGCAATTCAGCTTGATGTAAAAATTTTGGGCTTAACAATAAACCAGATTAAAGATGTTTTGGAAAAAGCTAAAAAAGCAAGATTATTTATTTTGGAAAAAATGCAAAGTGTTATATCTTTTCCTCGTAAAGGGGTATCTGGATATGCGCCAAAGATTGAGCAGATCAATATAACGGTCGAAAAAATTGGGGATTTGATAGGTCCTGGAGGGCGGGTAATTAAAAATATTATTGCTCAAACTGGAGCAACAGTTGATGTTGAGGATGATGGTTTGGTAACAGTTTCTGGAACATCAAAGGAAGCAGTAGACGCAGCCATGGACTGGGTTAAAGGAATAACACGCGAGATTAAAGTTGGCGAAATTTTTACAGGGGAGATAAAAAGGATCCTTCCCTTTGGTGCCTTTATAGAAATATTGCCCGGAAAAGAGGGCATGGTACATGTTTCTCAGATGGCAACAAAATTTGTTAGAAATCCAAGCGAAGTAGTTTCCATTGGCCAAAAAGTTAAGACTCGCGTTATTGAAATAGATGATCAAGGAAGAATAAATCTTTCAATGTTATTAGAAACAGATGCTAGTATTCAAGAGCGACACCATGACTTTGAGAAAAGAATGGAAACCACAAAACCAAACGAACACCCGCTGTCTAGACAATTTAGAAGAGAACGCACACGAAGACAATCTCCCCGCTTTCGCAAAACCCATTATTGAGAACCTCTATCCCTTCAATTCTGATAGTGGCACTTTTTGTACTTCTTTCCTGAACCGCACCAACATTTATCATTTCTTCCCAGCTTCTTTTTTCCTGATCTCTGATTGATAGTTGAACTAACCCCTCTTGCTTCAAGAGATGGAAAAATTGATGTTGCACCAGCAGCTTGAGTAACCATATGCTGATGTTGAGACATTGGAGTTGGCTGTACCTGAATTCTATAAATTCTATGCACTATTTCATCATCAATCCCATTAATTAATTGCTCAAACATTTTGAATGCTTCATTTTTATATTCAACCAACGGTTCTCTTTGTCCATAACCTCTAAGCCCAATACCTTGACGAAGATTTTCTACAGCATCTAAATGATCAATCCACAGATTATCTATCGTTGATAACATCACAAGTCTTTCAACTTGACGCATAACATCCTTGTCCATTTCTTTTTCTCGTTTTTCGTAAATGTCTTTCGACACTTTAGACAAAAAATCTATCTTCTTCTCACCCAAAACAAAACTTCTAAGTTGCTGAGTAAGTTGTTTTTTGGATTCTTCGTCAAAAGGTATGATTGTTGTAAAATTATCAATTATTTTTTCATCAACCGATTTTCCATCCTCAAATGCTTGTCCAATTTGCATTTGTACTAAAGTTGCAATAGCAGCATTAATCTTATTTATTATGTCTTTCTTAAGTATTGCTGTATCTTTGTCTTCCAAAATCTTTCTTCGTCTTGTATAAATTATTTCCCGCTGTTTATTTAATACATCATCGTATTCAACTAAGTGTTTTCGTATGTCAAAATTAAATCCTTCCACTTTACCCTGAGCTTGTTCAATTGCTCTTGAAACAATTCCATGTTGAAGTGGAATATCTTCGGGCATGCTAAGTCTTGTCATAAGATTCGCAATTGTTCCGCCTCCAAAAATGCGCATTATTTCATCATCAAGGCCTATAAAAAATCTGGATGCCCCTGGATCTCCCTGCCTGCCGCTTCTTCCCCTTAACTGATTATCTATTCTTCGCGATTCATGTCGTTCGGTTCCTATTACATAAAGTCCGCCAAAAGAAACTACCTCTTTATGTTTTTTCTCCCATTCTTTCCACTCACTGGTACCTATTTTATCTTTACCATCGCTGTGTTTTGGCGTATCGCCTCCCAAAAGAATATCTACTCCCCGACCTGCCATATTTGTGGCAACAGTTACTGCATACTTTTCTCCAGCTTTGGCAATTATTCTTGCTTCTTGCTCATGATTTTTAGCATTTAATATCTCGTGCTTTATTCCTCGTCTCCTTAAAAGTTGCGAAATTAACTCGTTTTTTTCTATAGAGGTTGTTCCAACCAAAATTGGCTGTCCTTCTTTATGGGCTTTTTCAATCTCGTTGGCAATTGCCGATAGCTTTGCGCGACCAGTTTTATAAACAGCATCTTGGTGATCTATTCGAATCATTGATCTATTGGTTGGAATTACTACAACATCAAGCTTGTAGATTTTATGGAATTCTTCTGCCTCCGTTACCGCTGTCCCAGTCATTCCCGAAAGCTTTTCGTACATTCTAAAGTAATTTTGCAAGGAAACAGTTGCTAATGTTTTTGACTCTCTTTGGATTACAACGCCTTCTTTTGCCTCTATAGCCTGATGCAAACCCTCAGATAATCTTCTGCCAAGCATTAACCTTCCAGTAAATTCGTCAACCAAAATAACTTGACCTTCTTTAACAATATAATCTTTTTCTTTTTTAAATAATGTACGGGCTTTTAAGGCCGCCTCTAAATGGTAAACTGTGTCAAAGTCTTTTTCGTAGATATTATTTATTCCATAGAGCTTTTCGATCTTTGCAATTCCATGATCGGTTAAGTGAGCAGTTCGAAGCTTCTCGTCTATTTTATAGTCTATTTCTGAATTTAATTTTCCAACAAGCTTTGCGTATTCATAATATTTTTGAGTTGGCGCCTCGTCTGGAGCCGAAATTATATGAGGGGTTCTTGCCTCATCAATAAGAACCGAATCTACCTCGTCAACTACGGCAAAATAATAACCTCGTTGCACTGTTTCCTCTATGTTTTGTGCCATGTTATCCCGAAGATAATCAAAACCAAATTCAGAGTTTATTCCATAAACAATATCAGCTTTATAGGCTTCTTTTCTATTTATTGGCTTTAAATGAGATAATCTAAAATCCGAATGGTTTTTATCCAAATACTCTAAATCGAATAAAAATGATTGTTCGTTAATAATTGAGGAAACTTTTAATCCCAAAAGATTAAGCGCTGGCCCCATCCAACCAGCATCGCGGCGAGCCAAATAATCATTTACTGTTACTAAGTGAACACTTTTACCAGTTAAGCTATGCAGGTATAATGCCGGAATTGCAGAAAGAGTTTTACCTTCTCCAGTTTTTTGCTCTGCAATTTTTCCTTGCCCTAAAATTATTCCTGCCATAAGCTGTACATCGTAATGTCTTTGATTTATGGTTCTTCGTGCAGCCTCCCTTGCCAATGCAAAAACTTCTGGCAATATAATATCTAAAGACTCGCCAGATTCTATTCTTCCTCTAAATTCTTGTGTTTTTTTGGGAAAGTCTTTATCTTTTAATTTTTTTACAGTTTCCTCAAGAGCGTTTATCGCAAAAACAATGGGGGTAAGTTTTTTAATTTCTTTTTCGTTGGAATCAAAAAATTTATTTAAAAACGAGAACATAGTCAATTTAATTTTAACACAATCTGGGTTCAAAAAAAACCCCCCACCATACGGTGGGGGATTACCAACTGATCAATTGGTAATGCTCCAAATAGCTTACCAATTTATCTCTTCTTCTTTCTTTTCTTTGCCATTTAAATATCACCTCCCTTTTTTAAGAAGATAATAATATCGTGAATAATTTTTTAGAGTTTGTCAAGTAAAATACCTTGCTTCAAAAATGGGGATTTAGGCTGCAAAATAAGCAAAAATAATGAAGCGTACATTAGTGTTTTTTTGGCGTTATTTTTTCTAAATTATGCATATATTTTTGTAAAATTTTTGGAATTATAACGCAACCATCTTCTTGCTGGTAATTTTCTAAAATTGCAACAATAGTTCTACCAATTGCAAAAGCAGTACCATTTAGAATATGAGCATATTTTTTCTCATTTCCATCTTGATATTTAATATTTAATCTCCGGGCTTGAAAATCTGTGGTAGTAGAAATAGAATGAGTTTCTCTATATTTATTCTGAGAAGGCATCCATGTTTCGACATCAATTGTTTCTGCCGATGGAAACGCTAAATCTTCACTTGCTAATTGCACTAATTGGTAAGGCAGATCTAGATCTTGCATTAAACCTTCTGCCAAAGACAACATTTTTCGTCTTTCTTTTTCATCCTCATCAGACCTTACGAATTCAACCATTTCCAATTTATCAAACTGGTGAACTCGCAATATTCCTCTCGTGTCTTTTCCATAAGTTCCTGCTTCCCTTCTAAATGCTGATGAAAATCCAATGTACTTTTTGGGAAGATCATTTGCGTTAAAAACTTCGTCCTTGTGCATTGGAACTATTGAATGCTCAGCGGTTCCAATTAAATAAAGAGGGTTTTCTTTTTCTTTCCCCTCATCAACTTCTTCATAATCTGTTACGAGATAATAATTGTTATGATTTCCTTTTGTCCAATACCCAAGTCCCTCAGTTATTTTATGCTTAATAAGCATTGGAGGAAGAATGGGGATAAAACCTTCTTTAAGAAGCTTCTCCATTACGAATTGTACTAAGGCAAATTCCAAAAGCGCTCCTTCGTTTTTTAGATAAGCAAAACGACTACCCGAAACCTTTACTGCTCTTTGAACATCAATAATATCTAGCTTTTCACCGAGTTCTAGATGATCTTTTGGTGTAAAATCCCAGCCGGAGGCTGGTCGTCCTTTGGACGAAACTTTTTTTATTATTTCAAATTTTGATTGGTCTCCAACAGGAACAGTGCTAAGCGGTAAATTTGGAATCTTAAGAAGTTCGTTGCGTAACTCTTCTTCAATTACCTTTAGTGCGTGTTCTTCTTTTTCTAACTTATCTTTTATTCTTTTTCCTTCTTCTATATTTTTTTTGTCAACCCTGTCTGACGTGGCTGCAGCCGCGTTTGACGCGGCGCGAGATACTTTATTTTTCTCTTCTCTCAGTTTCTGAACCGATAATGAAAGCTCTCTATATTTTGAGTCAATTTTTAAAACATGGTTGATGTCAATATCAATACCTTTATTTTTCGCAGCTTCTTGAACAACTTGCGGATTTTCTCTAATAAATTTTATATCCAACATAAGCTCAAATTAAAGACTACCTTACCCCAAAGCCGTCATTCTGGCTTGTCCAGAATCTCTTTGAACCATGGAGATTTTGGATGCGCTCGTTCCTCGCTTACCAGAATGACAATTTCGTAACATCAATTAAAAATCCAAAAAACCTTTTTATCATTTTAACTTTGTCGTTTTTCATTTTTATATTTTATTTTTTAATTTTAACTCTCTTCTTATAATCGGCTTAAGTTTGTTAACGGCGATATACCTATGATTATACTTCCTCATCTCACCTTTGGTCAACTCGCCTTCGTGATAGTATTTCTGAATTTCTGGTAAATAAAAAAACGACCGATATGGGTAACCATGCAAAAGTTTCATATGTGGTTTTTTGGCTATAATCCCTTCCACTTTTCCCTTCTTACTCCAAACTTTTCCATTTGGAAGCGCCAAAGAAGCAACAAGTCTAAATGTTGCCTCTCTGTTATTATCTGGTAATTCTTTTGAAACTTTCATCATATGATTTATTAAATCCTCGTCTGTTGCTTCATATCCAAGCCATCTTCTACTTTTGATCCCAGGTTCATTGTCAATTGCTTTAATCTCGATTCCGCCATCATCTGATATTGCTGGCAACCCACTTTTTTTAGCATAAAACAAAGCCTTTATTCTTGAATTTTCCTCATACGTTTTTCCCGTTTCCTCAACGTCCTCAGTGATTCCAATATCATTTAGCGATAATAACTTAAATGGCAAATCAGTAAGAAATTCAGATATCTCTTTTAATTTTCCTTTGTTGGTAGTGGCGATCAAAAGTTTTTTCATTTTAACAATCGTACATTTACATAAAATATTATTACCACAAAAGTAAAGTGTCAATTATTTTTCTTTATATTGCGCTGTCCTACTATGATACGGCGCAGTATTATAGTGATATATCTTTTTTAACGGAGCTTCTCTTTCTATGAACTTTTATCCTTTTACCGATTGCATCGGTAATGATTTCGGGCAGGAAATAGCTTGGGTATCTCTTTTGAAGATCAGACGATATTTTCATTCTATCTTTTTCAATGTCCGATTCAATCTTCTCAAGATAGCTAATTGCAATTTTTAAACCTTCCCCTCTTGTCTCTAGTATATTGTTTATTCTAGCTATAGTTGAGTCAGTAACCTTTACATAGTTTCTTATAGCCTGATAATTATATCCCTCAATAAGCATCTTAGCAATTTGTATTCGCTTCGCCAACATCTTCATCTCGGTATGCGTCAAAAGATCCTTAAGAAAATCTTTTACTTGATCTTTATTCTCTAAAAGAGTAATAATATTCCAAAAATTGTTAAGAAAAAAACCAAGATGTTTTACATCAATCTTTATTCTAGAAACTTTAGTCATATATTTACTCTAATACAGCGCAGTAATATAGTCAAATAACATTTCCAGTAAACTACTCTCTTTGACCAAGATATTAAACTATATCGCGACCTTCGTGGATCCTTACTCATAAAATTACAGTTCTGTATCAAAAAGAAGTTTGTAGCTACTTATAAACCTAGTTCCTGAGAAATTCCTTGCATTGAGGTAAGTGTTATTTCTACAAATTGTGTTAATGGAATTCCTAATTTTTTCTCACATAATTTTATAGTCTCTCTATTTGCTCCTCTAGCAAATGATGGGGTATTAAATCGCTTCATCACAAATTTAGTATCAATCGATCCTAACTTTCTATCTTTATGAATCAATGCTGCGGCGACAATAATGCCAGTTAGTTGATCGCAACAGCTAATTGCCCAATCCATATCTGTAACCGGCTCAACACGAGTATTACTATAATTATGCGCTTTAATTGCATGAGCAATTGGCTCGGGTATAATATTTGGATCTTTTTCAAAAATCAGCAAGCCGTGTCTGTCTAATTTTTTTTCTTTCTGTGCAAGTTCATAATCAATATCATGTAGTAACCCTGTTATGACCCACTGCTTTTCGCTTGTCTCACTAAAATCATTTGCATGAAGATGTTTATAGATACCCTTCATAGTCGCCTCACAAGCCAAACAATGTTTAATAAGATTTTTCGATGATATGTATTTTGTTAACAAGCTATAAGCTTCTTTGCGTGTCATTTTTACTTGCTTAGAAATACTATCCAATCCTTTTTCCCTATCTTTCTTGAGAGCTTTTTTTAGCAGCGATGATTGTTGCTTCATATTTAATTCTGTTCTAAGTGTTGGGAAAAGAATCACTTCTTTTATTGCCCATGTATTTGTAAAAAACATTGTAAGTCTGTCTATTCCGATTCCAATGCCACCCAATGGAGGCACGCCGTATTCCATTGCCGTTAGAAAGTCTTCGTCTATCTGTTGTGCCGTCTCTTTATCTGTTCGGGCTATTTTTGTATCTCTTGTAAACCTATCCCTTTGAATTTGTGGGTCTGTGAGCTCCGACCACCCGTCGCATATTTCTTTCCCGCCAATATATCCTTCGAATCTTTCTACCCACCCTTTTTTACTCCGATGTGATTTTGAAAGAGGGCTTACATCCTCGGGATAATCAATAATCCATGTGGGCTCATGCAAAAGCTTGGGAATTTTATGTTCAAAAATCGCAAATATAAGTTGTCCTTTTGTTTCTCCACCAGCAAGCTGTATATCAGGGCATTTCTCTTTTGCATATCTTATTAAGCTTTCTTCCGTTTCTTTACCAATATCCAATCCTAACTTTTCTTTTAGGATTACAGACATTTCTATTCTTGGCCACTTGTTGCCAATGTCTGTCTTCTTGTTCTTTACGTCTAGAACTGTGTGCCCGTAAATCTTTTTTGCCAAATGTTTAAAAAGTCCTTCTGCAACATCCATAACTCTTTGATAGTCTGCATAAGCCTCATACCACTCTATCATTGTGAACTCTGGAAAGTGTGCATGATCTATTCCTTCATTACGAAAGTCTTTACATATTTCATAAACTTTTTCATATCCACCAACAATAAGCCTCTTAAGATACAATTCGTCTGCAATTCTAAGATATACATCTTGATCTAAGGCATTAACATGAGTCTTAAAAGGTTTTGCATTTGCACCACCATATAGAGGTTGAAGAGTCGGAGTCTCTACTTCCCAAAAACCAATTTTATCAAGATACTCACGAATACCGCTAACTAGTTTTGTACGGATATTAAATCTTTTTCTAATCTCTAGATTAAGAAGCAAGTCAAGATATCTCTTCCGATAACGAGCCTCTGTATCTTTTAATCCAAACCATTCGCTTGGCAACGGCAATATAGACTTAGTTAGTAAAACAAACGAGGTTGGAGCAATTGAGATTTCTCCAGCAATAGTCTTTACAACTTTTCCTTCTACTCCAATAAAATCTCCAATGTCCAATAAATTAATAACTTTATATTGCTCATCTCCTAACAATTTTTTCTGAAAGAAAATTTGTATTTTTCCAGTCTCGTCTTTTAAGTCTGCAAACGCAATATTTCCATGAGTTCGTAAAGAGAATATTCGACCGGAAGTCTTAACAATTTTTCCTTCACTTTTTAAAGCTTCTACAATAGTTTGTTTTTTTTGATATGAGGCAGGATATGGATCAATACCCAATGCTTTTAGTTTTTTAAGCTTTTCAATCCGTGCACTTCTTAAATCTAATTCTTCCATAATAAATACAACTCTAATATACCATCAATTGCATTAATTTGCCACTTTAATCCTAGTATGAGGATATTCTATTTGCGGCCTACTTATTTTTTTGGGGACACGGGGCAAATGCGCAACTTGGTGGTTGACGCGACACATACGACCCATCAGGACACAACTTCGCCTCCTGCGTACAAACCACTTGATCTTTCTGGTCCCCGCCTGTCGGCGAGGCAGGGGTGAATTTGAAGGTGGAGAGCATGCCATTAAATATCTCTATTTCTTTCACTGTAGGTAGAGAGCTATCAACATTTAAGCCATCTTTTAGAGCTCGCATAATACTAAAAGTATATTCGCCATTAACAACCTCAATTATTTCCCAAGATTCTAATGTTATTTTTTGGGCTGGTAATTCTCCAATAGTCACGTCTTCACAAGGACAACGATTAGTCTTTCCAATAGCAACTTGTATTTCTACGGGTGCTTTTAGGGGTTGTGGGAGAGATGGATCATCAGCGGAAGACGTATCATTGACCTGACGAGATAATTTGCCTATAGAAGAAGTGTAAAAGATTAAATGGAGAGGGTTACCAGCACTAACCTCTCGATAATCCCAATTTGTTGGATATTTAATTTGGAACTTAGGTACGGATGAATTGGCCCTTATGAAGGCATACGTTTTCCAATCTGCAGTTTCCCCGACACCATTCGGTGCAGGGCTGGCACTTGGAGAGGGTTGGGAAGGCGTTGTTGGGGAAATTGAAGAGGGAGTAGTTGGGGGTGGGGATATTGGTTTTCTTGAAGGTAAGCTACGTACATATATGGTGGAAAAAATAAGAAGAAATACCAGAATAATTCCTGCTATGATCCAATAATTCGACTTTGCCAGATACCAGCCGGCACCTGGCTTTGCCAGGCGCCATCTGGTGCCTGGCTTTGGGCTTGCTGGGTTTACTGGTGGTTGCTGAACTTGGTTGTTAACAGCTTGCTCTTCCATCTTCAAGATGAGTATAGCACATTTTTAACTGGTTCATCTCGATAATTCACCTCTGAGGAGTCCATTCGGCCACCTCCGAGGTGTTGCGAAGGGATGCACCAGACGGTGCGTCCCGAAGCGACTCTTCGGATGGTGTATGTAAGTTTACTCCACAACTTCCATCTCAAGCTCGGGATTAAAACCAAAGGTTTTATAAAATTTTTCTTTTACTTTCTGAATAATAGAATAAACGTCATTAAACTTTGCATCACCCACATTTACAATATAATTCGCGTGTTTTTTGGAGACTTCTGCTCCTCTAATTCTATAACCCGAAAACCCAAGCCGATTTATTACGTACCCAGTTGATGTCTTGTTATACCACTTATTTACAACCAAATCTTTTATATCTGGCCACTTATCAATAATTTTTTCAACTTCTTCTTTTTTTGTAATATTTTTAAAAACAGACCCGCACGATGGAGAATCCATTGGGTGATTTTTATTTCTGTATTCTATATAAGATAAGTATGTCTCCTTAGCTTGGCCTAAAGTACGCTTATTGGCATTATTCAACTTAAAAGAAGAGTTACCAATAATCCAGTTTTTATGTTCTTTAATTAAACTGTCTCTATAATCAAACTGTAACTGCGAACCCTTGAGTGCTTTTTGAACAAATTCCCCATTAGCTCCAATTTCAAAAACCTCTATCTTATCAACGCTTTTACCAATTTCTCCCCCAAACGCTCCAACATTGCCTCGTACTGCTCCTCCAATTGTACTTGGTAATCCTCCTGCCCATTCCAGTCCAATTAGATTTTTTGAAAAACAAAATTGAATTAAATCATCCAAAAGCACCGAAGAAAATGCTTCGATCAACCCCGAATCTTTTTGAGTTATTTCGTTTTTAGAAGAAGTTGAGAACCATAAAACCGCTCCATCAAAAAAATTATCACTCATCAAAAGATTTGACCCAAGACCAACTGGCAATACTTTCTTGATCTGATTTTTTTTAACAAAATCTAAAGCTTCTAATAAATCAGTTTTGTTCTCTATCTTTAATAAATACTGAGCATTCCCACCTATTCTATAATAGAGGATTTTTGAAAGGGAAAAGTTTTTATAGAGTTTCATGTCTTTTGTCATTGCGAGCGACTGAAAGGAGCGTGGCAATCTCTTGTTAATTGTGATTGCTTCGTCGTTCCTCCTCGCAATGACATGGTTAGTAATTTCATTATTATTTGATGACCTTCAGTTCCTTTGCGACTTCCTCAAAAGCTTTAAGTCCAAAATCCAAATCTTCCCTGGAATGAGAAGCAGATGGAATTACCCTAATTCTAGATTTTCCTTTTGGAACCATTGGAAATTTGATTGGAGTTGCAAAAACCCCATTTTCAAAAAGCTTTGCAGAAAAAGAAACTGCCAAATTTTCATCTCCAAGCATTACAGGCGTTATAGGAGTAATGCTTTCTCCAATATCAAATCCTAACTTTTTAAAAGCTTTCTTTATATACGTTGTGTTGTCCCAAAGTTTTTTAACTAACTCGTCTGATGATTCTAAAATTTTTACACCCTCTATTAAAGCAGCTGTATCTGGAATGGTTAGGGCGCTTGAGAATAAAAACTGTCTTGCTTTTTGCTTGTAAAAATCAATCAACGCCTTTTTTCCAGTTATAAAGCCTCCTATTACGCTAAATGCCTTAGACAAGGTTCCGACTTCTATGTCAACTTGCCCATGAAGACCGAAATGATCAACTACTCCTCGGCCTCCCTTTCCCATAACTCCTTCTCCGTGAGCATCATCAACCATTGTTAACGCACCATATTTTTTTGCAAGTTTTACAATATCAGGAAGCGGAGCCAGATCTCCATCCATAGAAAACACACCATCGGTGACAATAAGAATGAGAGGAGAACTGTCATTGCGAGGAGTCGCAGGCGACGCGGCAATCTCTGAACTAGATTGCTTCCCCCTCGACAGGCTCGGGGTCGTAATGACAACACGACGTAACCTATCTGCTTCTTTCAGTTTTTCTTCCAAACTCTTAGAATCTGTGTGTTTATAAATGAATTTGTTTTTAACTTGAGAAAGTCTTACTGCATCAATAATCGAAGCGTGATTTAATTCGTCTGATATTATAATATCCTCTTTATCTAGAATTGTCTGAATTGCGGCCATATTTGCCAAATATCCGCCAGAAACAACAATTGCAGCATCAGCATTTTTAAAACGAGCCAATGCTTTTTCTAACTCAACATGGAGAATATGAGTCCCAGCAAGAGTTCTATATCCTGTGCCAATTCCGTATTTTTCAACCGCTTTTTTGGCTGCCTCTTTCAATCTGTCATTAACAGCCAATCCCAAATAATGGCTGGAGCAAAAATTAAGCTTTTTTTTACCGCTAATGGTAAGATACGAGCCTTGCCCAGATTCAATAATCTTAGGAGTCGCTCCCAACTTAACAATGTCTTCTAGTTTTTTATAAAAGTTGTTAACGTTATTCATCTTACGCAAACTCGTCATTCTGGCAAGTGATCAGGCGAAGCTTGATCCCCAGAATGACGGCGCATACTATATCTTTTTATTATGGTGTAAGAACAATCTTTCCACATTCGCCACTTTTCATAATCTTCATCGCTTCTTCAAATTCAGAAAGCTTAAATCGATGAGTTATGATTTTTCGCAAATCTACCTTGCCTGAAACCAAAAGCTTTGTCGTATCCTTCCATGTATCCCAAATCATTCTACCAAATACTGATTCTATTAATAATTCCTTGTTAATCATATATTTTCCCCAATCGATACTGATATTTTCTTTGGGAATTCCAAAAGCAATAATTTTTCCAGCAATTCTTACAGCGTCCAATCCAATTTGAATGCCCAAACGATTCCCGCTCATCTCCAAAACTGCGTCAAAAGTACCGTATTCTTTCTCATCAACCTTGTCTGTTACTCGATCAAATCCAATTTTTTTAGCGAGTTTTCTCCTATATTCTCTTCTGTTTACTCCAACTACCTCTTTTGCTCCATACGCTTTTGCTACCATCCCAGCACAAAGTCCAGTTGGGCCAAGACCCATTACCAAAACCTTTTTGCCTTTTACCTTTGCTTTTGTTACTACATTGACAGCATTACCAAGCGGCTCCTGAACGCTCATCGCCTCAACAGGAATCTTGGGATTGTTTTTCCAAGTGGTCCGAAGAGGAATAGTGGCATACTCTGCAAACGCGCCATCTCGGCCTATTCCAAAAAGCTTCATGTTTTCGCAAATATGATAATTTTTAATTTTACATTGATAACAATTCTGGCAAAAAATATGCGTTTCAGAGGAAACAAGATCGCCAACTTTAATATCAGTTTTTTTCTTGGTATTTATTTCAACAACTTTTCCTACCATTTCATGCCCCATGATTTGAGGAGGCTTGATATGGTCTTCTGCCCATGGAATCCAATCGTATATTCCAATATCAGTGCCACAAATAGATGCATGAACTACTTTAACTAAAACTTCATCTTTCTTGGGCTTTAGAACTGGAACTCTTTTGACAACAATACCCGGAGCAGGATTTTCTTTAACTACAGCAATCATTGTTTTGTTTTTCATAAAAGTTTGCAGTTCTAATTATAGTAAAAATGGTTACAAAGTCAATTAAATATAAATTTTGATAAAATTAATAAAATGTGTTAAAATTTTAACATGGTTACTGTTGCCGAAGGCGTTAAAAGGATTATAGAGCGGTCAAGATATTTGCAAGAAGCTCTAGAAAAAGAGCTTATTAATATCTCTTCACTTGCTCGTTATATAAAACCAGAGCTTGAGGAAATGCTTATTAAAAAAACAAGCAAATCCGCAATCATTATGGCTGTGCGACGTGTAACAAAAAAGCTCAAGCCGCGTATTGCCTATAAAAATATATTCAAAACACCACCTGACATGATAATCCAGTCAAATTTAGTAGAAGTCACTATAAATAAGTCTAAAATCCCGATTAATACCTATTCAGATCTTTTGAAATTAGCTAGATCCCGAACAGAAGGCTTTTTTACCATAACAGAAGGCGTTTTTGAAACAACCATAATTGTAAGCAGAGATTTATACAAAGATATTAAAACTTTGCTTAAAAAGGAAACAATTGTTGCGGAGTTTTATGATCTTTGTTCCATTACAGTCAGGCTTCCAAAAGAAGCAATATTTATCCCAGGTGTATTTTATTTTTTCTTAAAATCTCTTGCTTGGGAAGGTATTAATATAATAGAAGTAGTCTCAGCATATCGTGAATTCACTCTTATCTTAGAGCGGAAAGGCACAAATAAGGTTTTTTCCATACTGCAAGCATTATTTCCACAGAGCATATAAATTTAATGCAGCAAATATATTACCTAGTGAACGCTAACAATAGTATAGGTAATTTCCCCAGCAGGCGCCTCTACCTTAACTTTCTCGCCAACTTTTTTGCCAATTAGCGCCTTACCAAGTGGAGATTCGTGAGATATTTTCCTTTCTTTTGGATCTGCTTCCCATTCTCCAACTACTGTAAAAATTGCTTTTTTACCTTTTGCATGTAACGTTACTGTTGATCCCAGTTTTACTGCATGACTTGGAGCTTTACTATCTTTTATAACAACTGCCTCTTTTAGAAGTTCTTCAAGCTCATCGATTCTGCCGTCTATAAAAGACAGCTCTTCCCGTGCTGCCACATATTCAGCATTCTCTGCTAAATCTCCCATATTCCTTGCCTGCGTAACCCGAGAAAGAATATCCGGCCGCTTTATGTTAGTAAGCTCATCGTATTCTTTTTTTAGCTCGGCCATTCCTTCTTTTGTTAAATAAATTTTTTTGTTATTATCCATAGGTGCCATCAAAAATCCCTCCAGTAACTGCAGTTGAGGGATAATAGATAAAAGCAATAAAAAATATATAGTAAAATGCTGCTTTTGTCAATAACCTCTAGTGCAAACGGCGAGGAAATCGCCTAAAAGGGATTATATAGCCGTCTCCGAAAGATGAATAATCGCAAAAAAAATTTTTCTCAAAGGTTTAGATTGCTCGTTGTTTAGCCAAAAGAATTTTATTTTTGGATTATCTTTACACAAATATTCAAACAATTGTAAATCATCATCAACATATATCAAGAAGAGCTACTTTGTATTTTTCTTTAAGAAGTTTTTTGCCAGATGATAACCCAAAAACCCAGCGCCTATTTTACAATCTCGCCTATTTGAAAGGCAATATTTCCATTTGGATAATGAATTGTTTTCTTTATTAAAAAATCTTTAGCAAAATTGGATTTTGAAAGATAGTCAGGACTTAATGAAAATAATTGCCGTTTCGATGGATCGTAAATATGAGGATCTCGGAAAAAGTCTCCCATTTTACATTTTGATCGGCAAGTATTTTCTGGATCATAGAAAGAAAGAAATATATGTCCAGCATTAAATTCTCCACTCATGTATAGCTCGTCATAATTATCCTTTACCGAACGAAAGTATTTCATTATATCCCTTGGCCCATACTGCCAACCCCAAAAATCAGACGAATATAAAGGATATTGAATAAAATAAAATTTTGTAAAGAAAACTAAATTTAATAGAATTACAATTATGATTATAGAAACAGGAATATAGCTATGAATAAACTTTTTTGCATGCAATATTGTTGTCGCAATACCTAAGCTAATAAGTATTACATACAAAGGCGCACCAATAACAGAACGACTGGTAAAGGGAGCCTCTGCAGTAACTGCTCCTGCTATCGGATAGATAAGAAGCCAATACATAAGTAGCTGTGTGGTTTTATTGTTTTTCATTGTGAGAAAAGTATGTATCAATCCAATTAGTATGAATGGGAGTGTTGTTATCAATAAAGGCGTTAAACCCCCTACAAAATGTCGTGTAATAAAAGTGGGCTCGCCTGAAATGAAATAAGAAGGAGACAACTGGACAATAAAGTTTTGAATAATGCGCAAGACACTTTGTGGAAAAAAAAGTTACATAAATAGTAAACTCAAATCCTGTTCTGTTATAGTGAATTAGCCACGGCATTGTGGCTGTTATAAAAGCAGTCAGCAGTCCAAAAGAGCGACTTTTCTTAGAACTAATTTCCTTTCCTATCAAATACATTGCAATTATTGTTATTAGACCATAAAGCACTGAAGGTAATCTTGTACTTAGTTCGTTTAACCCAAGTAAACCAATAAAGGGGATTGTTGAATATATGGCTAATGGAGGACGATAATCTTCAAAAGATTGAAAGAATATGGGATAAGAAACGCCATACTCATTTGTTCCTTTTGTAAGTATTGTATAAGCGTTATAACCAATAGATGCTTCATCTGCAAAAAATCCAGTAGGAGTTTCAGAAAGTTTGTAAATTCTTATGAAAAAACCAAGAAAAACAATAAGTATTAATAATACATAATGTAGTTTAACGTTATTTATCATTCTCAAAAATCATCACCTTCGGGTGGTCGTAGATGGTAAACCCACCATAAAGATTTTATAGGGGTTGGGGTTGAAAAACAATAACAACCGCCTTCGGTGTAATACACTACAAAAAAATTTGACAAATAGAGCATCCTTTGGTACATTATAGATGCTCGAAAACGTCCGTATGGTCGCTGCCCCGCTAAAGCGGGGATAGGGCCAGCCAGCCGCTTAACAATGCTGGGTTGCCAGGTCTAGACAACCTGGTTTTTTTATACCTCAATAACAATACTTGTCTTCTTAAAGCGTTTTATAAACTGCAAGGCATACTTTTCGTTCTCATAAGCTTCCCGCAAAAAACCAGCCATCGCATCAGATAATCTCAGAAAAATGTTCTGTTCGTCTTTCATGCCTCTAATTTTTCTATATCTTATCTTGAGCTTCTTCAATTCTCCTCTTACTACGTCTCTTTCTTTATCATTTAGACCGTCAATAATAACGGTAACGGTGTAATTTGTAGTTTCCTTTGCAAGAACGGCTTTCGCAATTGTAAAAGAGGTTAATTTGGAATATTCCTTTGAAGCCTGGTATGTTGCATAAAAAATACTCTTTCTAAGCTCTTTGACTTGAACTAGCTCATCAAGGTACTTTTGTTTAACCTTTTTGGTTGTCTTTTTCCACTTTGACTGCCTTTTACCAGTTATCTCTTCAATCCCTTCAAGTTTTTTCTCAAGTACTTCTAGTTCACTAATATCTTTAAGGACAACTGCAACCAAAAATAGCTCTCCTTTCGTATCCTGTCCTGTCTCATCGACATAGCAATAAAGTTTAGTAAGCATCACTGTCATTGTAGCAAATATTAGTAATTTTCAGGATAAGCCATTTTCTCAAATATCATCACCTTCGGATGATCGTAGACGTAAGCTCGCTATAAAGATTTTATAGGGATTGGGGTTGGAAGACAATAGAGAGCGTTGAGGACTTGTGCAGTGGCGAATAACCATTAAAGTTTGGTATAATAAAAAGGGTAATACATTATGACGCAGGCAAATTTAGGTCGAATTAAACGGAAAGTTTTGCCAATTCTTAAAGAGGCAGGTGTTACACGATTCTCTCTCTTTGGTTCCTATGTGCGTGGAGAGCAAAAAAAAGATAGTGATATAGACATACTTATTGATTTTCCGAGGGGAAAGGGACTTTTTGAGTTTGCTGGATTGCAATTTCAATTGGAAGATGCGCTGAAAAAAAAGGTTGATTTAGTGGAATATGAATCCTTAAATCCTCTTTTGAAAGAACGTATTTTGGCAGAGCAGGTGCAAATTTTATGAATATTTTATGAATAAAGACACAGTTGTTTTTCTTATTTTGGTATAAACTTCAAAACTGTTTGGGATACAGTAATAGTAAGTATTCCTGAGTTTAAGAAGCAAATTGAAAAACTCCTCGAAGAATAAAAGTTATAAAAGCGAAATTTTCTCAAAAATCATCACCTTCTACTAAAGATTTTATATGGATTGGGGTGGGAAGGCAATGGCCAAGATGTGATTATAGCTTACAAGGATTTTTAGAGATAACAAGGACTTGACAAGGAGACATTGTTTTCCTTATAATTCATTGTATATGGCACAGATGGCGACTATTACTTCGAAAATGCAGCTTACTTTACCCGTATCAATTGCTCGGAAAATTGGCATAAAAAGCGGCCAGAAAGTAACAGTTTCTGAAAAAGACGGTGATATTATTATTACCCCAGCCGAGCGGCTCGTTAAAGAGCTCGCTGGTTCGCTAAAATACCTTAAAAAGAAAGATAATAAAACACTCGATGAAATAATTAAAGAAGCAAAATACACTTATTTTAAATCACATAAAAGATGATGTTTGTAGACACGAATTATTTTCTTCGATACTTAATTGCAGACGATAAAAAGCAATACGAGATTGCAAATCAGTTATTCCTCGATGGCTCTAGAGGAAAAATAAAACTAATCAGTTCAACTATTGTATTTTTTGAAACCTACTGGGTATTAAAATCATATTACTCTACTCCAAAAGAAAGGCTGCTTATAACCCTAAAGAGAATATTGCAAATGCATTTTATCAATTTTGGCGAAAGGGACATATTGGAGGAAACTATTAGGTTATTTGGGAAGACTACTTTTGATCTTGAGGATTGTTATAACGTTTTCTACGCTAAAACTCATAAAATTAAGAACTTTAAAACGTTCGATGAGAAATTGATTAAACAGTGGAACAAAGAAACTAAAAATTAAAACAGAGTTTTCCCCAAATATCATCACCTTATAGTAGAAGATTCCTTATGTAAGCGTCCGAGTATTTGCGAACGTTTTTAAAGATTAAAACTGGCGGGTGGTCGTAGCTTTGGAAACTTTCGTCTGCAAAATCATCGCTAACATAGAAAGGATAATTTGTGAATTTCTTTACCAATTTAAAGCCTAATTTTTCTTTAAATAATAATTGGTAGAAGTTTGAAGTATATGGATACTGTTTAGGATTTTTTAAAATTGAATAATAAACTCTGCGGCTCGAAATTACAAAATAATCACTCTGCGACAAAGTTGTTGAAAGGCTTGAGATTTTTTCCAAAGAATCTGGTTCGTACACGGGCAACTGGATCATCTGGTACTGTTTGCCTAAATTTGTTGAAAGCATAAGCGGAAGACTATCGTCCCAATGCTCGCCAGCAATAGTAGCTTGAGTAGAGACATTTCGATAAATCCATGAAGATGCGGCTATTCTAGTGTGGGGTTTAATATAGATATTAAGATAAAGCATGCCGTTAACGACAATAAAAAATAAAAGGACTAATAAAGTGGGCTTTTTGAATCTAACTAAAGCTACAGAAGCCCAGAATGATAAAAAAGGAATTAGTAAAACATAGTATCTTGAAAATTTGGCGTACCAAGCTCCGGTCCACAAAAAGTAAAGAATTGGAAAAATTAGAATAAATAAATACATGTAGCTCTTTTTTTCTTTGAGTTTTTTAAAAATAAGCGCTAAGCCAACAAAAGATAAAGGCACAGAAATAAAACCAAAGGCGAATGGCAGAATTTTCATTAAAGGATAAAGATAGGGTTTTGTTTGTTCGTAAATTATGGTATAGACTGGTTTATTTCTCCCGTACACTACATTCTGTTCGTAATTCTGCCTTTCTTTAAAACGAGCAAAGTCTATAATTTGGTATGGGGCTAGAACAGCGCCGAAGATGGCAGACGTAAATACAAAAAGTAATATAAAGAAAATTAGTTTTTTTAACTTCTTTTCTTTAAAGAAAAGAAAAACAAAAGATATCATGGGGACAATAAGGAAAGTTAGTCCAACAATTTTCGTTGCGTAGGACATGCCTATTAAAAGACCCAAAGGAACAAAAAGTAAATAATTTTTATTTTTTACTGCTTTGATGCTTAAAAAAGTAATTAAAGTTATAAAAAAAATTAGCATGCTTTCTGTTGTGTTAAAGTGAGCATGTTGAATACTGCCAGTAGAAAAAGCAAAAATAAGGGCTGCTATTATGCCAATCTTTTTATTAAATAGTTCTTTAGATACAAAAAAGATTAGAGGAATAGTTAAAACACTAAATACAGACGACACCAAACGGCTTACAAATAAAAAACTTGGGTTTGGGAGAATAGCTGCATGTATTATCTTGTAAATAAATAGAGGAAACGAACCATAAGAGAATTCTTTTGAGTTTAGGGGTGAATCTTTAGACAATAAAAGGCTGAATTCTTTTGGTATGTAAATATTTGAGCTGTTGACATATATCCTTTCGTCTGGATGTAAATAATGCCCCTCATCCCAATTTAGACCATACAAACGCAAAATTGCGCCAAGTATAAGGATTACAAAAAGCAGTATTTTTTCTTTATTGAAAAAACTAAAACTTTTCATGAATCTTCTTTACACTCTAATGATATGTATTATTAGAGTGCTGTTATGATTATCCACCTTCAAGTAGTTGCCTATACTGTTCAGGCAATAATTGCCGATTTTTTTTGAATACTCTAATTACCGGGTGGTCGAAAACGCTCCATGTTTCTTCAGCTTGTTCATCGGGAAATTCAATGTTTTGCCCAAGCAGTGATAGCCTGGGATACGAATGGACTTCTTTAATCTGTTCAAAACCCATTCTTTCCTCAAAAAGCGCATTATAGAAATGCGCAGTTCTTGGATATAATCTTGGTAGTCTTTGATGGTTATAAAAGACTCGACGACTCTGTATAAGAAAATAATCTGCTCTTTCTAATCCGGCTGCAATTTCTGCTCGTGTATTTTGGTTTTCTTCAAAATTGTAGAAGTTGAATCCTAAACGCTTAAAGTTTCCTGCCAGAGGAATATCGATCATATTTCCTCCCTCCACCAAAAAAGTAGATCCCGGCAAAGCAACGGATTCGATCCATTTGGAAGCTGTTATACGGATATCATCATTGGTATAGATTGAGAAAAAAGACATTGTCCAAAGCACTGTACCAAACATAAGAACTCCGCCTAAAAAATAATAAACGGATCGCTGCGTTTTCTTTGCGAACGTTTGCAAAGAAATGGCTGCAAATATGGCAAAGAAAGGAAAAGTTGGAGCAATAAATCTGGTCCACTTGGCAAAAAGCAAAGCGTTTGTTAAGAATAAAGACAGAAACGCGAGTATAAGCATAATCAGCTCTATTTTTGGTTTTCTAACAAAATTGATAGCAAGAAATATAATTCCTACGGTTGAAAACAAGAAAAGAAATGGTCCCAAAGCATAGAGTAAGATCTTTTCTGCTTGAAAAAGAATTGGCATAGTATCTATAAACTGCCTTGTGTAAAAAACAGGAATTTTTCCAATAGCAAGTCCTCCTTCGTATTCGAAGTTGCCTCGGAAGTCGGAAAAATCAAGAAAAACATAAGGCGCGACAATGGCAAAAGTTGCAAGAACAACGATTATATTTACAAGAGTCAATCCTGTAAATTTTAGCAGTGTTTTAAGAGCCTGCTTTATAAATAAAATCGGTGTTTTAAAAGACAGGTTTTTGGGATACGATTTAATAATTATAGCTGCTATTAACGGTAGCAAAAATACAACAGAGCTTATTTTTACGCCCAAAGCAAAGCCTAAAGCAATAGAGGCAAGGATTAGATATAAAGCTTTATTATGCTTTAGAAATTTTAGTATCAAAAGCAAGGATCCAAATAAAAAGAAAGTTAATGTGGATTCGGGAGTGGCAAAGTGAGCCTGCTGAATAAGCCCGGGAGTTATGGCTACCAATAAAGCCGCAAAATAAGAAAAACGTCTTTCCATGAAAGACCGGCAGATTTTATAAACAATAATTATGGTTAATGTGGAAAATAACGCAGAATAAAACCGACCAATTAAAAACGAATTAAGAATTAAGAATTTAGAATTAAGAATGGAAGGAAATAATTTTAATAGTTCTTGGGTAAAGTAGATTAGGTAAATAGTTACTGTTCCATAAGAGAAAAAATGTGGATGCATTTGGGTTGGAAAAGATAGTTGATTTACAGAACCAGCAATATGATACTCATCGGGATGGGTGAATAGACTATTACCCCAATCTAGCTTGTAAAAACGAAGAAAAGCACCAACTATAAGTATACAACTTATTAAGAAAAATAATTTCTGTTGTTTGATAAACTGGATCATAGAGAAGAAATGCCTCCTCGGGTTTTGATAAAAAGAAGGCATCCTATTGCAACTATGGAGAGGCCAAATATGCCAGCAATTAGAATCGATGAATTACCAAGTGGCGCTTCGGGAGCAATAGTTGGTAATACTATAACTGGCGTTGGGGAAGGAATTGGAGTTGGGGTTGGCATAGAAGTTGGGGTTGGAGTTGGAGTTGGAGAGGGGGTAGGGCTCGCAGAAGGCGTTGCAATGCTTAGAACAATAGAGGAAAAACCTAAAAGAACAGCAGACTTAGAGGAAGTCGGCGCAGTTTTTTGCGTAAAATCATAATCGTTGGATAAAGTTATTACTGGAATTGTATTTATTTGTGCTCCTTGGAGCAAAACACTGGATTTAAGAACTCCATTTGTAATTATCATTTTAATAACATTGTTTTTGTCAAGAGTTACAGGGGAAGATAGATCTTGGGACAACAAAGAGTTTAATGCCAATAAGTAAGTGCCATCGGTTTTAGATAGAGATGAGATCTCTTGTGCTTTAGACACCTTAGCGTATACTAGAGCTTCTTTTGGACTTTCTCCAGTAGGAAGAACGATTTTACCTGTGATTGGAGTTTGTGTAATTTGTGTAATTTGAGGTTTTGGTGCAGTTGTTGTTTCGTAAGGCATATTGTTATTTAAAAACGTATTTTGTCCTGAAGTAATTGTGAAAAAATATTGAGTAGCTGGTTTAAGATAATGCAACGTAAAACTGTGGACTTTATGAGGTCTAATTCCTTCCCCTTGGTCTCTATCGTCTAATGCAGTTTGTCCTAAATTTTTATCTGTACCAAAATTCACTGAGCCTATATTTTCTACTTCTGTCGTATAAGACACAGTAAAACTGGTGTCTAAAATATTGGTAATTTTTACATTTTGTGGAGTTTGTGTGATATCGGCACGACTCACAAAAACAGTACTACTTTTAACAAGTATAGATGTCATTACAATGCTAGTTCCTATTAAGAGTATACTTAAAAGAGTTGGTATTCGTTTATCCCAAAATGTGTTTCTCATGGAGTAATACTTGCTCCACTCGTTGCTGAAGGCTCACTTACAGAAGGCGCAGGGATTAGGGTTGGGGTCGGAGTTGGACTTAAGGTTGGGGTTAGGGTTTCTGCTTTTTGAAGTTGGAAGACTGGCACTATTCTCTCTCTTTCTTTTAAATTAGAGATTGTTTTAGTATCAAAATTTGGACTTATTGGCAAAATGTTGGTATTTAAAGTACCAGATATAGTTGATGTAGCTGAGTTATGGTATATATTAAAACCAATCCAAGCTATAACAATTAATGTTACTGGGATTAAAAGAAAAAGAATGTCTTTTTGTTTCATAGTTTATAATAAGCTAAACCCCGAAGACTAAATCTTAAGGCTCCAGCTTTATCGGCAGTGCTGTCGATAGAAAATGTATCGATACTAATTATTCTCTGCATATTTACTATCTTAGAAAAAAATGCCGATATATCTTCAAAATTACCACTGCCGCTTAAGGAAAAAGAATATGAGTAATATTTTTTTTCTCCAATATTTTGCCTAAAAAGTTCAACTGCAAGATTTTGTAAATTAGCAATACGGACATTCGTATTTTTAGCAATAGCTTGAATTTGTGCCAAAAGAAGAGGAACTTCAGGTCTCTCTGGTATCGAATCTAGCACATATGGAATATCTTCTTGGATGTCCGCATGCTTTTGCTGGAGAACGGAAAGGTTTCTGATTTTTTCCTCAAGACTATGCTCGACAAATTCATTATCAGATAGTTCTTTTTTTAACCTTACAATAGTTGAAAGTGTTGGATTTATGGCAAACATACCAAATAATGATATGGTTATCAAAGTAAGTATTATATTTGTAAGTTTTTGCGTTTGTTCATTTTTAAAGTTGGGAAGCGCTCCAAAATATCTAGCTTTTGTAATATCCTTAATGTTTTTGTTTGTAATGAACATATATTTATCCAGCACCGACTCGGTGCTGGATTTATTGAAAATCAGCTGTAAAACTAACTGTTAAACCACGTGATGGCTTAATTTGTATGTTATCTAGATTTAACCTTCTTATCTTGGGATAAGTCTTTAAAGAGTTTATGAATAAATTTAGAGAAGATGTATTTTGTGCAATTGCGTTAATGCTTATTCGACTTTCATTCATAACTAAATCGCTAAGCGTCAATCCTTCTGGTGCAAAATTTTGTATCTCTTGGAAAATTTTTATTTTCTCAACCCCACTATTGGAGAAAGTTGAAGCTAAAGCTAAACGGTCTTGTAAATTACGATACTTATCTTCGCTGTTCTTATAAGACTTTACTATCAATTCTTGCTGTTTTATTTTTGAATGAAAGTCAATAAGTTGCCTATCTAAAGAGAACCTGTATAAAAAGGCCAATAAGGCAATTAATTCAGTTATTATGGCCAATAAGCGACCAACTGTGAGTGCCCAAGCTATAAACTTGTCTACAAAAGCTCCTTGTTTATTTTTGAGAAGATTTATAGAAAAAGTCTTTTTCTCCATATCAACAGAATTTACGCGTTTTCTGTCATCCTGAACTTGATTCAGGATCTTAGGAGATGCTGAAATGAATTCAGCATGACATATAGTGCGTAACTCCTACTAGATTTAGTCTAATACTGTCTTTAGAGAATGTCTAGGGGTATTTTGTTTGGCTAAGGGTTGGCAGAAACTTTAGTTTTTGGTAGCTTAGGTTTCTTAGCAGATAGTTTGGAAAGAGTTGATTTTATTCTCGAAGCTTTGTTTTTGTGAATGGTATTTTTTTGAGCCATTTTATCTACAACGCTTACTGCTTTTTTAATATTTTCTTCCGATGGATTTTTTTGAGCTTCTTTAACCATTTTTTTAAAAAGGTTTTCAATGCTTTTATTTTGTAATGTTCGTTTTTTGTCCTGCCTCAATTTTTTCTTTGCGGATTTTATTACTGGCATAAGATCATTTTATCATGGTATACTATAAACCACAAGCATGTAAACTGTTTGTAGTAAACTGCAACAATATGCCAAGAGATTTTTTGAATAAAAGCCTCAGCCTAATACTTAAGAGACAGACAAATATTCTCTCTGCAGCATTTATCATAATGATAACTATTGTTTTATCGCAAATATTAGGTTTGGTAAGACAAAGGCTTTTGGTTGGTATCTTTGGCGCATCAGATACCTTAGGCATTTATCTTGCCTCGTCCAGGCTACCTGATTTTTTGTTTCAAATAACTATTGCTGGAGCGTTATCGTCTGCTTTCATCCCAGTATTTTCCCAATATTTAGTAAAGGAAAACAAAAATGATGCTTATAAACTTGGTTCAACTCTTTTTATTTTAGGCTTACTCAGTTTTTCGGTTTTATCTTTAATTCTTTTTATTTTTGCTAATGATTTTTTACGCCTTATGGCACCAGGACTATCTATCGATCATATTACTCTCATGGCAAGCTTAATGAAAATAATAATTTTTGGAGAGCTTTTGTTTATAGTTGGAAGTTTTTTATCGGTAACTCTCCAATCGTATAATCATTTTTTTATTCCTGGAATCGCGTCTGCCTTCTATAACCTTGGGATAATTATTGGTATTCTAATCCTTCATCCATTCATTGGAATTTTTTCCGCCGCTTATGGAGTTATATTGGGATCAGCTATTTTTGTACTTGTTCAATTGCCTAAAATTAAAAATATTGGTTTTTCTTTTCTTCCAACATTCTCTTTAAAAACTACTGGAGTTTTAGAAGTTATAAAATTAATGTGGCCAAGAACTCTATCTATTGCTATTTTTCAGACTGGAACTATTTTAACTTTTACTCTTGTTTCTTTTCTACCAAACGCAGGAAGAAATTACGTAATTTTTGATTATGCCCAAACTCTAGCTTTTGCTCCCATAGTTCTTTTTGGACAAGCAATTGCACAAGCCGCTTTCCCAATACTTGCAAGAGAGAAAAATAATATAGATGAATTTAAAGCAACATTTATAACCAGTCTTAACCAGATACTCTATTTAATCTTGCCTGTATCAATACTATTTTTGGTCTTAAGAATTCCAATTGTGCGTTTGGTCTTTGGTGCAGCCCAGTTTGACTGGCAAGCAACAGTACTAACAGGGAAAACTCTTGCATTTTTTAGCATTTCTATTTTTGCGCAGGCTCTCATTAATTTAGTTTCCCGTGGTTTTTATGCGCTGCATGATACTAAAACACCATTATATGCAGGAACATTTTCTACAATTTTTATGATTGTTTTAGGGTTTTTATTTATTCGCATTTCACACATGGGAGTTGATAGCATTGCCATTGCTTACTCTATTGCCAACATTGTTAATCTTTCAGTTTTATTTATATGTCTTGATAAAAAAACTGGTGGATTTAACAGAGCAAATTTGATATTGCCAATTTCTAAGATTTTTATTGCAACTATTTTTACTGGTTTTGCTTTGTATATTCCTATAAAACTTTTAGATCAGTTAGTTTTTGATACAACCCGTACAATAAATCTTTTGCTTCTCACTGGAATTTCAAGCGCTATTGGACTTAGTCTTTATTTACTTTTGACATGGCTTTTTAACGTAAAAGAAGCAACAACATTTTTGTTAATCTTCAAAAGAATTGGTAACTGGAAAGAAATTCTTTCTAAAAGCGAAGAAGCAATCGAAGGAACCAAATTTAATCCCTAATAAGATTTATGACCCCGAAGGCAAAAAAGTATATTTTCGTAGTTCAATGGTTCAAGTCATTGAATTATTGTGCTAGGAACATTGATATCTAATACGAGTTTCGCAGTTCTAGTAGAATACCTACATGTCATTCCCGCGAAAGCGGGAATCTATACCAATAATTTATTTATATGGATTCCGTGTCAAGCACGGAATGACAAATGTGCGAAACTCGTGATAATAAATCTTTTCTTAGAGATATTAAAATACTTCCAGCAATAATGAATGCTAAACTAGTTGCAATAAACGAATTAAGGTTTAAGATATAGAAAACAAACGCAATGACAGCAAATGATAAAAGATACAATCTCTCTATTATGACGCAAGATAAAATTACAAATTTTGCAATTATTGCGCATGTGGATCATGACAAGTCAACGCTTGCTCGCCTACATTTTCGCATTGACACACAAAGTTGTAATGTAGTAAAATACATATATTGTAAATTTGTATTATTTAGTATTACGCGATCTTATTAGAAAGGTTGTTTAAGCCTATGACAAAGATTATTCATACCCTTAGAAGTGGACAAATTACAATCCCGGCAGAGTTTAGAAGAAGACTTGGCATAAAAGAGGAAATGCCTCTCAAGATTATTCTTGAAAAAGGAGAATTGAGGATAATCCCTTTTGGGATAGCAGAAACTATAGCAGGTAGCCCCTGGCTAAGAGACCTCTACGACTTCTTTGCGCCAGTCAGAAAGGAGGCAAAGAAGTATTCTAGTAAGAAGATAAATGAAACAATTAAAAAGGCAGTGAGCGTGGTACGAAAAAAGCATGCTTAAAGTTGTATTTGATACTGTAGTATTTGTAAGAAGTCTTATCAATCCTTATTCAAGATACGGTCAAATTGTTTTTAAATATCATAAGTACTTTCGGCTTTTCGTCTCAAAACAGGTCATTATCGAAATACTTGAGGTCTTGAAGCGTCCTGAGCTTACCAAGAAATTTAGCAGCATTGAAAAGATGGACATGAGAGAAGCAATTAAGATTATTTCCCAAGCAGAGATTGTAGAGGTTGGAGAATTTCCAAAAGCTTCTCGCGACCCAAAGGATAATAAATTTATTGATGCAGCGATAGTTTCTTCTGCTGATTACCTTGTAAGCGAGGACAACGATCTGCTTGTTCTTAAAGAGTACCAGGGTATTAAGATTGTAAATTGTGAGCAGTTTCTTCTAGTGCTTAAGGCATAATTTACCAAATATGGCAACCCAAGAAAATATTCGTAACTTTGCGATTATTGCGCATGTTGATCATGGCAAGTCAACACTTGCCGATAGATTGTTGGAGTTAACAAAAACAGTGCCAAAAGAAAAAATGGCAGAACAGTTTTTGGATCAAAATCCCATCAGCCGAAGACGAGGAATTACAATAAAGTTAGCCCCCGTTCGTATGAACTATACCCTAAACGCTATACCTTATACCCTTAACCTGATCGATACTCCTGGTCATGTTGATTTTTCATACGAAGTCTCAAGGACTCTTGCTGCGTGTGAGGGGGCTATTCTTTTGGTAGATGCTACCCAAGGAATTCAGGCTCAAACTGTTGCTCATCATAGAGAAGCAGTAAAAGAAAAACTAACTCTTATTCCAGTTATTAATAAAATTGATTTGCCTAATGCTCAGATAGAAACTGTTTCTAGTCAGCTTGTCAATGTTTTTGGATTCAAAAAAGAGGAGATCCTTTGGATCTCTGCCAAGACTGGAGAGAATGTTACCCTACTTCTTGAGGAAATTATCAAAATAATTCCCGCGCCTAATGGTAAAAAAGAAAAAAGTCTACGATGTTTAATATTTGATGCTGTTTACGACGAATTCCGAGGAGTTGTTGCTTACGTAAGGGTTGTGGATGGAGAACTTAAAAAGCATGACACTATTAAATTTTATCAAAATAGCGTAACTTCGGAGGTTACAGATCTAGGTTACTTTTCGCCGTTTCTTGTATCCTCCCAAAGCTTATCAACTGGTGAAATAGGTTATGTTATTACGGGAATAAAAGATATTCGGCAGTGCAGAGTGGGAGACACGATTACAACATCAAATATCAATCCCCGATTCAATCGGGGACAAAAATCAAAAATAGAACCCCTGACAGGTTATCAGACTCCAAAGCCGATGGTGTTTTTTGGAGCATATCCCAAAGAGAGTCGCGATTTTGCTTTTTTAAAAGAATCTTTGGCTAAACTTACTCTTAATGATACTGCCTTAACCCATACAGAGGAATACTCTTCTTATTTAGGAAGCGGTTTTAGGGTTGGATTTTTGGGGTTACTTCATGCAGAAATCGTAAAGGAGAGGTTAAAACAAGAGTTTGGTTTGGATGTACTTCTTACAATGCCCCAGGTTCTATACGAAAAAAAACAAGAAGGCCATATATGGGAGCCGTATATGAAACTAATAGTTTATACGCCAAAAGAATATGTGGGAGGTATAATGACTATATGCCAGTCAAAAAAGGGAAATCTTTTGGATTTATCTTATCATGAAAGCTACGCAGTTCTGACTTATACGCTTCCTTACAGTATGTTTATTCGCGGTTTGTCGTCAGATTTAAAATCAATTTCGAATGGCTTTGCAAGCATAGACTACACGCTTATAGATTATAGACAGGCTAGTTTGGCCAAACTTGAAATAAGGGTTAATGATGTGACAATAGACATTTTATCGGAATTAGTCTACAAAGATGAAGCAATTAAGATTGCTAAGATTAAAGCATTAATGCTAAAAAATTCATTGCCGAGGCTTCAATTTAGACAAATTATTCAAGGAGCAGTTGATGGAGCTATTGTTAGCCGCGAAGAGATTCCGCCTTTTAGAAAGGACGTTCTTGCAAAGTTAAGTGGTGGGGATAGAACTCGTAAGGATAAGCTTTTAGAAAGACAGAAAAAAGGAAAATCTCGTCAAATAAACCAAGCAAAGATCAATATTCCTCAAGAAGCATTACTCTCCATGATAGAAAGTAGTTAGAGGGAAAAGAATATAATTCCTCCAATTATAGATAGTATTGCTGAAGCTATACCAATGCCAATTATTTTAGCTGATGGTCCAGTTGGAGGAATCGGGGTTAAGATTGGAGGTGGTGATGGTTGTATGGCTATCTCCGTTGGAATTATCTCAGTTGGAATAACTGGTGGCGTAACTTGTGGTGATTCAGTTACTGGTGGAATAGGGGTTGCGCTTGCTACAACACCTGAAGCACTAACTGTTATAGTTTGAGCACAGTTACTTATCAAACTACTTAATGATCCATCGCTTCCAGTAAAGATTACAGACGTAGTATATGATCCTGGATTTTTATATGTGTGGGCTTTCTGAACACTTACAGAATTTGTGTCAATGCCTCCTCCTTGTGTAACGTCTTCAACTGGACCATCTCCAAAGTTAAATGTTGCCTTAGTTACAGTTCCAACCTTTGCATTTCCTGACGCTGTAAATGTAATTGAATAAGGGACGCTTCCAGTTGCTAAGCGGTCAAGGACAAGACCAGTACAAGTAATATTGCTACTTACTGGGGTTGCTGTTGGGGCAGGTGTTGGAGATATTTCTTTCACTGTTACTACTGCGGGATTTGTTGTGGATAAAACATTTTCGCCTGCCTCGTCTCCTGATGCAACAGATAAAACTTGTGTTCCTGCTGCAAATACTATTTTGGTTCCATCGGTTGGAGCCAAAGTTTTAAAACTAATAGTTGCGATTTTGGTTTTTGTCTGTATGGCTTTTGTTGGGTCTGAGCCAATAGAAAGAGTAACAGATGCAGACCCAGAGATGTATGTTGGTTCTTCAAGTACTGTTTGGAGGGCAGTTGTAAAAGCAAACCCTCCCTCAGATATTTCAAGCTTTAATGGATCGTAATTGATAATGAGCTTTGCAAAAGATACTTTGTTGGGAGGAGTTCCTTGGCCTGGGTCTAGCATGATGTCAAAGTCTATTATTTCTCCAACTTTTGTTGCATCAAGCTTAGGAGGATTAAAAGAAAGAGACGTTGATACCGCTGCTTGCGTTTTTGTTTGCTGTTGTTTTTGTGCAACATAAACAGATAAAGGTATTGCTACAAGCATCACAGCTATAAAACCTAAAAGAAGTATTTTTTTAGCAGAAATTGTGGACATATATTTTATTCTTTAAACTTATCGTATATAAGAAAAAAGGTTATGTCAACCCTTTATCTACTATAGGGTATTGACAGATTTTTTCTTTTAGTGTATATAGTTATAACTAATTCACATTAATAAGTGAGATAGTTTGTTTTATAAAAATTATATGACTAAAAAGATTAAGATTAAACCCCTTTTCGATAATGTTCTTATTAAGCCTCAAGAAGAGGAAGCAAAAACAGCAAGCGGAATTGTTTTACCAGACACTGCAAAAGAAAAACCCCAAATGGGTATTGTAATGGCTGTTGGCCCAGGCAAGAGAAATTCAACAGGAAAAATTATTGCGATGGTTGTTAAGGCTGGACAAAAAGTTATGTACAAAAAATGGGGAGGCAATGAGATTAAAGTAAATCGCGAAGAGTGGACATTGGTTAGTCAAGAAGATATACTTGCGATAGTTGAGTAGTTATTGATTAGTTCGTTCATGGTTCATAGTAATACTAAAAACCGACTAACTGTGAACTCATAACATGAGCGGCCGAAGGGAGCGAATATGGCCAAACAATTAAAATTTTCAGAAGAGGCACGTCAGGCGTTAGTAAGAGGCGCAAATATTTTAGGCCGTGCTGTGGTTACAACCTTAGGGCCTAAAGGTAGAAATGTAGCGTTAGATAAAAAATGGGGCGCACCAAATATTGTCCATGACGGTGTTACAGTGGCCAAAGAAATAGAACTTGAAGATCCATTCGAAAACATGGGCGCACAGCTTGTAAAAGAAGCTGCTAGTAAAACCAATGATGTTACTGGAGATGGCACTACTACAGCAACTCTTCTTGCTCAATCAATAATTAACATAGGCTTCAAAAACGTAACTGCTGGAGCAAATCCAATGATTCTAAAATCTGGAATCGAAAAAGCGGTACATGAGATTGTTAAAGAGATTGGCAAAATGGCAAAAACAGTAAAAGATGCCGATGTTGTAAAAGTTGGTACTATTTCGGCACAAGATCCAAGAATTGGATCGCTTATTGCTGAGGCGCTTAGCAAAGTTGGGAAAGACGGTGTTATAACGGTCGAAGAAGGAAAAGGACTAGAACTTTCTATAGATTATAAAGAAGGAATGGAATTCGATAAAGGATATGCATCTGCCTACTTTGTTACTAATCCAGATAAAATGGAGGCAGAAGTTGCAGATCCACACATTTTGATAACCGATAAAAAGGTCTCTGCTCTTAACGAACTTCTTCCGTTCTTAGAGAATTTGGTTAAGGTTACCAAAAATTTGGTTATTATTGCCGATGAGATAGAAGGAGAAGCTTTGGCAACTTTAGTTGTTAATAAACTGAGAGGCACATTTAACGCTTTGGCAATAAAGGCTCCGGGATTTGGTGATAGACGAAAAGAAATGCTTGAAGACATTGCAATTTTAACAGGAGGAACAGTTATATCTGAAGATACTGGTCGTAAACTTGAAAGTGTAACAATTGAGGATTGTGGTAGAAGTGACAAAGTATGGTCAGATAAAGAAAACAGCAGAATTATTGGTGGAAAAGGAAATATTGTAAAAATAAAAGCAAGAATTTCCCAAATAAGGCGAGCAATTGAAGAAACAACTTCGGATTTTGATAAAGAAAAACTTCAAGAAAGATTGGCAAAATTATCTGGCGGCGTTGCAGTTATTAATGTTGGCGCAGCAACAGAACTTGAAATGAAAGACAAAAAAGAAAGAGTCAACGATGCCGTAGCAGCAACAAAAGCAGCCTTAGAAGAAGGAATTGTTCCGGGTGGAGGGGTGGCACTTCTTCGCGCACGTAAGGTGTTGTTAAAACTTAAAGAGAGTCTTACTGTTATAGACGAAAAAGTTGGCGTTTCTATTCTTTACGATGCATTGGCAGAACCTATTAGACGGATTACAAAAAATTCAGGCGCAGATGAGGGTTGGGTTGTAAATAAAGTAGAAGAATCAGAGATAGCTGATTATGGTTTTAATGTTATGACTATGGATTTTGGGTCTATGCTTAAGGCTGGAATAGTTGACCCTGCTAAAGTTACACGTTCGGCAGTGCAAAACGCAGCAAGTGTAGGCATGATGGTTTTGACCACCGAGGCACTTGTGACAGATCTCCCAGAGAAAAATCCGCCAGCTGGCGGATCGATGCCCGGAGGAATGGGTGGTATGCCAGGAGGAATGGGAGAATACTAAAAGAAGTTAGAGTTTATAATGAGGAAATTTGGTTAAGGATACCTCACCTCAAACCCAAACTCATCGTTACGGTAAATTTGCCAGCTTGCAGTATTATTAGATTGTTGCAGTGTAGGTTTTTGAGTGCTCAATGTTTCAACCGGTTGAGAAACTGGAGTTGAAAGATTTGCATACCACAAAATTTCTCCTCCACTTCCAATGGCGAGAACAACGATCATGCCAAGAAATTTCCAATTTGTCTTGATTGGAATTCTGATTTTTGCTTTTTCTTGTATGGGTTTGTTGCTTTTGCTGTTCTATATGGTTTTAGTATAGCCAAAACTATTTCAATACACGATATCGTGTACTTCTTCCAAGACCCAGTCGTTGGATTTTCTTAAGTCTTAAAAGCTTATTGAGTACTTGGTTTACCGTTGGACGAGCAACATGTGCGTTTTTGGCAATTTCGGCTGGAGCAGATTCTTCTGCTTTTTGCAAATATTCCCATACTGCAAGCTGTTTTTGGGAGAGAAGCTTTTCAACACTTTCTTCGGAAAGAAAATCAACTGCTATTTGTGACTGTTTAAGTATTACATTTAAGAAAAAGCTCAGCCAAGGAATAATACCTTCTCTATCAGTGCCGAATGTATTTTGACTTTTTCGCAAAGCCATATAGTATGCGGGCTTATTATCTTCGATAAGCTTTTCGTGAGAAACATAAGGTGTGTAGAAATACTCCTCCTTGAGGAGTAAAAGATTGGTAAGAATGCGCGAAAGACGCCCATTTCCATCTTGAAAAGGGTGGATCTTGAGAAATTCCACAAGAAAATTGCCTATTATAAGAAGTGGATGATATTTGCGTTTTTGAAGAGCAGCTTGGGTCCATTCAACAAGTTCTTGCATCTCTTTTGGAGTAAGATATGCTGGCGTGGTATCAAACAATACTCCTACAGATTGACCTGCATCGTTTACCATAAACACTTTGTTCTCTTGTTTTTTATACTCGCCTCTGTGTCTTACATCTTTTAAGACATACTTTAAGAGCTCTTTGTGCAAATGCTTTATCGTATTTTCTGAAAATTTAATCTGTTGCCATGAATCAAAAGCGTTTTGCAAAAGCTCATAATAACTTCTTACTTCCTGTTTATCGCGATCAGGAAATCTTTGAATTTGAATTCCTCTCATGAGTTTTTCAATATCTTCATCAGAAAGCCTAGCCCCCTCAATACGAGTAGAGGCACCAGTTGAAGTAACCAAAACAGACCTTTTAAGCCTACCAAGAACCTGCGGATTTAATTTTGCACCGCCTATCCATTGGCCTTTGAGTTGGTCAATTTGAGCGATGAGGGTCCAAATCTTTTGAGGAATATTTTGCAATCGCTTATCAAATCGATGCTCCATAGTCGTTTAAGAATCTTATATTTTAACTATATAAGATTATATAAGATTTCTATATCAAAATCTATTGCTTATTTACGTCTTTTATGGGACAAACCGAAACGTGGAGAGGATTTGGTTGTGAAGATCTTTTTCATCTACGCTCGTACGAATTTCATAAAGAAGACCATTATTTGCGAATAGCGTGTAAAGGTATCCATACCTATCCGTGAGTTGGGTAGCCCTTCTATCATCGACGAATAGTTGATGTTTCTCAAAATCTTCCGTATAGTCATCCCAAAGATCAGCAATACGCTTATTGAGTGTTTTATTTTTGATAATACCAATCTTGACAAGCAGACCTTGGCACTCATCCCCTCCTGATATCAACATGTATAGTGCATATGTATAGTAGTACATATCACCTTCACAAAGAAAATTCGGGCCCTCCATTACGTCAAGTTTGCGAAGTTTCCCCCAAAGATCTGTTGTTCGTGGATACTTTACCTCAAACCCAAACTCATCGTTTCGGTAGGTTTGCCAGCCCTGCAAATTCTGTTCTTGCAGCTTCTCTCTAATTTCGTTCGTCACGATTGGCTGGGGCTGTGGTGATGCTATCTGTGGCTTTGGTATTAGTACGTCTTTTTCTATCAGCCAGCTAACATACAATAAAATCGCACCAGCTAAAAGAACAAGAATGGTAACAACTGTGATATATTTCCAATTTGTTTTAAGAGAGTTATCAACAAGTTTCATTCTATTTTCTCCAGCACAAAATCTTTCACACGAAGCGCTGCTTGGTATGCTTCTTTGGCGTCTTGCATGGAAAATGTTGGATAGTCGCCAGGATAACGGGTAGTCACATAAAAGTCATTAAGGAATACGGCGTCCTTTTTAAGATCTTCAAAAGAAGAGTCAATTTTATTGCAGAGTTCCCACAAAGCATCAAGAGCGTGAACTTTCGGATACCATTTCTTCTTGTTAACAAGAAATGCCTTGAGATACTTTTCTCCCATTTGCTGACAAAGAAAACAGGCAGTATTAGGCGCTCCTCCTTCCTTAAAGATTGCCTCAAGAGAAAGCTCGTCGTCATCTGCCCTTTTGATCCATTCCTCTGTTTGAAGGTCTATTTGCGTATTCCTATTGCTCATAAAGAACTTGCCCTTTTTCCATAATTTCACGAACAAAAAAGTCGCCTATTGCAAGTCTTCTGTCTAGCTCTTTTGGGGTATAAATTAAGAGATCCATCGGTAGAAAGTTATTTCCTATAAGTTTCATGCGTAGCTCTCGCATCCTGTCAATTTGTCTCTTCCTGCTTTCTTTGACAATAAATAAATCCACATCGCTGTCAGTATGAGGTTTTCCCCATGCATACGAGCCGAAAAGAATAATTTTCTCTGGCTTGTAGTCTTTTACTATTTTTTCTGTCAACTCTTTGATTTTGGAAGGAAAAGTCTTTGTCATACACATATCTTACCACATCAGTCCACAAACCGAAATGTGGAGAGGATTTGCTGTGTTACATCCTCGAAATCTCCTGAAGGATCTTGAATTTGAAAGATTGCAAGGCCTCCTGTTTGCGGATCATATATTGCATGGCTTGGCATAAACACACCACTGAGCAGAGCACCGCTTCCCGAAGTCCACCTAGAATTTCTAAAGTATACGTATTGAACTTTTCCATAAGATTCTTTTAAATATTCTTCTGCAAATGTTCTTTTGCCCAGCTCATCCTCTGTTTCTATAGTTGCTAATACTTCTTGTTTGTTTTTATAACCATCTGAATATACTGCGACGAATATCCTTAATCCGTTCATATTTCCCCTCTCAAACTTCGGATCAAACTTATCGTAATTCATGATATCAAATGTCAGATCGGTTCGAGGAAAAAACATAAACTGATTTGGATACCTCACCTCAAAGCCAAACTCCTCGTTGCGGTAGATACGCCAATTTGAAGTATCTGTCAACGAAGGCTCTGCACTTAAGACGCAGTGATTGCTTATGCAGCGAGGATATGGTGTCTCGCATAAAAAATCGCAAACTGGTCCTTGGTAATTCTTACATACATAAGCGTAATCCTCTTCGTATATCTTCTGATATGCTTTATTGACAGATGTGCCACACGAACAATCACTACATGCTGTCCCAACCCTTAAACAATCAGCATCAACAGCACATGATTGATCTTCCTGTTGAATCACAAGTCCTTTGCTTTTTAGTTTTTCTCGTAACTGGACTCGTGTGTCACAGAAATCAAAGCTACAAAGATACTCATACGTCAAGATTCCTGCGGCGGAAAGAACGACGGCAATGAATACAACAATCGCAAAAAACTTCCAACTCCGCACTGAGCCTGCCGAAGTGTTTGTTTTGATTATCGCCTTGCTTTCCGTCTTTTCTTGTATGGGTTGTTGGTTTTGCTGTTCCATATATGTGCACACCTTCCATGTTCAGAGTCAGGTGGCAGACTGCGCTCTTTTAGCTTTACCTTTTTTAATCTCTGCCTTTATTTCTTTAAAAAATTTGTCCACCATTTTCCTCATGGTTTCAGCTGAAATATACTTATACATATCATGATTGTATCTACCAAAGAAGTCAAACCTTCTGCCAGCTCCTAATTCTTTTGTCCATTCAGTATAGGCCTGATGTATCCATTGTTCAGCTTTTTCCTTCTCCCCAAAAGCTGAATACCATCCAGCGTAGGCGGCAAAACGCAAGGAACACGAACTTTACTTAGTTTTTATCTTTCGCCATTTAATAATCTCTCAAATGCCTCGAGATTTCCCATCGCGTCGTTCACCGGATTGTGATCGTGCGGTGTAATACGCAATTTCTTCCACGAGTTTGAATTGTTAAAATCTCCCGTAAGGCCAGCGTAAAAATCGCCTATCCTCCTTGCCGAGTGGCCGAATGGGTTTTTGCCGATTGTTCTCCAGAAACCATCATTGATCCATTGCCAATCAAAGGCAGGGTTATCGCTCACGAAAATCGGCCTTTCTCCCTTTGTGATATCCGCAATCCACTTGTCGAATTTCTCAAAAACCTCCTTTTCCTTCGCAGGGTTCTTATCGACCAGTATTCCATGAAATGTCACCCTTGAGGGATACGCCACAGCACCGAATTCTGTCATCCTTCCCGTGCTCGGAGATTTGCCATCTGCCTCGCAATCTACAAAGATTAAGTTTTTGATATTCTCATTTACCATATTCTCTGCTCACTCTTGACATTCCTTAGCCAAGACATCATTTACTCCACAAACCCCGAAGTAGAAGCTTCGCTTCACTACGGGGTAAACCGAAACGTGGAGAGGATTTGGTTGAAGGTATCTACATCTTCCTGCTTAGCAATGTTGTCTGTCTTGAGAACAAAGGTCAATACAGGCCTTTTCTTCATAAACATCACGCGTTCGTTGAAGATAAACGGTGGAACATTTGGTATGCCGCTCAAAAGATTTGCAGTGTATCGAATAGCTGGAATGCCTGCAATTTCGACATTTTCAACTTTCGTGTACTGAACACCGAATCTATCAGTAAAAGTACTGCCTGGGCCCTGATCTTTCAGCGCAAAATATACCCCAAGAAAATCTTTCTCGTACCGAAGTGAAATCTCCACAGCAACATAAGAGCCACCTTGCTTCTCAAACCGCACAAGGTTTGTTTGTGTCTGCGCTTTCCAACCTTCGGGATACTTCACCTCAAACCCAAACTTGCCGTTTCGGTAGGTTTGCCAGCCTTCGACGGAGTTTATCCCGAGCGGAGTCGAGGGGCTCAGGGCAGGGATGGGGGTGTCGAGAGTTTGCGGCTGTGGTGATGGCGGAGGAAGTTGCTGCGTTCTCAACAGCAAAATCCCGCCGACGACAAGGGTTGTGGCGACGATCGCAACAATCGCAATAAATTTCCAGTTTGTTTTGATTGGGGGTTTGCTTTGTATTTTCTCTTGAATAGGTTGTTGGTTTTGTTGTTCCATATTGCTTTTATTGCGTTGATGCATCTTTCTTGCAAATAAAGTCCGTAGTCGTACGCGGATCGGTTGTCCAGTTGGGAGTCTTCTCGCCCCTATTTATAGAATCGTACTTCCCTGCACAACTATAGCAGTTTGCAGGATCACTAACAGAGCAAACGTTGTACGAACAAGGTGTATTGCTCCCACATCCCAGAAATCCCCAATTCCATTGGGCTTGAGATGTTAGTTCCACAAACCGAAACGTGGAGAGGATTTGCTTAAGAATGCGGTGGTCTGGTTCGTCGTCCGCGTTATAGTCAGAATCTGTCCAATTTTTGCCAGAGCGCGTAAAACCCCTAAGCATAAACTCAATGATACGACTATTTTTATCATCCACCGTATAATAGCGTACGCCGTACTGCCCTTCAAAAAGATAATTGTTGATATAGTAAAATGAATTATTCCCAAAATTCCTTTTCAGGAACTCGAAGGACTTGCTAGGAAATGCTTGTTCAAATTGTTTTATAGACATTCCTGATTCTTCTACAGAGGTATACTCTTTCAATATATCTTCAACGGTATCTTCCCCCTCCATAGCAATTACAAGAATTACCATCGTCTCAAAGTCTTTCAGATTAGCATCTTTCGTAGTAAAGAATCCAATGGTTCCATTTGGCCATTCGCCCAATTCCCACTGACTTGCTGGATACTCCAATTCAAACCCAAACTCATCGTTGCGGTAGGTTTGCCAGTTTGAAGTGTCGGCGTTTTCATTTTCTTCTTTTTTGATTTGTGGGGCTAGTGTAGGATTGACAATAGTTGTTTGCGATTGTTCGATAGGACGACCAGATATCTAATTAGGATGTAGTTGTTGCCATAATGATACACCTAAATGCCAGCCTTTGATAGGACAATTTACTGCACCAGCCTTGCACAATGCGTTTTGACTTTGGTAATAAGGAAACGGTGTAAAAAATAACAATGTTATTCCAACTAAAAATAAAATTATAAACAAAATAATCTTACGTTTTTTGGAATGAGATTGGATAGAACTAGATGATTCAGGCGAAGGGTTAGAAGAAACTTGCGGTTCTGATTGATACATTGTTTTCTGACTTTGATTATCCATGTAAACAACATCTTATTTCTCAAATCTTTTGTCAATAAGCGTATGTGTAACCGTTCAGGATTTGTCAACATATTCCTTGTCATTCCCATGAAAATGGGAATCTATACAAATAATTTTCTGGATTCCCGCTTTCGCGGGAATGACATTGGAAACTCCTGAACGGTTACGCGTATGTTTATTGTAAAAGCTAGTGTCTGTATGTTATATTTGTAGACAATCTATCTTGCTTAATATGAAAAAAGTCTTTGTGTTGATTGCCCCACTTTTTATAGCAATAATTGTTTTTGTGACAGTTACTTATTTTTTAAATAAAAATTCAGGCAAAGGGGCTTTACAGGTAACCTCTGTTCCACAAAGCAATGTCTATCTTAATGGAAAACTAATTGGAAAAACACCACTTTGTATAGGAACAGAAGGGTGCAAAACACAAGACATGCTATCAATTGGAGAATATTCAATTAAGCTTGATCCGCTTGAAGGAGACTATACACCATATGATGCAAAAATATCTATAAACAAATCCACTCTTACTGTTGTTGATAGAACATTTTTAATCGGCGCATCATCCAGTGGAAGCGTTATAACGCTAACTCCTATTTCCGACAAAAAAGACGCACAGCTTTTGGTTATTTCTCTGCCGACTTATGGCAATGTATTTTTAGATAGCAACCAAGTTGGAATTACCCCACTTTTGCTTAAAAATCTAACAGAATCAGATCACGATTTACACATTACAAAAGATGGATACTCTGATAAACTTATTAAAATTAGAACTGCTTTGGGATACAAGTTAACATCTTTAGTTTTTCTTGGAGTAAATCCCAATTTTGCAAGTATTTCGGGAGAGCTTCAGATCAAGACTCAAAATACTACTGAAAAAGCAACAAAATCTGCCACTGCATCTTCTCCCAAAATAGTAATTCTTAATACCCCAACTGGATTTTTAAGAGTGAGAGAGGAGGGGTCAATCAGTTCTTTGGAAATAGCTAGAGTTTTTCCTGGCGAGGTGTATACATTTATTGATGAAAAAGATGGTTGGTTTAAAATAAAAACTAAAAATGACAAAATAGGTTGGGTAAGCGCTCAATACGCAAAAAAAGAGTAAGTTTATCCGTAGGTGACCTCCTAATCTACCCCGAGGGTGTACGAGGACCTATTATGGGCTTATGAAGTAGATAATTATGACAAGTAAGATTATCCAGATAAGCACAGTTGCCAATAAGGGTTTGTCAGACAACAATACTCTTTCTGGGCTTTCGCCTTCGCGCTTTTCGTAAATGTCTTGTAGATATCTCATCAGACCATAAACGACTGGCCCAATAGTAATCATGAGCCATTTTCTTTGGAAAAATTCTGGCAGAAAATCTGGGAACAGGATACTAATGCCTAGTTTAAATCCTTTCGGATTCTCTAAAAAGGTAAAAAGAGAGTACGATATAAAGGTTGAGGTTGCAAAAATGGAGGCATAAACATCAAGAAGTCTTTCTGAGTAATGGGACAAAGATTTTCTTACCGCTCCAATATTTACATCTTTATTTGTAGAAAGAAGGGTCAGTTCGGATCTTCTTTTGCCAATTGCCAAAAATAGAGAAACAGAGATTACTGTTAGTAGCAACCAAACCGAAATATGAAATCCCGAAGCTGCTTCTCCTGCATAAACTCTTAAAATATATCCACTTGCTATGGCTAAGATATCTACAATAGCAATACTTTTTAGGAATATAGAATAGAGTAGCTGAACCAATAAATACACAATTGCCAGTATAAAAAATCCAAGGTTCACAAATAAGCCCAAAAACAAAGAGACTACTATTAACACTAAGGCTATTATAAAAGCAAGGAATATAGGTATATCTCTGTTGGCCAAAGGCCGAAATCTTTTAAAAGGATGGAGCCTGTCTTTTTTTATATCAAAAGCGTCATTGATTATATAGGTAGCAGATGACAGCATACAAAAAACAATAAATGCAAAGAGCACTTTTTGAAAAATCGTAAGAGTAAAAAGTTCTCCAGAAAAAGTTATAGCAGCAAAAATGGCAAAGTTCTTAATCCATTGCCTTACCCTAACAAGTTTTAACAGACTAATTAATCTATTTATCATTTTTATTCCTAATAATAAAATGTAAAAAAAGTATTGCCCCTCCAACGATTATAAGAAGCATGACAATAGCAAAAAGTTTGGCCCGACTCGATAGCGTTAGTGCAATTGTTCCTAGTATTCCCGAAAATATCCAATAAAACAAAGCAATACTTCTTTGTTTTATTCCAAGCCCTAAAAGAAGATGATGTAGATGTTTTTTGTCATGCCAAAAAGGAGAACGGCCTGTTAGTAAACGACGAAAAATTGTAAAAACCCCATCGATCATTGGCACTCCCATTACTAAAATTGCAGTTGCAAGTTTTGCCGAAGACATAATAGAAACAGTGCTTAGCAATAAATAGACTGCTGTTGCTCCGTAACCTGGGAAAATTTTTGCTGGATAAAAGTTAAAGATTAAAAATCCCAAAGCAGAACCTGCAATTATAAAAGAAAGATTTGTGTTAATAAGATTAAACTCATCAAATACTCCAAAACGAAGACTCAAAATTCCGATCACAACTCCAGATATTGCTACAATTCCTGGCATTTGTCCATCTACCCCTTTGCTCCAATTAAGCATGTTAATAACCCAAACGATCCAAACAATAGCAATTAGGTCGGAAAGGGCAAAAACAGAATGGATGCCAAAAAAATCAAGAGAAAGTTTAATAGAATTTAAGTATAAAATTCCACCCATTGGATTAGTTATAAAAGGTATGCTTATTCCGCTTCCAACAATTATTAGGGCAGTTATTATGTTAATTATAAAACGTAAATACGGAGATATATCAAATTTATCATCTAATACTCCAGTTATAAGGGCAATAAGAGATGCTATAAAAAGTACGATAACAGTTTTTGTTATTGGTAAAAATAATATTCCAGCTATTGCAATTCCTATAAAAAGAGGGATTCCACCACCCCTTGGTATTGGCTTTGTATGAATCATTGCTGGATGCTTGTGGGTTTTAGGATCATCAAAAAGACCTATTTTTTTAATGAATATTAGAGAGACAGGCGTTGCGATAATTGTTATAAAAAATGCTGTTATAAAAGGTAAGATGGCAATCATGTTAGGTCACTAATACTACTGTTTTTACAACAAAAAGAAAAGTTAATGTTGTTACAACAAAAGTAGTTATAGCAAGCATTCTGGATACGAGTGGCATTTTTTGATAAAGTAATACGGAAATAAATAAGTTAAGAATAATAATCAACCAATCAATTAAGATAGGAATAAATATTGTTAAGGTTATACCTAATCTTTGTTCTCCCCAGGGAAGTTGATTGAAAATAGGTATAAAAGGAGAAAGATTTCTATATGTTAACAAAACGTAAAAAAAAGTAAGAAGAGACAAAATACAAGCGCCTAAAAATCCAAAGCGAGCAGTTTTATCGCCTCTTATATCTTTAAAGAATTCTTTCATAAATTAGTGCGTTTCCGATTTTAATCCTTGGAAAATATCCAGACAAAGAGAAAGGGACAGTGTGTTGATCGGGCATAATTACAATAAACTTTGGTTTTACTTTGCTTATGCTATTTTTTGTATTTAAAATGCCATCTTTGTAACCAGTTATATGGTAGGCAACCACATATTTCCCAGGAGGAAGAACACCCACCATTTTATAGACCTGGGGATTATTTCCCCAAATAAATATTGAGTCATTCTTCCTAATCTTGGGTTTAAGAAAAAGTGCTATTTCATAATCTATTGGTGTTTTTTTGTCAAAAAAAGTTTCGTACGAAGTGATTGATTTTTTGTCGGCAATAAACATTATAAAATTTTTATAATAAGCAATTGATTTGTCAAAAAAATGGAAATTGCTAAATACAAATACCATTGCTATAAGTAAAAACAAAGTTATAATTTTTTGATATTTTTTATCCCAAAATATTAATCCCAAAATTAGCGAAAAACTAGGCAATAGAACCAATAGATAATGGGGGAATGGACGCTTAGCAAAAAACGCATTAAAAAGAGAAAATGCAAACCAGATAAGTATAAAAATTGTTGTTAAAGAAAGTATTTTTCTGATTTTAAAGATATATAAAATAAAGACAGAAAGAAAAACAGCTTTTAACAAAAGAAGCCCCTGAGGTATCAAAAATTTGTTCCCATAGCCAACATAACCCACATTTTGTATAAATGTTGCTTGCAAAAAATCTTTAAGACCACCGTTTATTAAAAAAAATAAAGTTGTTAAGATAATTGGAGCAATAAACCCAACTGATACTGAAATTATTTGATTTTTAATATTTTTGATATTTTTAAGAGATAATCTTTTGCCAAGACGAACAATAGCTACAAAGACAACAAATGCAGTAAAATCAAATATCGCTACAACTTTAAAGAGAAAAGCAAAACTTAAAAGAAGACCAGCGGACAAAGGTATTAAGTAGTAAGAGTAAGTATTAAGCATTAGGTATGAATAAGAAGATTTCTTGTGAGACGATGTTTTATGTATTGACCTATCACGTGTTGTGTAAAGAATCAAAAGAGCTGATGTAATGACAGGAAGAAGCATAAAGTTTTCTGCATTTGCAATATTGCCCTCAATTAAAGGAAGACCAAAAAGAATAGCAAAAATAACAGTTACAAAGTAACAAATTTTTAGTCCGCCAGCTGGCGGACTAAAAAGCTTTTTTGCAAGGAAGAAAAAAACCAATATAGATAAAAGCCCAGCAATTAATGATGCTAGCTTTGTTGCAAATTGATCAGAATTAAAGACAGAATACAATAAATAAATAAAAGGTGGCTTATTATCCCAAATATCTCTATACAATAATCTGTCATTCTTTATAGCATTTCCTAAAGTTTGGTATACGCCCTCATCGCCGTACCAGTAGGGTTCAAAAAGAGAAGGAAGGCGAAGAAGAAAAAAGAAAAATAAAATAATTAACATGAACCATGTAGTTTTGTTTTGTTCAAGGCGATCCAAAATTCTCATAGTTTTTCGGTAACTTTATACTCCAGTCTTTTTCCTAGCATAAGTTGCGTATGCGAAATTAGGGCTGGGAGTGTCGAAAGAAAGAATCCAACAATTGGCAGAAGAACAAATTCAAGAGGAAATAAAAATTCTCTTACTTTAGAAAACGATGAATTTTTAGGTCTATTGGTGAAATCAATGATAACCATTGCCAAGAATGCGAATAAACACGAAGTTAATATAAAACCAGCGAGTCTTGGCAGACTGTATCCAAGAGTAGTTCTTGAAAAAACAGGATTGAGTATTGGGATAATGTTAGCTGCAATAGTTATTATGAACCAATTAACCGGCCAGAGAAAATGATCAAGCAAAACATTGTATAGTAAAAGTGTTTTCCTTAAAAAGGGAACGTTAGGAACTGTAAACCACCATTTTATAAAAAGTGGATCATCAGATGCGCCCCAAGACCATCGGCGTTCTTGTTGATACTTATTTTTTAAACTTTTAATATAAGTCGAAGACAGTGGAGAATCCATAGAAGTTTTAAGGAAAATTGGCTCTGTCCATACATTGCCTCCTAATTTGTAAAATGCCTTGAAAAAGATTCTGTAGTCTTCTGGAATAACATCAGAGTCCCAAAATCCCACTTTCTTAAGAAGCGCAAAAGACAAGGAATAGGTTGAATTTGAGATGAGACGGTCTTTTTGTACAAGAAGCCCAGTTCTCCAAAGGCTTCCAAAAAATGAGATAATTCGAATAGGAGCAGGAACATGCCAAAAATTGTTGTGATTTACATTTGCGGATTGCCAGAATTTATTGTAACGTTTAGGGTCGCTTAAAAAAGCAAAAGTAAGGTATGCAAAATATTGCTTATCAAAGATCGAATCTGCATCAACAGAAGAAACAGTTGCGTAATTTATATCAATAATGCCTGCTTTAATAAGTGTATTATATGCTATCTTTCCAGCATGAGCTTCATTCGAAGACTTTCCTCTAACTTCTGCGGCAAGGTCTTTGTGATAAGTGGCAAAAATATCCGCAAATTTACCTTTAAACTCATTTATTAAGACGTCTGCTTTTTGTTTTGCACCTTTTTCTCTTTTTTCCATAGCAAGTACAACAAAAATTTGTTGTGATGGCATGGTCTGAATACTTATGCTTTTGATTGTTTGTCTTAATTTATTTAAATTTTCTTTGTAATTTGGAATTATTACAACATGGTTCACTTTATGAAAATTTTGAGTTGTTTCTACTTTTTGTAGCCAATTAGTGTTCTCTGCAATTTTTATTTTTTTTGAGGAAAGAAATGCTGTTATAACAAGGTTAAAGGATTTGTAAAACCAATAAACATCAAAGAAAAGAATAAAGTAAGCCACAATATAGGGAATAAGAAAAGATCCCCAAACTGGAAAAAGAATAAGCGTCCAAGAGACTAGTCCCGGAAGCATTTCCAAAAGCCGTTTTGTTTTAATGGGATAGCGAGTAAATATTGTATTGAAAAAGCTTGTCATAAACTTAGGGTTTAGTTTATTAGTGTTTAGCGTCTAGTTTAAAGATTGCATTGGCATTTTCTATTGTTTGACGTCTAACTTTTGCAAAAGATACGTTTTTTATTTCAGCGACTTTCTTACCAACTAGTATAACATAAAAAGGTATGTTTCTACTACCGCGCTTTGGCTCTGGAGTTAAAAATGGGCTGTCTGTTTCGGTTACAATTCTATTAAGTGGAGCATATTTGACTAAATCTTTGAGCGTAGTTGTTTCTCCCTGTGCTAATCCTTTGTAAGTTATATTGCCATCAAAGCCTACATAAAAGCCAAGATTTAAGACTTTTCTTAGTAAATCAATATCTTGAGACATACAATGAAACATTCCAGGAGGATTCAAGAGGTATGATTTATGATTTATGAGGATATCGAGAATGTCTTTGCCAGCATGGCGGTTGTGAATTTGCAAAGGCAGTTTTAGCTTATAAGCAAGTTCAATTTGTTTAATAAAGACCTCTTTTTGAAGTTTTGGATCAACAATATCATTTGATTTATAGCTAAAGTAATCCAGTCCACACTCCCCAATTCCAACCACTTTTTTCGCATTTTTCGTTAGTTTTACAAGTTCTTTGTCCCATCCTTTGTCTAATTTATCTGCATGATGAGGATGGATTCCAACGATCGCATATAAATTCTCGTACTTTTGTGCCAATTCTACTGCTTTTTGGCTTGAGTCAAGCTTTGTTCCAACATTAATAATCTTTGTTACACCAGCATCAAAAGCGTTTTGGATTACTTGGTCATAATCTTTCTCAAATGCATGGAAATTTAGGTGACAATGTACATCAATCATGGATTATGCTTTCAAAAATTCTTCGTCATTTATACCAGCTTGTCTGATAATACTTCGAATTGTTCCTGTTTTTACTTCCTTATGATGAGGCACAACGCAGGTTTTTCTTGTTTGCTCGTTCCACCATATTTCATGAGATCCGCCTGTTGCCCTACGAAATACAAAACCTAGCCTACGAAGTTTTTTAATAACATCTTTGTAAGAAAGAGGTGAAATATGTACCATAACTTAGTTGGCTGATACGATTAAAGGGACACTGAGGATAAATCCCTTTTTTGCCCTTTGTGTAGTTCTTTTGAGCTTCAGAGGAATAACTATACCCTCTTCTTTATATAATTCAATAAGGGAAGATGCAACATAAGAAATCTCATTAATTGTTTCTTCGATTGTGTCTCCTTGCGCATAGCAATCTTTCCATGAAGAGCATACAGCAGTAAACCCACCTGCTTTTTCTTCCTGCATAGAAATAGGAAGTTCGTATTCCTGAATATGTAATGTTTTGTTCTTTTTCATAATGAAAATATGGCTGGGTCATAAATACCCATTTGTCATTCCGAGCGAGCGTGAGCGAGTCGAGGAATCTCGTTGAAGGAGATTTCTCGGCAAGCTCGAAATGACAATTGTGACCCAGTCATAATGAAAATATAATAGCAGATTCATTCTTATTCTTCAATGGTAAATTTCGTAACTGTCCACGATTTGACAAAACATCTGCCATCTCGAGCCTAAGCGAGAGATCCCATGGGGATTTCTCACCTACTGCGTAGCTTCGAAATGACAATCCTTTGGAAACTCGTGGACGGTTACTAAATTTCATGATAGACTTTATATTGTAGCTTCAGTTTTTTGATACTCCAGTTGGATAATAGAACCTGATATAATTTCTTTAATGAAAGTAAATAAATTAACTATTCAAAAGAACTGGAAGGAAATAACAAGGAGTAGTTATGACAAACACGCTGAAGAATTTGCAGCATTTACAACTATATTTAGAGGTAGATTGCAAAAATGGATTGACTATTTCCCCGCCCAACTTCCTAAGGGTTCATTAATTCTTGATGTTGGATGTGGTGCAGGAAGGGACGCTTTGTACCTTACTAATAAAGGTCTTTCCATAACTGGTATTGATTTTTCGGAGAAACTTATTGAAATAGCCAAAAAGAAAGTTAGACGTGGAAAATTTATTGTTATGGATTTTGAAAAGTTATCATTTCCTAAAAATAGTTTTGATGGAATCTGGGCATCCGCAAGTCTTTACCATGTTCCAAGAGAAAATTTATTAGGGGTTCTTAAAAAACTAAATTTAGTTTTAAAACATGATGGGTTATTTTTCTCCCTATATAGAGTTGGAGAAGGAGAAAAGTTTACAAAAGAGAAAAGAGGAAATGCTATCCTTGAAAGATTCTGTGCTTATTACAAACCACAAGAGATAGGGAATTTGTTAACTAAAACAGGATTTAACAGTATAATATCAGAGTTAGATGTCATAGAAACTGGTGACTGGCTAGGAGTTTTTGCAAGAAAATAAAAATAGGATGGTTAAAGTCTTAGAAATAATGGTTTTTGGGAAGTAATTTTTGGTTTTTTGAATTGGTCTTCGATTTTTTGGGCAGTTGTTGGAAGAAATGGTTCAAGGAGTATTGCAATTTCTTGGATTTGGTCTATTGCATGATCTAGGATAGTCTTTAGTCTTTGGCTTTTGGTCTTTACTAATTCCCAAGGTTTTTCGTTATTGATAAAACGATCAAGAAGAGTAATTTTTTTCCAAATAAAAGACAGGGCATCGTTAAATCTAAATTCAAACAAAGCCTCTGAATATTCTTCGATGGCAATAATATGTACATATGTTTTGCTTACTGATTGCATTTGCTTATAATTGGCAGTTTCTGCAAGTTTTGCAACTCTAGATACTGTGTTCCCCAAACCATTTGCCAAATCAGAATTATATGCTTGAATTAGTTTTTCCTCTGATATATCACTATCATCTGTAAGATTAGTGTATCTTAAAAGATAATAACGGACAGCGTCTGCACCATATTTTCTTACCCAATCTGTGGGTCTTATTATATTTCCCAAAGATTTGCTAATTTTTTGGCCATTGAGAGTTAGGAATCCATTGACAAGAATTGTTTCTGGCAGATCTATCCCAGCACATTTAAGCATGGCAGGCCATAAAAGCGAATGCCACCTAAGATTGTCTTTTCCTAAAACATGAATCTCTGCAGGCCAGAATTTTTTAAACAGTTTTTCGTTTTCAAGAAAACCAATGCCTGTAAGGTAATTTGTTAATGCGTCAAACCATACATACATAACTTGTTTTGGTTCATTTGGAATTGGAACGCCCCATGTAAAATTTGATCTTGAGATAGGAATATCTTTTATGTTTTTGGCAAACTTAAGCATTTCGTTAACCCTTTCTTTTGGAAAAATAAAATCCTGATTTTTTTTAAGATGATTAATCAAAAAATCTTTATATTTAGACCATTTGAAGAAATAGTTTTCTTCGGTTATTTTTTTAATTTCAAGACTTGGGTGAAAAGGACACTTTCCATCTATCAAATCTGATTGTTCGTAGTAAGCTTCGCATCCTTCACAATATAATCCTTCGTATTTACCAAGATATATATCCCCGTTATTGTTTACTCGTTTCCATATTTCTTGAGCTACTTTAGTATGATCTTCGTCCGTTGTTCTTATGAATCTATCGTATGAGATGTTTAGAGCGTCTTGTTGTTTTTGGTCAGAGTCGGAAATTTTTTTAACAAATTCCGATGGAGAAATACTAGCTTGTCTTGCAGCTTTTTCTGCCTTTTGGCCATATTCATCGGTACCAGTCAGGAAAAAAACATTTTCCTTTCCAAGTACTATGCGATAATATCGAGCCAGAACATCAGCCGCAATCTTTTGGAAAGCATGCCCAATGTGAATTGTGTCATTAACATAATCAATTGCTGTTGTTATATAGAATTTGTTCACAAAACAATTCTAGCAGAGGATACGTATTCAAGCAACATAGTTAATTGTAACTATTCAGTTCTTACCAATGAAGCTGTCATTTCGAGCGTAGCGAGAAATCCCCAGGGGATTCTCACGGCTACTTCGTAGCCTCAGAATGACATTCTGTTGGGAACAACTGAATACTTACAGTTAATTAGCCTAAAGTAGGCTACTACGTAGTAACACACTTTAGAAACACGATAAACGCCTATTTTTTCTTGGTAAATAGAAGTTCGAGGGTGAAGAAAAGAGCTAATAAAAGAATAAGGAAAAATACGTGCATTAGGTGAAAAAAGCGAAGAAGTAAATAGGTTGTTATCAATAAGGCAAAGAATAGTCCTCTTCGGTAATGGTTTAAGACATAGGAAACAAAAGAAAAAATAAATAAAAAAATAAGGGGAAAGAAAACAACAGTAATCGGTAACCTGTAAGTAGTAATTAGTAATTGGTGGTTGGGAGGAAAAGAAAAAATAATATAAGTAAGCGTTGCTAAAGACAAAATACTAAATACCAAAAGCCAAAAGGATCGTCTTTTTCGCCGCATATACTAAAGTGTAGCATATTTAAAAATTACCTCTTGACAAAAGGTTAGCAGTCATGGTATATTAGTGCCAATTCGTCAAGATTATGCATGATTTAACACAAAGACAAGTAAGCATATTAAAAAGCCTCATAGAGGAATATATTGATACTGCAGAGCCTGTTGGCTCGGAAACTTTGGAGAAAAAACATAATTTAAGTGCATCCCCGGCTACTATTAGAAATGAGATGGTTACCTTAACAAAAAAAGGTTATCTTAAAAAAACTCACGCTTCTTCTGGTCGTGTTCCAACACCAACAGGAATGAAGTTTTATGTAAAGCAGTTAATGAAAGAGAAAGATTTATCTGTTACTGAAGAAGTTGCAGTTAAAGAAAGTCTTTGGGATTATCGAGGCAAAGAACAACGCTTCCTAAAAGAGCTCACAAAAACTTTAGCAGACAAAACTAAAACATTAGCAGTTGTTATTACAGAGGAGGGAGATATTTACTGTTCGGGATTCGCAAATATTTTAGAGATGCCTGAGTTTTTTGATATAGACGTAACAAAAAACTTACTTTCTACAATTGACGAGTTTAATTATTTTAGTAATCTTTGTACCAGCATAATAGATGATGGGGATGTTCATATTTTACTTGGAGAAGAATTGGGTCCAAAACTTCATGGGCCATATGGATTTGTTTTTACTCGTTTTAAGACTCCAATGCGTAAAAATGGTGAGGTTGGAGTCATCGGTCCTACCAGACTAGATTATACTTATATTGTTCCAGCAGTAAGATATTTTGGCAACTTAGTTGAGGAAATTGCCCAAGGCTGGTAAAAAGAATTAATAATTATGGATAGGAGTGATACAAAGATAAAAATAAGCGAGAAAAAAGGAGAAGTTGAAAAGCAAGACGAAAATCACGAGGAAGAGAAAAAGGTAAATAAAGAAATTGAAGAATTAAAAAAAAGACTTGAAGAGCTTGACAATAAATACAAACGAGCTTTGGCAGATTATCAGAATTTGGAAAAAAGGGTAAGAGAAGAAAAAAGGGAATGGCTGCTTACTGTCAACAAAGATCTTCTCTTGCATCTTTTGCCAGTTTTGGATACACTAATACTTGCCAAGAAACATATTAAAGTCCATGATGAAGGTTTAAGCCTAAGCATTAAACAGTTTGAGGATCTTTTAAAAGCAGAAGGGGTTGAAAGAATAGAGACAGTAGGCAAGAGTTTTGATCCGCACCTTATGCAGTGTGTGGAAACCATAGAGGGCGAAGAAGGAAAAATAGTAGAAGAGATTAGAGCTGGCTATAAATTACATAATACAGTTTTGCGGGCAGCTCTAGTAAAAGTCGGAAAGAAAAAGATCGAAAAAGAGGAGATTGTTAATTAAATTATGGGAAAAATAATTGGCATTGATTTAGGTACAACAAACTCATGCGTTGCTGTAATGGAGGGCGGATCTCCCAAAGTAATCTATTCGCTAGAGGGACGCAATGTTATTCCATCAGTTGTTGATCCAATTTCCCATGTAGTTGGCGATGTGGCAAAACGCCAGTTAGTTCTAAAACCTAAACGAACTATCTTTTCGATAAAAAGACTAATGGGGAGAAAATTCAATGACCCATCTGTTCAGTTTGACATGAAATGGCTTCCATACACAATTAAGGGTGGGCGTGATGGTATGGCAGTAGTTGAGGTTGAGGGTCGAATCTTTACTCCTCAGGAAATTTCTGCCCAGATTCTGCAGAAAATAAAGGGAGATGCAGAGGCCTACTTGGGTGGAAAGGTTACACAAGCTGTTATTACAGTTCCAGCGTATTTTGACGACTCACAAAGACAAGCCACTAAACAAGCAGGAGAAATTGCTGGGCTTGAAGTCCTTCGTATTATAAACGAACCAACAGCATCAGCTTTGGCTTACGGACTAGATAAAAAAAATGCCCATACAATAGCTATATATGATTTAGGCGGAGGAACCTTTGACATCTCTGTTTTGGAGTTGGGGGATGGGGTTTACGAAGTAAAGTCAACAAATGGAGATACGCATTTGGGAGGAGATGATTTTGATCAAGTAATTATTAACTATATTGCAGAGGAATTCAAAAAAGGGCATGGCATTGATCTTCGCCGCGATCCACAGGCACTGCAAAGACTTAGGGAATCCGCAGAAAAGGCAAAAATCGAGCTTTCAAGCGCACAGCAAGCCGAAATTAATCAACCGTTTATTACTCAGGGCAAAGAAGGCGCTACTCACTTAACAATGTCTTTGACGCGCGCAAAGCTTGAACAACTTGTCGACCATCTTATACAAAGAACCCTTCGTCCTGTTGAACAGGCGTTAAAAGATGCAAAAGAAACTATCTCCGATATAGATGAAGTAGTTTTGGTAGGAGGAATGACAAGAATGCCAAAAGTTATAGAAATAGTTGCCAAATTCTTTGGCAAAGAACCAAATAAATCGGTTAATCCAGACGAAGTGGTAGCAGTTGGCGCATCGGTTCAAGGAGGAGTTTTGGGTGGAGAGGTAAAAGACGTATTACTTTTGGATGTAACACCATTGACGCTTGGTATAGAAACATTAGGCGGGGTCTCAACCCCACTTATTGGAAAAAATACAACTATACCAACTTCAAAATCACAAGTTTTTTCAACTGCTGCGGACAATCAGACACAAGTTGAAATAAATGTATTGCAAGGTGAACGACCTATGGCAGTGGATAATAAATCATTGGGTCGATTTATTTTAAGTGGTATCCCTCCAGCGCCTCGTGGTGTTCCTCAAGTTGAGGTTACTTTTGATATCGATACAAACGGCATTCTAAACGTAAAGGCTCAGGATAAAGCAACTGGCAAAGAGCAAAGCATTAGAATTACTGGCTCAACTGGACTTACTAAAGATGAAGTCGAGAAGATGACTAGAGAAGCAGAAATGCATGCAAAAGAAGATGAGTTGAAAAAAGAGAAAATTGAGGCCAGAAATTCAGCAGATTCACTTATGTTTACAGCAGAAAAAACACTTAGAGATGCGGCAGATAAAGTAAACGCCGATGTTAAAAAAGAAGTTGAAGATAAAATAGCAGCTCTTAAGGCAATTCTTGAAACTGGAACTAAAGAAGACTTGATTGCTGCGACTAGAGATTTATCAGACAGTCTGCAAAAAGTAGGACAAGCAATGTACCAATCCCATACATCGGATGCCAAAGGTCAAAAGTCAGAAGAAACGTCAGGCGGCAACGAAAAGAAAGAAGAAAAGAAAGATAAGGATGAGCCGGTTGAGGGAGAAGTGGTAAACTAATTAAGGATTAATTATTAATGATAAAGGATTAAGCGCTAAGAACGGCGCTTATTTGGTATAATGGATGATTATGTGTGGAATATTTGGTTATATTGGTCATAGACAAAACGCTGCCCATATAGTATTTGAGGGATTAAAACTCTTAGAATATCGCGGATATGATTCGTGGGGTGTGGGAGCAGCAGTTGATAAAAAAATAGTTATTGACAAGCATGCAGGCAAAATCCTCGATGCAAAAGTTAAGCTACCAGATAGCAACTTTGCTTTTGGGCATACGAGGTGGGCAACACACGGCGGGGTAACTGATATAAACGCTCATCCTCACCGTGACTGTACTGGAAAAATTGCAGTTGTTCATAATGGAATAATCGAAAATTATGAGGAAATAAAAAAAACCTTAGGTCGTAAACATAAAATTATTTCAGAGACTGATACTGAAGTTTTTGCACATCTTATAGAAGACTATTATAAAAACCATACTCTAATTGAGGCAGTCAGGTTGGCTTTCTTAAAACTGCGTGGACTATCCGCGTTTTTAGTAGCAGACGCCACAGATAAAACTTTCATTGCAATAAAGACAGGATCCCCTTTTGTTATAGGGATAGGAAAAAAAGAAAATATGGTTGGATCCGATTTCAACTGTTTGCTGTCTTTAACTAGAAATGTTATTTTTCTTGAGGATAATCAACTTGCAGAAGTAACAGAAAATAATGTTAGCGTTTTTTCTATAAAGACTGGAAAAAAAATTAAATCGCAGATTCAAAAAATTGATTGGAAAGAAGCAATAGCCACAAAAGGAAATTTTTCCCACTTTATGATCAAAGAAATCCACGAGCAGCCAAATGTTATAAGAAATATCGCCGAAAACTATTCAAGCCAAGTCGAAAAACTGGCAAAAAATATCCAAAAAGCAAAAGGAACTTTTTTTATAGGAGCAGGTACTGCTTTTCATGCAGGACTTTCGGGTAATTATCTTTTTTCAAAAATTGCAAAAATGCATGTAAACACTGCTGTTGCATCCGAGTTTAATTACCTAGAGGATTTTCTTACAAAAGACAGTCTTATTATCGCTCTTTCCCAAAGCGGGGAAACTATTGATGTTGTCGAGCCTTTAGATCGGGCAAAAGCAAAAGGAAGCAAAATTTTTGCCGTAACAAATACTTTGGGTTCAACAATTTACAGAATGGCCGATTACAACATGCTTCTTAATGCGGGGGTAGAAAAGGCAGTTGCTTCTACCAAGGCATACATTGCAAAAATAAGTGTTATACTTATGCTTGCATATTCTATTGTTGGAAAGGTAGATGAAGTAAAAAAAATTCTTCTCAAAACAGCGGATGAGACACAAAGGATACTTTCAAAAAAAACAATAGATGGTATTAAAAAAATCGCCAAAGTTTTAAGTAAAGCAGAAAATATCTATGCGATAGGACGGGGAGTTTCATATCCAACAGCTCTTGAAGCAGCGCTAAAAATCAAAGAAGTTTCCTATATTCCAACCGAAGGACTCGCGGGAGGGGAATTAAAACACGGAACAATAGCTTTGATTAGTCGTTGCACCCCATGCATTGTATTTGCCCCTCAGGACGAAACATATGAATCTATACTTTCAAACGCAATCGAAATTAAATCAAGAGGGGGAATAATAATCGGAGTTTCCCATAAAAATTCTTCTGCGTTCGATCATTTCATAGAAATTAAAGATATAAAAGAGGGATCGTATATAGCACAAATAATTGTTGCTCAACTTCTTGCATATTTTATGGCAGTTGATTTAAAACTTGATCCGGACAAGCCAAGAAATTTGGCAAAGAGCGTGACGGTGAAGTGAGACTATGAATAAAGATTATTATCAAATTTTAGGGGTCCCAAAAACAGCCCCTCTTGATGAGATAAAAAGAGCGTATAGGAAACTTGCACTTTTGTATCATCCAGATCGCAACAAGGGTAAAGAGGCAGAAGTTAAGTTTAAAGAAATAAACAAAGCCTACGAAGTATTGTCTGACCAACAAAAAAGGCAGGCATATGATCAGTTTGGCGCCTCTGCTTTTGAACAAGGATCCGGTTCTGGGCAGCAAACTGGTCGCTATGGGCCTTTTACATATACTTATACAACATCTGGAGATGCCCCAGATGTTGATTTTGGTGGGTTTTCTGATCCTTTTGAAATATTTGAACAGTTTTTTGGCGGAGCATCTCCTTTTGGCAGACGCCAACGCCGTACTACTTATTCTTTAAATATTAGTTTTATGGAGGCAGTCCACGGAGCCCAGAAACGAGTTACGCTTGATGGAAAGACGCAAACAATAAAAATACCAGCGGGCGTAGATGATGGTTCACGAATTCGTTTTGGAGAATATGATGTTATTGTCGAGGTAACTCCTGACCCAAGATTTAATAGAGAAGGATACGATATTATTACAGAAAAAGAGATATCATTTCCCCAGGCAGCATTAGGCGATGAAGTTAATGTTGCAGTAGTAGATGGTGATATAAAAATTAGAATTCCTTCGGGAACACAGTCAAATGCTGTTATAAGACTTCGTGGTAAAGGAGTTCCTCATGTGCAAAGTACAGGCCGGGGAGATCATTATGTAAGAATAAAAGTAATAGTTCCCAAACATTTAACTCGTAGTCAAAAAGAAATTCTGAGGGGATTTGAGGAAGAAGGAAAACACAAGAGAGGCTGGTTCTAATAAAAATTTGCACGTCATTTCTAGATGGTGAAATGTTAGTGTAGCTAACAGTTTACTCTTCTGACATGAATTTTATTCTTCGAGCGTAAGCGAGAAGTTTACAGCCCTGTTATTTCTCGGCTTTCAGCCTCGAACAATAAAAAGTTTTGACAACTGCTGAACGGCTACAAGACAATGTAACTATTCAGTTCTTACCAATGAAGCTGTCATTTCGAGCGTAGCGAGAAATCCCCAGGGGATTCTCACGGCTACTTCGTAGCCTCAGAATGACATTCTGTTGGGAACAACTGAATACTTACAAGACAATAGGTTGCATGTAAAGCCAGCCTGATGTAGAATTGTTATTCATCCTATGGGAAGTGTAGACCAAGAACCCATAAGTTTAACTATTAAAGAAAGATTTCCCCGCTTAGAAGAAATCCCTGAAGGCATATACCCCAACGGTGGATACCCCAACCATGTATTAATTATCCCAGACCGAAATAGAACCTTTGCAAAGAAATTTGCACAAGCGTCAATCTTTGGTCATAGAAAAGGAGCAGAAGCTCTAGAGCAAGGATTGCTTGATTTATGGGAGCTGGAAATTCCTAACATTAGCATTTGGGGAGCATCCGAAAAAAACATAGACGAAAGAGATAAACACGAAATGAAGGAGCTATTTCAGCTAGAAGAATCTATGGTAACCAGAAATTTACTTAATCTCCAAAAATATGGAATTCGATTTATTCGTGTAGGCAGAAAAGATAGGCTACCAGCAAGCCTTCTGACAACTATTCAAAGCGCAGAAAAACTGACTGAAAATAATTCAGAAAAAACACTTCGCTTATTACTTGATTATGGAGAAACCTATAGGCAAAGAGAGTATGATAAAAAATTAGCCCAAGCCATTATCGACTTAGCTTTACCCCCAAGAACTATTGCTACCGATGACTTAATCAAAAGCCTTAATATCCCTGATATTATGCCTCCTGTAGATTGTGCAATAAGAACAGTTGGTCCAAAGGAAGACGAAGATATTGATTTCTTTTGGACATCCGAGATTGGCAGAATTACTGACAAGGCTTACTGGTTCCTCATTTATAAATATTTTCCAGAAGCTACTACAGAAGACTTTGTTAATGCTATAATAAGTTATTATAAAATAGATAAGAGAAAAGGTGGCGACTCAAAAAGATCCACTAAAAATGTTTAAGCTATGATAGAAAAAGATACAGCACCAGTAGATGCATCAAAATCAGAAACACTGAGTATCCAAGAATTTAAGGAAAGGTTTGACCCCATTCTTAAAACCACGCTAGAGCAGAAAATTTCTCATCTTACAAAGCTAACCGACGACAAAGAGGATGCTTCGATTTTGGAAGGGCTTGATTATATGAAAAAACTTGTCCTTGAGGATGGAAAAAGAATAAGACCTTATATGGCGTATTTAATGTATTCTGCTCTTGGTGGCAAAAATACAGAACAAGCACTACGATTATTTACTTCTCTTGAGCTATTTCATGCTTTTGGATTTATCCACGATGACATTATTGACAAAGGATCTAGGCGTCGCGGCATGGACACTCTACATATACATATCGCAAATAAATTGCAAAAGGGAGGACAATCCACAGACTATTTTCATATAGGCAATTCCCAATCTATACTCCTTGGAGATCGTCTACATGGTTGGTCGCAAGAAATCATAAACTCTAATTCTCACTTTGACGAGGAAAAAATAAAAAAAGTAAGAGGTATCTTCGCTGCTATGACTGATCAAGTATTTGTGGGTCAAGCAATTGATGTTGATATGACTACCCACCCTCAAGTATCTACTCCTCGCATAGATAAAAAAATCCGTCTTAAAACAGCAAGCTACACATTTATAGGGCCAATGTTAATAGGAGCAGCGCTAGCAGGCAAAGATACAGAAAACATCGAAAGATTTTGTGAGGAATTTGGACTACAGCTTGGCATTGCTTTTCAAACACAGGATGATTTATTTGACATAATCTCGCCAGAGAAGACTTTAGGCAAAACTACTTTATCGGATATACCGGGGCATCAACACACTTATCTTACCCAATATGTGCTAGAGAATGGAACCGATGATCAAAAAGAAAGGCTTGCTGACTTATCAAATCTACCCCTAACAACAGAAAGTAAAGCAGAAATCCAACAAATTTTTGATGAATCTGGAGCAATACAGTTTGGCAAAAAAATCATAGCAAAAAGTATGCAAGCGGCACAACAACTAGTTGCTACAGCGCCAATGGAAACAAAGGAAAAAAATAGTCTTATTAGAGTAATAAACGATTTGGCAACAAGAAGCCATTAAATGTGGAGCAAAATTTTATCTCTTAGGACTTTGCTTTTTTCTTCTTGACTTTCCGCCCATGCCAACTTTTCGCCGTTCGCGAACGCGTGCATCACGAGTCAGCAAACCTCTTTTTTTAAGAATTGAGTGAAATTTTTCTTTGTCAGACTGATCTAAGGCTCTTGCAATACCTAAAATGGTTGCTCCTAGTTGTCCTGCGTTTCCGCCTCCCTGAGCTTTTACTGTAACAGCAAACTTTTTTTCTGTATTAGTAACTATTAATGGTTCTCTAAATACTTTTTCTGACTCGCTACCAAAATATTCTAATGCCGATCTTTTGTTTACAATAATATCTCCCTTTTTAACCTCAACTCCCCATACAATACTATCTTTGGGATAAAGTCTAACCCTTGCAACAGACTCTTTTCGTCTACCAACGGCAAAAACATAATCTTTTTTAGCAACTTCTTTTTCTGTTATATTTTTTTCTGATTTCGTATCTCTTGCCATACTTATGAATTGTAACTTGTAGTTTTGAGTTTTGAGTTTTGAGTTTTGAGTTTTTCTTTATATGGGTGTTCGTCTTGAGCAAATACAAATAAGCGGCTCATCATTCTATCGCGCAATTTATTTTGCGGAAGCATACCGGAAACTGCATGGCGAATAATTTCTTCTGGCTTTCTTTTTCTTAAATCACCTAAGGACTCTATTCTTAAGCCTCCTGGGTAACCCGAAGAACTATAATACTTTTTGAGAATTTCTTTTTTTCCAGTAACTTTTACGTCTTTTGCATTCACAACTATAACATAGTCGCCAACATCAAGGTTTCTCACAAAATATGGCTTTGATTTTCCCATCAAAATCACTGCAATAGTTGATGCTATCCTTCCCAAAGTTTTTCCCTTAACATCCACTAGATGCCAAGATTGTTTTATCTTTGATGCTCTTGTTGGCGCTGTAAATTGAGCTTCCATTATTTTTTAGTTTTAGCCCCTCTTTTTTTAGCCATTGATGACTTATCCTCCGCTTTTTTATCAGTTTTTTCAAATCCCTCTTCTTCATTTTTCATTTTTAATTTTTCTCCGCCAGATGGCGGATTAATTTGATCACCCTCCACCCATTCCATTAAAACCATTGATGCATTATCCGATAATCTTCTCCCCATTCTTGTAATCCGACTATAACCACCTTGCCTTCTTGCAAATCTTGGTGCAACTTCAGAAATTGCTTTTTCAACAGCATCTTTGAAAAGGTATGATTGTAATACTCTTCTTGCAATATCTCCTTTCTTTGCATAACTCACAATCTTATCTGCGTCCCCCCTAATTGCTTTTGCTTTTTCTTCTGTAGTTTTAATCCTTCCTTGTAAAATTAAAGAAGAAATTAGACTCTTAAAAAGAGCCTTCCTTTCATTTGTATCTCTTTTAAATTGTCTTCCAAAAATATTTTTTCGCATAATAACAAACAATCTCAAATCGCAAAACGCAAATCGCAAAACTACAACTTAAATCTCAAATCTTTTAAGATTTACAGTTTTTAGATTTGAGATGTAGATTTGAGTTTTTACATTTGAGATTTGAGATTAATTATGATACTAATGATAGACCTTTTTGTTTAAGTTTTTCTTCGATAACTGCTATAGATTTATTTCCCATATTTCTCATAGACAAAAGGCTTTTCTTTGAAGCTTCCATTAGATGGCCCAGAGTTTCTATACGGTTATTTCGAAGACTATTATAGATTCTTGTTGGAAGGTCTAATTCGTCAATAGTAAGTCTTAAAACACTATCCGAAACAGATGGAGACTTTGCTTGAGCACCTAAAGATACCATTGCCTTCGGTTCATAGATTTCCGAAAAGTAAGAATACAAAATTCTAGCTGCTTCATCTAATGCTTCTCGTGGTTTAACTATACCATTAGTCCAAATTCTAAGAATTAATTTATCCAAATCTGTTTGTCGTCCCACACGAGTTGCTGTAACTTCATAATTGACTCTTTTAACTGGCGTAAATACAGCATCTGTTGCAATAACACCAAGGGTGGATATCCTTCGCTCTTCAGCCAAAGAATAACCCATTCCCCGCTCGACTGTTAATTCCATATCTAGCTTTGCTTTTTTATCACTAAGATAACCTATATAATGGTCTTTATTTGCTACTTCGACATCCTCTGGTAAATCTAAATCCGAGGATGTAATCTTTTTTGGTCCTTTTACAACAAGCGCAACTGTGCTTTTTGCCTTTGAATCAAGAAGTATAAGATTTAATCCTTTTATATTAAGTAAAAGTTCAACGACATTCTCTTTAAGTCCTGGAACTGTCGAGAATTTATGTTTTACTCCAGAAATTTTAACTGACGTTACTGCTACTCCAGGAATAGACGACAAAAGAGTTCTTCTTAACGCATTTCCTAAAGTATGTCCGTACCCTGGATCTAGAGGTTCCATTACAAACTCTCCGTAATCCTGACTTATTTTTTCCTCTTTAATTTTGAAGATTGGATTTAACATAAAGCCTATTGTACCACTATCTTGAGTAGTACTCAACAATCAGTTGTAAATCGAAAGGAAGCTGAACATCCTCCCTTTTTGGCATTCTTATTAGTTTTCCATAAATTCCTTCTTTTTTTATAAATGGTAATGTATCAGTTTTTTCTTCTAAAGATTGTAAAACTTGTGGATTTTTCTGAATCTTAGGAGAAAGAGAAATAACATTGTTTACAGTTACTTGGTACGATGGTACATTCACTTTTTTACCATCAACATTAATGTGTCCATGAGAAACAATTTGACGAGCCATAGCTCTTGTTTTTGCAAAACCAAGTCTGTAAACCAAATTATCAAGTCTAGTCTCAAGAAGAGATATAAGCATTTCTCCAGTCTCTCCTTTCTTCTTTTCAACTGTTTTAACCAAATTACCAAATTGTTTTTCTAATAATCCGTATATTGTTTTTGCTTTTTGTTTTTCTCGAAGTTGAATTCCATATTCAGAAAGTCTTCTCTTGAACTTTCGACCCTTTATCCCACCAGGAGGGACATTTAGACGTCTCTCTAAACTTGAAGACTGTTTATCTAAAATGTTTGCTCCTTCTCTTCTTGCTAATTTATGTTTTGGTCCAGTATATCTAGCCATTAGATTCTCCTTTTTTTCTTTGCCCTAACACCGTTGTGAGGAATAGATGTTATATCAGCAATTGATGCGATAGAAAGTCCCCCACTTTTAATTGCGCGAAGCGCAGAGTCTCGTCCAGAGCCTGGTCCTTTTACATACACATCTACTATTTTTAAGCCTGCATCCACTGCTTTTCTAACAACTGATTCAACAGCAGAAGTTGCAGCAAAAGGGGTAGATTTTCTAGTGCCCTTAAAACCCGAAGCGCCAGCACTACCCCATCCGATTGTATCGCCTTTATCATTAGTTATTGTAACCAATGTATTATTAAAAGTTGATGTAATATATACTTTTCCCTTATTAGATACTTTTACTGCAATTTTTTTCTTTTGTTCTTTTTTTTGTTGCTTTTCTGCAGCCATAAAATTTTATTCTTTTTTCTCTGTTTTACTTTCTGTCATTTTAGCAGCCAGTTCTTTTTTTATTGCTCCAATTGTAACCCTCTTGCCTCTTTTTGTTCTTGCATTAGAGCGAGTCCTTTGCCCTCTAACCGGCAAGTTTCTACTGTGCCTAATTCCCCTATAAGAACCAATTTCTTTTAATCTTTTAATATTTGCCAAAACTTCTGTTCTTAAATCTCCTTCAAGCTTATATGCTTCCAATGCCTTTTGTATTATTTTTTGCTCATCTTCCGAAAGAGCATGTACTCTTTTGGCATTCTCTACATTTGTTTTTTTGAGAATTTGCATAGCATTACTTCTTCCTATGCCATAAATGTAGGTAAGTGAAATGTCTACTCTCTTTGCATCTGGTATATTAACCCCTGCAATCCTCATAAAAATTACCCTTGTCTTTGCTTGTGTTTTGGGTTTTCGCAAACGACTCTGACAACTCCTTTTCTTCTAATAATTTTGCATTTAGCACATCTTGGTTTGACACTAGCTTGAACCTTCATTTGTATCTATACACTATCCTTCCTTTTGTCTTATCATAAAGAGTCATTTCTAGGCGAACCTTGTCTCCTGGCAAAATTTTTATAAAATTCATCCTCATTTTACCAGACAAATGGCAGAGAATTATATCGCCATTTGTAATTTCTACTCTAAAAAGCGTGTTTGGCAACGACTCCTTGACAACGCCTTCTACCTCAAATGATCCCTGATGAACCATATAAATAAATTGAACTTGATTATACCAAACTATCCTCTAAACCGCAATCGTTTATTGGGTCAAAATCATTGGCATATCTTTAGTAATAGCAACTGTTCTTTCAAAAAGTCCAGAAAGACTTCCATCCTTTGTTTTAATTGTCCATCCATCATCGTTTGAGTAAACCACATCTGGTTTTCCCATGTTATAAATAACCTCAATTGCAATTACCATTTCCGCAAGAAGCTTGGGTGTATTTTCTACACTGCCAGCAAGAAAACCTGGAACCTCTGGCTCTTCATGCAGACTCTTCCCAACCCCATGCCCTACAAGCGATCTAACCACAGAATATCCTTGTCCTTCTATAATTTTTTGGATATTCTTAGATATATGTCCTATCCTATTTCCAACTTTCGCAACATTGATCGCCTCCATCAAAGCCCTTTTCCCAGTTTCCAAAAACCTATAAACCTTATCTTCCTTTATCCTTAATCCTTTATCCTTAATCCTTATTGTTTCCGCCATATCCGTATAGTAACCCTTGTAATACACTCCACAATCAATTCCAATAATATCTCCTTCTTTTAATTGGTATTTTGTTGGGATGCCATGAACTACGACATCGTTAGTTGAGGTACATATTGCATGACAATATCCTTTAACTTTTTTAAATCCAGGCTCTGCTCCCTTTTCTTTTATCAACCTTTCCGCTAGGCTATCTAATTCAATCTCCGTAACGCCACTTTTTGCATGTTCCGAAACCTCAAACAAAACTTCTGCCAATATTTTTCCGCCTTGCCACATTATCTCAATTTCTTTTTCGGTCTTTATGTCAATCATGCATCTATCCCAAGGCGTTTAAGCAGTTTGTCTACCTCTCTATGTAATTCTTTTATGTCGTCCCCATTATTAACAATAATATAATCTGCAATTGCTATTGGGCCTCCTTTATCGAGCTCTTCAAGTTCGGCAATATCTCTTCCTCTTGCTTCTTTAAGGGATAAAGGTCTTATTGCTCGTTTAGACAATCTTTCGTACCTCTTGGGCGGTTCTGCAAAAACATGTATCAGTATTAGACTAAGTAACTCTTTCTTTAAAAAAGTATATTCCTCCCATGAATAAAGTCCGTCAAGCACTATCACATCGTGATCTTTAAGAAGCTTGTCTATTCTTGGCTTCATTTTTATGGCGTATGCTGCCATTCCAAGTTCTTGACGAAGCTTCTCCCTTACCATTCTTTCGTTTTCCTGAATAAGAGGTAAGCCTAAGGTACTGATGGTCTCATCTGTTATTTGTCCAAATCTAGCAAACGGAATATTTTTTGTTTCAAGATATTTTGTTGCTTCTGTCTTTCCCGCACCAGCCATTCCCACAATTGCAATTATTTTATTCATGCTCTAACTTTAATTTTCCTCAAAATCTCCTTATGTACTTCTTCAACTTTTTTCTCTCCATCAACCTCTACCAAAATTCCTTTTTTGCGATAGTAACCTAATACTGGCTCTGTAAGTTTGTGAAAAAGTTCAATTCGCTTTCTAATTGCAGCAAGAGTTTCATCGTCTCTTACATCTCCATTTCTGTAAGAAAGGCGCCATAAAGCTTCCTTATCAGAAACCTTAAAATAGACAACTTTATCTAAACCATTCTTAAAAGCTTTTGCTTGAACAATAGTCCTTGGAAATCCATCTAAAATATACCCCTTCTCATATTCTGAACGCTTAAGATATTCACTTACTATGGCAATAGTTTTTTTGTCTGGAATAAGATATCCAGCATTCATTACTTCTTTAATATATCGCCCAAGAGAAGTATGTTCTTTGGACAAGTTTCTAAAGATATGACCAGTAGAAAGATATGGTATTTTTAACTTGTTTGACAATAAATTACCCTGCGTTGATTTTCCAGCTCCCTGTATGCCGATTAAAATTATTTTCATTTACTGAATCCTTCGTAACTTCTCATTACCAACTGCGCTTCAATTGCCTTAATTGTTTCCAATACCACAGAAACCACAATTAAAATTCCAGTTCCTCCCAAAATGAGTGTTTGAACATTTGTAAAAGTTTTTGCAATACTTGGGAATATAGCAATAATACCAAGAAAAATTGCTCCAGCCAAGGTGATGCGAGTTAAGATATAATTTAAATAACCTGCTGTTGGGCTTCCTGGCCTAATCCCTGGAATAAAACCTCCATATTTTTGTATTTCTCCAGCGATTTTTTTTGGATTAAAAATAACTGCTGTATAAAAATATGTAAATCCAACCACTAGTAGAAAATATAAAATATTATAAAAAATACCATCTGGATTAAGCAATAGCGAAATTGATGTTGCAATTTTATTAAGAACAATATTTTTTGACGCTGTCAAATAATTGGCAACAAGGGAAGGAACAAGAACTAAAGACACAGCAAATATAATAGGAATCACTCCTGCTTGATTAACCCTAAGGGGAAGATGGGTTGATTGCCCCCCATACATTTTGTTTCCTCTTACTCTTTTTGCATAATAAACAGTAATTTGTCTTGTCGCTTCATTAATTAAAACTATTGATGCAATCACTACAAGTCCCATCACAAAAAACGTAATTATATTAAAAAAATTAGCTGCAGTTGTAGTTACTAAGGTTTGGCCAAAAACAACAGGCACTCTTCCAACAATTCCAGCAAAAATAAGAAGCGATATCCCATTACCAACTCCTTTTTGGGTAATTAGCTCTCCAAGCCAAACCAAAAGCATTGTTCCGGCAGTCATTGTTGCCAAAAGAGATATAAGCTCAATTGGCGCTAGATTAGAAATAATCCTTTGGCTATTGAGTAAAGCATACATACCAACTGCCTGAAGCACTGCAAGAGGAACAGTTAGCATCCTTGTGTATTGGTTGATTTTTTGTCTGCCCATCTCGCCTTCTTTTGATAATGCCTCAAGTTTTGGAAAAACAAGGGTTAAAAGCTGCAAAATTATAGAAGCATTGATATATGGATTAAGTCCTAAAGCCATAATCGAAAAATTAGCAAGCGTTCCTCCCGAAAATATATCAAGTAGTCCCAAAAACTGATTCTCAGAAAAGAGGGTCTTTAATGCGGCTACATTTACTCCAGCAACTGGTATATGAGCAAATATTCTAAAAACTACAAATATTAAGCTCGTAAATAAAATTTTTTTTCTTACCTCAGGTGAAGCGATGCTGTTTCTAAAAACTCCTAGGATGTTATTCATACATGCTCTATTTTACCACCAATTTTTTCAACCTTTAAAACTGCCCTTTTTGAAATTGGCAATCTTATGGTTAAAGGAATCAAGATTTCCCCATCGCCCAAAATTTTAACCCCATACATTTTTGCATCTTTTTCGCAAACTTTTCTTTTTTTAATTAGAGTTTCAATATCGACAATGCTGTCTTTTTTAAGAAGATTTAATAGCTTTAAATTTACAATTATTGGCTTTTTTTTAAATGCTTTATTCTTACCTTTGCCCCTCATAAAGGGAAGCCTCTTTATAAGAGGCAATGCTCCGCCCTCAAAATCAATTGGAATTTTGTTTCGGGCTTTCTGCCCTTTTGTTCCCCGTCCTGCTGTTTTACCGCGCCCTGACCCATGACCCTGGCCCAAACGCTTTTGACTTCTTTTTGTAATTTTTGTTAACGAATAAAGCTCCATATTTTAATCCAAAGTTTTTGATTGTTTAAGTTTTTTATATCTATAAGATATCCTGCTTAGTGCTTCCATGGTTGCATAAACGTTGCTCGCTTGATTTTTTGTTCCTAAAACTTTAGACGAAATATTTTCTATTCCGCAAGCACTAACAACACTTCTTACTGCTCCCCCCGCAATAACTCCGCTCCCAATTGGGGCTGGCTTGAGCATTACTCGTGCAGCACCTAACTTAACATTGATAGCAAATGGGATTGTCCCATTTACTATTGGGATTTCTATCATATGTTTTTTTGCAAAGCTAACTGCTTTTTTGATTGCCGAAGATACATCAGCAGCTTTTCCAAGACCAACACCAACTCGTCCTTTTTTATCACCAACCACTACCAATGTAGAAAAACCAATTTTATTTCCACCCTTAGTTTTCTTAGAGACCCTATTTACCTGAACAATCTTTTCTTCAAATCCGCTATCCATTAGAACTTTAACCCTCCTTTTCTTGCTGTTTCTGCAAACAAACGCAATCTTCCATGATATGCGTAACTACCACGATCAAATATTACATTCTTAATTTTTTTCTGAATTGCTTTTTTTGCCAAAAATAATCCTAATGCCTTAGCGCGTTCTGTCTTCTTTATACCTTTTATATTGTCTAGATTTTTCTCCGAAACTCCCAAGATAGTTTTCCCTTTTTCATCGTCTATAAGTTGGGCATAAATATATCTGTTTGATCTAAAAACAGATAATCTTGGTCTATCTTTCCGACCTGTGATTTTTGATCTAACCCTGACCCGCCTTCTTAGTTTTTGTTTAATTTTATTCATAATTATTACTTAGCTGAAGATCCAATGGCTTTAGCAGCCTTTCCAGCCTTTCTCCTAATTATCTCATCTTTATATCTTATACCTTTGCCTTTATAAGGTTCTGGTGGCTTGACTTCTCTAATTTTGGAAGCAGTATTTCCAACCAGGGTTTTATCTATTCCAGAAACCGTTATTATATTATCTGAAACCGAATAAGTTATTCCCTCTTTCTCTGGAATTTTAACAGGATGAGAAAAACCTATAGACAATATAATATCTTTCCCAGACAACGATGCCCTGTACCCAACTCCAGATAGTTCAAGCTTTTTTTCAAAACCAGTAGATACACCTGTTACCATATTGGCAATTGTTGCCCTAGTTAAACCCAAGACTTCGTTTTTATCTTCGTCTTTCTCTTTTGGCATTACTTGTAAGCGATCATCAACAATTTTTACACCAACACCTATAGGAATTTTAAAAGTAAGAACTCCTTTTGGGCCGCTAACTTTAATATTATCATTCTCAAAAGAAACCAAGACGCCTTCTTTTATGCCAACTGGAACTCTCGAAAGTTTTGACATATTTATAATATCTTAAAAAGAACCTCCCCTCCAACCCCTTTTCTATATGCATCGCTACCCAGCATAATTCCCCGACTTGTCGAGATGACTATTGTATTCATGCCTTTCTTTTGAATTTCTGGTATGTTTTTTGCACTAGCATAAACTCGAAGAGATGGTTTAGATATTATGTTTACATCCGATATAGCTGGACTTCTTTTATCAAATTTAACAGTCGCTTCCAAAACTTTTCTACCCTCAACCTTTTCTTCTTTTATACTTTTTAAGAATCCACCTTTTACCAAAACATTACCGATTTCTTTAACCACTTTACTATAAGGCATAATAACTTTCCTTCTTCGAGAAAAAGAGGCATTTTTAATTCTAATAATAAAATCTGCAATTTGATAATCCATAGTAAGTGTACCCTGAGCCTGTCGAAGGACTACCAAGAGGCTTTAGTAACTCCTGGTAATTCGCCTTTTATCGCTAGCTCTCTAAAGCATAATCTACATAATCCAAAGCGTCCCATATAACTTCTTGCTCGCCCACATAAATTACAACGGTTTCTTTGACGAACCTTATATTTTTGTTTTCTCTTAAATTTTACTATGCTAGACACTTTAGCCATATATTAAAAAGCAAACGGCATGCCCAAAGCTTTGAGTAGGGCATAGCCTTCTTTATTGCTTCTTGCTGTTGTTACAATACTAATTTCTAAGCCTTGTATTCTATCAACTTTTCCAGGATCTATCTCGGGAAAAACAGTACTTTCCAAAAGACCCAATGTGTAATTTCCATGTCCATCAAAACTCTCTTTTTTTACACCATGAAAGTCTCTAAATCTCGGCAAAATGATCGCTACCAACTTTGTAAAAAAATCATACATTTTTTTACCTCTTAGCGTTACCATAAGACCTATTTGATCACCTTGTCTTAGTTTGAAACCAGAAATGGCTTTTTTTGCAATTGTTACCTTTGGTCTCTGTCCAGTAATAAGAGTCAGGATTGCATTTGCTTTCTCTATATTTTTTTTATCATTTAGAGCATCTTTTACTCCCATGTTAACAACTATTTTAGAAATGACTGGAACAGCCATTGGGTTTTTTAATCCAAGCGTTTTTTGTAATTCTTGTAAGCTTTTTGTTTTAAATACATTCTTAACACTATCCATAGTTTTTTATACTGTTTTTTCGCATTTTTTACAAATTCGAATTTTTTGGTCACCTTCAACCCTAAACCCAACTCGTGTGGGCAATTTACACTCTGGACAGATAAGAGCAACATTATAAATAGGCAAAGGCTTTGTTATGGTAATAATTTTAGACTGTTGTTTTTCTGATCTTCTCTTTAAATGCCTTTTATACTGATTAACATTGGCAATTAAAACTTTAGTCTTAGAAACTACCCTTTCTATTTTTCCAGTTTTACCTTTATCTTTCCCTTTTATTACTCTTACCTCGTCTCCTTTCGTGAGCTTCATAATTATAGTATCTCCTCTGCCATGCTCGCAATCTTTGTAAATCCTTTATCCTTTACCTCTCTTGCAATAGGTCCGAAAATCCTAGTTGCTCGTGGGTTTTTATCCTTTGGATTATCGATTATAACACCAGCATTATCCGAAAACTTAATAAACGAACCGTCTTTTCTTCCATTTTCTTTTTTTGTTCTAACAAGTACCACCTTTACAATTTCGCTATCTTTAACTTGGCCTGTTGGAATTGCCTCTTTAACAACGCAATTCAAAACATCTCCTACATATCCAAACCTTCTTTTTGATCCGCCAAAAATATGAATAACCATCAATGATTTTGCTCCACTATTATCGGCAGAGCGCAAAATTGTTCTATGCTGAACCATCTTGTATTACCTCCATTATCTTAAAGTGTTTATCTTTTGAGATTGGTTTTGTTTCAACAATCTTAACCCTGTCTCCTAAATTTGGAGAAAAACTTCCATTATCTGCCTTGATTTTTTTGTCTATTTTTATAAGCTTTTTATAAATTGGGTGGGTTGTTTTAGACGTAATATTAACAACCACAGTTTTTACCATCTTATTCGAAACAATTATTCCTTCAAATATTTTTTTCATATTATAAAGATTTTTCCACCAACTCTTTTTCTCGAATTAATGTTAATATTAAGGCAATTTCTTTTCTTTTTAAGAAAATTGATCTTGTATTTTTAAGCTTATTTTGCGCTTTATCAAGTTTTAATAAAAATAATTCATTTCTTGCTTTCTCAAGCAAATTTTTTAACTCTTTTAAACTATTTGTTCTAAACGTTTGTTTATCTTTTAGCTTCAAATCTAATCTCCCTTCGCAACAATTCTTGTCTTTACAGGCAGCTTGTAAGAAGCAAGTCTTAAAGCGCTATATGCTATATCTTTTGTAACCCCACCCATTTCAAACAACATCCGTCCTTTCTTAACTGGCGCAACAAACTCGAATACGTCTCCTTTGCCCCCGCCCATTCTGGTTTCAGCGGGCTTTTTGGTAATTGGTTTATGCGAAAAAATCCTTATCCAAAGTCTTCCGCCACGCTTCGTATAATGAGTAATAGCACGCCTAGCAGCTTCTATTTGCCTGCTTGTAATCCTAGCTTTCCCAAGAGACAAAAGACCATACTCTCCAAAGGAGATTCTTGTACCGCTTTGTGCGTTACCTCTTATTACCCCCTTAAATGCTTTTCTAAATTTTGCTCTTTTTGGTACAAGCATATTAGTCTAATTAGACAAATTGGTCTAATGGCTCATGGTCTGTTTATCCACACCTTCACTCCTATATACCCTTTTTTTGTTAGTGCTGGAATACTTGAAAAACTAATGTTTTCTCTAATTGTTGAGAGTGGAAGTTTACCAGCATGCATTTTTTCCGTCCTTCCTATCTCTGCTCCTCCAACTCTACCTGCAAGAACAATTCTAACTCCTTTTGCGTGAGCACCCATAACTTTTTCAATTGCCGATGTCATAACTCTTCTATGAGGCAGACGCTTAACCAGTTGATCAGAAATATTCTTCGCAACCAAATAGGAATCTAAATTCGGCTCTTTTACCGGCTCTATTCTAATATCGATTTTTGGCGCTAGTTTTGAATTTATTTTGACCGCGTCTGACGCGGTTTTGATATTCAAAACTTTATGTAAAAAAACTTTAAGTGTTTCTAGTCCACTACCGCCGCGTCCAATAACCATACCTGGCCTTGCCACATAAACAGTCAATTTAACACTATTAATAGATCTCTCAATTTCAATTTGAGAAACCCCGGCATTTTTCAGCCTTTCCACAAGAGCGGATCTCACTTTAAAATCTTCGAGTAGATTTTCTTTATATTTTTTGTCTGCAAACCATCGGCTACTCCAATTATACACTGTCCCTAGCCTAAAGAGTTTTGGATTAACTTTTTGTCCCATAATTTTTTTCCTCCAATACTATTTTTATATGACTACTCCTTTTCTTATAAGGATGCGTTCTTCCTCTTGTTGACGCACGAAATCTTTTAAGAAACGGTCCCTCTATTACTTCTATTCTTTTAATAAACAATAAATCTTTGTTTTGGTGAGCGTTGTTAACTGCATTTGCCACTGCGCTTTCTAACAACTTAATTAAAACTGTTGCACTTCGTTTCCTTAAAAGAGTTAGAGTATTAAGTGCTTGTTGTACTGAGTTATTTCGTATAACATCGGCAACCAACATTACTTTCCTAGGACTAATTCTCGCAGTTTTACTTTGTGCTACAGTCTCCATATTATGTCTTTGAAACCTCCCTTGCCACAACTCTTCCATGATTTCTAAATGTGCGGGTTGGAGCAAATTCTCCTAGTCGATGTCCAACCATTGTCTCTGTAATAAACACATTAACAAATATCCGACCATTATGAACAGTAAAAGTATGACCAACAAATAGAGGCGCAATTTGTGATGCTCTTGCCCATGTTTTTATGGCACTTTTTTCTCCAGTTTGTTTTTGTCTTAGTACCTTTTTTAGTAATTTTGGGTCTACAAATGGACCTTTTTTTGATGAACGAGCCATACTTATTTCTTCCTCCGCTGTATTATATATTTATTTGAATATTTTTTCTTATTCCTTGTCTTTCCAACAGCTGGCCGTCCTGCATATGTCTTAGGAGTTGACATGCCAATTCCACTTCTGCCTTCTCCTCCTCCATGAGGGTGAGATCTTGGATTCTGAGCAACTCCTCGAACAACAGGACGGATTCCCATATGTCTTTTTCTGCCAGCATTCCCCATAACTTCATTTTTCCACTCAATATTTCCAACTGTTCCAACAGTTGCAAAACCTTCCCCTCTAACTTTTCTTAGTTCTCCCGATGGAAGCCTTAGGTGAACAAGTTCTCCTTCTTTTGCCGAAACTGTAGCATAGCTACCAGCACCTCTTGCAAGTTGAGCTCCACGGCCTGGCGTCAACTCAACGCTATGAACAACGGTACCAAGCGGTAAAACATTAAGAGGGAGAGAATTGCCAATTTTAATCTCTACGTCTTTGCCTCTTTTTATAGTATCGTTTATATTTAATCCAACTGGTCTTAAAATGTATCGCCTTTCTCCATCGCTGTATTGAATAAGAGCAAGTGTCGCTGTTCTATTGGGATCGTACTCAATTGCCACAACTCTTCCCTCAATGCCTATTTTATTGCGCTTAAAATCAATAACCCTATAATAGCGTTTATGCTCTCCACCTTGGTGTCGAACAGAAACACTTCCGCTTGAATCTCGTCCCGAATGTTTCTTTTTGATGATTCTTAATTTTCTCATATCCTTAATTCTGAATTCTAAATTCTGAATTCTGAATTTTTATTTCCCTCCTATATCAAATATCGAAATTTTTTGTCCAGTAGCAACTTTTGCAACAGCTTTCTTCCAAGGACTTTGCGAAATCTCAGTTCTTTTCTTTCCAGCCTTTATCTTTTTGCCTTTTACAATCGCAGTTTTAATATCCAAAACATTCACTTTAAATTTATCCTCAATTGCCTTCTTAATAATTTTTTTGTTAGACTGTATCGCAACTTTAAAAGTAAATTTATTAGAACTTGCGTCTTTCATTGACTTCTCGCTTATTATTGGCGCTAAAATAATATCTTGATGAATAGTCATATTAAATATTCTCCATCTTTAAAAACGTCTCTTTCATTACATCTATTGAGGGTTTCATCAAAAGTATTAGCTTGTTATCTAAAACTTCGTAAACGTTAAGAATATCTGCGTTTACAATATTTACTCCCTTAATGTTTCTCGAAGCTCTATAAACATTCTCAAATTCTTTTTTAGTTGAGGGCGTTACCAATAACACTTTCTTATCCTTATCCCTTATGCCCAAGTTTTTCATTGCCGAAACCATCAATTTAGTTTTTGGTTCTATTTTCTCAAAACCAGTTAAACCTTTTAATTGACCTTTCTTGAATTTGGAAGTTAGAGCAGAAAAAAGAGCCAATCTTTTCATTTTTTTAGAAAGTTTTAAGGAAAAATCTCTTGGTTTTGGACCAAAAACAATACCTCCACCAACAAAAATTGGAGCTTTTCTAGATCCATGCCTTGCGCGCCCTGTATGTTTTTGTGCCCAAATTTTTTTAGTCGAGCCACTAACTTCTCCCCTTGTTTTTGTAGAGGCAGTTCCCATTCTCTGATTTGCCAAATAAACCCTAACAGATTGAGCCATAAGTTGATTGTTAACTTTTGCTCCAAAAATTTCTTTTGGTAATTCGATCTTCTCTGCAGCTTTACCTTGTATGTCAAAGCAATCAATAGTTAATCCGCTCGCTCTCTTAATCTTTGTTCGTAATTTTTGAGATTTGAGATTTGAGATTTTATTTACCATTTATATCCTCCTTGTACAATGGTATAAACTTCTTGTCTTCTCCTACCTTTTTAATCATTACTAAACTATTTACACTTCCTGGCACTAAGCCTTTAATAGATATTTGATCTTGTCCAACATCAACAATCCTTAAGTTCTTAATTGTTACGCGAGTATGTCCCATTCGCCCTGCCATTCTTTTTCCTTTATAAACTCTTCCTGGTGTTGTTGTTTGCCCAATAGATCCTGGGGCTCTTTCTCTATCGGATTGGCCGTGCGTCCTTGGTCCTCCTTTAAAATGATGTCTTTTTACAACGCCTGCATATCCTTTACCTTTTGAAATACCTATAACATCAACAATGTCTCCTGGTTTAAAAACTTCTGTTGCGATAATTTTAGTTCTGAGGGGTAGGGTCGAGGCGCCGTCGGAATCGGCTAATCGGACTTCTCTTAAAAATTGAGGTGCAGTTTGTAAATTTGCCTTTTTCATAATCCCCTGCAATGCCCGCTTGGGATTTTTTTTAATTCCGAATCCAATTTGGATCGCAGAATATCCATTTCTATCTTTTGTTTTAATCCCAATAATAACATTGTCTCCTATCACTAATTTTGTGACAGGGATGCGAGTCCCGTTTTCCAAAAATCTCTGTGACTGCTCAATTTTCTTTCCCAACATTGCTCGTATGCTCATAAAAACAAAAAAGCGACCACATAGAGTCGCTCCTAATTAGGGCCAATCTTCCCTAAAACTACCTACTATGTAGACAAATACACCTCCAATCGGTTAATCATGATTTAAGGTAGAGTTAATTATATAACGCCAAAAGAGGAAATGCAATACGTCCACTACATCTTTATTTCTATATCAATACCCGCTGGTAATTCCAAATGTGTTAGGCTGTCTATAGTTTTATCAGTGGGCGAAATAATATCGATTAATCTTTTATGAACCCTTATTTGGAAATGGTCTCTTGCATCTTTATCTATAAATGGAGACCTATTTACTGCGTAGACGCTTCTTTGAGTAGGAAGAGGAATAGGGCCAACAACTTTTGCTCCAGTTCGTATTGCAGTATCTAAGATTTGTTGACAACAGGAATCTATAACTCGTGCATCATAACTTTTTAAACGTACTCTAATTCTACCTTTTGGCATTTTTAAATGTGCTTAGATTACTATGCTATTATTTTAGAGATCACTCCAGCCCCAACCGTCTTTCCACCTTCTCTTATTGCAAACCTAAGACCTTCCTCAAGAGCAACTGGAACAATAAGTTTAACTGACATCTTTGTATTGTCTCCTGGCATAACCATTTCAACGCCCTTTGGAAGCGTAACCTCTGCTGTCACATCTGTTGTTCTAATATAGAACTGGGGTCTGTAACCAGTAAAGAATGGCGTATGACGTCCACCTTCCTCTTTAGCAAGAACGTAAGCCTCTGCCTCAAACTCTTTGTGTGGAGTAATACTACCGGGTTTTGCAACAACTTGTCCTCTTTCTACATCGTCTTTTTCTATTCCGCGAACCAAAAGTCCAACATTGTCTCCTGCCTGTCCTTCATCGAGTTGTTTTTTGAACATCTCAACTCCAGTTACTACCGATGCTTTTGTTTCTCTAATTCCAACAATCTCAATTGAATCGTTAACTTTTATCTTACCTCTTTCTATTCTTCCAGTAACAACTGTTCCTCGACCTTTTATAGAAAATACGTCTTCTATGGGCATTAGAAATGGCTTATCGATATCTCGCTTGGGAATTGGAATATATTTATCAACTGCATCCATTAATGCCATAATTTGCTTTTCGCCTTCAGGATCGCCCTCAAGAGCTTTAAGAGCCGAACCTCTTACTATTGGTATTTCGCTTCCCGGGTATTGATATTTTGTAAGAAGTTCTTTAACTTCCATCTCAACCAAATCTAATAATTCTTGATCTTGAACCATATCCACTTTATTAAGAAATACTACAATTGCTGGAACTCCAACTTGACGAGCCAATAAAATGTGTTCTCGAGTTTGAGGCATTGGACCATCTGGAGCAGAAACTACCAATATTGCACCATCCATTTGCGCAGCACCTGTAATCATATTTTTTATATAATCTGCGTGTCCGGGAGCATCAATATGGGCATAATGTCTTTTTGCTGTTTCGTATTCAATGTGGGAAATATTTATTGTAACTCCTCTTGCTCTTTCTTCTGGAGCGTTATCTATATCTTCGTACTTTTTAGCCTCTGCCATTCCTTTTTTGGATAAAACAGTAGCAATTGCAGCTGTTAAGGTTGTCTTGCCATGATCAACATGGCCAATAGTGCCAATATTTATATGAGGTTTTGTTCTTTGGTATTTCTTTGTCTCTGCCATTTAATATAAAATAAGTCCTTAATTTTCTTAAGGACAAATGTACTATACAATATTTTTTTTACCCCGTCAATAGTCAAAATAAATTTGTGTCAGTAACGGTGACCTGTTACAATTTGTAATATTCCTTAAATTACTCTCTTATTTGTGCTATAATGTAAAGTATGCATAAAGCTTTTTATGCAAGCGGATTACTCTATCATTTAAAAACACAACAGATTCTCTTGCATCAACAAAATAAAAAAAATAATGTACTTTCTACATGGTCTATGATGCGTGGACAGGGTCAGAAAAAAGAGGATGCTCAAAAAACCTTCCAGAGAATTATATACAAGCTCTTAAGAGTAAAAGTTAATCCAAAACACATTCATCCTGTTTACGATTACTTCCACGAGACTCTTCAGGCAACACATTATGTGCTTTATGCCGAAGTAGGTAGTATAAAAAATTTCCATTCCTCAAAAAAAGGAACTTTATCCTGGTTTACTTTTAAACAAGCAACAAAACTTCCTTTTCGTGATCAAACAAGACAAGATCTTGTGGTTTCAGAGCGAGTAATTAAAGCTCAAGCAAGGAGCAAGGAGTCAGAACATAATCTATACAACGTCCAACCATAGGTCTATTGCTCCCCCTGAAGGACTTATTCATTAACAAGGGAATTGAGTTTGATTATAGCCTAGAAGAACTAAAAATTCTATATTCTAATTTCCAGTTGCCTATTTAGTTTTCTTATTCTTATTTATTGCTAATCCCAAAACATCTGCATAGTCTTATTTTAAGAGATTTTCAAGATTCTTAATCGTAGCTGGTGGTATTACTCGTAAAATGTCTTGCGGTATTTCAGAAAAAGATTTTATCCAGTGATAGTCAGGCTTATCTTCAATGATTTCAAATAGCCTTTTATTACCAGTTGAATAGATTGAGTAATGATTAGCGTTAACTACATAGGGATAATCTTTTAAGTCTCTTCTAAAAATGTCCATGCCTGCAATAGCAATGCTTGCACCAGAATAATTGCTTATTTGACTAAAAGATGCACTACCTGCAACAAACTCAAACATTGGAGGCAAGGTTACTTCTGGAATGGGAGAATGGTCAAAAGGCTTTATCTCCCAATCTTGATTTGCTAAGAAACCTTTTAGGTTTTCTATTGATGTTATCTTGCGTTTCATAAACTCTGTTTAAGAAAACTTGCCATTTAAAAAAACGCCTTCTTTGATTATTTATGGGTAAGGCTATTAAGCGAGTTTTACGTTTTTTGCTCTTGGGCCTCTTTCGCTTTCTACAATATCAAAAGTAACCGCTGCTCCTTCTTGAAGAGCATCAAAAGTAACACCGACCAAATCTGTAGAATGGAAAAAAAGATCTTTTGTTTCTCCAACGCGTGAAATAAACCCAAATCCTTTTTCTGTTTTTGTTTTAATTGTTCCGGTCATGGTATGTTGTACCTCCTTTCGTTTTCTTATTATACTATCTGAGAGGATAATTTGTAAGTACATGCAATATTGGAAGATGTGTTATAATCCATTATGGCTTTTAATAGAGATAATAGATCGCGTGGCGGGCGCGACTTTGGCAGAGAAAGGCAAATGTTTAAGGCAACCTGCAGCAACTGCGGCAAAGAATGTGAAGTTCCCTTTAAACCCACAGGAAGCAAACCTGTTTATTGCAGAGACTGTTTTAGAACCATGGGAGGAAGCTCATTTTCAAGGCGGGACGATAGAGGCTCATCAAGGCCAAATTTTGACAATAGCAACAGGGGATCGTCCTATCCTCAATATAAAGAACAATTTGAAACGCTTAATGTCAAGCTTGATAAAATCTTAAAATTATTAAATCCGGAAAAGCCAGTGGAAGCACCAAAAGTAGTTACAGAGCCTAAAGCTGAGAAAGTATCGAAAACTGTAGAAAAGGAAAAGCCAGCAAAAAAGAAAACAAAACCCAAAAAGCAAGTAACTACAGAAACGGTTTAAAATAATTGTTCCACCTAATGGGAAATACCATAACTTAATTTGCTTCAACTCGATTGATGGCTGTAGTGTATGCTAACGTTTATAAGGAGGTGATAAAAAATGAAAACAATGACATGCCAACAACTCGCTGGAGCTTGCGGTATGCAGTTTCATGCTGATACTTGGGAAAAAATGGCGCAGTTGAGCAAACAACACGGTACGGAAATGTTTAATAAGGGCGATAAGCCACATCTTGATGCCATGGAAAAAATGAAAGAGCTTATGAATAAACCTGAGGAAATGAAAGAATGGTTTGATAAAAAGCAAAAAGAATTTGACGCTTTACGTGAAGATAAGTAATGTTAACTTTGCTCCCCCGCGTGGATTCGAACCACGAACCACTCGCTTAACAGGCGAATGCTCTACCATTGAGCTACAGGGGAATGTCTTCCAAGCACTAATTTTATCATTAAACTATGCATAAATCCACCCCATAATTTTCCTATTAGTTGCAGAGTCGCTAAAGCGAATCGCAAATACCCGTATTGGTGTATGTTTTTTCTGACCTTTTTACCTGACTTATCAATCCCTAAAGATACATACTCATCAACATCTATTATCCTCATAATCACCGGTAAAATAAGTGAAGGATTAGTTATTTTCTCTTATTCTTTTTATAGTTATCTTCATTTTAAATGGACTATATCAAAAAATTAAATCTTCTAATTGCTTTCTTCTTTAAAAATTTTCTATAATGATCTTATGAATAAGTTTTTGATTCCTACAATAGTTATCGTTGTTATAGGGATCAGTGGCTTTTTTGTCTTCGGTAAGCCTAGTTCCGAACCTTCTATGCAAACCCCTGTTCTTTCCTCGCCAACATCAATTTCAACAGAAGCTACACAACCAGCGCAAGATGAAACGGTCAATTATCAAGCCGTATTCGCCATTTACACAAATAGTGTTTTTCGCGTATTTACTGCACCAATGTATCACAATTTATCTAAAGATGTGTATATTCAAGCAGATAATCCTAATATTGTGCTTGTTAAAAAATCAGGAGTTAGCTGGAATGATTTTTTCAATACACTCCCATTTAGTGTAACAAAAGACTGTCTAATTACCGGTACTAAAGAAACATTTTGTACCAATCCAACCAAAACCTTAAAATTTTATCTTAATCGAGTACGAAACGACAATCTGCTTAATCTTGAAATAAAACCAAACGATAAGGTGTTAATTACCTACGGCGACGAAAATGAAACAGAAATTAACAAGCAAATAGAAAAACTGTCTTCAAGCTTTTAGCACCTACTTTTCTATTTGCGTAATCTTTGTGTGGGATCTTGTAACAGAGATGTGAGAAAATTCAGATTCCTCCGCGGCACCATGCCAGTGGTCTTCTCCGGCAGGAGTCCAGATAACGTCTCCTTCTTTGACTTCAAACTCTTGCTTCTCTGTTGCTACAATACCGCGACCTTTAAGAACAATCAGCATTTGGTCATTTGAATGTTTATGGAATTTATTTCTTACGCCTTTGGGAAAATGCACGTAATCAATACTTAAATCGCTTCCCTCGTTATCCGTTACCGGCGACTGCCGGATAACTTCTCCTGTAAACAGGGGCTTGTGCAAATGCTGCTTTTTAGTGTCTTTAATATTGATAATTTTCATTTGACTTTCTAATGTTAACACGTTTGGAACTCAGTTTCTAGTAGTTGCAATGTAGACTTAGAACGCATTTTTGTCAACAAAAGAAAAATTTACATGCCTATCTTACCAAAGACCGCATAGTGCTTATGAGCTCTGACATGGTGGGACCAGAGGGATATGTCAAGGGAAACACCATTTTTCTATGTCTGGTTTGCAGCAGCAAAGAAGAAATTGAAACATTCTTTTCAAAACTTTCTGAGGGTGGACAAGTTACACACCCATTGAAAGAGGAATTCTCTGCAACATATAGTTCGTAGTAATAAGATCAAACATAGTAGGTTATTTATGGAGATTATTGAAGTGCTTCTCAATATCTTTATCACTTTTTAATACAGTGTATTTTCCTTCCTTAAGATCTTGTAGACTTTTGCCAATCAGTTTTTCTGTTTCTTCATCAACCATGGGTAGATCTTCGACCTGCTCTTTTATATCAAAGACAGCAAGCATGCGGACATACTCCGTAAAAGAAATGCCGAGTTTTTCTGCTTTTCTTTCAACCAGAGTATAGAGATTGGGAGAAAAGGTTATTAGTTTTTGCACTCTATCTTTTTGCAATTTCATAGTTTTTATATATATTTTGCTTATATTAAGCATATTTTACAGGGTAAAGCTGCCTTTGTCAAGCGTGTAAAATACTTTTCATCTGCTATGCTTGCGTTAACAAAGGAAAACCAGTCCAGCTAGCTAATATTCCCAAAAAGCCGTAAGATTTGGTTTTGAGGAAAAAAGAGAGGATGGGAGGTTATGTCGGACGACAATAGAAATGTCACCCCCTAATAGTTCACTTTGTAGTATCGTCTCCATGGATGATTAAGAGACGGTTTCCAATTCAGTTTATGCGTTGTAAGAATTAATGGTTGTCTATTCATCTTCTTAGGCCTTTCTGGCAAAACTGTGTAATTGAGATATTTTTCTCTTAACGAGAAATGTATCGTTTCATCAAGCCATTCTTCAACAAGAACTTTGTCTTTTGCCCTAACAGTTGTCGGCTGAAGTTCCGTTAACTGATACCACTTGTTTTTAAACTGATACGAGTTTCGCAGTTCTAGTAGAATACCTATATGTCATTCCCGCGAAAGCGGGAATCTATACCAATAATTTATTTATATGGATTCCGTGTCAAGCACGGAATGACAAATGTGCGAAACTCGTGACTGAATAGTAAAGTCATTGTTTACTCGGCGTTTTGATTGCGCAGAAAAGATGCGGTGTATATTTTTTCTGTCAGTGTCTGAGAGTAATCTATGAATATCGCCTTCTTTTGCGGGAATAACTGCAAATCTATTATTGAACTTTGGCAGAAAAACTTTTTCTAAAAACCTATTTCCCTCCTCAGGAGTATTTATGTTGGCAAGTCGCATTTCTTTCATCAGTCTATCCCGCAGGGTTTCAAACAATCGTTCTACTCTTCCTTTTGCTTCAGGGGAATGGGCAGTGATTAAAAGTATATCCAAATCTTTTGTTCCTCGTTTAAACTGCGTCATTAATTCATGATTATCTACGGCTGCTTTATAGTTAATCTTGTAAGTGGAATGGTATTTTATATTGGACGCATATAAAGAAGGCAATAAAGACCATACATTAATGGCAAAATATCTAAGGGATAAATTTAAAGTAAATCCCTGGTGGGCGCAGATTATTACAAATCGCTACGAATGGAACCGCGGATTAAGAAATAAATAATTTTAAGTTTCTTTGTACGCGGTTGATGTAGAAATTGAGCTAAATTTATAGATTTTGCCACAGGATAGTACAGGCACAAGTACGGTAGGGGGACCATTTTTTGGTAATTTTTTCAATCTGTTTTCTCGTTGGCTCTCTCTTAAATCCATATAACTTCTTAATTGCCTTCCTAAGTCCTAAATCCCCATGGGAGAAAACATCAGGCCTTGCAAGCGCGAACATTACAAACATCTCAGCTGTCCAAGGACCAATGCCTTTTATTTTTGTAAGCTCTTTTATTACTTCTTCGTCTGTCATGCTATCGAGTTCCTCAAGTTTCAATTCTCTATTCACCACTTTTTGCGCTAAACCTTTTATAAATCTCACCTTTGCGTTTGAAGTTCCTGTTGCTCTTAACTTCTGATGGCTTAATTTAAGAGCATGTCCTGGTGTTATTTTTCCATTTGAATACAGCATTTGAAACCTTTTGTAAATTGTCGCACTTGCCTTATCAGAAAGTTGTTGATTTATAATCTCTCCACATAGTTTTGCAAAATAATCTTTTGGGGCGACCTTTTCTAAAAGATAAAGGTCTTTTATAGCTTTGTAAAGAATTGGATCCACTTTCTTGAAGTGGTTTTTTATTTTTTTAAGAATAAGGTGATTTTTTCCCATTTTTAGTTAATATTGAAAATAATAATACCATAATTCCATTTTCTCCTAGGTTGTTGACAACGATATAATAAAAGTGGAGGTTTTTTCAATGGTTATCTTTGTTGAACACAGTCACTGAGTCTCTATTGAATTGCTCTTCTATAGTTAGAGTATTACCATTCTTTAAAAGTGTTAGTTTTAACTTGATGGTCTGTTTGCCATTTAGAGGTTGATTGCCAAATTGGATATGCCAATGAAGCTTGCCTTTTTGTCCCGGGGTTAAACTTAAGAATTCACCTTTGTAGTACTGTGGAGAAATATTAAGATATTCTATTTTGTCCCAACTTTGTTTGGAGGGAAATTTTTCCCAAGTACCGCTTTTTTGAGAATAGGTTTTATCTTCTACCGCGTAAGTTAAATCGAATGACTTTACTTGTAAATCAGAGGAGGTGTCATTAAACAAAAGAATCTCTGTTTCCTCATTGGAAAAATTTCCTTCCCCTGGCCAATAATGTTGTAAGGAAACTCCACCCTTTTGGTAAAAAGGTTTCTTCATTCCATAACCTCCGGAAGAGTTTTGTTGCTGAGGGGGTTGGTTTTGTAGGTTCTGGGGGTGTTGGTTTGACTCACCAGATTGTCGCGGGGATTTATCACCTGGTTTGAACATAATAACGAGTCCTCCTAAAACCGCAACGATGATTACTACGAATATTACTTTCGTCATCTTTTAAACTCTGCATAATTGGTGAGTTTCCAGAGGCCACCGCCGCATGAAGTTTGGTTTGTTTTTTCAATCTGTAAGGTTGTTGAAGTGGGCATAGTAAGCATAATAACTACTCTAACATTATTCCTATAGGTATCGTCTGTTTCAAAACAATACACATTACCATCTGCTTTTATGTCCTTAAAATGTCTGTTAATGCGTTCCGAGTCTTGAGGTTGAAAGTTGTAAGTTCCCCAAGAAAACCCTTTACTTTCAGCTGAGTTTCCCATTGAGATTACCCCAATGGTTGGATCTGTATTGTCATAAGCCAAAGCCAAATGGGGATTCTCATGAGCCACATATTCCTCACCTTTTGCTATCCATACTCCTTGCGCTGTCCCTGGAAGATCCCAGTTGGCTTGCCCACAGACAGGTTCTGCCGTTCTTTTTCGCCCTCCGTCTGGAGTTCCTAAGCGAGATTTTAGCTGTTCTTTTAATGGAGCAGTGTAATAATCAAGCGGACAGACAGTGTATTGCTTTTGTTCCTGGCCAAGCCAGCGTTTTGGATTTGCCAAAGTTGCAGGAGTCGCTCTTTTATCAAATAAACCAAAATCAAACACCATCTGTCCTTCTCCTCCACCGGCAGTACCTATTTGTTCACCAGCTTTCACCTGAATATTTACCCTTTTATTGCAAAGCTTAAAGGTTAACGTCCCAAACTTTTTGTAAGACCTTTGGTATTCATCGCACCTTAAGATCTGTCCTTCATCAAACGCTTTTTGGAGCTTTGAAGAAAACGTTTTGAAATGATCAAATAAACCTTTCACTTCTCTACATGGAGAAAAATGAATCACTCCATCATTAAAATCTGGCCTTTCTTTTGCCTCGGTAAACCGAATCTCTGTAATGGTTATATCTGCAGGAGCAAAAGCAGGGATTTCTACTGGCAAACTGTTGAAATTATTCGGGTCTATGCGTCTGGGATGAAAATATAGATGGTGGGTAGGCAGGACATGAGAGGTAGGAGCAAGAGTTCCCAAAGGGACAATACCATTAAAGTCAGTGGGGTTTAGAGGAGCTACAGAAAAAAGCTCTCTTTTACTCCCACAAGAAGGAAGATTGGCAACATCAGAAAACCAGTCCTGCGATTGATCTCCTGTATGATTTTGATTTGCTTGTTGTTTTTGTGAATACTTAGGCGTCTCTTGTTGGAAACGCTGCATAATAACAAAACCTAATCCAAGCAGTAGTGCCCCAAAAGCAAAGGCGCCAATAAGAAAATAACGAACAGTGAGCTTATTTTTTAACTCTTGAAATTTTGCAAGCATTTCTTCTTCCATTATCTACTTATCAAGGACGAGAAATCAAGTGGAGATAAGAATAATTCCAACTACGCCTGCCTACTTCAGGAAAAATCACCTTATTGGTGACCTCAAAAAAGATTTTTTTCTTGGGGTAGGTGATCTTAGAACGAATTCCAAAGTACTTGATTGGTAATTTCGTGGTGGAAAATAATCTCAGAAGTTTTAACACGAACACCCAGTTCCTTGGGACAACGGTCGGCTGATGCTTGTTTAAAGGAAAGATATTTTTCTTTATTCGAAGGACCCAAAATTCGATCTATAAACTCGCTGCTTTTAAAGAGTTTCATTGCGTCATTTATTGTTCCTGGCAAAAAACGAAGTCTCTGCCCTTTATCAGAATTATTAACAAGGTTATTTCCTTCTAATCCGGTTTTAAGCATGGAATACAGCACTAAATAAGGATTTGCATCAGGCGCAACGGATCTAAGTTCAATACGGGCAGTTTTTTCATTTGCAACTGGAATACGAATCATGGATCCTCTATCAATTGGGGAAACTTTAATTTGATTAGGAGCTTCAAAGTGTGGATCCAAGCGTCGATATGCATTGACACTAGAGTTTAAAACCAAGCAAATTTCTGGAGCATGATTTAAGATGCGAGATATAAAATTCCACGCAGTTTTAGAAAGGCCATCTCGTCCGTTTTTTTCATAGAATATATTTTTGCCGCTTTTGCTTAAAGAAAAATTAGTATGCATGCCACTACCATTTATTCCAACCATTGGCTTGGGTAAAAAAGAAGCAGTAATTCCCATGTTGTTTGCTACTTGGCGACACACCAATTTATATAATTGGATCTGATCGCACGCTCGTAAAGCCTCTGTGTATGAAAAGTTCATTTCGAATTGAGACGGAGCTACTTCGGGATGATCTTTTTCGTTTTGGAATCCCATTGCCCGATGCGCTTCAGATGAGGCATCAATAAATTGTCGAAGTCTATCTAAGGGAAGGGAATGAAAATAACCACCCATTGATATGAGCTGAAATCCAGTCCGCTCGTCAAAGTTTTGCTCTGCATTAATGCCGCTTAGTAAAAATCCTTCGATCTCAGAAGATGCGTAGGCAGTTAAGCCCTTTTTAGCCTTAAGAGTTCGAGCATATTCTTGTAAAATCCCTCGAAAATCAGATTCGTACTGTCCTCGTTCTCTGTTTTGAATATTGGCAAAAAATATTACTTTCCCTGGCCCAAACACATCAGATGGAAGCCACATAATGCTTGTCCAATCAACAGAAAGCCGAAGATCCGACTCTCTTTGTAAAGTAAATCCCCGAATAGACGATCCATCAAAGGTAAGATTGTCAAAAGATTCAAGGAAAAACTTCTTATCATAGTCAAGCATATGAAATCTTCCTTCGATATCTGAAAAGCAAAGCGTTACAGCTTTTAGCAATTTTTCTTTTTTAAGATACAAGAGGTATTCTGCCTGTAGTTGTTTGGGGTCGACTTTATCTCCTTTTTCTTTCGCCGACAAATTCATCTTCTCGAGCTTATCGTAGGGGATTTCCAAAAAATGTTTGAGCTGAGTATTAGAATTCATATTCTTCAATTCATATTTTTCATAATAAAATATCACTAAATTATACTATTTGTCAATTAGATCAACCACAACACACTTTATTATTTTTTCTCAAGAAGATATACTAACAATAGTAATCAAGTAAGATATGGGTAGAAGAATTTTTATCTTAATACTTCTTGCGGTAACAGTTTTATTTGTTAGTATAGCTTTTCTTTTTGGAAATGCCGTTCCAAGAGAAAACTCGCTGCCAAAAATAGAACCAACAATAAAAACAGAGGATAAAAGCCGTATAGAGATTCCGAGAGCATCGATTATCGCCAGTGGTTTGGAAATTCCTTGGGGGTTAGCTTTTTTACCAGACGGAAGTATTTTGTTTACCGAGCGGCCAGGTCAAGTTAGAATGATTGACATGGAGGGAAATTTTTTACCCTCACCTATTGCCAATATTCCCCAAGTAAAACATATTGGTGAGGGTGGGCTTTTAGGAATTGCTATACACCCTGATTTTAAAAACAATAAGCATATTTATCTTTATTACACTTATTCAAGTACTGAAAACAATACATTAAATAGAGTGGCAAGGTTTAATTTTGAAAATGGCACACTGACACACGAGCAGGTTATAGTTGATGCTATTCCCGGGGCAATAAATCACAACGGAGGAAGAATAAAATTTGGACCAGATAATTTTTTGTATATCACAACCGGGGACGCTCAAAATCCATCTTTAGCTCAAGACGTAAACTCTTTAGCCGGAAAAATTCTAAGAGTAACAGACGAGGGAAAACCTGCAGCTGGAAATCCTTTTAATAATCTTGTTTATTCCAACGGCCACAGAAATCCTCAAGGGTTTAGTTGGGACGGCAAGGGTAGGCTTTGGGCTACAGAACATGGCCCACAAGCTCGTGATGAATTAAACCTTATAGAAAAAGGAGCAAATTACGGCTGGCCTGTTATTACCGGCAATGAAGAAAGAGAAGGAATGAAGAAACCAGTGCTTCAAAGCGGTGATTCCACATGGGCTCCTGCTGGAGCGGTGTTTGTAGAAAATTCTATCTTCTTTGCAGGTCTTAGAGGCAATGCACTTTTTGAGGCTAAACTTCTTGATGGCGAGGTTGAGCTTAAAGAGTACCTAAAAGGCGAATTTGGAAGAATTAGAGATGTAGTTTTAGGTTCTGATGGTTTTTTATACATTACGACCAGCAATCGTGACGGTCGGGGAATACCAAGAGAAGGAGATGACAAGATAATAAGAATCAATCCTAAAAAGCTCTAAAGAATAAAGATACATGATCCCCAAGAACAAATTCATAATTTTAGATTATGGTAGGACGAAATAAGTAAAATCACATAATTCTTTTTTCTGTGCCTTTTGTAAGGCGAGCTAAATTTTCTCTATGTGTCCACGTGACGATTATCGATAAGACTAAGTAAAAAATAATTAGTTTTGGAAATATAAAATATGCAATTATAGGCAAAGTGTAAGTGGATAGGATAGATGAGATTGAGACAATTTTGGTTGTCAAAAAGACTGCCAAAAATACAATAAAGGCAATTACGATTATTAATGGGTTAATTGCAAGAAGAGATCCAAGTCCAGTGGCTACTCCTTTACCGCCTTTAAATTTTAGCCAAATAGGAAATATGTGAGCAAGTATAGCAACTGCCGCAATAATTAATGCTTGATCTAGAGGTAAAAATTCTAAAGCTATTTTTGTTGGAATAAAGCCTTTAAGTATGTCTCCAATAAGAACCAAAACCGCTGGTCTCCATCCTAATGCTCTTAGAGAATTTGTAAAACCAATATTGCCGCTTCCTTTTTTCTGAACATCTATTCCTTGCATGTGCCCAATTATTTTGCCAAAAGGTATAGATCCAAGAAAGTACGCAAAGCAAATAAATAACAAAAATTGCATAAAGATAATTAACATTATGAAGAATTCATTTAGATTATTCAACAGGAGTAAAAGTTTATCATACCTCGATCACAACAGGGAGTACTAGGGGACGGCGGCGGAGGGTACGAAAGATGCTGCGTTCTGATGTTTCGCCAATTCTCTTTCGTATATAAACCCAATCTGTAACTCTTCCTTTTCTTAAGGCAAAATTTCTTATTAATTCTTTTTTTAGTTCTTTGTTTATTATTGCATTATTTATCTTTGAAAGTCCGCGGGCTATAATATTTGGGGCACCAACAATTTGTCCATTTTGTGCATCTACCTCAACCATCACTATGACCACCCCATCTTTCGATATTTTTTGTCTGTCGCGAATTACAAAATGCTCTACCACTTCTTCTGATATTTCATCAACATACACACTTCCAAGCTCTATTTTTTTACCCAAAAATCCTTTATCTTTTGAAAAAATTACTTCTTGCCCATCCTCAATTAAAAAAATTTGCTTTTCTTCAAAACCAAGGCGCTCTGCCAAATCTTTATAAGCTGCCATATGCCTAAATGTTCCTCCTATTGGCAAGATATTTCGAGCGTTAGCTAGTGTTATCATTAGCATTAAATCTTCTGCCGCAGCATGACCCGAAACATGAAAATCATCATTATTTTTTGAATAAATAACTTTAACTCCTTTCTTGGAAATACTATCAATAAGAGAGTTTATAGACACCTCGTTGCCTGGTATTGGATCAGAAGAAAAAACTATAACATCATTTGGAGATATTTTAACTTCTCTATGCTCTCCATTTACAACTCGGGACAACGCAGAATTTTCTTGCCCTTGACTTCCAGCGACAAAAAGTAACAGGTTGCTATCTTTATAGTTTTTAATATCCTCAAGCGTTATCTCCATGCCTTTTTCAAGTTTCATATAGCCCAATTTTTGGGCGATTTTCGAAGCTTTTACTAAAGAACGACCTACAAAACATACTTTTCTGCCAAGCTTTTTTGCAGCTACTATTGCCTGATTTAGCCTAGAGATGTTGGAAGAATATGTTGTTAAAATAAATTTTCCGCTGCACAGCCTCATTTCTTGTTCGATATTTTCTGACAATATTCTTTCTGAAGGAGTGTGCCCTTCTCTTTCTGCACCTAGACAGTCTGACATTAAGCACATTACCCCCTGTTTTGATACTTCGGATATTTTTGCAAAATCTGTTTTATTGCCATCAAATGGGGTTAAATCAAACTTAAAATCGCTGGCATGATAAAAATTACCAACTGGAGTTTTTATAAAAATATGCGCGGTATCTGGAATAGAATGGGTTACTCGAATAAACGAAATAATAAAATCTCCCAAACGGATGTCTTCTTCTCCAAATTTAACTGTTTTTACTCTTACAGTTTCTCCAAACTCAGTAAGTTTTTCATTTGCAAAGGCTGCTGTTAACGGAGTTGCATAAATTGGAAAACCTGGGAGACTTGGCAAAATAAATGGTAATGCACCAATATGATCTTCATGACCGTGCGTTAAAACCATACCAATAATTTTCTTTTTTGTTTTTAAGAGATAAGAAATATCTGGTAGCAAAAGATCGACACCAAGCATGGTTTCATCGGCAAAACCTAAACCACAATCAACAATAAGTATCTGATCATTATACTCATACAGATACATGTTTTTGGTTACATCCCCTACGCCACCTAAAGGGATGAAAGAAACGTGATTATTCATAATTTAACAAATTAAAATTATTCTACATTTTTGGTAAAAATTCTTTAATATTCTCATTTGTAATTTGAACCGATTGCGCCTTGCCCTCTACAACAAGCCTTGCTACCTTTCTAGAAATTCCCTCAATCGTTCGCTCAAGGCTTCGAATTCCCGAGTCAAATCCTAAAGGCCTTACAACTGTTGGCCAAACTATATCATCAATTGCTATCTGATTTTCGGATAAACCAGTTTGTTTTCTTATTTTTGGAAATAAGAAACTTTTTGCAATTGTTATTTTTTCTTCATCTGTGAAAGATGGCATCTGAACCATTTCAAGTCTATCCAAAACTGCTGTTGCAATATTAGTTGTATTGTTAACAGTTGCTACAAACAATACTTGTGATAAATCAAATGGATAGTCGATATAATGATCTATAAAAGCTTTGTTTTGCTCTGCATCTAAAAGCTCAACTAAAACTCCCATAATATCCGATCTTTCTTCTCCAGTTACTCTATCTAGTTCATCTAACAAAATTACGCAGTTTTTGCTTTGCGTATGGACTAAACTTTTCATAATAAGTCCTGGTTCTGCATCGGGAACTGTTCTTGATTGTCCCCTTAAAGCCTGTACTCCTCCCATCCCTCCAAATGGAATTCTTTCAAACTTTCTGCCCAAAGCTTCCGCAACAGAATAAGCAAGAGTTGTTTTTCCAGTACCCACTAGCCCTATAAAACAAAGTACTGGAGATTTTAATTCTTGATTAGGTGTCCTATTTTTAGTATTTAGAATTAAAGAAGATAAATATTCTAATATTTTGTCTTTAGCACTGTCTAGCCCATAATGGTTTTTATCCAAAATTTGCTTTGCAACCTTGAGGTCTAATATGTCTTTTGTCTGTTTATCAAAAGGAAGTCTGCATATCCAGTTTACATAATTAGACAAACTTGCAAAGTCAATAAATCCTCCTCCTGTATTAAGACTATTTCTAACAGTAGCAATTTCTTCCTCAATCCTTTCAAGTAAATCGTCTGGGATGGATGATTCTTTTAATCTTTGCTCAATTTTTTTTATTTGGCGATCTAGAGAAATAGAGGAATCCATAAAATGATAATACTAAAAAAAAAGCAGATTAACAATAGTTTGTTTCTACAACGCTCGTTGCGTATAGTATAATTCCCCTTAGGGGATTTCCCAGCAGGAGGCTAGCGGAGAGCGCAGCGAGGAGTTCACTAAGTATGAAGTATAAACTTGTTGTTTGCGGAGGGACATTCGATCATTTTCATAAAGGGCATAGAGAATTTTTGCGATATGGGCTATCTATTAGCGATAAACTTCTTGTAGGGTTGACTACCGATGAATTCGTTAAGGCAAAAGATACGATTGGGCCAATTTACGATTACAAAACAAGAAAACAAGAGCTTGAAAATTTTTTTATTCAAGAGAAGGCAAGAAATAGAGTATCTATAGAACCAATTGGCAGTATTTATATACCAAAAATTTGGGAGCAGCTCTCAATAGAGGCAATTGTTGTATCAAAAAATACAATTTCGGCTGCAAAGAAAATTAATTTAGTAAGAAAAGAGCAAAGAAAATATCCATTAATAATTAAGACTGTACAATTAGTTAAAAGCCAGCATAATGAGTATATTTCTTCATCGAGTATAAGAAGTGGAGAAATTAATAGAGAAGGAAGACTAAATGTAAATCCCTATTGGTTAAATCACAGTTTGATTATTACAGAAGAATTGAAAAAAGAGTTTAAAAAGCCATTTGGGATACTCATTAAAGATAAAAAAGATTATGGTAATTTGATCTCCCCTTTTATTATAACAGTAGGGGATATTACTACAAAAGTGTTTAACCAAATGGGTCAAAACCCTGATATTTCTGTTGTAGATTTTCGTGTTGCAAGGCATAAAGAGTTTTTTAGTCTTAAAGATCTTGGTTTTTCGAAAGTGCAAGAAGTTATTAGGGTAAATAATCCACAAGGATATTTAACTTCTGATCTTTTCGAAGCAGTTTCTAATATATTTGGATCACCGAAGAGTAGATGCCGCATAGTGCTTAAAATAGAAGGAGAAGAAGATCTTTCTGTATTGCCCTTAACACTTCGCGCTCCTCTTTCCTCAATAGTATTTTACGGTCAACCAGGAGAAGGAGTTGTAAGGGTAGATATAACCGAAAGGAGCAAAGAAGTAGCCTATGGTCTTGCTAATCAATTCAAAATTGTCAATACCAATTTCGACAGCCCATTAAAAAAAATATTGTACTTGTAAAAAAATTAAATATTGATTTATATGTTGATGATGATTTACAATTGCTTGAACACGTAAAAATTCTTTTGGCTAAACAAAAAGGTGCTCCCAACGTTCACCTCCGAGGTGAACCACGAAAGTATGAATTTTTCTGATGTCATATTTGTTGCACAGTGGTGGGTAATGTTTTTTATAATTGGTCTTATCTTTTTGCCAATTACTTGTTCTGTATTTTCTAAATTTTTTGATAAAGGTTATATTTTTTCAAAAATTATTGGAATTGTCTGTGTAAGTTATGTACTGTTTCTTCTGGGAGTTTTAAAACTTCTACCTTTCACCTTATTAACAATAGATGCGGTAATAATTGGTTTTTTTATTTTCAATATTTTCTTAATATCTAAACGTCCTAGTATCTTAACCTCCTTAAAAAACTCTTGGCGAATATTTCTTTTTGAGGAATTACTTTTTATACTAGCTCTTTTTTTCTGGTCTTTTATACGCGGTCATCAGCCAGACATTCATGGGTTAGAAAAATACATGGACTTTGGATTTATCAACTCAATAATTAGAAGCACACACTTTCCACCACTTGATATGTGGTTTACTCCATATCCAATTAACTATTACTATTTTGGTCACTTAGTTACTGCTGTGTTAACAAAACTTAGCGTAATACCATCCTCTGTAACTTTTAATCTGATGCTAGCAACTATTTTTGGTTTTACATTTACCTGTGGTTTCTCAATAGGGCTCAATTTATTTTATAAATTCAGTCCGCCAGTTGGCGGATCAAAAATAGTCAGTGCTTCTGTGATTGCAGGCTTTTTAACTGGGATTTTACTATCCTTTGCCGGCAATCTTCATACTATCTACGCATTCTTTAAACCTTACGTAAATGAAAACCCAGTTCCGTTCTGGCAACTAGCATTTTCTCCCAATTCTTCCCCAAACTCTTATTGGTATCCTAACGCAACTCGTTTTATCCATAATACAATCCATGAATTTCCTATTTATTCTTCTGTTGTTTCTGATCTACACGGACACTTCCTTGATGTTCCGTTTGTGCTGCTAACAATAGCTGTACTTTTATCGTTAGTATTAAAATCACAAATCACAAATCACAAGCCACAAATAAATCCAAATATTCAAAATACTAAGCCTCTTGCAGTTTTGAATTTTGGTAATTGGAATTTATTTAGGATTTGGAATTTAGGATTTGGAACTTTGTTGTTATTGGGATTCTTCTTAGCAATAATGTATATGACAAATGCGTGGGACGGACTCATCTATTTTGGTCTGACCTCCTTAATTCTAGCGTGCTTGATAATTTTTCGACTTCAACATGCCAAACAGCCAAATACTACCAATAACCCAATACTACAAATACTACCAATCAATAAAAAAATATTTAATAATTGGGTTATTGATTTGTTTATTGGGTTATTTGTTTATTTGTTTATTATTGGTATTACTTTCCTCATTCTTTCCCTTCCATTTAACCTCAATTTCAAACCGTTTGCTTCTGGTATCGGAGTTCTCTGTGCGCCAGAATTTATAACCAATATTGGTAAACTTGGTCCATTTTTATTCGAGAAAGATCACTGTCAGCATTCACCATGGTGGCAGCTTTTGATTCTATACGGTTTCTTTTACTTCTGGGTCGTATCATTTCTTGTCATGATCTTCAAAATCAAAAATCAATCCCCGATTCAATCGGGGACAAAAATTAAAAATGCAAATCAAAAATTAAAAAGTTTTAAAAATTTAAATTTCATTGAAAATTTAACTCCTTCTGATATTTTTGTACTTCTACTAATTGCTTTTTCTACTCTTCTTATCATTATTCCTGAATTTATTTATATTAAGGATATTTATCCTGGCCACTATAGAGCAAATACAATGTTTAAACTTGTATACCAGTCTTTTATTATGCTCTCTATTGCTTCGGCTTACATAATAGTTAGAATAATGCCAATTATTCTACGTCGCTTGAGGAACACCATACCTAATATTTTTAATTTTTCCTTTGTATATTTGCTATTTTCTATTTTATTTTTTATATTAGTAATGATTTATCCATACTTTGCCATAAATTCTTATTACAACAATCTAAAAGAGTACCTAAGTTTGGATGGCATAGAATATCTCAAGCCTCTTTACCCAACTGATTACCAAGCAATTTTGTGGATAAACAAAAATATTAAAGGACAGCCAGCAATCTTAGAAGCTCAAGGAGATTCCTATACAGACTATGGGAGAGTCTCCGCTAATACTGGACTCCCAACAGTATTAGGCTGGGTGGTGCACGAATGGCTCTGGCGTGGAACATATGATATTCCGTCTCCTAGAATTAACGATGTAAAAGCACTATATGAAACCAAAGACGTAAACGATGCTAAAGATCTTCTAAAAAAATATAATGTCTCCCTTGTGTTTATTGGAGAACTAGAAAAACAAAAATATCCAACACTTAATGAAGAAAAATTTAAAACTCTAGGAAAACCCATCTATAAAAACGGGAATACAAAAATTTACAGGTTAAATAACACAAAATAACTACAAAAAATTTATTTCTTTCTAAAGTATTACGCTATGTAACATTGTACTTTGGTAAAAAACTTTTTGAAAAAAACCTAAACACTATTTTGCGGAAAAAACTTTAGAGATCGGGCAGTTACCAGTTTTTATTTCGCAGTCTACATACTTTTGAATTTCCGAAAAATCTCCATTTCCCACCCTTGGAATTAAAACCCACTCATTATTATAGGTATACGATGTTTCTGGATGCGTCAAAAGTCCTGGTCGGTTTTTTTGTTCATCCCCATAATCTAAAACTACATTTTGTATATTGGCATTCTTCATTTTTGTCGAAAGTCTTATAAAATCGTCAAACTCATCTTCTTTAATATTCGTATCGATGCTATCTTTGACAACGGTATAAAGATTTACAATTTTTGCTGGATTAAGTAGAGTTTCCAAAGATATAGCTTTATCTTTAATTGCTTTTATTAGTTCTCCTTGTCTTTTACTTCTTGCAAAATCTGTTCCCTCGTCGCCCGTAGCATGGCGGGAGCGTATAAATTCAAGAGCTTTCTCTCCATCCATATGCTGCAATCCTTTATCAAAATGAAGATGCAAATAGCGGCACGGAAATGCGTCTAGTTGGGATGAGGCAGTTGCAAGAGATTTTAGCTCTTCATCGCTATGACCGCAGGAATCATTTTCTTTTCCAGAAATTGGATACTGGTAATCGTCAAAGGCAGACGACACATACACGTCTACTCCTCCCAAAAGACTTATTGCTTTTTCAACTCCATCAAAGTCAATCCGCAAAACGTAGTCTATAGGTTGACCTACAATTTTTGAGACAAAAGATTTAGCCATAGAAATTCCACCCTTAGCATAAACGGTATTTATTCTTCCTTTAATGTCCATCGTCCATAGATCTCTTGGGATAGAAACGAGTACTGCCTTTTCTTTATTAGAATCTATGCTTACAAAAATTATTGTATCTGTAAGATTAGGCCCTTCGTGCTTGCCCCCGCCTACCCCAAGCAATAATAGATTTATACGGCCATCTGTTTTTTTAAGCGTAATCTTTTGGTTGAAAAGAAGGCTAGATAAAGGAAAATATTTAGAAGATATCAATGAAAATAAAATTAATAAAAAAAATAGGGCTGCGAGAATAACACCAGTCTTTTTTTTACGCATTCTTAACAATCTCCAAAAACTCAAGAGGATTAAGACTTGCTCCGCCTACTAACACGCCATCAATACTTGGCATTTTGGTAAAGGAATTAACATTTAAAGATGTTACACTGCCTCCATACAAAACTGGAGTATCATTAACAATTTCTTTTATTTTCGCTGCCACACTTTCTGCATTTTGAGGAGTGTCTGCTTGTCCTGAGCCAATCGCAAACAAAGGCTCATACGCTAGGATAATTCTATTGTCGTAACTTTGAATTTTGAACCTTGAACTTTGAACTTGATCAAGATTTGAGATGCACAATATTGGAATTAAACTATGTTTCATTGCCATCTCGATTTTTTTAGCAACCATATCATCGTCTTCTCCAAAATTTTTTCTTCTCTCTGAATGCCCAACAATTACATAATTGGCGAATTCCTTAATTTGTGCACCGTTAACCTCACCGGTATAAGCTCCCTTGTCAAATGGAGAAATATCCTGAGCGGCAGATTCAACAGAAAGTTTTAGATTCCTCATGCAGTAGCGAGCGTGTTCGAGCGATACAAAAGAAGATGCAACGATGACCTTTTTTCCCCCAACCCTTGTTTTCCCACCTTTAACTCCATCGTCAAAATCATGAAGCCATTTTTCAGTTTCCTTAACAGTTTTATTCGATTTCCAGTTAGCAATAATAAATAGCTTCTTCATGTGATACAATTGTATTGTCATTGCGAGCGCAAGGCGAAGCAATCTCCACTCTTATTGAGATCGCCACGGGACGCACCGTCTGGTGCATCCCTCGCGATGACACAGTTCACTTATTATACTCTATGCAAAAAGAATTTCTCAAGGACTTAAATCTGGAGCAAAAAAAAGCGGTCCTACATAACCTGGGCCCAATGATAATTTTAGCAGGTGCTGGGTCTGGAAAAACAAGAGTGTTAACCTATAAAGTTATATATCTAATAAAACAAAAAGGTATAGATCCCCTAAATATCCTTATGGTAACATTTACAAACAAGGCAGCGAACGAGATGAAAGAACGTGTGCAAAGATTTCTAGCTACCGACCAATCACCAATCACCAATCACCAATCACCCACTATCTCCACTTTCCATTCTATTTGCGCCAAAATACTAAGGATTGATGGAAAATATATTGGTATTTCTTCTAGATTTGTTATTTATGATACGCAAGACCAGACAGATGCAACAAAAGAAGCTATGAAAAAACTTAGTATATCTGTTAAAGACTATAAACCAGTATCTATTTTAGCAACTATTTCTCAGGCAAAAAACGAGCTTATTTCAGACGCAGAGTATTCTAAATATGCAAGAGGACATTTTCAAGAGACTGTAGCAAAAGTTTATCCAGTTTATCAAGAAATTCTCAAAGCAAATTATGCACTTGATTTTGACGATTTATTGCTAAAAACAGTTTATCTTTTTGAACAAAATCCTCAGCTTCTTGAAAAGTATCAAAATCGCTTTCGTTATATTTTGATAGACGAATATCAAGATACAAACCATGCGCAGTATACACTTGCAAAAATGCTTTCAGATAAATTTAAAAATATTTGTGTCGTTGGAGACTTTTCTCAAAGTATTTATAGTTGGAGAGGAGCAGATTTTAGAAATCTAACAAAATTTAAAACTGATTTTAAAAATGTAGTAACTTTTGCGCTTTCTCAAAATTATCGCTCAACCCAAAAAATTTTAGATGCAGCATCTTCTGTTATATCTAGAAATACTACCCATCCAGTGCTTAAACTTTGGACAGAAAATCCAAATGGAGAAGATGTTACCATTTATGAGGCAGGAAACGAGCATGAAGAAGTAGAATTTATCGTTAGTCAATTATCCAATTTGAAATATGAAATTACAAATTTAAAGTATACAGATTTTGCCATTCTTTACAGAACCAATGCTCAATCTAGAATCATTGAAGAAGTTTTTATACATAGAGGTACCCCATATATTTTAATTGGAGGAACAAGGTTTTACGAAAGAAAAGAAATAAAAGATGTATTAGCATATCTTAGAGTCTTAGCAAATTCAAAAGACATGGTTTCTTACAAACGGATTGAGAAATTAGGTAAAGGAAGGCTTGAAAAGTTTCTAGATTTTCAGAATAAAGTCATTCTGGGGATCCGCCAGCTGGCGGAGACTCCAGAATCTCCTGATACGAAAAGACATTCTGGACAAGCCAGAATGACGACTATTGATATTTTGGATCAAGTTCTTAAAAAAACAGAATATCTATCTTTATATAATGAGAAAAATGAAGAAGATAGAACAAGACTAGAAAATATTAAAGAACTGCGTTCTGTTGCTGTTTCGCTACCAAAACTTACGCAATTCTTAGAAAATGTTTCCCTTGTTGAACAAGAATACCTGCCAGATAAACCTAATAATAACGGAAAAAAAGATGCAGTAACCTTAATGACCTTACATGCTGCTAAAGGACTCGAGTTTCCTATAGTTTTTATGATTGGCATGGAAGAAGGACTTTTTCCTCATAGCAGAAGCTTAATGGACAAGAACGAACTCGAAGAAGAAAGAAGACTCTGCTATGTAGGGATGACTAGAGCCAAAAGTCGACTTTTCCTAACATACACAAGACAACGACTTTTCTTTGGACAAAAAATGTCAAACACTGTCTCTAGATTTATTTTTGAGCTTCCAGAGAGCGTTCTTGCTAAAAATCTTAAGTCTATTAATAAACAGAAAAGCGAAATACCAGAATGGCTATGAATATAAATAGCGTTGCAACTCATCCCCTGCAATCTTTAAACTGGGGAGAGTTTAGAAAAAAAACTGGGGTTAAAGTTGTTAGACAAAATGGATTACAAATAACAATTCACAAAATACCCCATTTTGCTTGGACAATTGGATATTTTCCAAAAGGCACCATGCCAACAGAGGAAGTAATTCATGAGCTTGAAAAAATTGGTAAAAATGAAAGATGCATTTTTATTCAGATCGAACCGAATATAGCTATTGCTCGTCATTCTGGGGAGGAGGAACGACGACTCCAGAATCTCTCTCGGATGCAACATGAGAACGTAAGAGATTCTGGACAAGCCAGAATGACAGAATACGGACTTCGTCCCGCCGCTCATCCTCTCTTCACCAAATATACTTTTATTCTCGGGCTAACAAAATCAGAGGATGAACTACTGAAAAACATGCATCCCAAAACTAGGTACAATATTAAAGTTGCTCAAAAACACGGCGTTAAGGTAATTGAAGATAACTCAGATGAAGCATTTGAAACATACTTAAGACTTACTAGGGAAACAACCAAAAGACAAGGCTTTTATGCACATACAGAAAATTACCATAGATTAATGTGGGAAACCCTCGGAATTCAGAATTCAGAATCTATAATTCAGAATTTCGATAGGAATAAATTGACAGCACATCTTTTTTTGGCAAAATATATACCTCCTTCGTCTAATTCTGAATTATTAATTATAAATTCTAAATTGCAAGCGCTAACGCTTGCCGCTTGGATTCTTTTTGTCTATAAAGATACACTTTATTATCCCTATGGAGCATCATCAAACCAGTATCGCGAAACTATGGCATCAAATCTTATGATGTGGGAGGCAATAAAATTTGGAAAAAAATTAGGTCTTAAAAAATTCGATATGTGGGGAGCGCTGGGCCCAAATCCAGACACTAATGATCCGTGGTATGGTTTTCATAGATTTAAAGAAGGATATGGCGGAAAATTGGTTGAATTTGTTGGAAGTTACGATCTTGTTATAAATCCAATTTTATATCAACTATATAAATTTGCAGATAAACTTCGCTGGTTGATCTTGAAACTTAAAAGCTAAGTGTGATAGTTCGAACTATCGAACTATAAAACACAAAATTAGACTACATACAAACTAAGTTTATTTTTTTCATCGATCTTAGCTTCTGGCAAGGCAATATTATATTTATAGCTTACAATTCTTGTTTCTTTTTTTAATTCTTTTTTAAACTTTGGCAAAAGACGATTTAGTGCTTTTGGGACAAGATAAACAAACACTACTGTTGCATCGGAAATATCTACGTCAAAAAAATTCTTTCTCTTAATCTGCACTTTGTCCGAAAGTTTGTTACTATGTAGTAGCATACTTGAGATAAAGGACCGTAAAGGATCTATTTCTATCCCCACTCCTTTTGCCCCAAATTCTTTTGCGGCAACTACCAGAGCTGTTCCGTCTCCAGACCCCAAATCATAGACAATATCGTCTTTTCCAACCTTTGCCAATCGACACATTGCTCTGGCAATTTTTTTATTCGTCCTCCACCACGGAGACCAAGGACTATCCGGCGGCCACACAGCAGAAAGGACAAGAAGCAAGGATACGATAATACCAAGAAGAATGCTATTAATCAACAAAAAGCTCATTAGGAAAATTCTACATTATTTTTTGTAAGATTTCAGTCGAAATAATTGTAGTGTAATATCACTGAAATCTTACAATCGAAGCCCATGCCCTAATACTCTCTGCCCTTGGCATAAGTCAGGCAGCCCAGTTTCTCAAAGACATGGAAGAAAGTAACACAGTGGTCATTCGGGTGCGGGCCGCTGATGAAGAACGGGCGAAACAGATTCTCTTTCAATACGACGACAAAGACTTTTCCTTTGCTGATGCGATCAGCTTTGCTGTCATAGAGCGACTGCGCATCTCCTACGCCTTCACTTTTGACCACCACTTCACCCAGTACGGTCTAACCGTTCTTACCGCCAGTTAGGTGCGGCTCTACCCTACACCAGCCATCACATTTTGGATAGCGTACCAATTCTCGGTTGCTTTTTTGTTAAAACCTGTTTGAAAAGTAGTTGTTTTTCCTTCTCTGTCATTGCGAACCAGTCCGCAGACTGGTGTAGCAATCTCCAAATGCATGAGATTGCTTCGTCTCCGTCATCTGACGGATCCTCGCAATGACAAATACTTCACCTTCTATCTTCTGTTAACAGAGGATACTTAAACGATTGTCTCAATATGTCAATCTGAATACAAGGATTTAGCAACCGGAAAACAATACGCTATCACATTTTGCCACTTGACAATAAATCGTATATCTATTCTATAATCGAGTAAGTACCCCCTGTAAGATTTCAGTCAAAATAGAGGAAAATTTGCAATGCCTGGGGGTTGAAAGTATATATAGTTTACCTTGCAAATACAGTCTAAAACAGAAATTAGCTGATTTATCATCTATTGCAAATTGTAGTATAATATCACTGAAATCTTACAGTCGGAGAAGGGAGCACTGTTATGGGTTCGTCAAAGATAAGTTTCGCAGTAGTCACAGCAGTTTTCTTGGCAGTGGCGGGTGTTTTGGCGGTCTTTGAGGTGTTTGCTAACAGCGTGTCAGCCGCACCCAAGATCACAGACCCGCTAGTTGTGAAAGCGTGCATGCGGGCTAACGGCAATATTCGGGTGACCATGACTTGGCATGACCTGGAAGGCGGAGTAGGAGCGGTGACTGGGATTGCGAGCTATTATGCAGGTGCTCGAACTGCTTCACTAGCCTACACGCAGTTCCGCTACCAGACTAGTCCCTACCCTTTGTCTGGGCGGCAGGTCATGGAATTTGCGCCGGCTCCGAACGTTCCGAGTCCAAATGACGGCCCCGTAAATCAGGTCTTTTACATCTTCGGCACTACACCTCCCTCAGTCGACTTCAGTGGCAGCATCACGGACTTCCGGAAATGCTAGTGGGTCACTTGTCACGGATATAGCCTTTTCTCCAAGCTGTTAACTGTCATGAGCATGACTGTAAGATTTCAGTCAAAATAGAGGAAAATTTGCAATGCCTGGGGTTAGAAAGTATATATCACTTTACCGATAATATCGTTTTTTGAGATCCAGCCAAACCTCTTACTATCCATACTATCTTTTTCGTTGTCTCCTTTTACGAAATATTTTTTTCCGTCATCTGACTGATCAATTTTGGTAATTCTTTTCATAAGCACTCTCTCATTTTTTCTAAAAACCACAATATCACCCATTTTTGGTTTTGAGAAAAAATAGGGAAGGCTGCTTGCTAAAACACTTTGTCCATTTTTAATAGTAGGTTCCATGCTGTGGCCTTCGATCTTGAAAAGTGAAAAAAGAAGCATTATGCTTATATTGTTTGTTTTATTGCTTAGGAATAATTATTGTTCCACCGCTTGGGTAAGGAGCATTTATTTTTGTTGATTTTATACTTTTTGTCTTCCAAAATATTTCTGCTATTTCTTGAACAGTCTCTAAGAGGTTGTTCGCGGCATCAATATTTACTTCTTGCCGAGCCTTTGATGCAAGCTTCATTGTTTTAAATACTAAATCATGAAGTTCTGGATATTTATTCAAGTGTTCATCTTTAAAATAATCTCCCCACAAAACTCGAATTTCATGTTTAACAATCTCGGCATGTTCTTCTTTTACTTTTGTGTAGCGGGAGAGTGCATGAATAAATTTCTTTCTTTCCTCAATAGACGCATTTTGATCAATCTTTAAATCGCGAATAAGATTCGTCATTCTAATAACAGTATGTGCTGCCATTTGCGCATTGTGCGGATCATAAATTCCACAAGGAATATCGCAGTGACCATAAGCAATTTGTGTTGGTAAAATTTTAGATACCAATAAAAATAATCTTTGCATTATCATAATTTGATAGTAATACTAATCTGTTCTCTTGTCAACCTTAACTTTGTTTCAGTTCGCTTTCAAATTTATTCCACTTCCTGAAAGCTTTAAGCATGGGCAAAATTCCTAAAAGATATAGAAGGAATACTATCTGCTCAACGATCCAACCAATAACTCCACCAATATAAAAATTATTTATCTGTAAAATCGCAAAATGGCCTTTTAAAGGAACAATATATCCAAAATGAGACAACTTATATTCTTTAAGAGGTAATTTTTTTATAAGTCTATAAATATTCTCTGCTGCAATTTTTCCCTGTTTTTGGGCAACTTCTGCAACTAGTGGCGCATACTTTTTTGTTTTATGATCTATAAATTCTGCATTATCACCAATAGCAAAAATGTTATCAAAGCCTACAACTTGCAAATAATTATTGACTATTAATTGTCCTTTTGCATTGGTCGCAAAACCGCATTTAGCAATTATGCTTGCTGTCCTTACTCCTCCTGTCCAAATAAAGATATCGTAATTATAAGAATTACCAATATCTGTTTTTATGGCATCTTTGTTTACACTTTTAACATATTCACCCAAACAAAGTCTAACCCCAAAACTCTCTAGACGTTTTTTGGCGATTTCTGATGCTTTTTGGTCTAATTCTTTTAATAAACGCTCAGATTTTTGGATAAGCATTACTCTCATGCAGTCATCTTTACAAAAAAGTTGTTTTGCAAGACGTTCTCGAAAACTTATAAGTTCTGCGACAAGCTCTGTTCCCGAAAACCCACCTCCCCCAATAACAACATCTACTACTCCTAATTTTGCTTTTTTGTGATATGCATTTTTGATCGCTTTTTTAATCTCTATTGCATCGGATAAAGTTTTTAGCGTAAGACTGTGTTGGGTAAGTCCGGGTATACCAAAATAAGCAGGTTCACTTCCCAAAGCAATAACCAGATAATCGTAATAAAAACAAGCCTTATTTTTTGTTCTTATAAACTTATTTTCCGTATCAATTAAAGTAATCTCTCCACGAGCAACACTTACTTTGCGCTCAAAAATTTCTTTTAAAGGTATTGCTATATTTTTTTTCGGTGCCTCAGATGTTGCAACTTCATAAAGTGATGGGGTAAACAAATGATAATTATTTTTATCTAAAAGGGTAATTCTAATATCAAGTTCGCATGCCTTTTTTACAAGCTCTAAAGCTGTTCTTATACCGGCAAATCCACCACCTAAAATAACGACATTTTTATTAAAGCTCATTTGAAGAGATCCTTCGCAGGTCTCTCCTGCTCAGGATGAATGTGAACGGTACGTGTTCACATTCATCTTATAGAGTTTACAAATATTTCTCAAGGTGTATACGCAAGTTTTTGTGATTGACAGGAAAAATTGTAAATGATATGTTAATAGAGTATGGTGGATCCTGCCCAAACGGCTTTATTTTTAGTGATTGTTGTTTTAACCGTTCTTCTTTTGGCTTTGGGTATTCAAGTATTTTTTATTCTTCGAGAACTTCGTCAAACAATTTCTAAAGCAAATAAGGTTTTGGACAATACTAATTTAATTACAGAAAAGGTTTCTGGTCCTATTTCAGCATTTTCCTCTTGGGCTTTAGGGATTAAAGCAGGAGCTTCTTTTTTAAATCTTTTTAAAAAAAATACAAAAGCAAAGCGGAGCTTTGTAGCAAAGGAGACGCATGGAGAGCAATAACAATGGAGGTAACAAATTTCTAAATGGTTTTTTGCTAGGTGCATTAATTGGTGGAGGAGCTATTTTTTTGTTAAGTTCGGAAAAAGGGAAGAAAATTTTGAAGATACTTTCGGAAGAAGGACTAGACAAAATTTCTGATTTACTACAAGAGCAAGAAAATACTATGGAGGATGATCTTGGAGAAGATGAAGCTTTCTCGGTTAATGGTGAATCAGAAGATAATACCGTTAAGGAAGAAAAAAAGCCGTTTGTAAGAAGGTTTTTTAGAGGAATATCAAAGCGCACTAGATAGGCTTACTTAATTAACGTATTTTTGGATATTTAAGTTATGAGCTTCAAGAGTTTTGGCAAAGTGTAAGTGTCCAGATTTATCAGAAATGTAATACAAATAATCTGTAAGTGCTGGGTTTAAAACTCTCTGTAAGGCATCAAGTCCTGGATTTGCAATAGGAGCCGGTGGAAGACCAATATTTTTGTAAGTATTGTAGGAAGAATTAATATTTAAATCTTCAAGGGTTAAATTTTTCTTCCACCATCTTTTCTCATTTTTTTGATAGCCTAAAGTATATTGTACTGTTGCGTCAATCTGTAAAGGCATAGAAAGCTTGAGTCTGTTTAAAACGACAGAGGCTACAAGGGGTCGATCTTTTTGGAATTTTGCTTCGCGTTCTATCATGGACGCAATAATTACAATTTGTTGAGTCGAAAGATTACTGTTTGGGTTTTTTATACTCTTAAATTTTTTGTCAAAATTATTTTTCATAATATTTATTATAAGATTAATATCTGCATCTTTTGGAATAAGGTAAGTGTCGGGAAAAAGATATCCTTCATGCTCTACAAGTTGATTTCTCCAGCTTGATTGATAATTTGGTACATTTTTTTCGAGCATATCTGCTATTTCTTCGGCTCTTTGCCCTTCTGGAATCGTAACCCAAAGATCTATTGTTCCATGGGTAAGATTTTGGGCGATTTCTTCAGCGCTCATAGAAGGACTTAAGCGAAAATCCCCTGCTTCAATTTTCTTATCTAGCCCTAATTTTTTAATCATCAAGAAAAAAACAATAGGGTCTTTAATTAAATTTTTAGTTTTAAGCTTGTTTGCTATTTCGCGAACCTCTTCCCCCTTTGGTACTACGAAGATATGAAATGTTTTATCGTTTGGGCTTGCGGGACTAATGCCATTCTGCCACCAAAGCATACCTATAATGCTTGATGCAATAATAAGAATAACGAGTAAGAATAGTTTTTTCATACGAAATCCAATATTGGAAAATGCAATAAAGACTCTTTTGCTTCTTTGAGAGTATACAAGTTTTCGCTAAAAAGCGTATAGAGCGTTTGTCCTTTTTGAGCTGTTTCTCCAATTTTTCTGTCCAAGACTATACCAGCGCCTTTCTGTTTTGGTGCACCTAATATTTTTGCAATTATAGTAAGATTTTTACTACCTATACTTTTTACAACCCCATTTTTAGACGCTGTTATTTTATAATAAAATTTTCCCGGTTTTAAATCCTCGCTATCTATATGTTGACGACCTTCTTGTACATGAATTATTTCCTGCATTTTTCTAAAGGCAAGGCCGTTTCTTAGGATTTTTGTTGCCCATCCAAAACAGTTGCCATAATTTTTTTTAACATAAGTCTGAAGTATTTCTGGAGAATCTTTTAGACAAATCTCTAAAAGATTTCCGGCAAGATTTATACTTCTAATCTCAAGATCGAGCGGTCGATTTGGTTTTTGTTGTAATACCCTAAGCGCTTCTCTGGTTTCTAGTATTGGCCCAATCCCGCGTCCTTCTGGTTGATTTGTTTTATGAATTAAAATACGAATTTTTATATTGAATTTTTTTGCTAGATACTCAAATTTTTCTTTTAGAACTTCTGCATCTTTTAACCTATGTATTTTTACTGTTTTACCATATGGTAAATCGATTACAACATGATTTGAGCCAAATGCAATTTTTTTAGCCATTATAGATACTATAATTTTGTCGAAACTTTCAAGTATTAGTGGTTTTTCTACATTTATTAGTGCATCATCCGCCGGGGCTATATTAAAGCTTCCTCCCCATACAATACAACCATTTGTTTTTTTAACTATTTCATATATTTTTTCTTTTGTAAATGTAACTTTGGCCAATGTTTCCATGTCATCTGCTGTTCCACTACATGTAGTGATTGCTTTAGATGAACTTTTGGGAATGGTAAAGCCAGCTGCTGCAACAATTGGCACAACAATAAGTGTTGTACGAGTTCCCGGTACGCCTCCGATGGAGTGTTTATCGGCAACTATCCCTGAGAATTTCAATTTTTCCCCGGTTTCAACCATTGCTTTTGTTAGAAAATAAAGCTCTTGATTAGAAAATCCTTTTGAATAACCCGATGCTGCAAAATAGGTTGTTAAAATGTCTCCCAGTCGGTTGTGCGCTATTTGATCCATGATTGAATACAATTCTTTATACGTTAATGGTTTACCAAGCAGTTTTTTTTGTATGGCACTTATTGCAATATTTAAGGCTTTCATAATTGTCCTCTTATTTGTTTTATGCCACGAGAGATAATCCCTTTTGCGAGAAAGATAATAAAGTATATAACAGTATTCAGGATTCTATAAACAGTTGGCCAAATTTTTATTAAAAATTTCTGCATGTTACGACCCAGCTTCAAATTTTTTCAAGGCTAGCTTTAACAACAAGTCTTTTCCAAACGGTTCCTGGAGGAGTGCAGGTAACTAGGGTTACATAAGAATTGTCAAAGGTTTGAGAAAATACGGATGTATCAGATGGATCAACTACAGAAATACTATATATTTTATACAAATAAGATACGCCATTTACGTGCGTCAAAATTCTGTCTCCAATTTTAAGTTTGTAGGCATTTGCAAAAATCGTTTTGTAATCTTTAGGATTAAAAAGCTGTGGTAAGGTGGAATGGCCAAAAATTACAGCATTGCCTAAATCTCCTGGAATACTTGTCCCTTGGTAATTTACTAAATGGGCTCCCACATTATTATCAACAGCTGACACATGGGCATTATCTATTTGTATTTTTGGGATAGAAAGAGTATAAGAAGAAACTTTAAGAGATCCTTTTCTACCTAATTTACTAACGCTAAAGGTTGGAAACCAATTTTCTGCATTTGTATAATCAACTCCAGTTAGTGTGTTTTTAGCCTGAATAATAAGGTTTTCTATAATAGAAGAATTTACAACAATTGATTTTGGAATAGGCATTGTCATATTTTGGGAAGCAAATACTCTCTGGAAATAAATTTGCCATAAGATTAGAGGCGAGAAAATATAAACTGCTATCAAAAGTCCTACTATCAATAATGTTGCACTTGCAATTCTAAAAGATTTTTTTAATAAATTTCCAGACGTTTTTTTGTAATAGTATTTACTCATTTACGTTGACAATAATTTTTATATTTTTGGAAGTTTTAGTAAGTATTTTTGGCAAGAATGGAATATTTGGCGAGAATGATATATTTATGTCGGACACTTGGGGGATTTTTGAAAGTTTTGCTAAAGCAATCTTATATGAAACGCCAGAAAGCTCGGAAACTAATGATTTTTTATCTATAATAGGCTGTAGTAAAGCCTTAATCCTAAGATTTGCACTAATATTATCCTTGTTCTGGGTGACATCTTTAATATCTATTTTTACGTTTTCGTAGTTTATGGTCATATTATTTGAAATATTATTTTGAACAAGAGAGCGGCTTAACGACTTAAGATCATCATTTTTATAAGCAATGCTTTCATAAATAACTGTTGCGTTTAGCGTTATTTTGTCGGCCTGTTCTCCGATTTCTTTATCTAATTTTTTCTTACCTAGGGTTTTATTGGTAAAAATAGGAAGTAAACTTTTATCTTTTGAGATTTGTTTTGCAATATCGTCTTTAGCCCGGCTCACAAGCAATTTAGGCAGTTCTTCTAACAATTTATCTACATCGTTTTTCGAAACAACAGTAACTTCTTTTTTTGTCCCGCCACCAAAAGGACTATCGTTTTTTGCGACTATATCGGAAGTATCAAAATTGGAAACGCTAAACTTGGTTGCCGAGGGAAGGTTTAATTCTTTGCCAATTTGTCTTGCCGTAACAGAAACTTGTGCTGTAGTAGGAGAAACTGTTTCGTCTGCCGAATGTGATGCAACACCTTTTAGAGTAAGAGAATCATCGAGTGTAAATTCTAAACCATTTGGAGATCTTATTATAGTTGCCTGCGGAAGAGTTTTTTCTTGAGTAAGACTATTAAAAATTGTTACTTTGCCTTTTGCATGACTTCCTATTTCTTTTTTGCCTGTTGTCGCAATTGAGTTTGAACCTTCTTCCGATACAGATACTGTTTCTCCCGCAATTACTCCTTTTGAAGGATCCGAAGTTGTGGATGTTGAGAAAGAAACATTTTTATTTTGCTCTATTATTCTTGGTTTTATGGTTAAAACTACTGTTGCCGATGTTCCAAATAAATAATAAATAAAAAATAAAGCTATACTAGCAGCAACGACAATAGGAATAAAAATATTTTTTTTGCTAGTTGGAATAGCGATTGGAATTTTCTTAAGACGGGAAAGCACGGACAAATTATCTTTTACTCTTACTAAGAGTGAATTTACTTTAGTTTTTGATATTTTGGGAGGGACTATTTCTTGTTTAGCCTGAGCTTTGTCGAAGGGTTCTTCTTTTTTTTGCGCGATAGGACTTATGGTAATATCTTTTTCGCCAATAAACCCAAAGCCAATGAGCGAGGAATACTCTTCTTCTTGCTCTTTTTCTACCTCCCTATCTATTCCTGCAATTGATTCCTCTTTATTGAGCCCTTCTTTTTTCTTGGGTTCTTGTAATACTTCAAAACCCATTTGAGTTGCAGCCCCAAAAAGAACTGCTTTTGCATCAAAGTTGGGAGGAAGAGTTGCTATTTGAGGAAGATGCAAAAAAGGCAAGCTCTTGCTCCATGAATGAGAAATAAATTCCTGGCTTAGATCTTTTTCTCCATCAAAAAGTATAATTCTAGATGGTAAAATCTCCGAAGTTTGGAAATGTTTTAAAAGGGTGTCGACAGTATATGGGACAGATTGGTGAATTTCAGAACTTTTTGCTTCTATAATACGTCCTACTCTCATAAGCGTTACTGTTATAGACTTATTGCCAAGTTCAGTAAGAATAGCAGATACTGGCGCGCCTTCCTCTTTTTGGAGAAGGTGAGAAATAGCCTGTGTAATGATTAAAAATCCTATTGGAGTGAGTCCTAATTCATCGCATACTTTTTTAAGCTTTAACAGATACTCTTTTTTTATCTTGTCGTTTTCTACCCAACTTTCAATAAGACCAAAAATTGTTTTTTGAGCCTCGATGTTTTTTGGCAGAGACTCTTCGGCAGAAGATATTGTCCTATCCAACACATCAAGCATTTCATCGATGGAGGCGGTCTCAATTGAGTTTTCGAAATATTCTGCGTGATGACCAATTACCCTAATTTTTCCATCTAATTCTTCAAAAATTACAGCATTTGCTTTTTCGTTTCTTAAAACGAGTACTAAAAAATACGAAAAAGGATTTTTTTTCTTAAAGAGCGAGATAGGAGGTAGTTTCATATTTATCAGACTTTGACTGATTATCCAACAACTGCGTATAGCCGTCTTTGTCCGCGACCAATGTTTTCTTGCTTAACTATCTTAAACCTTTTCAACTTTTCTGTAAAATCAACATGAGGCCCTCCACAGAATTCGACCGAGTAGTATTCACTACGAGGTCGTCCTGAGCGAACGGAGTGAGTCGAAGGACCTCCCATAAAATATATCTTAACGTCTTCTTGATATTTTTCGTCAAATAATCCAATTGCTCCAATTTCTTTTGCTCTTTTTAGAGTCATCATCTCAAAGCGAACCTTTAAATTTTCTTTTATTTTTTCATTCACTATATCTTCAACTTTTTTTATTTCGTCATCTGTAACTTTTTTATCATAATTAAAATCAAATCTTATTCTCTCTGTTGTAATATTAGATCCTGTCTGATGAATATGACTTCCTAAAACATCTCTTATTGCTTGGTGCATAAGATGAGTTGCTGTGTGTCCCATAATTGTTTTTTCTTTACGATCCGCAAGCCCACCGGCAAATTTTTTAGCAGCACCAGCTCTTGATACTTTTTGGTGCTCTTCCATTTTTTTGGCAAACTGTTGTTCGTCAAAAACATAGCCTAGATTTTTTATTTGAGTAGGAGACAAACCATGAGAAGCATATAAGAAAAAGGCGTCGTTGGCAGATATTTCAATTTTGCCTTTTAATTCATCGCCAACCACCTGATACTTTTTAAGTATATAATCTTTGGCTTTTTTGATAGTTGTTTCGTATAAATCTTTTTCCTCAAGAATTATATTTTTAATTTTTTCAAAGTTAGTAGTGAGTGAAGGATCGGTTTTACTATACTGATCAACTATTGTTTCAAGAATTGGAGCCATATCTTTGGAATTTAAATTATATAGATTATCCAGGCCTCTTCGGATAAGCCTTCGCAATATATATCCTTGTTCTTTGTTGGATGGAACAATACCAGCGTTAATGATAAAAACAGATGCGACAATATGGTCAATGACAATTCTTATGTTTTTTGACCATTGCTTATAATTTTTTTTCGTTAACAGTTCGATAGTTCGAACTATCACACTTAAGAGACTGGTTTTGAATACATCGTTTTTATTCTCAACGGCTGCTAAAAGTCGCTCAAGTCCTCCTCCAAAATCAACATTTTTTTGTGGCAGTTCCTTAAAACCTCCATTTTGTAGTTTTTGGTATTGCATAAAAACACTATTGCCAATTTCCATAAATCTTCCGCACTGACAGTTTGGTTGACACGTTTTTCCATACTTTGCGTCATGAGGTGTGTCAAAATCATAAAATACTTCGGTGTCTGGTCCACCCAGTTCGCCATATGGCATATTTTGCGGGATCCCAGTTCTTGACCACCAATTTTTATTAACGCCGTAATAAAAAATTCGATCTTTTAGATCAATTTTAGAATTTTTAAAAAGCTCTTGCCAAATAGCAGCAGACTCGTCGTCTTGTGGAATGTCATTAAATCCTGCAAAAATACTTATGTATAATTTTGAGGGATTAAGACCCAACTCTTTTGTTAAAAATTCAAAAAACCATGGAAGCTGTTCCTTTTTAAAATAATCTCCCAAACTCCAATTCCCAAGCATGCGGAAAAAAGTTATATGCCTATTGTCTCCAACCTCATCTATATCTTGGGCCCGAAAACAATTTTGCACATTTACCAATCTTTTCCCTTGCGGATGAGGTTCTCCTAAAAGATACGGAACTAAAGGCTGCATTCCGGAGCTTGTAAAAAGGGTAGTTGGATCATTCTCCGGCACTAGCGATGCATTCACAGTTCTCTTATGTCCCCGTTTTTCAAAAAAAGAAATGTATTTTTGGATTATTGCCGATGCTGTCATCATACTTTAAATTATGACTGGGTCATAATTGTCATTTCGAGCTTGCCGAGAAATCTCCTTCAACGAGATTCCTCGACTCGCTACGCTCGCTCGGAAAAATACACCCTTACGCAGCAAGCTGCGTAGTTGTATTCTAAAGCACTAGTC
>ERZ1292623.10-Hain-H51-01um-R1-10-length-258471-cov-12_pt2 | contig 155432 bp, 162 predicted proteins | sample MGYA00564398_ERZ1292623 | MGnify/ENA primary metagenome ERZ1292623 (study PRJEB36523, sample SAMEA6512633) | groundwater metagenome | collected 2019-01-07 | study: AquaDiva: Metagenomics assemblies of 32 groundwater samples
ACTCCTCCGCTCCGCGGAGAGCTTGCTCGGTCGAATTTCTACTTCCTGGTAAAGGCGGCATTGGAGACATCGGGGGCAGTGGCTTTGGTGGCTTGCCAGGTAAGTGAAAATTCGACTCCTCCGCTCCGCGGAGAGCTTGCTCGGTCGAATTTCTACTTCCTGGTAAAGGTGAGATTGATGGCGGAGGCAGTTTAGGAGTCGGCGCGGCATAAATCTCTTTTATATCTATTCCAAGCTCGTTGCGAAGCGGAACTTCAATCGGGCGCAGCATTTTTTCTTCAATCTCTTTGGTGATATTAAAAGCGACATCTCCGCTAACCCCAAGCCCTTTAGATAATTTTTCCGGTAGGTCTTTCGGGCGTAGCTCCTTGATGGCGACTTGGAGAATCAAATCCGGCACGACAGCAGACTTAATTCCCTCCAAACCCAGTCGCTTATTGAGATTGATAATCAAATAAAGCAGAGCGTTGGAACCCAGCCATTCGCGGATATTCGCCGGCATTATTTCCAGCCAGTCTTGGGCTGGGGGTGCTGGAGTTGTCGGTTTATTTATTGATTTTATGTCTTCGGTCATGATTATGTAACGATTGGGTTGCCTAGATCATCTACCGGGCCCCCTGCGGATTTCTTCTGAAGTTTAATTTTTTCTCCCGGAACATTAATCGCCCTCCGTCTTTTTTGGGCTTGTGCCTGTTCCGCAGCTAGAGCATTGAGATCAGCTTCCGGAGCGGGCCGAGGGGATCCCACCGCGGTTTCTTTTTTAGTCTGCGCTTCCGCCGCCTCGCCCCTTTCCTCGCCCCCTTTTTTCTTTTTTGTTTCCAAAGGTGGGGCGGACTTTACAAAATTATTCAAATTGAGCATCGCCTCATGTCGCATCGTTCTCTCTTCCGGTTTCATCTTTTCTATTTTTCCCGCTAGGTCTCTAATCACTCCGCGCATGACCGGGCTTAATGCATGTTTGTTGTTTTCGTGCGCGGGCTCTTTGGCGTTGAGGCTGGCTAATCCAGTAGCAACACTTTCCAAATGATTTCGGCTGAACCCTTTCCCGCCAACTACTTTCTCAAGAAGCACCGGGTCAAGGTTTGCCATCACGTTAGAACTTTCAAATGATTTTGGATCCTGCGTGGTGATATCTTTTACAGTCCAATCTTTAGTAACTTGCGCGACACTCATATCCATTTCGCCTGCCAAATCAAGCCGTTTTTTAACAATTTCTCCCGCGACCCCCATTTTCCCAGCGGCCTGTAAGTACTCACTTCTTTTCTTCCCATCAAGGTCGTCTATCATCTTGCCGTCAACCGCCACCATTGCCCGAGCGGCCCGTTCGGTAGTGCTGTAGGCATTGCTGTTAAGGAAAGATGCTCGCGCTTTCTTGCTGTCATCATCTTTGCCGGAGAATTGTTGGTTAATTTCTTTGGCTCTTTCTACGGCGGCGTTACGCCTAGCCACACTTGGAGCTGCTGCCGCGGCGTAACGCCCGGCCGCGATACTCTGCAACCCAAAAGCGGCGGCGACCCCGCCGAGCTTCCTGTTTATCAAAGGAGGTAACCAGCTAGCCCCCCTAGGAGCACCACCCGGGCCTTTCGTTTCCTTGTCCTTCCCTCCCCCGCCACCACCTCCCCCTCCACCAGAGAATCCTCGTTGCCATCGGCCCTGCAGATAGCCGGCCCCGGTTGCCCACCCCGCGAAAGATTTGGTGCTGTTATACATAAAACCCGCTCCGGCGATTCCTAAGCTGTTGGCGGCCATCATTCCCCCGAAGATCAGGCCGATCTGCACGAGGCCTTGGGTAATAGCGGTGATGATCGTCGGGCTGAATATAGAGAATCCGGCCGCCGCCTGTGCCGTGGTGTAAGCGCTAGTGGGACCCATTGAGGCGCCGATTTCTTCTGAAGCGCGAAGCGCTAGATAGAGAAAGAACAACATCACCGGCAGAAAAATATTCCATCGCAAAAAGGTGTCCCACCATTTTTTCCAATTTCCGGAGAGGGCTGGGAAAATCCAGCAGAGCCAGGCCGCCGGCATTAATATCAAAAGCAGACTGATAATCACATACCTCACGAACATCATTCCGGCTATCGTGAAGAAAGTGATCACAATCGCCGAATTATAGATGATTGTCAGCACTAATGAGGTTAACAGCAGGAAAAAAGTTTCGGCGGCTCCCGCGGCGGCCTCTAGGGTGTCATTGGAAGGTTTCGCCGTGTTCAGTTGCTGAAGGTTTAATGAGTGGGCGAGATTGGCCGTGATATTCTCCACGTTATTGCCATCCCCCATCATCGCTTGTAGGAAGAACTTCGCGAATACGTGGGATCCATCCATCACTAGGCCGGCGATAGTGAAGCTGAAATTCACCAGCACCGCGGCAAGAATCAGATTGCGGAAAATCTTTTTGGTTTCATATCCTTGCAGGCGGAAGATGGTGACGAATGCCAAGACGATAATAGCGATTACAAATCCCATATTGGCGATTTGTAAGGTGATTCCAAATCCGACTTTGACCAGCGGACTCCCAATGATTGTCGTACTCATATCAATCATCAGGTTTATTAGATAAGCGGCGAAGGTGATCAGGAAAGCGGTAACGGTGGCAACTAGGTCAACTATGGAAGCGGTGAACGCGCGGAAAGCGTTCATCATTTTACCGAACATCCCTTGCGCTACCGCCGCTCCTATACCCTCCTCGCTCAAAGCGGATACCGGGTGAGGAAGAGAAACTAAAATCAGGCCGGCAAATGCCGCTAAGGCGAATAAAGAAATTATTTTTTTAGTCCTCTGGTTCATCGGTTCATTTTGCCGCCGCCAACCCCTCTTCTATAACCCGGTTTAGGAGGGCGTCCACGATGGCCGACACGTAATCACCAAGTTGGTCGGCGTTCAACAGAAAATCGATGTCTGATCCGAGCGCTTTGCTGGTCAGATCTCCTAGTGTGCTTCCGGGGGTAACCAATTTACAGGTTTTCTTTCCCTGCGCGTCAGTGGTGCATTTTTTGGTTGATAAAAATCCTTTTCCGGATACCGCTTCGTTCAAAGCCGCCAGTTCGGCCGCTTCCTTCTCCAAGCCGATTCGTTCGCTGATATTAATAAAACTACCGATAAAGTTGTTCTGGACTTTCCAAGATTCTCCATACGCAATCCAGCCGCCTTCGCGGAAATCGTTGCCGAAGTTTTCTATGTTCTCAACTATATCGTCCAAGGTGCACTTTGCTTCTTCGGAAAACTTTTTCTTGGATCCGCCTCCAAAAGCGATTTGGAGTTCCAAGCTAAACGGCTCGCAGAGGAATCCCGCGCCCAGAGATTTGACGAGATCTCCGGCTGCCCGTTGGCCGGCATCTTCCAGGAATCCCTGCCAGTCAGTGACGAACTGTGGCTTACCGCCCCCTTGGATGTAGGTGATGATTTGGTCTACGACCACGTCTAAAATTGCTTTCTGGAGGACGGTTTGCACGAATTCCTCCGCCCATTGCCAAAAAGTCTGCTTTTCGGTGTTTTTGATATCTTTATTGGCGTTTTTTTGGGTTGCTATAGCCTCCGCGTCTTTAGTCGGCACGGGTTGTTGCCCCGTCGCTTCGGCCTTAGCTTTAGCCGCATCAGTTTCAGCTTCTCCATCCCCCTCCAGTTGTTTGACGGCCGCTTCCGCTAGCGCGGCCGACAAAGCCGAAGCGGCGGCCTTCAAAATCGCCTCCACTAGGGCATCCGTGCCTTCGGAAGCGCTGACTTTTTTCGGCGCCACGCCGAGGGGTGAGAATATCAGCGAGAGTGCCACAAAAGTTATGAATAGTTTATTCAGCATTTAAAGATTATATTTCTTGGCGAACTGGGCGATTCTTGCATTCAGGTTGGTCAGGTCGTTATGCGCTTGGCCGATTAGGCGCATAGAAATTAACGCGGCCAGCGGATCTTTTTCAATGTTGGATATATTAAAGAAGATTTTCTTCTGTTGGGTGAATAATTTTATTTTTTCTTTGTGAAAATCCACTAAGCTGGATGGTACGTTCAGCGAATAATATTCTTGAATTGTTTTTTCGTAGGCGGCCGCGAGTTTTTTGAAATCTTCAATATCCGGATCATCAAAATTTATAGAGATACCGGCGAAGTTTTTTTCGGAAATTGTTTTGGTGTTGTTTAAATATCCGTCTACCAGCGCCGGGTCGTTGCCGGGAACAATTTTTATCTGGCTCATGTCAATCTCCGGAGCGAGCAGAGGAAAGCTGGATTGAGCAAAACGCTCCGCGATGATTTTCTCGGCAATTTTTTTCGGGTCAGGGGCGGTAATCAAGTGGCCATCGTCGGAAGTTTCCGGCCCTTCCGGATTTTGAGCGATGATTTCCGCGGCAATATCTTCGCCGATTCCTTGAACGGCGGGGCTGGTTGCCTGACCGGTTATATCGGGGACAGTTTCCGGAGAAATATTTTCTCTTATCGCGATAAGATTCGCTTGCCCATCGTTGACGATCATTTTTTCAGGAGATTTTTGAACGAAAATCATCACCGCGAGAGCGGTAGATCCGGCTAACAGCGAAAGAGAAAATAATTTCTTTACCATAAGAGAACTCCCCACCCTCACAATGGCGTACCATATTATTATAGCAGTTACGGAATCGGGAATCGCGATTATTTAGCCGTAATTGTGGACAACTTTATAAGTTGATCTAAGCTGAAGTCTTGAGGGCGGGAATTTTCTTGCAAGCCAACCGATTTTATTAAATCCACTGCCTCCTTTTTGGAGATTTCTAGGCCATCGGCGAGATTGTTTGCCGCTGTTTTCCGCGGTTGCTTAAAAATCAGCTTAACTAGGCGGTAGTATCTTCCGATTTCGTTACTACTTACTACTTGCTGCTTTCTACTTTCCAGCTTAATGACTGCCGATTTCACCTTCGGCGGAGGGTCAAAATCCTCCGGTTTTAGGCGTAAAATAAGCTCAGGTTGGGCCCAAAACTGGGTAATAGCCGATAATAGGTTCATTTTGGGTGGTCTAGAGCAGATTCTATCCGCGACCTCCTCCTGGACCATCAAAACGGATGTTTTTGGAGGATTTTCGGACTCACTCAGGATGCGTAGGAGCTGGCCGGTGATGTAATAGGGGATGTTGCCGATCAGTTTCCAGTTGTTGAGTTTATCAGTTAATGAGTGCAAAAGTTTCAATGCGTCGCCGGTTACGATTTCTAACTCATCAACTGTAGCGCCAGCGTAACTCTTTAACTGGTTTGCCAAATGCAGGTCTTTCTCAATCGCGATAACTTTCGCCCCAACTTTTTTGGCGGCCTCAAGTAGCGGGAAGGTCAGCGCGCCCTCTCCGGGGCCGATTTCTATCACTGTATCGTTTGGTTGTAAATCCAAAGCCGCGATAATTTTCGGAATCGCGGTTTTGTTTACCAGCATATGTTGGCCAAGCCGTTCCCCCATACGAGATCAGTGTAAAGTTAAAAGTTAAAAATGAAAAATCGCAGAAAGCTCAATGTGGTAAAATAAAGTCAATGGCTGATCCTAAACCGGAAGAAATTAAATTAGAGCCAATTACCCCGACTAAATATCCGGAGGAGCTGGATAGACTAGCCAAAGAGATTCAGGATATGGAGAAAGGAAAGCGGAAAGATTTTTCCCCGGAGTTTGGCGCGATTCAAAAACCGAAAGAAGAAAAACCAGTACCGACGCAAGAACTCAAGGAAGCCCCGGCGCCTATAGAAAAAAGGAAGAGGGTTTATAAGAAACGAGCGCCAAAAAACGCGCCTTTTGAAGAAGTAACACCGGAGCAAGAAGTCGCCCCATTGGAAGAGATTATTCCGGAGGGAGAAAAGAAAGCAACGGCCGAGAAATCGGCGGAGCCGCGTGAGCTTACACCCGAGGCGATGGAAAAAGACCCAGACAACTATTTTGTTGACGATGAAGAGACGGCAGAGCGGGCCGCGCCGTCGGCTAAAGAGCCGGAAGAAGAAATTCCCATGGCGGAGTTTCGCCGCGTGGAGGGCAAGGCCAGTTCCAAATTTAAAATTGAGGACGCCCTGAATGATCCTAAATTTGTAGAGTTTCTGGCCAGTTACCCGGATGCCGAGAAGCTTGACCCGGCCTCGCACGAGCGGGAAATTGAAAATCGTCACGAAGCTTTTCGAGCCCAGGAAATTCTGGGAAAACAATTCATTGATTTTTATCAAAAAGAGATTGGCGAGAAGGTTGGTTTTAATCTGGATGCCGGGACACAAGAGAAAATCGCCACGGAAATCCGGGAGGAGGTGATCCGGAATCCCGAGCTTTTGATAGCGCGCGCCATCACCATGGAGGATTTTGAAAGATTGCGGTCAAATAATGAACGCTGGGAAAAACAAATTGAGGATCTTGGCGGGCATGATAATCGCGAAGAGGTTCTGAAGAAAGTTGCCGAGCAAGAATCACTTTTGAAGAAAGAAAAAGCTCATAAAGAACTGGCTGATTTTATGGAGGGCGTGTTCCATCCGGCCAGCATTCCGTTGTTCGGCCGTTTTTTGCGGAAGCTGATGCCCGAGCAGGAATTGAAATGGCATAGCGAAATTTATGGCAAACCGAGATCGGAAAGAGAAAATTTGTTTAGGGCGATTGATAAGAAAATTGAAGATATGGCCGGCCTGAAAGAGGAACTCGCAAAAGGGAAGACGAAGGAGCGATTTAACGCTCTAAGGCAGGAGGTTTTTCAGAATTTTGAGCCGGTTAAGGATTTTGTCGCTTCTTTGCCGGTGAAAATCGCCAAAAAAGTGGCTTCAATGACAGAGGGGGTTACCGGAGGCGCCGCCGGGCTGAAGAAGGCCGCGGAACTTAAGAAGTACATCGAGAAAGTAAAAAATACGGAGAAATCTTTAGGTGGAGATGAGCTACTTTCCGAGCATGCCCAACAGGAACTGGCGGGTCGGGTTAGTAAGCTCGTTGAGAATCTTGTGAGTAAACATGTCGCGGAAACGAAAATTGAGAACAAGCCGTTGGAGAATCTTTTTGCCGGGATTGATGGTGTGCTCTCTAAAATAGACGATCCGCAGGAGAGAGCGGATATTTTTGTAGCGGTGGATGAGGCAGTGGAGAAGGCGCTCAAAAATCTACAGACAAAGACAGAAGCGGCGACTCCAAAAGAGCGGTCATCCAGAGCGGCTAAAGCAATATTGCTGAAGGTTGTTCAGCAGAAATTGAAAGGAAAATTTGGTCCGTTGACTGAATAGTATGACCACCGAAGACATAATCAAATTGTTGGAATCCGGGAATAAAGGAAAAGCTAAGAAGGCCATTATTGAATATATTGAACAGATTAAGCTCTCCCCCGCCGAGGAAGCCCGGATTCTTTTGGACATCAGTTCCGTTTTTATGAAAGCCAACTCCGATATCGCCCGAGCTTATCAAACAATTCTTGAAGAGGTTTCCGAGGAGTTCCGCGATCTGAATTTGAAGGAAAAGATTTTGACTCCGCGGCAATAATCTGGTAGTATCTGTTCAGTTTCTTGAATAGGAGCAAACAATGAAGCGACCGCTGTCAGCGCTGTTTAGTATTTGCATATCCAGTTTTGCGTTCGCCGAAGATCCCGACAGTCGGCTGTCAATTTTTGATCCGGCAAGTTTTGAGATCAGACCGGAAGGCCATGCGAGAATCTATTATGATTCTTCCGCAAATGATGGTATTTACGATCGCGCTTTTGTTTCAAGCGTCACTTTGACCGGCGCCGAAGCTATGCATTTCGCGGCCGGGAAATTTATTTGGGGCTCCGAGCCAAAGAAGCAGACTCCACTAGAGAGAATTTTGCGGTCTCTCGGTTCTGCTCTGCCGTTGGTGCTGATTGAAATTCCAATGATCGGCGCCGCGCACGAATACGGACACTTTCGCGGTTACAATCTGGCCGGAATGAAAGATCCGGTCTTTGGATCTTCCGACGGAAGTGATATTGATTACATTGTCGATCCGGGGAGCGCCTTCCGACAGATCGCCCTACAGTCTTTCATTCCCGGGGAATTTTTGTTCGCCAGCCAGAGCTCGAAGGAGTTCGAGAAGTTCAAGAAAGATCCGGATCGCCAGCGTTATGAGGCTTTCTATCAAGCCTTCATTGATGGGGATGGTCTTAATCAGGAGCAACATATTGCCGAGATGGTCGGCTTGAAGATGTTGCGTGGTAGAGCCCACCCATTGGATGCGATCCCTTTCTTTATCAGCTCCGCTGGCACAATCGCTTATTCAGTGGATGGCAAGAGTGATGATATCACCTTGTACGTCAAGGATCTGGGTCGTGCCGGTATCAAAACCAACGCAAACCAGATCCGAGTCACCAGCCAGCTTCCCAAGTTGATCTCTAACAGTTCGATCTCGTTCGTGATCGCCTGGTTTGATTACTGGATAACCGGTGATGATGCCGTGGAGCCGCTGGCCTTGGAGTTGGGAGATTTCCGGGTGAACTGGCCGGATTTCTACAGCTATCTCACCTTGCACGGACCGACCGTCAAAGGTGTCGAGAGGATTTCTTGGCGAAATTACGCCATCAACCTTTCCTACGAGCGCTCGCTGGCGAATGGTAGCCAGGAAGCCGGAGTGATGCTTGAAGGCAACATATTCCGGTGGCTGTCGGTTTCCGTGGAAGGAGTGCGCAACTTCACGACGGGCGGCACTTGGGCGGAGGCAGAAGTCGCTCTGAGGCCTCTGGCGCTTTTCGGAGACGCCGATCCCCTGCGCTGGCTCGAGTTCGGCGCTAGGGGTTACTATGGTAGAGGCGATACTTTCCGCCGTGAGGTCACTGGCCCCACTCTTCATTTCGAGGAGGAGGTGACAAGCGGTGTAAAGTGGTTTGTCGGAGCAAATATTCCTTTTTAAACAAACTCCCCAGTTTCATTGGGGAGTTTTTTTATTCATATTCTATGTACATCTCATCTTCGTCCGGTAGCGCGTATTTCCCGGTTGTTAAGTCAACGAAATCCGACAAATGCTCCGGAATTTCGTATACAAAGCGGGAGGGAGTGCCGGAAAGAGATAGACATAATTTTTTTCTGGCGCGGGTCATGGCGACATACATCAGCCGGCGTTCTTCTTCTAAATCATCTAAAGAGCCATATGAACGTTCATGAGGCAGAAGGCCTTCGGAGCAACCGACGACAAAAACATTGTCAAACTCCAATCCCTTGGCCATATGGATGGTCATCAAAGACGTGGTTGTCAGTCGTGAGTTGTTAGTCGTTAGTTTCGAGGCGGGCGAGTCCATGGTCTGTAAGAGAGAAACTTTTTCCAGAAATTCCCCCAAAGTTTTGAACTGACCCGCGAAGCTGATTAACTCGTTAATGTTTTCCAGACGTTCGGAAAAGTTTTTGTATTCTTTCTGTAAATAATCAACGTAGTTGGCGTTTTCCATAAAGAAATTAATCAGCTCTAGCTGGTTCAGCCTTTCACCCAGACGAGGCAACTCCTGGACTAAATAAGCCGCGGTTTTTTTATCAAAGGTTTTCCCGATCCGTTCTTCGCTAACAGCATCGGCGGGGTTGTATGCCAAGCGAAGCCCGGCCAGCAGATCTTTCACCTCCTTGCGCTCATAGAATTTGATTCCGCCAAAAATCCGATAGGGAATGCTCGCCGACAACAACGATTGTTCAATCGCCCGCGATTGGGCATTCGTCCGATAAAGCACTGCCACGCTTCCCTCTTTGATCTGCCCGATCTGACCGGCAACGAGCATCGCCTCTTCTTCCCGGGAGGCGGCCCGGATGATTTTTATTTTTTCTCCGGCGGCATTTTCCGTCCAGAGCTTTTTCGGAGTCTGCAGTTTATTTTTTTGAACCACGGCGGAGGCGGCGCTGATAATCGTTCCGCTGGAGCGGTAGTTTTGTTCCAACTTCACAATCTTGGCATCTGGCCAGTCATTTTGGAAATTAAGGAAGTTCCGGAAATCAGCGCCGCGGAAGCTGTAGATCGCCTGTTGGTCGTCGCCGACCACGCTAAGATTTTTTTGTTGTTCGGCCAAAAAACGGATCAGCTTATATTGTGAGGAATTTATATCCTGATATTCATCCACCAGAATATGTGAATATTTTTCGTGGTATTTTTTTAAAATCTCCGGCCGGTTTTCAAAAATTTGGACTACTTTGGTGATCAGGTCGTCAAAATCAAAAGCATTGTTGTCGGTCAGCGCCGCTTCGTATTTCTCGTAAATCTTTTTGGTGATTTTATCAAAATCATCCGGCGAAAGCATTTCGCTTTTGATTTGGGAAATTTTGTTTTGCAGGACCGCCGGGCTGATTACGTCTTTGGAGATGTCGGCGGCCTTCATTATCTTTTTAATCAAGCTAAGCGAGTCATCCGCGTCGTAAATAGTGAAGTTGGGAGAGCGGTTGGCTAAGTGGGCTTCATCTTTGAGGATGCGCGCGCAGAAAGAATGGAAAGTTCCGATGAATGGCGCGTCGCCGGCCGTCGCCAGTTGGCCGGCGACGCGCTCGCGCATCTCGTTGGCGGCTTTGTTGGTGAAAGTGATAGCGACGATTTTGGACGGCGCCACTCCTTTTTCAATCAGGCGCGCCAGGCGCGAGGTTAAGGTTTTTGTTTTCCCTGACCCGGCTCCGGCAGCGATTAGGATCGGTCCGCCGGTGTATTCAACGGCCTCTCTCTGCGGATCGTTGAGATTTTTCGTTTGTTTGAAATCAGCTGCCATTTGTGCTATTATACAAATATTATTAGATTCAAATCAATCTTTAATAGTTTGCCAATGACAACCGTTATACCGGTTGTTTTGATTATTATGGGAATTGGCCTGAATGTCCTGGTGGTGGCTAAAAAAAGCCGCTTTTTAGGCGTCGGCGCCTCCCCTGCTTTGGCGAGCTTAGAGAGCGCCTTTGTCCCTGATGTTGATTCGCTATCAGCCGATCAGGTGTTCGGAACCGGTTTTGAGGTAGCTAGCGACGCAGAGGCGACCGCCGGATTTGTGGTGGTGGATGGAGATTCGCTGTTGAATGCCGGGAATCCGTTGAGTACTATTTTGCCGACTCGCGACGGTCTGTTGGTTTATAAAGTGCAGAAAGGCGACACCCTTTCTAAAATCGCCGCGAATTTTGGAATTTCACTGAATACTATTTTTTGGGCGAATAGCAGTGTCGGTAACAGTATTCGCCCCGGTCAGGAGCTCGTCGTCCTGCCCGTTACCGGAGTACTGCATCAAATTGAAGAAGGAGAGACCATTGATTCAGTATCGGAATTCTATAGCGTGACTCCGGAGAAAATCAGACAGTACAATAAAATTTCTTCCGTCGGTTTGAAAATCGGCGGCTCTTTAGTAATTCCGGGAGCGAAACCGAAAAAGACTTTTGCCAGCGCCTCGCTGGCTGACCTGCCGAGCTATCCCGGATATTTTATCTTGCCGACTACCGGCTGGAACTGGGGGAAACTGCATTATTATAACGGCGTGGACATTGCTAACGCCTGCGGCACTCCGATCTATGCTTCCGCCGAGGGTTTGGTGGTGCGGGAGAAAGTCTCCGGGTGGAATGACGGTTACGGCGGATTTGTAGAAATTGAACACCCCAACGGAGTGGTTTCAAAATATTCGCATACCCAGAAAAACTTAGTTTCTATTGGTGATTATGTTTTGCAGGGAGACATCATCGCTCATATCGGTAATACGGGTAATGTGCACGGACCAACCGGATGCCACTTACACTTTGAGCTTCGTGGGGCCAGGAACCCATTTGCGAAATAGCGACTAGTGGTTAGTCGTTAGTGATTAGTAAAAAATACCCCTGACGATTTCTCGTCAGGGTTTTTGTTAGTCAGATTGCGACTCGGTCAAGGGCTTCAATGATTGTGTCCCGCGTGCGCTCAACGGCTCCTTTGACCCGGCCAAGCCCGCCGCGGAAGGTCTCGTGAAACCCGGGACGTCGGCTGTTGTTGATCACTGCCGGCACTGAGTCAGCGAATTGATCCAAGTAGCTCTTTATCTGGCGGGTGATGATCCGGAAGCGTTTCCGGAGTCCCAATCGTTCCTCACCAGTTAGCTGTTCGTCATCACAAAGCCGGTCGCTGAGCAACTTACTCATCTCGGTAATGCCATCAATGATTCCGGCCAGCCAAGCCTGCGGCGTAATTAAAAGCTCTTTAGCCGACGGCATTTTGACGGTCCGAAGCTGCGAGTCGGTGAAGAGAAGCGGATACAGCCAGCGTACTACGTGATATTCAGCGACTTCTTGGGCTGCTTCAGCGTGAAACTGCCAGAACGAATCAAGCGGCAGGTCAATCTTAGCCAGTCTTTTGAGTTCCTTTTCCATCGCCAGCTTTTTCTCATCGGCCGTCTGTTCATCGCCGCGGCGCAGAGCTTCAATACCTTCCTTGGAAAGATGGCAGATTTCATTCTTGACGCTGTGCGCTTTTGCGACTGTTCCCTTACCGGCGTCGAAACGTTTCCAGATGTGTCCGGTCAGATCTTCATCCAAGTCCTTCGGGTTCGGATATTCCGTCACTGACGCTTCATCCAGCTCCTTCTTCAGGTCAATGTCGTCCATTTTTTCTCCTTTCAAGAGAAAATAGTTTTTATTTTGGAAAGAGCTGTTCCCGCTCTTTTATTTTGCTGGTGAGATTATATCAGAAAGGGTTATTGATGTCAACTGCTCCGGCCATACTACTTCCGGGGGACGGGTAGCCGGCTTCCAGCGAGCCGACTCCCTCTGTCTCGCTCAGCTATTTAAGAAACCTAGCTAGCTGAGCTCCGACAACCCCCCGAAAGTAGTGTGGCCTCCGCTTTGTTGCTGATTCGTAAATTCGTATGACTTATTCGTAATTCGTATATTTTTGTAACCAAAAATAAAACCGCCGGAAGAATCTTTCGATTCATCCGGCGGGCACTAGTTACTGACCGAGTCCGATCTTCTTGCCGCGGAGCGACGGATCCCTTTCGGGTTTCCGGCGGACCGCCTTATTCGCCATCTCCTGCAACCTGGACCGACGCTCGGCCTCGTCGTCCTTCTTCCGCTGATCCCGTTCCACCACTCGCTTCTCGTTGGACTTGGCCCGGCGGACTGCGAGGATTTCCTCCGCGAAGTCCACTCGAACCTCGTCAAGCGTCAGCGGACGGCCGATCTTCTTCGCCTTCTCCGTCACCTTGGACTTGACCGAGCCGGCGCCGACGCTGATGAGGAATTCCCAGGCATCCTTCGCCATCGGGAACTTCTCAATCTTCTCCATCGCGTTCTCCGACCGAACCATCATGCGCCGGATTTCCACCAGGTCGCCGTAGGTCCGCTGGACCAGACGCTGATCATGATCCGCGGTCAGAACTTCCTTGTACAGCGTGCCACAGCCCTTGATCTTGCGGTGCGGATCATCCGAGCAGAGGAAGACGATAGTGAACGGACCCGCCTCCCCTTCTTTGGGTTCCCACCCGTAGAAGTTTCCACCCCAAATGTCCACTTCCTGCCTCTCACCCTTAACCGTCACCGTCTTGGTGACGATCACGGACTGGCCGGACTCCTTGCTGAACCGCGTCCGACGCCACTTGTTCGGCACCCTCTTCTGGCCGCACTGCGCGCACGGAACCAGACCCAGCTTGTCCGCCATCCCAGCCTGGAGTGGGTCGTCCTTCTGGAAAGCGCGCTGCTTCTTCAGCCGCGCCTTTTCCTCCAGCTGCTTGCGCTCGGCTACCGGCTTGGACTCCCAAGCCGCCTTGCACTCCGCCAGTTCCACCGCGAAGCTTTCCTGAACTTCCAGCTTCGTCAGCTGGCGATCCACGGACTTGGCCGCTTCCACGAGCTTGGAGTGCAAGCTCGTCGCGTGCTCTTCCTCAAGCATGTCCCAGCACTCTCCGTCTACGGGCAACTTCGTCAGATCCACCTTCTTGGCGTTGCTGTCTTCCACGGCGTCACCTCCTGAAAAAGTACGTCTTTTGTCCTCCGCCCGGTTATCGGTTGATAACCTAATAAGCAGTAGGACGATATCAAGGAACTGCACTGTCGGGTACTATTATAGCAAATGGCCAGAAAAAGTCAATAGCTTGACTTTTCTCTATAATTGACGTATAATCTTGCTCAGTAGTACATTGTCAGTTAAACTCTTTTCGGTTTTTAACGAGGAAAAGGAGGCCGCATGGGTCGTCAAGCGTTCGGCGCGGATAAAGTGATGTCGGCTGTGTTGGCATGTGAACAGGAAGCTGGCGGTCCCGGAAAGGAAATCAGAAATCCGATTCGGGCGGTACGCGCGCAGATTCTCAAAGGCGGAGAGAAGTTGGGCGATCTGACGTTGAGAAGGTACCTTCAGGGTTTGTGGGATAAGGGATTCATCCAGATCATTGAAGGTGGCGGCAACGGCCGTGAGTGGGTCGGCGCGACTGTTCTGATGAGGACGGTGCCGGAAAATGTTTCGGCGCCAAAGAAAAACGCCGCAAAAAAGCCGGAACTCATCGTTACGTCAGAACCAAAGCGTCCGGTGGTGGCGGTGTTGGTGGACTATGACAACGCGGAGAGCGGGGCCAAAGATGCCGGCTTTCGGATGAGCTTCTTCAAGTTGAAGGAGCATCTTCGGAGTTTCGGAGATATCTGGATGGCCGACGTCTACCTTTCGCCTTTTTCGGCCAGGAAAGACGGCGTTATCACTCAGTTGTGGGCGGCCGGATTCCAAGCGATTTCTTGCCCGATGGGTACGAAGGAGAAAGATTCCGTGGATTCGCAGATGAATTGGCGGGCGCGTCAGTATCTGGAAATGCCCGGCCTGGACGTGGTGGTGATCGTCAGCCGGGATTCTGATTTCAACCCACTGGCGGTCTTTGCCGCTGACCGGCACAAGAAGGTGATTTTCGTGGATGTGGCGGCCGAAAAAATGAACGTGCGCGGCGTAGATCAAGAAGTTGAGATCCCCCATTCCAGGGAATACGAATCTTTCCAGGATGCTTACAAGTTCCTGGAAAACAGCATGTCCCCTTCGGACGTGGAAACCATCAAGCGTTTTGACTTCATCAAAGACATCATCAATTCCCTACGTGATCAGGTGAAGCCGCAGAGTTTCAAAGGGATTCAGAGCGTTGTTGAGTTGAAGCTTCAGGCGAAATGGGGAGACCAGTTCGCTCGCGAGTCATTCCGTCAGGCCTTGTCTGTGCTGGTGGATTCCAAGGTGATCATTCAGATGGTTGGTGACGCCACTGTGCAGTACAGGATCAATCAGGATCATACGGCATACATAAACGCGACCTACACAAGAAAGCATTGAAAGAAGTTTTGGACTTGGCCCCCCGTCCTCACGAGGATGGGGGGCTTTCTCAATCTAGACTTGTAGGGTAATTTCATAAGTACGCCCCTGTAGTACAATGGTTAGGACACCTGGCTTCGAACCAGGAAATGTAGGTTCGATTCCTACCGGGGGCACAAATTGCTCAAAAAGCTTTCTCGCAGCACCAGAACTACTTTTCGGCCAGCGCCGAAAAGGTTCTTAGCTCTCGGCGATTTACTCCGACCGGAGTCGGAGACCGGCTAAATCCCTGCCTGCCGTAGGCAGGGCCTCCGAGCAATGCTGCCCCGAAAGCTTTTCTCGCTGTTGGGTATAGAAAAAATGTCTGAATAAAAAAACCGGCCACCGAAGTGGCCGATTGAAGTTGTTCCATTATTCTTTGTTGAGCTTGATGCGATAGCGCTGAGCGGCTCTCGCGACCGACACAAAAGTTCTTTTCAGATGGAGAGCCATTTCGAGCGCCGTTTTAGTCGTGCCATTCATTCTTAGATATTGTATTTCTTCTTCCGACCACAATCTTCCACCAGAGGGCTGGGAAATTCCAGCGGCGATGGATTTTTCTTGGAGTACGCGCTCGCGAGCCGTTTGTCGGATGCAATAAGCCTTCTTGTTTTCGGCGTTTAGATTTCGATAGACCCGTTTTGCTTTTTCGCGGTTGCGATCGGGCAAAAGTCGCACACGAACTGCAACAGCGCTGATACCTGCTATATCTGCGATCCCGATCTCATTTACCCCGACCTCTTTCAGTTCCTGTATCTCTTTCGTGCTCAGCAGTGACTTTGCCACAGCGGGCCTCCCTAAAGTTGAGTTGTTTTGGATTAAAGCGGCGCCGCGCCACTTTGCTGTTGAGATTATAGCATAGTAAAAGAGTTATGTCAATAATGTTATGTTGGAGCTTTTCTTGATATTATTTACTTATGAAAATAGAGTACCTTGCTTCAGAGTCGGTGACGGAGGGGCATCCGGATAAACTTTGTGATCAGGTCAGCGATGCCATTCTGGACGCCTATTTAGAGCAGGATCCAAAGTCTCGCGTGGCCTGTGAAACTTTCGCCTGTAACGACCAGCTAGTAATTGGCGGAGAAATTACTTCAAAGGGAAAGGTAGACGCGGAGAAAGTCGCCCGGCAGGTTATAAAAAATATCGGTTACGATCATCCGGATAAAGGTGTTGACCACAACACCGTCAAAGTAACCCTGATGATTAACCGACAGTCTCCGGATATCGCGATGGGCGTTGATCAGAAAGATCCGATGGAGCAGGGCGCCGGCGATCAGGGAATGATGTATGGTTACGCCTGCGATGAAACCGAATCGTTGATGCCTTTGCCGATCGCGTTGGCTCACGCGCTTGCTCTGAAACTTTCACAAGTCCGAAAAGACGGCACACTCCCCCATCTTCGCCCGGACGGAAAGACCCAAGTAACAGTCGCCTATCACGACGGCCAGCCGCATCACTTAAAAAATATTTTAATCTCCACTCAACATCATCCGGATTTTACAGGAGAGCAGTTGCGCGCCGCTCTGATTGAAAAAGTAATTAATCCGGTGGTACCAAAGAATCTGATTACTTCAGAGACGGAAATTTTCGTAAATCCAACCGGACGGTTTGTTATCGGCGGCCCGGCAGGCGATACAGGACTCACGGGAAGAAAAATAATCGTTGATACTTATGGCGGCATGGCCAAACACGGCGGCGGTGCTTTTTCCGGCAAGGATCCGAGCAAGGTAGATCGTTCGGCGGCGTACGCGATGCGTTGGGCGGCAAAAAATATCGTGGCGGCCGGCTTGGCAAAGAAGGCAGAGGTGAAAGTTGCCTATGCGATCGGTATGAGTCGTCCATTGGCATTCAACGTCAACACTTTTGGGACCGGAACTTTACCCGACAACAAGATTGAGGAGATCGTGAATCAGGTTTTTGATTTCCGCCCCGCGGCCATCATCCGGGACCTTAATTTGCTTCGTCCGATCTATTCAAAAACAGCCGCTTACGGTCACTTTGGCCGGACAGATGTTGATCTGCCATGGGAGCGGACCGATCGTGTTGAACAGTTGAAGAATCTGGCGAAATAAGCTTAAATAAGGCCTTAGAGTTTACAATCCGTCAAATTGTGATTACTCTTATCCCAGAGTTATCCACAGTTGCCCCTATAGCTTAGTGGTAAAGCTACGGACTCTTAATCCGCAGACCTTGGTTCGATTCCAAGTGGGGGCACATTTGCTCAAACAGTTCTCTCGCGTCACCAGAGCTACTTTTCGGCCAGCGCCGAAAAGGCTCTTAGCTCTCGGCGATTTATTCCTCGGAAGGAAACCAGCTAAATCCCTGCCTGCCGTAGGCAGGGCCTCCGAGCAATGCCGCTCAGAGAACTGTTCTCTCAGTTGGGAGGATAGGAGGGGTGCGGCGTGTGTTCGACCGAAGTCCGAGGGTCATCCGACCTCGGGCGAGGCTTGTTCCAAGTTCTTGTGTGGGGGGCTACTCTGGTGATGCGAGAGAACTGTTTGAGCGAGTTGTGCGCGCTGAGGGGATCGAACCCCCAACCTACTCGGTGTAAACGAGTCGCTCTACCATTGAGCTAAGCGCGCTTCTTCCACTAGTATAGCCAAAGCCGGGATTTTTTCAATTTGATTCCCTGCTGGTATTTTTCTTACCAAGACGCTATCTTGATTGCAGAAACTTTACAGAAAAATAGGAGACTAGTATGAAGCCGTCCGATCACTGGGTAGCCGAACTTTATTCGTTGGCGGCCAACGAAGATTTTTCCGCCTTCCTTCAGCTCTGTGAACTTTATAAAGATCATGTCGCGGAAGTTGTGGCGGAAATGAAAAGGAAGCACGTAAGTAATCTTTCCGATGAAGACTTGAAGATCGCGGCTTATGCCGGCATCGGATCGTCTTTGGAAAAGATTGAACTTAACCTGGGTTGCCGCACTTACGCGGCTTGGGTGGAGAAAAACATCCGGGTGGCTATTCAGAGAGAAATTCTTAGGAGCAAGGGACTGATTCCGCCGGAGCTTGATTAATGTCCAGCTATGAAGAACTTGCCGGACATTGCCGGCAGCCAAAGAATTGGGGCAGCTTCCCCGACCGCACTGAAAGGGTTTTGACCGGCGCCTCCAATCTTGAGTTGTATAGCGACCAGCTGTATCTGCAATTTAAATGGGCGACGCTCCTCTGCCCCGAATGTTTTGGAACGGGTAAGGCCGCCAACTCCGCCTATGGAAGTTCTGATATTGAGTTTGTAAATTGCTCCGCCTGCCGTACATTCGGATCCCTCTACTATATAGAAGCGGTACATCATGTGTCGGTGGGCTGTGTTTGGCTAATCGGGGCCTCTAGCTGGTTTTCCGAATATGCTGAATGTAAGCGAGTTGAAGAGATTATGCAGCTGACGGTAGATGATATTATCAACCTATCCGGCCTTCCCTGGGCAGGAGCTCATTGCGCCTCACTGATAAAGGGAGCGACGAATGATGCCTTATATAGGGGGTTTAGTTGCCTAGTAAGTTAAGGAGCTCAAGCGAGCTCCTTTTTTATTTATGGTGAGCTAGGTCGAACCATTGCCGAATAATGCGGCAATGCGGCACCCTAGCTTACTTGACATAATGCGGCAATCGGTGTGAAACATGTTGATTTGTTTAACACTCACCCATCCATAAATTGTTTAGCGATAAAAGTGTTAAACACCGTACCAACTTTGTGAGGGAAGTGGGAAAAGTGTTTGGCGCCAAACAATTTACTAATCTATGTATTTGGGGTTCCTGTCCCAATATCCAGACATGTATAGGCGGTGAATTAACTTAAAGCCTGGTGGCACGGTTGGCTCGCTACCGATTTTCATTATCCAATTTTCGAACTGGAAAGCTTTGTGCCCCCTCAACTTTTTATAGAAAAATGGCACTATCACATTCTTTAAATTACCTATCTCGCGCACTATCAAAAAAGCCTTGTCTCCTCTTTTGTGCCCATCTCCGACAAAAGACTTGTGAACGTAAACCTTATTTTTTAGTTTAAGATGGTCTCTGACAGATTCTATTAATGCTAAGTCCCTTTCGTGCATGCCAATTGCGAAGGCCGGTATTTTTTGAGTTACAATCCCGGATCGGGTTTTATATTTACTAGTGGTAAAAGTGAAGCACCCCTCCCCATCAACTAGTCCTCGAATATATTCATTGGTTAATTGCATAATACTTTGTTGGTCAGCAAACATCGTTCCCAATCTTTTTTGTGTATACCGGGTAAACAATATATAATCTTAGCACGATGTTTGCTGATAAACGATGACAAACAAATCTGAAGTAGGAAAGCTTGGGGAAGATCTCGCCTGTGGATTCTTGGTCAAAAAAGGATATAAAATTCTCAAGCGGAATTATTGGAAACCCTGGGGTGAGTTGGATATTGTCGCCAAGGATCCAGACGGAGTTTTGGTATTTGTTGAGGTAAAAGCGATGCGTCGTTTGGCGGCAAACACTGATTTGCTACATGCCCGCAATGAAGCGACTGAAAAGTCGCTGAATCAGGGCGAGAGGAAAAATTTCGGCGGAGCCGATACTTCTAGTAGCAAGGCGCCCAGACGCCCCGGTCTTGAGACCGGGGACGCCTTACAACCGGAAGACAACCTAACTCGAGCCAAACTAATTAAGCTGAAGCGTACCGCCGAGTTGTTTGTCAGTTCTCGCCCGGAATTAGTAGATGAAGAGAGGGGGTATCAAATTGATCTTCTTGCAATTATGTTAGAACCGCTTCAAATATCTCATTACGAAAATGTTTAACAGTTTGTTTAACAGTCCAATCCGGCAATTGCCGCATTTATGGTGAGCTTGCCGAACCATTGACAGAATGCGGCAAGGTGTGCTATAATACCGTCAGCACCACAAACTAGATAATTACTTCAATTCCAAGAACAGGAGGATCCCGTGGATGCAGTCTTTAACTTCTTTTTTGGAGGATGGAAAAACATTCTTGGGTGCATCATTGTGATCTTCGGTCTCTGCTATCTGCAGTGGCCCGAGGAAGCGATGAAGTATCTGCTGGTCGGGGTGGCACAGGTCAAAGATGTGGTACTTGTGCCGCTCTGGCCAGTGCTGAAACCACTCCTTCTGATCGCCGCTGCTATTGCCGCTTTCGTTGTTATGACGAAAGGGTTTACCGGTGGCGGAGGCGGGGGAGGCGGAAAGCCGAGTGGAGGAGGAAAGCCAGGTGGAGGAGGAAGCAAGAAGAAGTGACCCGTGGATGAATTTCATCCGCGGGTTTTTTATTTCCGGTTGTCGGACGACCGGCGATCAATTACTATATATGTAACAAAATGAAGGCGTTGAAAAAGATCGTAGTCATTGGCGGGGGAACGGGTATTTTCCCCGTGCTTGTGGGCCTAAAGAAGTATTTTCAAGATATCACCGTGGTGGTTACCACTGCCGATGAAGGCGGCTCTTCCGGGATATTAAGGGAAGAGTTCGGCATTCTACCGCCCGGCGATCTTCGGCGCGCCCTAGTAGCCCTATCTTCTTCTGACAATAAAATCTTGTCCGAGCTTTTTAATTATCGTTTCCAAGAGGGGAGCGGGCTTTCCGGGCATAGCTTCGGCAATTTGTTGATCACCGCCCTGGAACGGATAACCGGGGGATTTGAGCGGGCGATTGAAGAGGCGGGTAAAATACTTTCGGTGCAGGGAAGGGTGCTGCCGGTTTCCTTGCAGAAATGTTCATTGTTAGCGGAGTTGGAGAATGGGGAGATTATAAAAGGGGAGACGAATATTGATATTCCGAAATATGACGGACACTTGCGTATCAAAAAAGTCTGGCTGAAGCCGGAGGCAAAAATTAATCCTCAGGCGCAGAAGGCGATTCTGGCCGCCGATGGAATTATTATCGGCCCAGGGGATTTGTACACGAGCTTGCTGCCGAACTTGCTGGTCCAGGGAGTTTCTCAAGCCCTCAAGAAATCTAGGGGCAAGAAGATTTATTTTGTGAATTTGATGACCAAATTTGGCGAGACGCATGGTTTTCGCGCCTCTGATTTTTCCAAAACGGTTGAGGAGTACTTAGGCAAAGACGTTTTGGATTACGTGGTGATTAATAAGACCCAGCCCACATTAATGCGCTTCAAGCCGTACGCGAAGGAGAACTCCCAATTTGTGGAAGCCGATTTGAAAAACTTTGAACGGATGCCGATTCCGGTGGTGGTGGATCTGCTCCGAAAATCCGGATTTATTCGTCACGATCCGGAAAAGGTAGCCGCGGTGATCAAGACTCTTATTTAATCGCTGATGAAGTATAAGTTTTTCACTAGTTCTGAGAAGGCGTGGGATGCGATGCGGGAAGCGGCAGAATCGGCCAAGAAATCTATTTTTTTGGAGAGTTTTATTTTGACCGACGATCATAAAACTCATAAATTTTGGCAGGTCTTAAAAACCAAAGCGCGAGAGGGGGTGAAGGTTAAAATCATCGTGGACCGGGCCGGAAGCTTTTGGTTTGGCACGATTGATCGGGAGGCTTTCGCTAAGGCCGGAGCCGAGGTGCTGATCTATAATCGGTGGATTAGTCACACCCACAGAAAGTTATTGATTGTAGATGAGGCAATCGGTTTTATTGGTGGGGTAAATATCCGGGGAGAATACGCGGACTGGTTGGATTTACATTTGCGGACCACCGGGATTTTCGTTAAACGGTTACTTAGCTCATTTTCACAGATTTATTTTCTTTCCGGAGGACGCGATGAGGCGGTGACTGGTTTCCGGAAGTGGCGAATCCCTAAGTTGAATGAATCTATTTATCAAGCCAAAACTTGGCTGATTGAGCGTTGGCCGTTTCACGGAAAGCGCGCGTTCATTAATTATTATAAGAAGAAGTGTATTGAGGCGCAGAAGAGTATTCGAATCGTCACTCCTTATTTTGTTCCACAGCCCTGGTTGTTCCGATCTTTGAAAAAAGCGGCCAAACGAGGCGTGAAGATTGAAGTGATCCTGCCTAAGAATACTGATCATGCATTGGTTCAGCTAGCACACCGATATATTGTCAAAAGCTTGAGTCCGATGATTTCATTTTTAATGATGCCCTCTATGAATCATGCGAAGGTTTTGTTGGTGGATGACCGGGAAGGGTTGGTTGGTTCTAATAATATTGACGGCCAGAGCTTCGATTTTAATTTGGAAGCCAGCGTGGTTTTCCAGAGGAAAGATATGATCGGGGATTTGCGGACTATTCTAGATGACTGGAAGAAAAAATCTACCCCTTATTCAGGGGCAGATTTCAGGTGGCGCTGGTATGACCGGCTATTGGAGTTCCTAGTTGGATTAATTTACCCGATACTCTAAACAGCGGCGGTGGCCACTTCTCTCACCCTTTTTTCCAGCGCTTGGAGAAGTTTTTTGTCTTCTGCTAACTTTATTTTTACGTTTTCAATTCCGACTCCCAATTTCTCCCCCTCAAAGCTGTAAGAAGCTCCGGCTTTGGTCATCACGCCATATTTTAAAGCGGCGTTAGCGACGTCGGCTTCATAGGACATTCCGGTTCCATACATAATATCAAACTCGGCGATTTTGAAGGGCGCCGCCACCTTATTCTTAACCACTTTAGCCCGAACGCGGTTGCCGACCACATCCTCTCCCTTCTTGATCACCGCTTCTTTGCGGACATCAATGCGGACCGAGCAATAGAATTTCAAAGCTCGTCCCCCAGGAGTGGTTTCCGGGTTGCCGAATACAATACCGATTTTTTCGCGCAGTTGGTTGATGAATATAACCATCGTGTTGGATTTGGCGGAGATGGCTGTCAGTTTGCGGAGAGCTTGAGACATCATCCTCGCCTGTAGTCCCATATACTGCGCTCCCATTTCTCCCTCAATCTCTACTCTTGGAGTGAGCGCGGCTACTGAATCCACAACTACCACGTCAATAATCCCGGATCGAACCAGGCTTTCCAGTATGTTTAGAGCTTCTTCGCCGTTGTCGGGCTGTGAGATTAACAATTCCTTCGTTTTCACTCCTAATTTTGCGGCATACTCCGGATCCATGGCGTGCTCGGCATCAATAAAAGCGGCCTTCCCACCCTTCTTTTGGGCTTGGGCAATCACATTTAAGGCAAGCGTAGTTTTTCCGGAAGATTCGGGGCCGTAAATTTCAATAATCCTTCCCTTTGGCAATCCTCCGACGCCAAGCGCCAAATCTAATGAAAAAGAACCCGTAGGTATTGATTCTATGTTCAGTTTTTTCGCGTCACCAAGCTTCATAATCGCGCCCTCACCAAATTTTTCCTGCAGAGACGCGAGCAGACTATCCATATCTGTTTTCCCTTCCTTTTTTTCCTCCCGCTTTTCCTCCCCCTCCTTGACCTCCTTTTTATTTGTCATATTTTTTTATTTAATAATATAGGAAACTTACCAAACTTCTTTATTTCTGTACATCTTCGGCGACCACCGGCTGATAGATCACCTGCTTAATCATCGTGGCTTCCCTGCCCAAGAATCTCCGCGCCGCGACTTCGAAAGTATTCAGGCCGGAGTGCAAGTCGTAGCTGGCGCTAAAGCTTCCCTCTTTGTCGGCGATCACCTCCTCGTCATTAATGAACACCTTGTCCTTGGATTCAATCTTCCCCCGGAGTTCATACTGCGGGAGAATTGAGATTACCGTGGCGCTAAGCGGGTTGTGAATCTCCAGAGATGGTATGCCAATTAACTCATAAGCATTGAATCCCAGATAAATTACCGCGAACAACGCGACGACTCCTGCCCAGAGCCATTTTTGAGGATTTCCTTTTAGCGCGAAGCGATTCCCGGGAAGCTTATCAGATGACCCGGAAGATTTTATTTCCGCTTCTTCTTTATATAAATCCCACAATTCGTCGGTCTGGCATTCCAGCGCCGCCTCAATTTTTTTAAAATATCCGCGCGCGTAGGGGGCGGCCGGTAACTTGTGCCACTCACCGGCCAGAATATTTTCCAGATAATGGCGGGGAATATTGGTCAGGAAAAATACTTTTTCCAAATTTAAACTCCGCGCGTCCAGTTTTTCTGTAATTAGTTCTCGCAGAGTTTTTTGCTCCATGGTTTAACAAGCAAAGTTCACTCGCATTATAACAACCAGGCTTATCCATTAGCAACTAGCCTCGGCTATGCTTCGTTGTTTGGGTCCTCAACCGGCATTTCTGGGCTGATCGCAAAGACCTCTCTGGGCTTAGCCCCATCCCCGGGCCCAATCACACCCTTCTCTTCCATAATATCTAATAAGCGAGCGGCTCGGGCATAGCCGACTTTCAGTCGACGTTGAAGGAGAGAGGCGGAAGCTTTTTGGGCTTCGGTCACTACTCTAATCGCTTCTTGATAAAGTTCATCATCCGCTTCTTCATTTCCCCCGAACTCATCCAGGAAATCAGTAGGTTCATTCTTTCCGCCGAAGGCGGATCCTCCTTCGGAGGACATTGGCAAACCTTTACCCTCAGGAACTTCCGCTTCCATGTCCGCCATCTCGTTATTGTCCTCAATGAACCTCGCTACGCTCTTAATTTCCTCCTCCGAAATATAGGCGCCTTGGATGCGTTTTGGTTTAGAGAATTCGGAAGAAAGGAAAAGCATATCGCCACCACCTAAAAGTTTCTCCGCTCCCGCCATATCCAGAATTGTCCTTGAATCTACCTGGCTTCCTACTTGCATAGCCATCCGAGCGGTGATATTTGCCTTGATCAGGCCGGTGACAACTTCTACTGACGGCCGTTGAGTAGCTACTACGAGATGAATGCCGGTGGCGCGAGCCATTTGAGCTAGCCGGACAATGGAGCCCTCAATCTCTTTTCCGTAGGCCGCCATCAAGTCGGCCAATTCATCAATAATCATTACCAAATATGGCAAAGGCGGGGATTTCTTTTGATTATAAGATCGAATATCACGCGCCCCGGCCTCCAGCAGGATTTCATAGCGCCGCTCCATTTCTTTGATCGCCCAGCGGAACAAACCGACTGCCTTTTTGCCCTCGACGATGACCGGAGAAATAAGATGGGGGATGCCGCCATAAACCGAAAGTTCCACCCGTTTTGGATCTACCATCGCCAGCCTCAAAGTAGCCGGGGAATTTTTATAGAGAAGAGACATAATCAGAGCGTGAATGGCGACACTCTTGCCGCTACCGGTGGCTCCAGCAACTAAAAGGTGGGGCATTTTTTCGATGTCAGCCATAATCGGTTCGCCGCTGACGCCGCGTCCAACGATAAAGGCCAACGGTCCGGATTCCTTGAATTCCGGATAAGAAATCAGACTGCCCAATCGGACGATAGCGGCGGATTTATTCGGCACCTCAATACCAACCAGGGATTTTCCCGGGATCGGAGCTTCTATGCGGATCGGGTGAGCGGCTAAGGCCAGTGACAGATCGGAGTTGAGAGCGAGGATTTTTGCTATCTTCACGCCTTCGGCCGGCTTCAGAGTGTAGCGGGTAACTTTGGGGCCGATGTTAATCTCGCCCATTTCTACCGGAATTCCAAAACTATCCAGGGTTCTTTTTATTATATTAGCGTTGGCGCGCAGATCCCCGGATGTGGGTTTCTCTACCGATGATTTTAATAAGGAAGCGGGCGGGGCCACGTAATTGCCGTATTCTTTGATTTTTAATTCCACTTTCTTTTTCTCCGGCAGAGCGGCTTCAATTTCCGGGATGTCCTCTTCTTCACCATCCTCCTCATCCATTCCCTCTTTTTCCTCGTCTTCATCAATCTCATCATCTTCTTTGGCGCCACTATTCACTATCCGGTTTTCTCTGGTTGCCTCCTCCGCTTTTTTAGTCAGACGCTCCCCCTTTTCTTCTTCCGAAAGACGGCGGAATTTTATGGAGGCGTTAAAGGTTAACAGAAGAGAGGCGGCTAAAAGAAGAAAGGCCACTATAATAGAAGCGGTATATCCAAACGGCACTTCCAGGAAACCGACGATTTTACCGGCCATGCCACCTCGGCCGTCCAGCAAGATATCTAATAGCCCTAACCCGGACACAATAAACATCACTGATCCGATTACGCTGGTGGTGATAAACATCCTTTGCCTGGAAAGGAAAAGGGTGGCGGCGACGATAATCGCGATGGTCGGCAGCAGGTAATAACCCCAGCCAAATATTTTATCCAGAACTAAATAGGCGAATTCACCAACCGGCCCGGCTTTGTGAAACGATGAAAGCAATAGTAGCGCCGCTACGCCAAGCAGAAAAATAGCAATGATGCTATTTTTTGTTTCCGGGCTGATTCGAGAGGTTTTTTTATCGCGTTTAGCCATTGTTTACATTATAATAGTTTTGCAAAGTTTCCGACATCCTTTAGTATAGAAAATATGGCTCTTACTCCCAAAGACTTAGTTATCGGTTTTGATATGGACGGCGTTATTCTGGATAACTCCCGTAATAAAATTGCTCTCGCGGAGAAGTTTGGGTTCAGTTTGAAACTGGAGGACACGCCGTCTGAACGATTTCATTTTGTGGTGCCCGAGGTTATCCTCAACCAGATGCGTCCTTTGCTGTATGACGATCCGGAAATGGCGTTAAAGGCAGAGACGATACGAGGGGCGATTGATGGGCTCAATAAAGTCCGGGAGGCGGGGATATCCTATTTTTTGATCTCTCGGCGGAGGAATTGGTCGATGGCGGTCCGGTCGCTTGAACATCACGACCTTTGGCCGAAGTTTTTCAATCAGCAAAATGCCTTTTTCGTTTTTGAACCGGAAGACAAGGATGAGCGGGCGAAGGCCCTGGGCGTAAACCTCTACATTGATGATCAACCGACCGTTTTGGAAAAATTAATTTCGGTAGAGAACCGGATTTTGTTTGATCAATTCAACTTGTTCGGTAAGCCGAGCTTTCCTCACAAAAAGGTTTCTTCCTGGGAGGAGTTATTACCACATCTTTTATAAGGACTGCAAAAGACCGCATACGAAATTACTAAAAATACGAAAGTACGAAAATGAAAAAAAAGATCTTCCAAGCTTACGACATTCGCGGTCGTTATCCCGATGAGATTAATGAAAAGGCAGTGGCGGAGATCGCCGTGGTTTTGGTCCAAAAATGGAAAAGTAATAAAATTGTCGTCGGTCATGACGCCCGCCTAAGCTCAAGACAGCTTTATCAAGCTGTCTTGAGCGGAATTATGAATAATGAATTAGGAATTAAGCATTTAAATCGTCCTCGCGTAATTCGTAATTCTAAATTCGTTATTCAGGCCATCGGCCAATGCACTACGCCGATGTTTTATTTTTGGTGCCACAAATTAAAATTGCCCGGCATTATGGTCACCGCCTCCCACAATCCGAAAGATTTTAACGGCCTGAAAGTTGTCGGACCCAGCGGAGAAATAATCAGTGGGACGGAGATTAAACAATGGATTATTTAAAACCTTACGTCGGATTTTTAAAAAATAAAATTAAACTAGCCGGGCCGCTAAGTGTGGTCTTTGATTGTTCTAATGGGACCACGGGAAAAGTTCTCAAAGAACTTTTCAGTATTAAGTATTCAGTATTAAGTATTAAGTATAAATTGATTAACGAAAAACCTGATGGGAATTTCCCGGCCCACGGGCCGAACCCGATGTTGTCGGGCGCTTTAAGTCAGCTTCAAAAAGAAGTCAAAAAACAAAAAGCTGATTTCGGGGCGGCTTTTGATGCTGATGGAGATAGGGTATTTTTCGTGGATGATCGGGGGCGGGAGGTTCCAGGCGACGCGGTATTGGGATTGATTTGCCAGGCCTTCAAGGGACCAATCGCGGTTGATGTGCGAGCCGGCTATTTGGCCAAGGAGTTAATAAAAGCCGGTGGTAAAAGGATGGTTGAGTCCCGAGTCGGCCATTCTTTCTTTAAGAAATTGATGAAGGTTAAAAAATCTGATTTCGGCGGTGAAATTTCCGGGCATTACTATTCACCTTTGGCGACTGGTAAATCTTTTGATTCTGGCCTTGCGGCGGCGGTTTATTTCGCCAATGCGGTTTCTGAGCTAAAAAAGTTAGGCTGCAAACTCTCGGAGTGGCTGGACAGTTTGCCGAAATATTACCGTTCCGGCGAATTGAATTTTTCGGTCCCTCAAAAACTTGAGGTGATGAGAAACATTGAGAAGCATTATTCCAAGTTGGCCGGGAAGATCTCTAAAAAAGACGGATTGAAAATGGAATTTGCTTCGCCGGCCGGCGAATGGTGGTTCATTGTCCGTCCGTCGCAAACCGAAGATTTCCTCCGGCTGTGTTTGGAGGCAAAAGATAAAAAAGTTTTTCAGAGACGGCTTGCTGAATTAAAAGCGCTACTTTAAAATCAATTCAGAACTTTTAGAGGTCAGCCTCCTCCTTCTCTGTAAACTCTCTTCGCGTTGCGAGGAGAAATTACCGGGAACAAGGAGTGAGGAGGCAGCTGTATATCCTACAGCCACGACGAACGACACAGTTAACCGGGAATTTCTCCCGCAACCCGCTCACGGGACAGGCAAATTTTATCTCATAGCTTTGTTGCCCGGATTGGAGATAGATTTCTATTCTCCAATCCGGGCGCCTCGCTCTAAGAATAAAATTTTGCCGTGTCGCGATAGAGCTTTACAGAGAAGGAGGAGGCCAAGTGAAGATCCTTGATGGACGCGTTCTTGCGAAGAAGATTTTTGATAGATTGATGACTTGTCCGAAACCCGCCAAGCAATTAGCAATCTTGGTTCCGGCGAATAATGATAAAGCGAGCGAGGGATTTATCGCGGAGATCCGTGATGCCGCTCAGTCCTTAGCCGTTGCCACCAGAATTTTGTATCGGGCTGATGGCGCGACTACGAAAGATTTCGTTGAAGATCTTCAGCGTTGGGGGTCTGATCCTTCAATCGGGGGCGCGGTGTTGATTTTACCGTTACCACCGGGGGTGGATCGGGAGAGTGTGCTGTCTGCCATGCCAATCTTGAAGGACATTGATTGCTTGAACCCCGAGACTAAAGGTATTATGCCCCCGGCTAGTCGTGCGGTCTACCATATCTGGTTTGAAATTATTCCAAAAGAGCTGAGGTGCATCGGCGATCCGTGCAAGGTTGCGATGGTTGGACGTGGTTTGTTGATCGGAAAACCGATTGCCCGTTTCTTGAGCGCCTATTGTCATCCGGTTTCGGTTTTTGGAAGAAATAGTGATTTGTCTGAACTGGCCGAGGCGGAATTAGTCATCTTGGGGACCGGAGTTCCGAAATTGATTTCTCCAACGATGCTAAAACCGGGAGCGGCGGTAATTGATTTCGGTTATCCCGGAGATTTTGATTCTGGTCATCCCGAAGCAGATAAAATTGGTTGGTATGTGCCCGCTAAGGGTGGTACCGGTCCGCTGCTGGTTGCTTGCCTGATGGAGACTTTCTATCAGTTGACAGTAGGTCTTAAATAGTTTATAATCTCCTCGGTTCGTTAATAGGCCTTCAGTCCATTGTGGATTGATTGCCCGATTCAAGGACGTTGATTCAAGGAGGAAGAAATGGGCACCGGTAAGAAACTTTGGAAGCTCGTCGCCGTTCTCGTCATTGTTTGCTCACTCTCAGGATGCATGGGTGGTGGCGGTGGTATCGGCTGGAGTTTGACTCCTTATGGAGGTATCGGCGGCAACACCGATCGCGACCATCAGAAGGGCTTGAGTTGGCAAGCTGGTTTCTCGGTCACTCTGTTCAACCAGTTCCCGGGCGCCCCGGCGGTTCCGAACTTCCCCGGCTATTACCGCAATGATGTGCGCGTGGAAAATAACAATAACAACAGCAACACCCAGAGTCAGACGCAAAATCAAAGTCAGTCGCAGTCCCAGGAGCAGGGCCAGAGTCAGGCGGCGCCTCCCACATCTCCTCCGCCTTCGGGTGGCGATGATGACGATGGCTGCAAAGGTAAGGGCCACGGCCACGATCATCACGATGACGACCATCCTGGTGATGGACACGGTCATGATTGTGACGACGACGATTAACAAAAGGCCCCCGCTGATCGGGGGCCATTTTTATTTCTAAAACAGAGTCGCAGGCAGGAATTCTTCTTTCCAATTAAATTGCGCTTTCGCCGGTTGATCAGAATTCCTCTGTGGAACCATTAAATGCCCCTGTTTTTTCGCTAAGTCGTACAATTCTTTGGTTATTTTTACATCATTCAGGCAATAAGCCGCTAACTCATCCAGCTTCCCTTCATTATATAGGCGAATTGCTTCCAGGCCGCTGGAGTGAGTTTTTCCGACCCCGAGATTAGTTTTTGCTAATGAGTCCAAGCTGACGCGGTGGCCCAGCGCCAATTCTATTTCATCAAGCAAATCCAAGCGGGGCAGGGCGAAGATATTAAATTTACAATGTTTCTCCAGAACCGGCAGGTCAAAGCGGTTCATGCTGAAGCCAATTAAAAGCCCCGCTTTTTGAATGAGCGAGGCGAGTTTGTCCATTTCATTTTCGGCAAACGAAAGGTACTTGTCTTGGTTATAGGAATAGACACCAACAAAGGAGACTTCTAGTTTACCAACGTTGTATTGACCGCCGACATCAGCGAAGCTGTTTTTTGTTTCAATATCAATTACCAGCTTATCCATTTAAACGTGCTTATCCGCCACGTTGGAAGCAGCATAGCTGTCCGGCTTGGTCTTGACTTCAAAATTGTTGGCGCGGATCATTCCGACCAATTCCTGAATCATCTTTCTGGTTTCGCCATTCTGGCCGATATCAACGTGAATCGCGAAATCAAATTTAGGGGCGTCTGTAAAAGCCGCCAGTCCCTCCGAAAATTTATGAGCGGAATCCAGGGAAATTAGAACTTCCCGAGTAATGCGTTCCCGAAGGGTGTGAAACTTTATCGTCTCACCGCTTCTGGTCCAGAAATAGCGGGCTCCTTTACCGATCCGATGCACAACGATAGCGGTAACGAAATCAGCCCTCTGGTCGGCATTGGCTTGAGAGTCGGTGCCGATTGTAACCCGGTAATCCGAAAGGCGATCCTGCTTCATAAAGTCCACAATTTGCTGGAGCACCTGATCGGCGCTAAGCGGGAACGGGATGCTGCTATTGAAGTATTTATCCATCGGTTATAAACTACCCCTTTCTGCGCGCTTTGTAAAGAAGCTGTATATAATATATATGTATGCGTAAAGTTTATCTAGACCACGCCGCTTCCACTCCGGTTGATCCAAAAGTGGAGTCGGCCATCCGGCCCTATTTTGGTAAATACTTCGGCAATCCTCACTCTATGCATCAATTTGGTCAGGCCACCTCCCGGGCGGTCTTTGAATCTCGCAGGACTTTGGCCGAGGCAGTCGGCGCTTCACATGAAGAAATCGTCTTCACCGGGTCAGCCACTGAAGCCAACAACCTCGCGATCCGGGGAATTTGGAAGGGCTTAAAAAGGGATGGTGGTTTGAAGAAGCCCAGGATCGTCACTTTTTCTCTGGAACATGAATCCATTCTTAATACCTGCAAAGATTTAGCGGATGAAGGAGTGGAGACGGTGATTATTCCTTCCGACCGGCAGGGGCTCATTAATATGGAGAAATTTAAGAAAGCTCTAAACGCTGACACTATCCTGGTATCAGTGATGCACGCCAATAATGAAGTGGGTACCATTCAGCCAATTGCAAAAATAGCGGAAATCATAAAAAGGTTTAAGGCCGCCCTAATCCCTAATGGCTATACCCTATACCCTATTTTCCACACCGATGCCGTTCAGTCCTTTCAATATTTGGATTGCGATGCGGCGAAGCTAGGCGTTGATCTGATGACGCTCTCCGCTCACAAAATTTATGGCCCGAAGGGTATTGGAGCTTTGTATATTAAAAAATCGGTTCGAGGGATGATGGCGCCAATCATCACCGGTACCGGACAGGAGGGCGGTTTGCGATCCGGCACTGACAACGTGCCTTATATGGCGGGGTTTGCTAAGGCGGTTGAGTTGGTTATGAGTTCCCGCATAAAAGAATCTAAGCGAGTGGGTGATTTGAGAGATTATTTTTGGCAGCAGCTAAAGAAGTTTGCTCCAAAAGTTTTAGTGAATGGATCGCTAGAAGATCGCTTGCCTAACAATTTGAGTCTCTACTTCCCGGGTTACAAAGCGCACGACTTATTGATTAGGCTTGATCTGTCGGGCGTCGGTGTTTCTCCCGGGGCCGCTTGCTCATCCAGAGTTTCTAAGGCGTCTTACGTGCTGGAAGAGATGGGATTTCCAATTGAAAGGGCTTCCGGAAGTTTGAGATTCAGTTTGGGGCGGGCGACAAAGAAAGCTGATATTGATTACGCAATTTCTGTTATAATGAAGGTATTGGGATAGCGGGGGTCATTGCAGTCAGCTCTTTTTAGTGGTATAATGCAACCGCTTTTAGTTTTTTCCGCCGGAGGCGGATCCTCCTCCGGAGGAAACCTTCACTTAAATTCATATGCCATCATTTAACCGTTTCACTATCCGAGCTCAAGAAGCGCTTCAAAGCGCTCAAGAATTAGCCGCGCAGAGAAGCCATGGAGAGTTTCGGGTCCTCCATCTTTTGCACGCGTTATTACAAGACGAACAAACGCTCGTCCGCCCTATTTTAATTAAAGCGGGAATTAATGTTGAGACCTTACAGCGGGAAATAGAGTCCGAGATGAAGAAAATGCCGAAAATAGTTACCGCCGCCAGCGTCGGTCAGCTTTATCTTTCACCGGAATTGATGCAGGTGCTGGAAAAAGCCGGAAAGATAGCTATTTCCCAGAAAGATGAGTTCATTTCTTGCGAGCATCTGCTTTTAAGCATCATGGATGCTTCTTCTGCCGCTCAAAAACTTCTGGAGAAATTCGGTTTGAAGCGGGATTTGGCTTTCCGGGTGCTGGCGCAACTACGCGGGTCCACCCGGATTACCGATGAAACTCCGGAAAGCAAATTTCAGGTTTTGGAGAAATACGCGGTTAACTTAACCGAAAGGGCCCGCGACGGGAAGTTGGATCCGGTAATCGGGCGGCAAGAGGAATTGAAGCGTTTAATCCAAGTTTTAAGCCGTCGCACCAAAAACAATCCGGTTTTAATCGGCGAGTCCGGTGTGGGCAAGACGGCGATCGTTGAAGGTCTGGCTCAAAGGATTGTGACGGGCGACGTTCCGGAGACTTTGAAAGATAAGGAGATTATTATGCTTGATCTGGGATCATTGATCGCAGGCACAAAGTTTCGTGGAGAATTTGAAGATCGTCTGAAAGCTTTCGTAAAAGAGATTCAGAATGCCGCAGGCCGGCTAATCTTATTCATAGACGAGATACATATGATAGTAGGCGCCGGCGCGGCCGAGGGCGCGATTGATGCCTCAAATCTCTTAAAGCCGGCTTTGGCGCGCGGAGAGTTGCACGCGATCGGAGCGACCACGATTCGGGAGTATCAGCGGCATATTGAGAAGGATCCGGCTTTAGAGCGGCGCTTCCAGCCGATTATGGTGGAGGAGCCGAATACTGATGACGCCGTGGCTATTTTGCGCGGCCTGAAAGAGAAATATGAAATGCATCATGGATTGCAAATAAGCGATGAAGCCATCACCGCCGCCGTAAATTTGTCCGCCCGCTATATTACCGATCGGTTTTTGCCCGATAAAGCCGTAGATTTAATAGATGAAGCGGCGGCGGCTCGCCGGCTGGAGACGGAGAGTTTACCTTCCGAATTGGATAAAGTCCGGCGGGAGATCACCAAGTTGGAAATAGAGCAATCAGCCATATCCCAGGAGTCATCGCCTAAGACTAAGAGCCGTATAAAGGCGATTAACTCGGCAATCGCTAAATTAAAAGAGAAGAACGATGATTTGTCCGCGTCTTGGCACGCGGAGAAGCTGGCGTTTGAAGGTTTGCACAATCTACGCAAAAAAATAGATGATCTTAAGCGTCAAGCGGAATTAGCCGAGAGAGAGGGGGATTTGGAGGCCGTAGCCCAAATTATATACGGCAGCTTGCCTCAAGCGGAGAAAGATTATAAGAATTTCACCAGGAGGCATTCAAAATCTTCCAAGAACGCGGGATTTATTAAAGAAATTGTGGATGCGGAAGACATTGCCGCTGTGGTTTCCCGTTGGACCGGGATCCCCGTCAGTCGGATGTTAGAGTCCGAAGCCAGGAAGCTTTCCAGGATTGAAGATGCTCTGACTAAGCGGGTTGTAGGTCAGGAAGACGCGATCGGAGCGGTTTCTAATGCTTTGCGCAGGGCTCGGGCCGGATTATCCGATGAAAATCGTCCGTTCGGTTCCTTTATGTTTCTTGGTCCAACCGGTGTTGGCAAGACCGAGTTGGCTAAGGCATTAGCCGAGTTTATGTTTAACGATGATAAGGCGCTTATTCGGATTGATATGTCGGAATATATGGAGAAGCATTCCGTGGCCCGCCTAATCGGTTCTCCTCCGGGCTATGTTGGCTTTGAGGATGGCGGGCAGTTAACGGAGTTGGTCCGGCATCGCCCATATAGCTTGATTTTGTTTGATGAAATTGAGAAGGCCCACCCCGAAGTTTTCAACATTCTGCTTCAAATCCTGGACAATGGGCGTCTGACTGACAGCAAGGGGAAGGTGATCAATTTCAAGAATTCTATTATTTTACTGACCTCCAATGTCGGTAGCCAGTATTTTAAAGCGATGGCCGGGATGGGTTTTTCCGGAGCGTCTGACTCAAAAGAAGGCCCCCAAGAAGAGGATTTCAGAGGCAAGGTCTTAGATTCCTTAAAGCGGACTTTTAAGCCGGAGTTTTTGAATCGGTTGGATGAAGCTATCATTTTCCATCCATTAACCAGGAAGGATATCGCGAAGATTGTGGATTTGCAGATTGAGAAAGTCCGGGAGCGTTTAAAGGATAGGAGTATCGTCCTGAATGTCGAGCCGGCAGCCCGCCAGTATATAGTAGAGAACGGATTTGATTCGGAATATGGAGCTAGGCCCATTAAACGGCTTATTCAGAAGGTGATTTTGGATAAATTGGCCGACAAAATTATTGGCGGTGAGATTAAAGATGGAGACAAAGTTAAAATCGATTTTTCTCAATCCACAATTAAGGTTAGCGTTTAAAGCTACCCTATTCTTGGGATTTTTGATTCTGGCCCGGTTGGGCGGTTTTTCTCTGATCTCAACCCCGATCTTTATTGCCGGCGCTGTCGTTTTGTATGCTCGGCCGCTTTTCCGGACAGTGGAGAAGTTAGGAGATTTCCTGGTGTTGGTATTTAGCGCGGTGGTCTTCAACTTGGTTTTCATTGACTCTCTGGACTTCTTCTTTTCCGCCGTCTACTACTCATTACTTTTTTTCCTTCTCGTCGGTGTTAAAGACCTGATTTTGATAAATCGGGGTTTTTGGTCGCTCGTCTTGAATTTCGGCTTGGCTTACCCGATCTTTCTGATCTTCTTTCAAGGCAATTCTGCAGGAGTCTGGTGGAAGCCGCTAGTTCTGTTTTTGCTGACTATCTTGTTAATTAAAGATGCCCTAAAAAAGAATGGGTTAGCGGCTCCTTTTTCCTTGTTGGTTACCGAGGTCGCTTGGGCGAGCAGTTTTTTGCCAATCGGTTTTATCGGGTTGGCAAATTTAAATTTTCTTTTTTACGCCACCACCCTCTCACTGCTAGAAGCTAATGAGCGAGGGTTGTTGGATCGAAAAAAGATTCTTTCGCTCCTGTCAGTTTTTACAGTTCTACTGCTTGCCATACTCGGTCTTTCCGGCTGGAGCTTCTAACAAAGCGAGCCCTTGATACTTATTAATCGGTTCGCTAAACTGGGTATCATTATGTCGTTGGATCAAAAATCAGTTGAAATTTGTTATGCGCTAGTTAGAATTGCGGCGCAGATTCGCCGAGCGGAATTACGAAGCCGGATCGAAAAGCAGGCCTTCACTTTTTTGGAGAATGTATCATCCGGAGACTTTCATCATGCCCTAGAAAACAGCTCCGCCATATCCGCGCTTCTTAAGATGGGCCAAGCTTTATATGAGATTGAGTCCGTAAATTCCTCTGTTATCGGCGGAGAACTAGAATTCGTTAATGCGGCAATGCGGCAATCGCTCGGGTTGGACGGTTTGCCGGATTGGCAAAAAATATTTCCGGAAAGCGGCAATTCAAAGAGTCAACCTGGCAATGCGGCAAATAATTCGGCAATGACTAGATCTATGAGCGATCTTCGCCCACCTAGACCAGCTGTTCCGATGGTTTCAGGCGGCAATGGGCATCAAGCTCTGACTGATGCTGTCTCTACAGAGATCAACGGCTCTAATGGCAATGGCTTTGCGGCAACAATGCGGCAATCGGCAATTTTAGAAAAGATTCGGCAATCTCCGGATGGCCAGACCCAGTTGAAAGACATCATTGCCGCATTCCCGGAAACCAGCGAAAGAACGATGCGTTACGACCTGCAAAAATTATGTAGCCAAGGTCTGGTTGATCGGGTGGGAAGTGGGGGCCCAGGAAGCTATTACGCGCTGCGTAATAAATGAGATTTCGCCTCGTTATACCCTATGTAATGACTTTGTGTGAGGCTCAGTCATTCCAGGGTTGATTAGGGTTATTTTATTAGTAGTATCCACCTGGATAAGCCTCCCACAATTGGGAGAGTTTTTTTATTCCTCACGATAAAGAACTCAAACTCGTTACATAAAGTAGTTCGTAATAAAGATTGGTTTTCTGTTCTTGGTCGATTCTTCTTCGCTAAAGCGTGGGAGGACGGATGGGAAACAATTTAGTAAGTCAGTAAAATACAAAAATTAATTGTTAGTAAAAAAAATGGGAAATAATATAACAAAGAAAATTGCTTCAGTCGCCGTTTCCGCGGCTACCGTTGCATGGCTTTCGGGCTTTTCTATGTTGGTTCCTGTCGCTCACGCGCAGACCAGCTTGCAAGCCCAAATCGATGCTTTGTTAGCTCAGATCGCCGCACTACAAGCCCAGTTGGCTACTCCAAGTGCTAGCTCTTCCGCCGCCTGCAGTTTTACTAAGGACCTCACCCTTGGTTCCACTGGAGATGACGTAAAGTGCTTGCAGCAATACTTGAATGGCGCTGGTCATCAAGTGTCGGCTAGTGGCGCTGGTTCTCCTGGTAGCGAGAGCACTTATTTTGGTGCAAAAACCCAAGCTGCGGTTGCCAAATGGCAGGCCGCTAATGGCGTTGCTCCGGCTGCTGGATACTTCGGCAAAATTTCTAGAGCTAAATATTCATCGTTAGCAGCTGCGGCTCCGGCCCCAGCTCCTACTCCTGCTCCTGGAACTCCAGCTCCGGTTCCTTCCGGTTCTGGTTTAACTGTTACTTTGGCTTCTGATCAGCCAGCTTCTGGTCTTTTCGGTGAATCATTCTCTAGCCGGCCGTTCACGAAGTTAACTCTTCGCGCTTCAGCTGACGGAGATGTTATCGTTAAGGCTTTAGTGGTTGAGCGTCAGGGTCAAGGCAATGATTCCGCTTTCTCCGGTGCAATTGGCCTGGATGAAGATAGTATCCGCATGGGTGTTGCTAAAACTTTTGGCTCTGATCATCGTTTGAGACTAGCCGAGAAGTTCACTGTTAAAGCTGGTCAATCTCGTACCGTCACCCTAGCTGGTGATTCCGACAGCGACCAAGATGCTTACAATGGACAATTGGTTAGCTTGGCTTTGGTTGGCGTAGAAGTTGAAGGTAGCACCGCGGTCAACGCATCTTTCCCTCTAGCGGGAAATTTGATGACCGTTAACTCTACTTTGGCTATCGGCAGTATGACTTTGGCTCGTGGCGCGTTAGATCCCGGATCCAGTCAGACAAAAGAAATCGGATCCGTTAACTACCGCTTCTCCGGTTTGAGGTTAACTGCTGGCGCTAATGAAGATGTGTTAGTTCGCTCCATCAAGTGGAATCAATCCGGTTCTGCTGGTGTTAGCGACCTAAAAAATGTCAAAGTTGTATTGGATGGTGTAACTTACGAAACCACTCTTAGCAGTGATAATAAGTATTACATCGCTAAGTTTGGCGACGGCGTTAAAATCTTGAAGGGTCTCAACAAAGAGATGCACCTTTCGGGTGATGTAGCCGACGGTTCTGCCAGAACAGCCGACTTTGATCTGTACCGTTATGCTGATTTACGCGCGACTGGTTTGACTTATGGATATGACATCCTGCCTTCAGCTACTGAAGTAGCTGCTAGCGCGGATGATGGTAATTTCCATTCTGCCGAACCGAACTTTGATGCTTTCCAAGTCACAATTGGCTCGGGAACTATTGACGCGCAAAACGCTCCGTCCGTTGGAGCGCAGAACGTAGCCGTCAACTTGGCTAACCAGCCTCTTGGTGGATTTATCGTTGATGTTAAAGGTGAAGACGTTTCTGTCGCCGCCATTAACTTTGATGCATCTACCATAGAAAGCGCTGGCACTGGTGGCACTATTGACACCAATGACATCACCAATATCACTTTGGTTGATGAAGATGGTAAAGTAGTGGCCGGTCCGGTTGATGGCGTGGCTGGTGGCAACAATGCTATCCGCTTCTCCGATACCATTACTTTCAAAGTTGGTCGCAAAGTTTACTCCTTGAAAGGTAAATTAGGCACTGATTTTGCTAGCAATGATACGGTCGCCGCTTCTACGACTCCTGGCTCTGATTGGACAACTGTTAAAGGCGTAACCTCGGGCGTAACTATTACCCCGACTCCTTCTAGCGCGGTTACTGGCAGCACAATGACCGTTAAGGCAGCTTCCTTGACGCTCACCGTCAGCCCGGAAACCAACGCTGGTGGCAGTGATGCTAGCTCTACCGCTCAAAACGTGGTAGCTGGTACTTCTGGTTATGTATTTAGCAAGTTCGTGTTAGATGCTAGCGGTTCGGGCGAGGACATTAAGATCACAAGTATGGCTCCTCGTTTGGGTATCAGCGCTGTTAATACAGCCGATGATATAACCAATTGCCAAATATTGGATGGCGCTGTTGCTCTCAACTCCGGCACCAATATTGTCAATCCGACCAACTCTGCGGCTAACGCCGACAACGTCTCCTTTGTCTTTGACACTCCAATGGTCATGGCTAAGGGAACGATCAAGACCTTGTCTATGAAGTGCAACCTGATTTCCGGCGCGGATGCTGGCCAGCAATGGCGCTGGGGTATCGCTAACGCGGCGGGTAATATGGTCAGCACTGGATCTGTTTCCGGTCAGAGCGTGACCGAAACGATTACCGCTGACAGCGGCCGCATTATCACCGGCGTCTCTGGTGGAACCTTGACATTAGCTCTTGATTCTTCCAGTCCGTCTGTGAAACTAGTTGCTTCCGGCGCAACGGATCAGACCTTAGCGGTCTTCCGCTTGAATGCGACCAATGAGGATGTCCGGTTGGATACCATTGGCTTGCAGTTAGCTACTTCAACTACCAACGCTGCCGATGCTACCATTGGCAATGCTTCTAACTCTCCGAGCGACTTAAGTAAAGTTACTTTGTGGGTCGGAGCCCTGAAGGTTGGTGAAGCGACATTTAGCTCAAGCGATTACGCTACCGGTACCTTGTCTGGCGTTACAGTGCCGAAAGATGGTCAAATCCTCCTGACTGTTAAAGGAGATATGGCCAACATCGGTACTAATTTGACTGCCCGACCTGGTCATTTGGTCGTCATCAACTATGATTCTCAATCTAGCTCTGATGAAACCAATCTTGGCGCTGTTGGTGTGGGTATTTCCTCCGGCACTACGATTGCCGCCGCTGGATCGGACACTGCTTCTTCCGGTGGTCGCTTGGTAAGGACCGTTCCGACCGTTGAAAGAATTGCATTGGCTAGCGCTACGTTGGCTAACGGCGCGAAAGACCTGTTCAAGTTCAAAGTTACCGCCCCCTTGGGTGGCAACGGTGTGGGCTTGTACAAGTTCACTTTTGACGTCGCTACTTCAACTGGCGTCGCCTTGGATAACAGCCAGGACAACGTGTCCGGCTTCCGAATCAATGACTTCATCGTCAAATGTTACTCGGATGCCGCTTTCAGCTCTGCCTCTTGTGGCTCGGCTGATGGTTCTGGTCAGTTGAACAGTGGTACTTTCGCTACTTCTTCACCGCATGAAGATTCGGCAGGTAGCCGTTCCGGATTGGATCTAACAAACGATACTGATCAGCCTAGTATTGTTGAGGTTTACTTCAACCCGGCGAACACCGCTGATACCACCCAAGACGAGACCGCTGATCCTTCTGAAGCGATCCGCGTCCCGGCTGGCGAATCTCGCTGGTTCGTCTTGAGCGCGACGATCATTGGTTCCGGTACGACTTCTCCGCAGGTCAGCACCAAGTTACTTGGTGATGGTCAGTGGTTGAAAGCTCGGTACACTCCAAATGATCTGTCCACTACAGGCGACAGCGATGATGGCACCACTGATGAAGATGTAACAAGCGCCGGCAACAACTGGACGACTGGTAGGTATGTCTTCGCGACTACCGCTACTCGGGTTGACACTGGTGATGACGACAACTTCATTTGGTCTCCAAATTCCACGAATACTAGCCAGAGCAATGTAGATTATGATTGGCTCAATGGCTTCTTGATTCCTGGATTGCCGACCGGTGGAACCTCGGCTCAGACGTTAACTCTCTAAGACTTGAGACTTAGAAGGTTAGGCAAATCCCCCCGCTTGAAAAAGCGGGGGTTTTGCTTTAAGATAAAGCGCATGAGTCCCACACATAACCATGAGTAAAATCATATTATATCTGTTTAGTTTTCTGGTTGTTTTGGCCGGAGGAACGGGAATTTATTTCGGAATTTTGAATAATAAGCAGAGCGCGGAGCCGGTTGCCGATAACTTACCGATTGCTTCAACCACGCCGGTAAATACTGAAAATCCTGTCAATGCCCCGGTGGCGGAGAGAAAGCTGCCAAAATATCAAGGACAGGCCCTGCGCTCTATTGGCAGTGATCCGGCAATTAAAGATTTTACTTCTGAAGTTATCGCTATAAAAAAGGCGGAGTTGCAAAAATTTGCTGAAATTGCCGAAAAAGATTCTTCCGATACTCTTGCCTGGTTGAAAATCTCGGAGATCAAAAAGTTTTTCAACAACTATCAAGGCGCTGTTGATGCTCTGGAGTATCTCAAATTGCTTTCCCCGGACGATTTTCTAGTGAATTTTAATCTGGGTAATTTATATGGTTTTTATCTTAAGGACTACAAAAAAGCGGAAGATAATTTCCAAAATGCTATGAATCACAGCGGTGGCGCCCAGCTGGCGGCAGCCATTTCTTCATTGGCGGACTTGTATAAAGATTTTTACAAAGCAAAATATGATCAGGTGGATGATTTGTTGTTGCTTGGCATTGAGACAATGCCCGACGATCTGAATTTAGTTATAAAATTGGCCTTTTACTACAAGGAGGCGGGCAACAAAGAAGGAGCGATTCAGTCTTTTGAACGGCTTTTGTCCATGTCGGGTTTAACCGGGGCGCAACAGAAAGCTTTTGAGGATGAAATAGCGGCTCTAAAACAGACCTAGGAAAGATAGGCAGTTTTAGTTTGCTCAACCATCTTTGCTAAATTTAGTTCTTCTTTTAGGAACTGACGTCCTTCTTTGGCGAAATAAGCGGCTTTGTCTTGATTCTTTAGATAAAAATCAATTGCTCTTGCCAGTTCTTCGGGTTGTTGCGGGGGCATCACTAGGCCGCGTCCATCCATGACCTCCGGCATTCCTCCGACTCTGGTTGTGATAATCGGCAGACCGGCGGCCATCGCCTCCAGCATCGTATAAGGAAGGCCTTCTTTGATGGATGAAAGCAGGAAGATATCAAAGGCGCTTAGATAGGGAGCGGCCGGGGCTAGCCCGCTAAGGATGAAAAATTTATTTTCTAACTCACGTTTTTTTATTAACCTGTCCAGTTTTACCTTTAAGTAGCCATCGCCAATGATAAAAAACTTTGCCTCCGGATTTTTTACTAAAGCCGAGGCATTAATGAAGTCGTGGTAACTTTTTTCGGTGACCAGCCGGCCGATGGATCCGATCCAGACACCCTTGTCAGTCCCGGTTTTGGCGAGGGTGCTGATGGTTTTTCGCGCGGTGCGGCGATCCAGGAAATTAAGATTTTTCCAATCTAGGCCGACGTAGATTGTATTCAACTTTTTTTCATCGGCGATTTTATGCCGGATCGCCAAACTTTTATCATATTCGGAGACGTTAATTATTTTATCCTGGAATCTGGCGGCGATTTTATGCAATAAAATATAAAACCAGCGTTTTCCTAATCCCAAATCATTATCCGGATTAAATACCCAGCCGTGAGCGGTGAAGACGACTTTTTTCACTCCGGCGAGTTTGGCGGCTATTGCTCCGATTACCCCAGCTTTTGAGCTATTGAGATGGACTAGGTCGGGGCGCTCTTTTTTGAACAAAAAGAACAGTTCAATCATAGCCAGCCAATCATTAGCGAACAAAAAATAGGGCCTTAGCTTGTTGGAAAGGAATTTTATTTCCTGGCTGCCGCCGGTGACTATCTTCGTCTCAAAACCGGCTTTCTTTATTTCCGAAGAAAGATCGCGGACGTACTTTTGGGCTCCTCCGACATCGTCTTTGGTAATCAGGTAAAGAATTTTCATCCCCTTTAATTCTACCAATTTATAAGATAATATGAGACCAATGTCAAAGCTACGCCCCCAGGTTGCCGTTTTTAGCTTAGCCTATGACCCGTTTGTGGGTGGGGCGGAGATTGCGGTTCGTGAAATTATCCGGCGTCTACCCGATACAGATTTCACTGTTTTGACGCGTAAGTTTGACCGAAGTTGGCCTCCGATTGAATCCTCGGGTAATTATTCGGTTGTCCGTTTGGGGCGTGGCAGGTCTGATGGGAATTATTATGGCGGCTTCTTTGGAAAAATCTCCTATATTTTTTCGGCTTATCGTTTCGCGGCGCGAACTCACAAAGCCAATCCATTTTCGGCAGTTTGGGCGGTAATGGCGTCCTACGCGGGGATCGCAGCGTTGTTTTTTAAACTACGCCATCCCGGCGTGCCTTTGTTGCTCACTTTGCAGGAGGGAGATTCAGAGGTCCACATACTTAACCGGGTCGGGATTTTCTATCCTTTGTGGAAATTAATTTTTAAAAAAGCGGACTATATTCAGGCCATCAGTAATTTTTTGGCCGATTTCGCCAAGCGTCACGGCGCCCATTGCCCGGTTGAGGTAGTGCCCAACGGTGTTGATTTGGAAGCTTACGAAAATACAAAAAAATACGAAAGTACGAAAAATAAGAAATTAATTATTACTACCTCAAGACTAGTTGAGAAGAACGGCATTGATATTTTAATCGCTGCATTGTCGTTGCTGTATACCGCTGACTGCAGACTGCTGATTTTAGGCGATGGTCCGGATAAAGAAAAATTGAAGGATTTTGCGGCTAAACTCGGCGTCGCGGATAAAATAGAATTCCTCGGCCACGTAGAGCCGGACCAAATACCCCACTACTTGCTACAAGCTACTATTTTCGCGCGTGCATCCCGTTCTGAAGGTTTGGGAAATTCTTTTTTGGAAGCAATGGCGGCGGGTTTGCCGGTGATCGGCACTCCGGTTGGTGGCATTCCCGACTTTTTAAAAGATGGTGAAACCGGAATTTTCTGTAAGGTTGATGATCCAAAAGATTTAGCGGAAAAAATCAAATTATTAATTAATGATGATCCGTTGCGGCGGCGAGTTGCCCTTAATGGGCGTCGTCTTGTTGAGGAAAAATACTCTTGGGATAAGATTGCTGTTCAGATGAAAAATATTTTCCAAAAATTATGCGTATAGCCATCGCTACCGGAATTTATCCTCCCGATTTGGGCGGGCCAGCCAAGCACGCTGAAGCGATGCGGGATTTTTTGGAATCCAAGAACTGTAGGGTAACCGTAATTACTTTCGGTTCTAGTCGGACTGGTGGAGTATGGGGAGTGCCGCGTTTTTTACCCTTTGGTTTACGCCATTTTGTCTATTTCTTACGGTGTTTGATGACGGCTTTAGTTTCCGATTTGATTTACACTCAAGACGCGGCGGGTGTTGGCCTACCCGCTTTGGTAGCGGCTAAATTGTTACGCCGCAAATTGGTGGTGAGGGTCGGCGGTGATTTAGCTTGGGAGCGCGTAAATGAAAAAACTAAGAAGCCCATCTCTTTGAAAGAGTTCTATTCCAGCCGGCAGTACCTTTGGAAAGCCCCCATTTACTATTGGTTAACCCGTTGCGTGCTGAATTTTGCGGATGCAGTGATTGTTCCGGCAGCAATGCTAAAAGATTTATATACTCAGAAGTATTACATTGATTCAAGAAAGATTTTCCATTTTCCAAATCCTGAGTTGACTCCGGAATTGACGGACACATCTATGCGCGCTGATACCGACCGTATTTTATTCGCCGGAAGATTCGTGGCTTATAAAAACTTGGACGTGCTAATGCGGGCTTTTGACCAGGCGCGGCAACGATCCGGGCGAGGCCAATTGGTTCTAGTTGGCGATGGTCCGGAACGGCATCATCTGGAGGCCGTTAAGAAGCAATTGGCATCCCAAGACTCTATAGAAATCCGGTTCCCGATCTCCCGCGAAGATCTAGCCGCGCTGATCAGTGATTCTGGAGTTTGCGTCGGTCCGGCGTTAACTGAATTTAATCCTAATTTTATTTTGGAGTGCCTGGCAATGCAAAAACCGGTTCTAATCAGCGCCGAGAATGGTTTGTCAGTACAGCTACCCAGGCAGTGGCTTTTTAACGCGCGTAGCGAGTCTGAGCTAGCTCAGAAACTTGAACAGATACTTGACCCCAATCACTATCAAAACGCGATCAATGAGTTAGAGAAAATTATTCCGGCGCCAACATGGGAGAAAACAGCCGAAAACATTCACTCATTATTCTCAAAATTATGCGGATATTAATGCTTTCCACGGATAGTCAGATTTTCAATGAAACGAGTCCGGTCCGGGCCCGGATTTTAGAGTACGGAAAATTGTTTGAGGAGTTATGCGTTGTTGTCTATACGCGGCCGGGGAAGAAGGAAGAGAAGATTGGTAATGTTTCCCTGATCCCCACTAACAATCGGTTCCGGCTGGGTTATTTCGGGCGAGCGGCCAGGTTGGGAAAAAAAATAATGAAGGATAGCTCCGGCTGGGCGGTTTCTTCCCAGGATCCTTTTGAGACCGGCTGGGTGGGCTACCGGCTGGCCAAGAATTTCACTGCGCCATTTCAGATACAGGTACATACCGATTTTTTGAGTCTGTATTTTGCTTCCTATTCTCTCAAAAATCGACTTCGAGTTTTGCTTGCTAAGTGGCTAGTAAAGCGCGCTGACCGCATCCGCGTCGTGTCAACGAGAATTAAAGAATCTCTGATCGCTTTTGACTCTTCTTTGGAGAAGAAAATCATCGTATTGCCGATTTTCGTGGATGAGGAGCAGATCCGATCTTCAGTTCCGGATCCGGCCTTACAAAATAAATATAAAGCCAACGGTGAATTTCTGATTCTGACTGTTGCCCGCGACGCGCCGGAAAAGAATTTGGGCTTGGCCAATAAAATCGTTGACGGGTTGAAGATGAAATACCCAAAACTAAACTGGCTGGTGATCAGTAATGCGTTGTCGGCCCTTCCGTACTATAAAATAGCCGACTTGTTTTTACTGACTTCAAATTATGAGGGCTATGGAATGGCTGCCGTGGAAGCGGCGGCGGCGGGGGTTCCGGTGGTGATGACTGATGTTGGCGTCGCTTTGGGCGCGACCTTCCCTGTGGGTAATCAAGAGAAAGCCGTTGCTATCATTGAAGAATTGATTAAGAGTCCGGAAAAGCGTCGACAGTTAGTGGAAAAGCAGAATGAATTTTTCAGGGGCTGGCCGACCAAAGAGCAGTACCTGGAACAGTTTAAGGAAAGTTTATCCTTCTAATATGAAGTTATTATTTATTACTCAAAAAGTAGATAAAAATGATGATGTGCTTGGGGTGTACCATCGCTGGATAGACGGACTCTCCAAGCATTTTGAGAAGATTTCTGTTATTTGTCTACAAAAAGGACAAATAGATCTTCCCAGTAATGTTTCGGTTTATTCTTTAGGAAAAGAATTAATAGTTGGTTCGAGATGGAGGTATGCGGTCCGCTTTTTGCGATTAATCTGGCAACTACGCCACGACTATGATCGGGTTTTTGTTCATATGAACCCTGAATATATAATTTTGGGCGGACTCCTTTGGAAATTGTCTGGAAAAAAAATCGCGCTTTGGTACGCGCATTATTTAAGTAACTTTAAATTAAGGATCGCGGTTTGGTTTGCAAATCGGGTAGTCACCTCAATCCGCATGGCCTTTCCGTTTCCAACTAAGAAGCTTCAAGTCTTACAGCAAGGAATCGACACCAATCTTTTCAGTCCGGCCCAAACTTTCCGCTCACCGTCCGACGCTCTAAGCGTTTTGTTTCTGGGCCGAATCGCGCCAGTCAAGAATTTGGATGTATTAGTGAGGGCTATTCAACTCGCGCGGCAGAGGTCCCTGGTTAAACTTTCCATAGTAGGCGCTCCCACTTTGGGACGATCCGCGGAGCGTGGCTATTATATGTCGGTCAAACAATTGGTAGATGACCTGGGTTTAGCCGGACTGGTAGATTTCCACAATCCGATAGCAAATAAGGATACGCCCGCAATTTACCGTAAGCATGATTTGTTTGTTAATCTGACGGTAACCGGTAGCTTTGATAAAAGCACCCTGGAGGCGATGGCCTGCGGGATTCCCGTGTTGGTAAGCAATCTGGCCTTCCGTGATATTCTAGGACCGACGCTGGCTGATCAGCTGATGTTTAAAGAGGCGGACCATCGGGACTTGGCGGATAAAATTTCCCGGATCTCCGCGTTGGGCGCTGAAGATCGGGAGAAGTTGGGAGAAAAATTGCGAGAGATTATTGTTCGCAAGCATGATCTGACTCGGCTAGTAACGCGCCTTTCCGAGACTATACGCGAGGTTTAATAAAAATGATTATTGATGAATCAGACCGTAAGCACAGTTTTCTCCACTATTTTTTGAAGGGAGAGGCGACTAAGAGGGTTTTTGACGGCATCGCTACCGCGGTCGGTTTGGTTAACTCCTATTTCATAATCTCCAACTTATCCATTTTCCATTTCGGTTTGTATCAGTTAATGCTGTCGCTAGTTTCAATGTTGGATAATTTTAATTTAGATGTGATTGACGGGGTGGTCCAGGTAGATATGCGGCGGAGTTTCAATGTTGGGAATCGATCGGTCGCTAAACGGCTATATTGGGGATATGCGAAATTGAAATTAGGAATTGCCCTGGTATTTTCTGTGTCCGTTTTTTTCGGCGCCTCCTTTATCGCTAAGCACTATGGTGAAGACCTAGGCCTTTTTATTAGAATTTCCAGCTTCCTTTTGATTTTTCGAGCCCTTCAATCTTTGGAGATAATGCTTCTGAAGTCCTTGCTCACCTTTTCGTATTGGTCTTATCCGGCTATCCGGGAATCGGCTAAATTGATTTTTGTGCTTGGGTTTTTGTTCTTTTCCGGGCAATTCACTATCACCCAAGTAATTACTGCTCATGTAATAGCCGATGGTATAGCGGTGGTGGTGATGACGCTAGCCCTTTTTATCAACAAATATCATCGGGCTTTTGCCGGAGTAGTTGTGGAGTCCAAATCATTAATTTGGGGGGTCATCCGCACTTATGGGAAATGGGCGATGTTGCGTTATCTGTTTTCTAAAGTCAGTAAAAATTCCACTCCCTGGCTGATTAAATATTTTATTAATACAGAGGCAGTCGCCTTCTATGCCCTGGCGGTTAATCTGATGGCATTCATCGAAAACTTTTTCCCAATGGATGGTCTGGCGCAAATCTTAGCTTTCAAGGCGGATAATCTGGGGCAGATTTCCTTCATATTTAAAAAAGCGGTTAAGTATGCGTTTTGGCTCGGGGTTGTGTTTATGGTCGGCGGAGCGGTGGTTGCCGCCCCCGCTGTCTTATTCATCTTTCCAAAATACGAACCCGCGATGTCGGTTTTTTATGTAATGCTTTTGGCTTTGCCGGTATTCGGAATCTATAAAATATTAAAAAGCACCCTGACGGTTTTGCGGGAGCAGAAAACCCTCACCATGAGGGTCTTTAATGAAGCCGTCCTGATTCCCGCCACCCTAGTCGTTTTCGTTCCAATCTTTAGATTGGTCGGGGCTGGGTTTACCTACGTGCTGCTGTATTTGGAGAGATCGTGGTTTTTTTATAGCCAGTTGGTTAAAAAATATCCGGATTTTAAAATTAGCATTTGGCAATTTTTCAAATTTGACCGCACTGATCGGGATTTGCTAAAAAGAGTTGTCATCAATCCCTGGAACAAAGCCAAGGGTCTAATCACTAAAAATTAATCATGAGCCAAAAAAGAAAGATTTGTTTATTTTCAGGAAAGCGTGGTGGCTTCGGCGCTTATTTGCCACTGATGCAATTAATCGCGGCCGATCCCAATTTAGAATTGCAAATTTTACTCGGCGATATGCATGCTTCTAAGGAATTTGGTCAAACTAGCGATGAGGCCAGGAAGTTTTTCCCAAACGCCAAGATTGAAGTAATTGAAATGGGAGCGGGGCGTGGCGACAGCCCTGTAATTCGGGCGGAAAATTTAGGAGTATGTCTGCAAAAAACCCCGGCGATTTTGGAGAAGTTGAAACCCGATTTAGTGATGGTTCACGGAGACCGCGCCGAACATATGATGGTGGCTTTAGCGGCTTTAAATTTAGGCATTCCGGTCGGACATACTCAAGGCGGAGAAGTTTCCGGTAACATTGACGATGTCCAGCGTCATGCCATTACCAAGCTGGCTCATCTGCATTTTCCGGAAACAGAATCGGCCGCGGAGCGGATCAAAAAACTTGGCGAAGAAGGATGGCGGATTCACGTCGTCGGCTCTACCTATATTGATAGAATTGTTAAGAAAATGTATGTACCTAATCCCGAAGCTAGGGCGAAGTATGGCTTAACAGCTGAAGAGAAATATTTTTTGATCATTTTTCACCCTGATACCTACCTTTCCCAGGAGAAAAATTACCAAGCGGCTAAAAATCTTTTGGCGGCGGTGAAAAACACTGGGCTTAAAGCGGTCATGACTTACCCCTGCTCTGATCCCGGCTATCAGGGTGTTTTGGACGCGATGGCGGAAATTAAAGATGATTCACAATTTTCGATTCACCAAAACATAGATAATTTAGATTTTTTGGGACTGATGTCCGACGCTCAGGCAATCATCGGTAACTCATCTTCAGCTGTTGTAGAGGCGCCCTATTTTCAATTAGCGGCGGTGAACGTGGGGAGACGGCAGGAAGGACGTGACCGGGAGGAAAATGTGGTGGACTGCGAGGCGACCGCTGAAGATATCTCGGCAAAAATAAAATTCGTCCTGGAAGACGTCGGTTTCCGGGAGAAACTGAAAAAGCGCGGCCACCGTTTAGGTAATGGCCAAGCCGCCGAGAAGATTCTTGGGGTTTTGAAAAACGTTAATATTGACGAAAAACTGATGAAAAAGCACATTGCTTAAATGTGTTTTTCTTGTTAATTTATTAACTAATGAATTCAAAGCCAAAAGTTTTGATCTTGGGGGGCGATGGTTATCTGGGCTGGCCGACAGCCATGCATTTTACCCGCCAGGGTTACCAGGTGGCGATCGCGGATAACATGTCTAAGCGTGTTTGGGAGGCCGAGCTGGGCACCGCGCCGCTCTGGAGTATTCCTTTGGTGCACAAACGGGTTCGTCTTTGGAAAGACAAAGCCGGCCACGAAATCAAACTCTATGTGGGAGACATCGCGCAAAACCACCGCTTTGTTTATAAAATGTTTGAAGAATTCCGTCCGGATGCTGTTGTCCATTATGCTGAACAGCCGTCCGCTCCTTATTCCATGCATAGCCGTGAAAAGGCGGTGAATACGCAGATTAATAATGTCGCGGGTAATTTGAATGTTCTCTTTGCGATGCGGAAATATACTCCCGACGCGCATTTAGTGAAGCTGGGGACGATGGGTGAATATGGAACGCCCAACATTGATATTGAGGAGGGCTGGCTGGACATTGAACACAAAGGAAGAAAGGACCGGGTGCTATTTCCTAAAAAGCCGGGCTCTTTTTATCACTTAAGTAAGGTGCATGACAGTCACAACATTGAATTCGCCTGCCGCATTTGGGGATTACGCGCCACTGATCTGAACCAGGGGGTGGTTTATGGCATTGAAACCGAGGAAACAAAAATGCATCCCGAACTTTTGACCAGCTTCCATTATGATGACGTATTCGGCACGGCGCTGAATAGATTTTGCGTGCAGGCGGTAGCCGGTGTTCCTCTGACGGTGTATGGCCAGGGCGGACAAAAGCGCGGCTTTTTAAACATTCGTGACACCTTGCAATGTGTCCAAATCGCCGTTGATAACCCGGCGAAATCCGGAGAGTTCCGCGTTTTTAACCAGTTTACGGAAGTATTTTCAGTATTGGATTTAGCCAAAACCGTCCAGAAAGCCGGGGAAGCTCTGGGAATGAAGGTGGCTATCAATAATATTCCTAATCCTCGGGTAGAGGCAGAACAGCATTATTACAATCCGAAAAATGATTCTTTGTTGGCGCTCGGATTGAAACCGCGTCAGCTGTCCGGTGAGCTGGTTAATTCTATGTTGGTGAGTATTCAAAAATCCAAGGATCAGATTGAGCATCACACGATTTTGCCGAAGATTACCTGGAAGCAATAATGGTGAATAAATTAGAAGTTTTGGCAATCGTTCCGGCGCGCGGCGGTTCTAAAAGCATTCCTAAGAAGAACATTATTGATCTTAGCGGCAAGCCGCTGATCAGCTATGCGTTGGCCGCGATTAAAAACAGCAAAAGCGTGAATCGGGTAATTGTTTCTACCGACGATCAAGAAATCGCCGGTGTTGCCAAAAAATATGGCGCGGAAGTGCCTTTTCTGCGCCCGGCCGAGCTGGCTACTGATACAGCGCCGACCATGCCTGTTTTGCGGCATGTCTTGGATCAGTTGAAGCAAAGCGAGGGTTACGAGCCAAGCTGGGTTTTATTGGTCCAGCCAACCTCTCCATTTATAAAAACTGAGGAAATTGATGCCGCAATTGAGTTGATTAAGAAAAATTCCGAAGCCGATTCGGTTACCAGCGTCATTGAAGTGCCGAACAATTTTCATCCGATTAATTCTAGACTGATCACCGAGGATGGCTGGCTGCAATTCGTGGACCCGGTTGAGCGCGCGAAATATAATCAGCGACAGTCAAAGCCAAGGCGGTATGCGATAGGCAATCTTTGGGTATTCACTCTGGAGGTTATTCAAAAAAAAGATATTCCCATCGGAGACCGCTGTCTGCCTCTGGTTATTACATCGATGAGCGCGTTCGATATCGATACCCTAGAAGACTTAGAGATTGCCGAAGCGCTTTTGCCGATTGCCTTGCGAGGCGATAGCATTAAGTAATCAAATGAAGACCATTTTTCTAACGGCTTTTACCAACTTTGTTGTCCGCAACATTTTAGACACTGAGGTTCTGCGGATTTTGAAGTCCGATCCGAATTTGAAAATAGTAATTTTGGCTCCCGATGAAGAAAGGGATTATCTTACTAAACATTTTTCTTCCGGCAATGTAGTGGTTGAAGGAGTCAGAATGCTGCCGGTTGGGACCACTAAGGCCCTGATCAGTTTTATTTGTCGCTCGCTTGTAAAAACCTATACCACCGAAATGTTTGCCAAACTCCGCTATGGTCGCCTGGAATATTTTTGGTATCGTTTTTTTCTGAATTTATTCGCCGGCAGGGAGTGGTTTATGAAACTGATGCGCTTTCTGGATAATTTTTTGCTTAATAAAAATCGCTTTATTTTCTATATTGAAAAATATCAACCCTCTCTAGTTTTTTCTACCGACATCACCGATCGTAGCACCGGCGAGAGCGATATTGATCTGATTAGAGAGGCGCGGCACCGCGGCATTCCAGTTATTGGCATGGTCCGTTCCTGGGACAACCTCACCTCTCGTGGGATTATCCGGCAGGTTCCGGATAAGATCCTCTTGCATAATGAAATCTTGAAAAATGAATGTGTGAAATATCACGGCATCTCGCCGGAAAAGATCATCGTCACTGGCATCCCGCACTACGACAACTATCTGAAAGTTGAAAAGCTCTCCAGAGAAGAATTCTATCAACCCCTGGGTCTCGATCCGCGGAAGAAGACTGTGTTTTTTGTGGTAACTGCTGATGGTTTTTTAGAGAAACAATTTGGTGGCCGCAGGCCAGGAAGTGAAAACTCGAGCAACAAACGAACCCAGAACTCGAGTTTCTACTTACCTGGCAAGCCAGGAAGTGAAAACTCGAGCAACGAACAAACCCAAAACTCGAGTTTCTACTTACCTGGCAAGCCAGGAAGTGAAAACTCGAGCAACAAACGAACCCAGAACTCGAGTTTCTACTTACCTGGTAAACCGACCATCAATCGGCACATTTTGGAGTTATTAACTAAGCTGAATCCCGACAAATATCAAATTCTCGTTCGGTTTCCTCTAATCGGAACGGTAGATCTGGGTGATTTCCGGACACCGGCGAATATGGTCTTTGATCATCCCGGTAAGCTCTTCGGTAAGGGAGAGCTGGACCGCGATGCCGACTATCATTTGATCAATTCCTTGTATCACTGTGATGTCGGGATTCCCGGCCCATCAACGATTGCAGCCGACACCTTAATTTTTGATAAACCTCTTATTGTGGTCGGTTTTGATAAGGAAAAAGATCTGCCAATCGACGCCAGTATGCGCAAATTTTTGGAGTTGGAGCATCTCCGGCCACTGACCGATCTCGGCGCGGCCAGAATTGCTAATAGTGAGTCGGAATTGCTGGATTTGCTCAATAAGTATTTGGAAAATCCCAAATCGGATGCCGAAAATCGCCAGAAAGCGATTGAGACGATCTGCTGGAAGTTGGATGGTCAGGCTAGTGAGCGTGTGGCGCGTTCTATTCTGTCGGAGTTGCGCTAGGACTAGAATCCTTTTGAATTACGTAGCAGACATTGTAGGCCCAGCGGTATTTTAGCGCTTGCTCTAACTTTGGGAATTTTTTCGCGATGCGGAACACTATTTCTCGAAGTTTTCCTTTCCAGCCACGGAAGACTTTTGGGGTTACTAAATACTCCGTGCCTAATACTCTAAATCCGCGAAAAATAGTTTTTTCCAAAATTCCTTTCGGTAACAAGGCGATGTGGTTATTTTCCGGCCGGTAGCTGGCAAAATATCCTTTATGCATCAGGAAATCTATGCTGGGCCGGGATAGCACGTGCGGAGTGGTAAACAAAAAGATTCCGCCCGTTTTCAACACCCGATTTACTTCTCTAGAGGCATGAAATGGGTTCTCTAGGTGTGGGATTACGCACCAAGCAGTTACCGCGTCAAAAGTATTATCGGGCCAGGGGAGTTTCTCGGTGCTCAATTCGGCGAGCTTATATTCTTTTACCAGCGGCTTAACTTCTGCCGGTAAGTATTCCAAAATATCGTGGGCGTAAAGATTTTTAAATCCGGCCTCGGTGAGCTGCTGCAAAAATAACCCGCTCGCAGTACCCAGATCCAAAACTTTTGCCTCTTCCTTCCGCCAGCCGAGACTTTTAGCGTAAGAGTTCAGAACATCAATTCCGAAATTGTATCGGACATTTTTACCGGCGCAATTTTTCAATTTTGCCGATACTTCCTCGCGATGGCTGCCCTTTAATTCTTCTGCTGTGAAATACTTCATGTTTGTGTTAATTTTAACTAAAAAATGGCTAAAGATAAAGTCCTATCAGGGCTGATAGATAAGGAAATAAAGCGCCAACAGGACACCCTCAACCTCATTCCCTCGGAAAACTATGCTTCTCCGGAGATTTTGGATATCGTCGGGTCTCCGCTGGCCAATAAATACTCCGAGGGCTATCCAGGGAAGCGCTACTATCCCGGCAATCAGTTTTATGATGAGATAGAAAGACTGGCCCAGGATCGGGCTTTGAAGTTTTTTGGCTTGAAGCCAGCGGAATGGCGGGCGAATGTTCAACCATATTCCGGTTCTCCGGCTAACCTGGCTGTTTACGCCGCCCTGTTGGAAAAAGATGAAGTTATTCTAAGTTTGCGATTGGATGCCGGCGGTCACTTAAGCCATGGCCACAAAGTCAGCGCGTCGGGGAAGTTTTTCAAAGTTATTCATTATGGAGTCGGCGAGGATGGCCTGATTGACTACGGACGGCTGGCGGAGCTGGCGGAGCAAAATAAGGCGAAGATAATCGTCTCCGGTTTTACCGCCTATCCTCGCAAAGTTGATTTCGCCAAGATCGGCAAGATTGCCACCTCCGTCGGCGCTTATCACCTTGCCGATATTTCTCACATCGCTGGTCTGGTGGCCGCCGGTTTGCATCCTTCGCCGTTTGCTCACAGCGATGTAGTGATGACCACCACGCATAAAACCTTGCGAGGACCACGGGGAGCGGTGATTTTCTCCCGGGCGGAGTTGGCTGATCGGATTGATCGGGCGGTTTTTCCGGGAATGCAGGGCGGGCCGCACAACAATATAATTGCCGCCAAGGCGCTGATGTTTTTTGAGGATTCTACTCCGGCGTTTAAAAAATACCAGCAGCAGATAGTTAAAAACGCCGCCGCTCTGGCTAAGGGGCTGATGAGGCGCGGGTTTAAATTGTTGACCGGTGGCACCGATACCCACCTGATGCTAATTGATCTGAAAGAAACCGTGCTTTCCGGAATGGAGGCGGAAAAGATTTTGGAAAAAAATAATATCAATGCCAACCGCAACTCTTTGCCCGGAGATCCGTCGCCTTTTAATCCGACTGGCATTCGTTTGGGCACTCCGGCGGCGACCACTCGAGGGATGAAGGAAAAAGAAATGGACAAGACTGCCGATTTTATCCATCGCGCCCTGGTTAAAAAAGACAATATTGCCAAAGAAGTTTTGGTCTTATGTAAAAAGTTCCCTCTTTCCTACTAATGATTGTCGTTGATGGCAAAAAAATAGCCGGAGAGATCATTTCCGGGTTGAAGAAGCAGCCGACCCCGCGAAAGGAATTAGCGGCGATTTTGGTCGGCGGAAATGCCGCTTCGGCTAGTTTCTTGCGGCAAAAAGAAAAGATCGCCAAGGATTTGGGTGTAAGTTTCCGGCTGTACAACCCCGGTTCGGCTTTGTCTGAAAGCGAGCTGATCGCGGAGTTATCTAAAATCATTGGCAACGAACAGGTGGGTGGTTTTATTTTGCAGTTGCCGTTACCGGAAAAATACGACCGAGATCAGGTTTTGGCCGCTTTACCGCCAGAAAAGGATGTTGATAATTTAACCGGGAAAGCTTCCGTGCCGCCCCCGGCAGTCGCGGCAGTCAGAACCATACTACATACTACTGACTACTCTCTACCGGACAAGGTGGTGGGGGTGGTAGGTCGTGGTTTATTGGTGGGGCGTCCGGTCGCTGAATGGTTGAGTGGGAAATGCCGCGAGGTGATAATTTTTCACACTAAGACTGATTTAAGCCGGATCGCGGACTGCGACTTGGTGATTTGTGGCGCCGGTAAGGCCGGCTTGATTAAGCCGGAGATGCTCAAATCCGGCGCGGGTGTAATTGATTTTGGTTTTGATCTGGTTGACGGGAAAATTTCCGGCGATTTCGACACTTCAAAACTTATCAACTTATCAACTCATCATCTAGCTTTCTACACCCCCACCCCAGGCGGGACCGGCCCGATCTTGGTTGCTGAACTGTTCAAAAATTTTTATAATGTAGTATTAGTAGAATGAAATATTTAACTCCAGAAGAAATTAAGGCAAATAAGGGGCAGGTTCAGGGAAAATTTCAAATTAAGCCGACTACTAATGCCCGGACTATTAAAGGTCGCTGCGCGGGTATCTTTTTTGACGCGGTAAGCGATAAAAAAGCGAAGATCCTGGATTTCGGAGTTGGATCCGGCGCCTTCCTTAAATCAATTCATGAACGAGGTTATCAGAACTTGTATGGTTGCGACATTGATAACTACACCGCGGAGGAAGTGCGACCGTTTATAAAAGATTTTAAAACCTTTGATGCAAGTTTTGATAAATTTCCCCATCCGGACCAATCCTTTGACGTGGTTACCGCTTGGGAAGTTTTTGAGCATCTGGAAAATCCGCACAATGCTATTCGGGAAGTTCATAGAGTGATTAAGCCGGGTGGATTATTAATTATGTCCGTTCCGAATATTTTTCACATTGTCTCCCGGCTGGTTTTTTTGAAGCGTGGGTTATTCCCGCGTTGGAACGAAACCAATAATCACATTTCTATGTTTCCTCACGGAATTTTTGAAAAAACCTTCCTGAAGTATTTTGATTTGAAAAAAGAGGGCTATGTTTTCTCCAAAATAAACCTCCCTCTTTTGAGTTCCATCAAGTGGCTGCCCGAAAACCAGTGGTTTGGTAATTGGGTTTATTACGTTCTAAAGAAAAAATAGCCTGCCCATCGTTGTTTCGGAGCATTCAATTTGATATAATCAGCCATATGAATAAAAGTTCATTTTTGCTTCTGTCAGCAATTTTATTTGGGGGCGTCATTGTTTTCTATTTTGGTTTTTATAATCCGGCGTCACTGCCTCCATCAGCATCTACGGCCCTAGCTCAACAGGGGCCGCCACCCACACCTGGTCAGGGTGGTCCCTCCGGCTGGAGAGATGATGGCATAGTTGTAAGGTTGACCACATTAACAGACGCGGTCGGTATTGGAACTACTAATCCCATCGAAAAATTAGAGGTAATAGGCAATATTTCCTTGACTGGTCTAATCGATGGCATAGATTTAAGTATTCAGGCATTAGACTGGGATGCGTCTTTTGATGAAAGAAGACAGTGGGATGGCGGCACTAACAACCTGGACGCTTCAATCGGCAGAGCTTCCTTGGGGTTGGGTTCTTTGGCGACACTAAATTCCGTGAGTGGTGGTTCCGCCGGAACAATTAACGACAACACCATAACCAGTGATGATTTATCTGTTATCAATCACATTATTTTAAAAGATACCAATGGGGCGGATTGTCATAAATTGACTGTAAATTCCATCGGAACACTCAATACACTGTTAGTGGATTGTGCTACGGGTCAGCCCGCATTTGCCACAGTTGCGGATGATTTTGAGAGTTATAGTGTGGGATTCCTAGCGGGGAGTAACGGCGGTTCTGGCTGGGTAACTCCATGGTCTACCACCCTTAACGATTTTGATGTTGTTGCGGCATCGTGTTTTCAGGGCGCAAAATGCATAAAATCCGCAGTTTTTCCCGGCGCGCATATTGTGAGAAATTTTAGCGGACTGAATACGGGATTTGCGATTTTTGCTGCGAAAAAGATTAATACGGGTGGTACTCACTATGTTGCTCTAGCTAATTCGGGCGGTAGCGCAGTGGCCCTGATTCGCTGGGATGGAGATACCGAGCCAAGCCCATTCCCCGGTCATATCGCTATTCAAGATGGTCCTGCAAATCGGCAAATTGTTGCTCCTACAAATCACGGCATATGGCAATCGGTCGAAGTGCAATTTGGCGGTAAGGGGGGCGTATGTTCTGTGACTCAATATCGCGCTAGAGCTGATGGAGGAGCTTGGTCGGCTTGTGCTAATCAGGTTGTCTCGGGTCCAATTGTCGGTGTGGGGGTATCTTCTGATACGGGCAACACAAGAGAATTTTGGATTGACGATATCACAATTGATGATTAGTCTATGATTGCATGCAATATCTTGATCCTGAAACAATTAAAAAAAGCGACGCCGTAAAGGAAAGATTAAAAGAGTTCAGCGGACCATCGGTACGATGGGGGCGTACTTTGGAGGTTGTTAATAAATTTTCCCCTAGGTTTTTTAAAGATAGAGATATAAAAATACTGGATTGTGGAACGGCAAGCGGTAGATTTATTCAGGATTTATATAATGCCGGCTACCCCAATTTGTATGGAATCGACATTGATGACTATTTAAATAACGAAGCCAAACAACTTCTTAAAGAATTTAAGACTGTTGATTTAAGTTATGAAAAACTACCTTGGCCGGATAATAGTTTTGACATTTTGACTGCTTGGTGTCTGGTTCCTCATCTGGAAAATCCGCACAATTTTATAAGAGAGGCTTACCGCGCATTAAAAGATGGCGGCTTGCTTATCTTCTCTTCAATCAACGTTACTTCGCCACCGAACAAGAAATATTTTTTGCAGCACGGAGATTTTCCCGGTTACCATGAGCGGAATAATCATATCGCCATATTAACGCCGGCTGTTTTCAAGAAAACGATTCTTCGATATTTCAATCTTGTGGGAACCGAATATTTTATTAGTCCATCAACATTTCAAGGTTGGAGGGGCGCTATTCGGAAAATGATTCATGCAGTATGCAGTTATAATGAGTGGCTAAAAATTAAATTAGAAGAGCGGTGGGGTCCCAAAATTTGTTACGTTTTACAAAAGAAGCAAATATCGTAATAATAACGAGGACCCAATTTAGTCCTTAATGAAAATATTTTTCCTTAACCACGATCTAAGCCCATACACCGGCGCTGGGCGATTTTTCATTTTCCTTACTTCAACACTGAAACATCTGATGCCGGATGTTTCTATTAAAGTTGCTACTTCGGAGGATTTGATCTCGCCGAATAAGCTTAGACTTTTATTTAATCTCCCTAAAATATTAGGGTTGGCCCGCAGTTCCGAATTAATTCATGCGCTAGATGGGTGGCCCTATGGGTTTCTCGGTGCGTTGTGTGGCTGGTTGCTTGGGAAAAAGCTGGTTATCACCGCTGTTGGTACCGGCGGAGTGAAGCCGCTATACAATTTTTGGCAGAAACCCTTATTGAGGTGGGCCTATCATCGGGCTGATAAGCTGGTGGCGGTTAGCCGCCACACCCGGGACGAGATCCTGAAAGTCGTGCCGAGCCTGAATATAGAAGTAATCAATCACGGCGTGGATGTTGGAAAGTATCAAGTATCAAGTATCAAGTATTCAGTATCGGGGCAGATAAAGCCGTATATTTTAAGTGTTGGCGCCTGGAAGCGACGTAAGGGTTTTGAGCACTCAATCGCCGCCTTTGATTTATTGAAGAAGCAGCATCCTAATTTGAGTTATGCGATTTTATGCAACCCATCGGCCGAGATTAAGGCAAAATATCCTCAAGTTTCATTCGTCGGTGGATTTTCGGAGAGCGCTTTAGTTACTTTATACAAAAACGCCGAGCTATTCATTTTATTGCCTCAAGATGATAATAAAGATATAGAGGGATTTGGCCTTATCTACCTTGAGGCCGCCGCCGCTGGGTTGCCGGTAATCGGGGCGAAGAGCACTAGCGCCGAGGACGCGGTCTTAGAGGGGAAGAACGGTATTTTAGTAGATGGCCAGAATCCGGAAGAGGCAGCCTGGGCGATGGAAAAGATATTGAGTAACCCCGAATTGCGGGATCGGATGAGTAAAGAATCTCTTGAGTTCGCCAAATTAATGACTTGGGAAAAAGCCGCTGAGGCCTACAAAAAAGTCTATGCCAGTATTTAAAGTAGAAATTCTTAAAAAAGCGGACAAAAAGACTTTAGCGGAGATTAATCATCTGACCGCTCAATTAAGTTTGTCGGCAACCGCACCGAAACCGATGATCTTAGCGGAATTAAAACAGATGCTGGCGCAGAAAGACTTCTATCAGTTAGTGATTCGAAGTAAGGGGGCGGTTGTTGCCGGACTGAATGTGTATATAACTCGTATTCCCACCGGTTTAATTGCCGAAGCGGAAGATTTGGTGGTGGACGAGCCATATCGGATGTGGGGCTTGGGCCGGGTTTTGATGGAGAAGGCGATTGAGATCGCAAAAAAGCATAAAGCCAAACACATCAGCCATCGGACCAGTCCGAAGCGGGTAGACGCCAACAGGTTGTATCAAGAGATGGGCTTCAAGCAAATGGAAACTAATTTCTATCGGATAAATTTAGATTATTAATGAAAACCGTTCTAATCAGCAGCTTTAATCCGTTTATTTCCCGCAACCTCTTTTGCGGGGATTTTTTGAAGGTCATGAAATCAGCGCCCGACACCAAAATAATTCTGATCGTTCCGGATTACAAAAAAGATTTCTTTGAAAAGAATTTCGGCGGTGGTAATGTTTCGGTTGAAGGAGTACCGGTCGCATCTCCCAGCCGCCGCGAAGTGCTGTTTAAATATCTGGCGAGCTCGCTGGTTTGGACCAGGACCATTTTTATTCATAAGCGGGAGAAGTTAGCGAAAGACAAAAAGGTTTTGCGTTTCCTGGCGTCTTTGTTTTTGATGGCTTCGGGATTTTTAGTGATATCCAAGAAGATTTGCCGGGCGCTGGATTATTGGTTGGATAAGTCGGAAAAATTTCAGCAACTGATTTCCAAATATTCTCCATCTCTCGTTTTTGCTACTGACGTTTTCAACGACGACGATGTCCGGTTACTGCATGCGGCGGTGAGAGTCAAAATCCCAACCGTCGGCATGATTCGTTCTTGGGACAACGTTACTACTAAAGGACTTTTCCGAGCCAAGCCGGGGAAGTTGGTAGTTCATAACGAAATCATCAAGAAGGAAGCGACCGGTTATTGCGATATGCGGGCAAAAGATGTTTCGATAGTCGGTCTGCCCCAATTTGATATCTATTTTAAGGGTGGTCATGGCTCACGCGAAGAGTTTTTCAAAAAGATCGGCTTGGATCCAAACAAAAAGCTGATTATGTTTGCTCCTTTCGGAAACCGATTTTGGGATCTGGATTGGCAGATCCTGGAGATTTTGAAGAAGACCGGCCATCAGATACTGGCGCGGATGACCCCGCAGGATTTGGTGGATTTATCTAAGTTTCAGCCGGCCTCCAATGTCTTCATCGATTGGCCCGGGCAGAGATTCCATGAGAATAAAGCCCGGGATGCTGAACTTGGCCAGGAAGATCTGCGATGGCTTTCGGCTTCGCTGTATTACTCCGATCTGGTGATTACCTGTGGCGCCACGCTTGGAATGGACGCGGCGGTTTTTGATAAGCCAGTAATTATGGTGGGCTTCGACGGCCTAGAGAAGCGGCCTTATATCAGGAGCGTTGATCGGTTCTTGAAGTTTAATCACCCGCAGATCGTTTATCGTACCGGCGGCTTTAAAGTCGCCCGTAGCGAAAAAGAACTCCATCAAACGATGGAAGAATATCTGGAAAATTCTTCCTTAGATAGAGAAAACCGCCAAAAGATGATCGAGGAATTCTGTGTTTATCTGGATGGAAAATCCGGCGAGCGCCTCGGGAAATTTATCTTGTCCGCGACTGCTGCCACTCAATAGTTTTCTTTAGGCCTTCTTCAAATTTGATTTCCGGATCGTAGCCAAACCATTCTTTGGCTTTGGAGACGTCAGCGTGGGTGTGTTTTGCATCTCCCAAGCGGGGCGGGCGGGATTCTAAATCTAATTTTTTCCCGGTATATTTTTCAATCATATCCCGCACCTCGTTGAGAGTGGTCCGTTCGCCATGGGCGACGTTAAAGCCCTCACCGGAGAATTTCTTATCCGACTGCATAGCGAGAATGTTGGCGGCGATCACATTATCTACATAGCAGAAATCGCGAGACTGCATACCATCTCCTTCCAGGAATCCTTTTTTCTTCTCCGGGAAATACAGGGCCTCCAACCAACCGGCGATCACCGTTGAATAGGGCGAGTCGCCGTATTGTCCGGGACCGAAGACGGTGAAATAGCGGAGGGCTACCGTGTCCAATCCGTATAGATTGCTGAAAACTTTGCAAAATAGCTCCCCGGTGTATTTTTGAAGCGCGTAGGGAGATTTTGGGTCGCAAGGATTTTCCGATTCCTTAGTCGGCATTTTCAGCGCCCCACCGTAAACGGAAGATGAGGAAGAGTACATCACTCTTTTTACTCCATGATTTTTCGCGGCCTCTAAAACCGCTACCGTTCCGGTAATATTGGCCGCGGTAGTCTCGGCGGGATGTTCTACGGAATAAGAAACCCGCGGAACAGCGGCAAAATGGAAGACATATTCCGGTTTGTGGGTGGAGAAGATTTTCTCCAACAAAGCCGTGTCAGTAATGGAGCCCTCATAGAGTTTTATTGATGGTTCTATGGCGTCGCGTCGGCCGGTGGCAAAGTTATCTATGCCGATGATTTGAGTCTCCGGGAATTGATCTTTGAATTGGCGAACAAAATTACTGCCGATGAACCCGGCGCAACCGGTTACTAGTATGGTTTCCGGCTGGTTATTAGTCATTAGTTATTAGTCCTTAGAATTTTGTATATCTTCACCCCCTCGTTTGTGTAGACCAATCTTAGGCCTGGATCACTCGATAAATCAATAGCGCCTAGTTGCTTCTCCCACGGGCCAAAATAGACATAATCGGCGTCTATATCGCTCCAATTGGATCTTAATTTGAGATAGCTCTGCGACAATAACGCCATTCTCTCGGCGCGCCCCCGTTTGACGTCACTCTTATCCCCGCTACCCATAAAATTATTAAAGGTACCGTATTTGCTGGTGAAATAATTCCCATAGAGATGCCAGATGCTGTCGTTTTGGTTACTACCCTCATCCGGGAAACATTCAAATCCGGAACAGGTTTTCGGATAAGTTCCATACAGGCGATTCTCAAAATTCATCGGACTGATGCCGAATAGTTTATGCGATTCCAAATAGCGATTCTCCATTTCCTCCATCGGCATCGTGCTGGTAAATCCGGCAGGTAGATATGGGCGAGCGGAGGTGTAAGTGGTCAAATATAGCGCGTTCATGACGGAGGGCGTCACAATGCGCGGTTCAGCCGGGAGATTTTCATTGATCCAGTCCCAGGATTTAGCGATGCCGTTGTCAAATTTGTAGTAATCCCAGAGGAATTGTTGCTGATTGCGATAAATGGCGATTGGATTAGCGATCTTTTTTACAACTAAAGTCGCAGATAGGACAATCAAGCAGGCCAGCATAATTTTTTGCCATTTTTTCTGCTGCGTCAGACGGTTAAGCAATTCAAAGATAACCGCCCCCAGAACTATAAACAAAATTGGGGCGGCCACTTTGTACCAGGTATGGGGAACTGGAACGTAGCCGATCACCAGTTGCGCGTTCCAGGCGATAAAAAACGCGGCCAGTAATGTTGTTAAGAAGATCGCTTTCGGTCGGTCGGTTTTTTTATACAACCAGATAACCAAACCGATCAGGCCGGCATAAACGAGATAATCCGGCCAGACTTGGGTGGCAAAAAATCTTCCGTGAGCGATTCCAAGTCGGAAGGTGTAGTCCTCCATATTTGGCAGGTGGGAGAATCTCCAATAGTTTACGAAGTAGGGCAGAGCGCAGATAGCCAGAATGGCCCAAAACAGGACAAGGAGCTTCCATCGGTGACTCCTCTCCGCCTTAATCACCAAGCAGTAAGCGGTGAGTAGTCCCAATACGATGATCCAATAAACCCAAAAATGAAAATAGACATAGAAAAGAGTCGAAGAAACGACGGCCGCGACTACCGCTGAAATCTTTGAGGGTTTTGTCCAAAACCAGTAGGTTGCGGCCACCGCGCCTAAAAAGAACGGCGTGGCGATTAGCGGATTATCAATTAGATGAAACGGCAATTTATCGAATTGAGTTTGAACGAGCGGAATAAAGTTTTTCAGAAAAAAAGCGGTGAAATCATTCCAGCCGGACCAATCATAAAAAGGGAGCTTCAGTGGGATGGGCGTTAACACTCCAACTAGGCCAAAGAACACCGACCAGGCCTTAGATTTCGTGAATAGCCAGCCAATCAATACAAAGAGAATAAAGATTAGAGCCGGGAAGCGCAGTTGGACCATTAAGTAGGCCCGATTGATGCTTCCGTGGAAAGCATTCAAATAAATTGAAAAAATAGTGGGCGGAAGAAGATTTGCGACTGTTGGACCATCTTTGGCGGCCGAAACATCGGACGGCGGGAAGTGTCCGTCATATATTTCGCGGGCGCGAGGAAGGTAGTGGTACAGAGAGTTGCGATAGGTTTTGAATTGGGCGAGCACGAATCGCTGTCCTTCATTGATAAAGTTTCTCCGGATAGCGAGCGATGGAGCGATGTAGAGAAGGCCGACGAGCGTCGCCAGAGCGACTACGAGAATTAAGAACTTATACTTACCGATTGCAGACGATAGGGTCTTCATACATTCATATTACCAATGCCTATTGCCTATTGCCTAATCCCTTGCATTTTTGATTATTATTGTTATAATATACGGCAGCTTGTCCCATACATAATTTATGTGTGGGATTCTAAAAAAAGGAGGGTGTCGTGGAAAAGACTTCCGAAGGGAAGCTGCTGGAGTTGGCGACGAGGATTCTGTCAGATGATTTTCTGTCCGGGCCTTTGACTCCGCTGGTATTGTATTTGGTTGGGCAAACAAAAAGCAACGAAGACAGCGTGCTGGGACGCACCCGACTCCTTTTCCATATCCGTCACCTTTTTTGTTTGCGGGCGATTTGCTTAGCAGAAAGTCAGTTCTCGCCAGAAAAAAGGAACTACCCGAATTTTGCGGTTGACTGGCGGAGTTTTCTGACTGTTAAAGGCGGGATCGCAGAGAATTTCTTTTCTACTTTTCGGTTTCCCACCGGTCCGGTTGAACATACTGGGACAGAAATGATGGGATTGGTAAGCCACTCCAAAAAGCAGGATTGGAAGGATGTTCTGCTGATTGCCGCGCCCTTTCATCAGCTTCGCTCTTTCCTTTCCGCTGTCGCGGCTACAAGAAAGCTGGATTATCCGGTGCGGCTTTGGAACCTCCTAGGCGTATCGCTTCCATGGGGAGAGCAATCCGTTCATTCTCAAGGAGTGCAGACCGGCACCCGATCTGACTTCATTCACGCTGAACTTGAGAAGGTCAAAGTCTACTCCGCCAGGGGTGACATTGCTACAGTTGAAGAAGGTATTGAGTATCTTAACTGGCGAGATGCCCAGAAATAGAGCAAAAGCCCACCTTTACGGTGGGCTTTTTTTGTTTTACCATTGGCGTATGTTTAACGGGAAGCGGGTGTCGGTGGTTTTTGCTACTTACCGAGAAAAAGACTCGGTGCGAGCCGCTATTGAGGATTTTTATAATACCGGATTAGTGGATGAGGTAGTGGTGGTGAATAACAACGCCGAGCCGGGCACCGATGAAGAAGTAAAAAAGACTAAAGCTCGCTTGGTCTATCAGTCAAACCAGGGTTATGGCTGGGCTTTCCGCAAAGGAATTACCGAGGCAACCGGTGATCTGATCGTGCTCTGCGAACCGGACTCCACTTACACCGGAAAAGATTTGGGTAAATTTCTGGAATACTCAAAAGATTTTGACGCTGTTTTTGGCACCCGCACCAACACCAGCACGATCGTTCCGGGCGGCGATATGCGAACTTTGCGGCGGGTTTGTAATGTCATCTATGGAAAAATCATCCAAACGCTTTATGGAACTACTTCTTTGACTGAAATCGGCTGCACCTACAAACTTTTCCGCAAGGAAGCTCTGCGGAAAATTGAGCCATTTTTTACCACTAATGATCCGCTTTTTCCCACCGAGTTGATCCTGCTTTCTTCTATCCACGAACTGAAGTTCGTGGAGATCCCGGTGCATTATGGTAATCGCGTCGGTCAGTCCACGATCATTTCTGGCTGGACCAAGCTAGTTAAGTGGGCGATCAAGTTATTGATTTTTATTGTTAGCTATCGCATTGCGGCTATGTTCGGGAAACATAAATAATCATGATTCCTCAGTCCCCAGTAAAGGTTAATAAGGAATGCCGGGAATGCCAAAGCGCCGACCTGGTGAAGTTTTTGGATTTGGGATTACAGCCGGCCGCTAACAGCTTCCTGAAAAAGGAGGAATTAAATAACCCAGAGCTGAAATTCCCGCTGGAGGCCTATTTCTGCCGCTCCTGCAACGCCGCCCAGCTGATTCATGTGGTAGATAAGAGTTTGCTCTTCCGGAATTATGTTTATTTTTCTTCCGGAATGCCCAAAGTTTCCCCACATTGGCAGGCCTACGCTGAGCAGGTGATGGCGAATTACCTGCCGGCGAAAAACGAATTCGTTTTGGAGATCGGGAGCAACGATGGTGTGTTGTTGAGATTTTTTCGGGATCGCGGATATAAAGTTCTGGGGGTAGATCCGGCGGAGAATATCGCCAAAGTCGCTGAAGCGATGGGCGTGCCGACTTGGGCGGACTTTTTCGGCAACACGGTAGCGACCAAAGCGGTCGCCGCGCACGGACAGGCGATGGCGATCTTGGCGAACAACGTGGTGGCGCACATTGATGAACATCAGGATCTGGTTCAAGGAGTGAAAACTTTATTGCATCCCAAGGGGGTGTTCGTTTTGGAAGCGCCTTATCTGACCGATATGTTTGAGAATCTCACCTACGACACTATCTATCATGAGCATCTTGGATTTTTAGCGGTCCGTCCGCTCCAGAAACTTTTTGCTAAATACGGGCTGGAAGTTTTTGACGTTCAGGTAGTGCCGTCACAGGGAAATTCCATCCGTTTATTCACCTGTCATCAGGGAGCTTATCCGGTACAGCAATCGGTTCGCGACTTAGTTCAAAAGGAGTTGGATTTGGGGTTAGACAAAGAAGAGAGTTACCTCAAACTCGGCCGGCGAGTGGCGGCCTCAAAAGAAAAGCTGGTCACGTTTCTCCGGGACCTGAAAAAACAGGGGAAAACCATCGCTTCATATGGCGCGCCGGCCAAGGGTAATACCCTTTTGAATTATTGCCAGATCGGAGCGGATACCTTAGATTACGCCCTGGAGGATCTACCGACTAAAACCGGTCTTTATACGCCGGGGATGCATATTCCGGTGGTGGATCGGAAATATGCCGAGGGGCATAAGCCGGATTATTACCTGATGCTTGCCTGGAATTACCAAAAAGCGATTTTAGAGAAAGAGCAGGAATTCTTGAAGAATGGCGGTCATTTCATTATTCCGGTGGGCGACACGATAGAAGTCATTAGTTATAAGTCATGAGTCAAGATATCAAAAAAGTTTTGATCTGCGGCGGCTGCGGATTTATGGGTTCTCAATTTATCCGCCATCTGCACAATAAATATCCGAATTACCAGATCTATAATCTGGATCTTTTGACTTATGCCGGAAACCCGGAGAATTTGAAGGACCTGGCAGTCAGCGACCGCTATCATTTTGTGCACGGCGATATCGGCGATAAATCGTTGATAGAAGATTTACTGGCTAAGTATAAATTTGACGTGGTAATTAACTTTGCCGCGGAGAGCCATGTGGACCGTTCCATCTTAAACGCTTTTCAGTTCATTAAAACTAATATTCAGGGCGCCTATGTTTTGCTGGAGGCCGTCCGTCATTATAAAATTCCCCGCTTCATTTATGTATCTACTGACGAGATCTATGGCGACGTGCCGCATGGCGTAAAAACCGACGAAAATTATCCGCTCCAGCCGACTAATCCTTACGCCGCCTCCAAAGCCGCCGCGGATCTGATGGTGCAGTCATATATTAAGACTCACCGGGTGCCGGCAGTTATTTTGCGCAGTTCCAACAATTATGGCCCGTATCAATACCCGGAAAAGTTGCACTCGCTCGTCATCACCAACTTACTGGAGGGCCGGAAAGTTCCGGTGCACGGCAAGGGTCTGCATTTGCGTAGCTGGATCCACACGCAGGATTTTTGCAACGCGCTGGATCTGGTGATGCATAAAGGCGACGACTATAAAGCTTACAACGTCGCCGGAGAAGAGCGGAGCAATATGGAGGTAATCCGGGCGGTAGCTAAAGTGGTCGGCAAAGATCACGGCGAGCATATTGAGCATGTCAGCGACCGCCCAGGCGCCGACTTCCGTTATGCCCCCGATCATTCCCGAATTTCAAAAGAATTGAAGTGGGAGCGCCAGTATTCTTACGATGACGCCCTGCAGGAGATCGTGGCTTGGTATGATAATAATCGTGACTGGTGGCAGAAGATCAAGCTAAGGGGCGAGTTCCAGGACCACTACCAGAAGCAAAGCAAAGGCCAGTATGATTTATAAAAAAATCTTAATTATTGGCGCTGACGATCAGCTGGGTTTTGATTTGATGCGTTCTTTCGGAGAAAAAGCCACCGGTCTGACCAATAAAGATATTGAGGTGAAAAATGCCGCCCAAGTTGAGGAGATGATTGCCTCGCATCACCCCGACGTTGTTATTAATACCGCGGCCATTTCGAAGTCGGAATGGTGCGAATTGAATAAAGATGAATGCCTGGCGGTGAATGCCGTAGGCGCCGGAAATGTCGCGGCGGCGGCAAATAAAGTAGGGGCCGCGATTATCCAGATTAGTACCGATTATGTGTTTGACGGTTCAAAGGATTCTTTCAGGGAAAGCGATCAGCCGAATCCGCTCAATGTCTATGGCAGTTCTAAATTTGAGGGTGAGCGGGCGGTCCGCAAAAACAATCCGAAGTATTACATTGTTCGTTCCGGCTGGTTTTTCGGGAAAAATATTCCGCACAAAGGACTGGATTTTCCCCGGTTAATGTTGAAATTGGCTAAGGAGCAGGGTGAGGTTCGGGTGGTGAGAGATCAATTTGGCTGTCCGACCTACACCCGCGATCTGGCGAGTAAAATTAAGGAGCTGTTGCATCGGAACGCCCCGTTTGGTGTTTATCATATTACTAACCAAGGCCGGACTTCCTGGTATGGATTCGCGAAAAAAACTTTTGAGTTGGCCAAGGAGAAAGCAAAATTAATCCCGATTGCCACCGCCGAGAGCGGCTCTAAAATTCAACGTCCAAAGAATTCAATTTTGGAGAACCGTAATTTATCCGAAGTTGGCATTCCGCTGCTCCGCCCCTGGGAAGAGGCATTGAAAGATTATTTTGAAGAGATCCAGTAAAAATACTATAGTAACCCAATGATTTTAAGTTCGGTGGAAGTTAAAAAGTTTTTGAAATTAGATCTACAGCCGATCAGGATTGGCGATGATGGGAGACTGTATTTTACTGAATTGCCCGAGGGGTATAAACCCGCCCAATCTTCTAACGATGAAGAATTAAAAGATAAAAGCCATTGGACCGAATGGAGGACTTCTAATTATGAATTTTTTAAATCTCGGCTTGGGGGGGGGCTTAGCAAGGACTTAGTTTTATTGGATATAGGAGCGGGCGCCGGAGAATTTCGCGAGCTTTTCACCGGATTTCAATATATCGGCATTGATTTTTGGCCGCACCCTGATGTCAGAATAGTGGCGGATATAACCAAGCAATTACCGTTCCAAGATGGCTCCTGCGACATCATTATTCTTTCCAACGTTCTGGAACACACGCCGGAGCCGGAAGTTATCATACAAGAATGCGCCAGAATCTTGAAAGTCGGAGGTCTATTGCTTGGAGTGGTCCCATTTTTAACCAAAATTCACCAGGAGCCGTACGATTTTTTGCGGTATACGAACTTTATGCTTGAGCGGATGATGAAAGGCAGCGCTCTAAAGAACATTGAAGTTTTGCCGCTTGGTAAGCCATTGGATATTTATCTTGCTTCTTTGCGGGCATTATTTAAACAACTGGCAAATGGAAATCTGAATTTCTTTGAAAGAAAACTAGCAAATTTTGTCCGGAAGTTGATGGTTCTTACAATTTGGCTTTTCGGTCGGCTATTTAAAAAAGCGAAGTTGTCCTATAAATTCACGCAAGGTTTTGGATTCCAGGCCAGTAAGTAATTTTGTTGATTTTTAGCAAAGAATAGCTTAAGTTGGCTGTACATGAATAAGGCAGTGAAAATAGCGCACAAGGAAGTGGGTCCGGGCAAGCCGGTTTTTGTGATTGCCGAAATCGGCATCAATCACAACGGTGAGTTGGAGACCGCGAAAAAATTGATCAGAACCGCTGTTGAGGCGGGCTGTGATGCTGTAAAATTTCAGAAGCGCACTCCGGAGGTTTGCGTCCCGAAAGACCAGTGGGACAAAATGCGCGAAACCCCCTGGGGCTATATCAGTTACATTGATTACAAAAAAAAGATGGAATTCGGCCCCGCCGAATATAAAGAAATTGATCAGTTATGCAAAGAGCTGGGAATTTTGTGGTTCGCCTCCTGCTGGGACGAAGAGAGCGTGGCCTTTATGGAAAAGTTCAATCCTCCCTGCCACAAAGTGGCCTCTGCTTCTCTGACCGACCGCGGTTTATTGGAAGCTCTCAAAAAAACTGGGAAGCCGATTATTTTGTCCACCGGTATGAGTTCCGTGGCTCAGATAGATCAAGCCGTGGAAGTTTTGGGAAAAGATAACTTAGTCTTGATGCACACCGTGTCTACTTATCCCGCTGAACATCATCATCTCAACCTTAGCGCCGTGCAGACACTAGCCAATCGTTATCAGGTTCCGGTTGGTTATAGCGGACATGAGAAGGGAGTTGTTCCATCGGTTGTCGCGACTGCTTTAGGGGCTTGCGCCGTGGAGCGCCACATCACTCTAGATCGCACCATGTGGGGTACTGATCAGGCGGCCAGCTTAGAGCCAAAAGGATTGAAGATGTTAGTAAAGGAGATTCGGATTTTGGAACAGGCAATTGGCGATGGGGTAAAGCGGGTACTTGCTGAAGAGATTCCAATTGCCGAAAAGCTTCGTCGCAAGAAAGACTTTTAGAGATAAAATCCGAATTTGTATTGGCCGGATTTGAAACGGTTATTCCGGAGAAACTTGGCATTCGCGTTGGCGATTGCCATTTTTTCTTTTAGGAACTTTTTGTAATCAGCCGGCAAATTTTTCGTAACTTTTCCGGCGGTTTTCAGGTTTTTTCTGAAACCATCTCCGATTATCCCGCCCTGCCGCGCGTAAAAAGCAAAATGTGGCAGAAGCGCCGAGCTGACAAAAACGCGGATATCGCCCGCGCGAGATTGAGTGAAAGACCAATCGGGGCTGATTTGGTGTTGGTTGTTAGTAAAAACTATTTCCTGGCCGGGGAATAGCGTCAGCCGTCCTTCGGCGGCAATCGGCTTGTCGTGAGCCCGCTTGCCCTGAGCCTGCCGAATGGGCCGAACCGGTTTCCCGAAGATCTTTCCGGTGAATTCATTTAATATGTCATATCCCAGATAAAGTCCAACGCGTACTACTTTCTGCAGCTCTAAGACTTTTCCCGGTTTCCAGTTTTTGCGAAGGTTTTGTAGATGAGCCAAGAACTCATCTGATTCTTTTTTCCGGCCGATAATTTTAGCGGTGTTTTCCAACGAGTAGGCAAAGGACCGGGTGTAGCGGAGAGCATATTGAACATCCAGGGGATTCTTTTTGAGGATCATAATCAGGCGGATCATCCGTTCCGGTAGCCAATCCACCACATTGGCCAGATCTCGCAGTTTCGCGATTTTTTTACTTGGCTGCCGGGGGAGCTCGCCTTTTCCGTGTAGCCGCTTGATCTTCAAGTCATCCAGCCAAAGAATCTTTTTGAACACTTCCTCCGGCATAATCATCAACCCGCCTTTTGCGACTTTCCGGATATTCGGACCATCTGGATTACGCCATTTGTTAATCAGATTTTTCCTTAAAACAGTGATCGGATCTATATCGCTTACGCCCGGGGCGCTCACCGAGCCATATTCATAGACGCCGAGGACGTCCGGATTTTTTGATAAACCGCCGACCATCTCCCTGCGGGCGGCATCATAGACTTTTAAGGAAATATTTTTTGGATGATTAGCGAATTTCGTCTGTGATTTTTCCAGCTCTTTTCTCCATTCATTTAACATCGCCAGCGCCGCGCGATAACAATTTTCACCCAGTATCTTTCTGGTTTGGCGAAAATCTTTGCGCGCTAACTCCAGCTTTTTCAGGAATGGGTGTCGGGCCAAATCAAAAGCAAACTTTTTGTAAACGTAAGTTCCCTTGGCCTGCAGATAGATGCTGGGCATCAGAAGCAGCATCGCCACGAACCATTTTAATTGGTATTCCGGCGAGCCGGGTTTGTTGGAGATTTTTCCGGTGGCGGCAATCTTTTTAAAAATTTGATAATAGTGCTCAAAGTTTTCTAAATCCTCTTGGCGCGAATCGCGGATGTGGAAGTTAATGCTATTTTTTGCAAATAAAACTTTTGCATAACGGAAAACCTCCACCGGCATAAAGCGTTGATGATAATAGTTTAAATTGCCTTCATGGCAGAAAATAAATCCGTGATGTTCTAGCGGGTCAGCTTTTTTTAATAATCCTCGGACAGCGGAGATTTTTTGGCGCAATACCTCAAGCTTGCTGGAGTTTTCACAAATATCCTTACGAATTATTACGAATGTATCCAGGTCGCTGAATCCTTCCGTCCAATCCATAGTGGCGACGCTTCCGTGGATAATCAGCGAGGCGATTTCTTTTTTGAGGTTATTTTCAAAATACTTTTTTAGACCGGATAAAATCTGGGCGTATTTCGTTTGCCCGTAATTTCCAATTTCCAATTTTTCAATTTCTATTGTCTGGGCCGCTGTCAAAGTTCCGGTCAGACCGGGCCAGAGTTTCTTGTAGTTTTTGGTAATTCGCTCCGCTTCCGTTGGGTTTGGAGTCGGCGAATTTAGAAAGTGGTTAAGAGCGTAAAAAAGCTCGTTTTGCTCTTTATTGTGCATTACCAGGATTATGAACGGCCAGTGAGAGCTTTAGCAAGCGCCTTCAAATCCTTCGGTTCATCCAGGTCAATTGATTTTTCGGGGTCGGTAATCACTCCGCCGATTGGGCCGGCAAAGATTTTCCCGGTTTTGATATTGGCGACACGGATGGCGTCCACCAAGCCATTTTGCCAATAGACCGGAGGTAGGATCTGGCGGGGGACGTCGGTGCCCATTTTTTTGTAGTGCCTGGTCGGCAGTAGCGGCTTCATCTTATTTCCATCGGAGAGCCGCCACATTTTAAATGGATTGTGCGGGGCTGGAGAAGAAACGGTTTTAACGATGGAGTAATTATCTTTAATTGCCACCCGGATTACCTCATCTATATCTTCGGCGGTCCGTAGCGGAGAAGTGGGGCGCAAATTCACCAAGATTTCCGGTTCCCAGCCGCGGTGTTTTTTGACCCAAGCGAGCGCATGGCGCATAAATTCAATATCTTTAGACCGATCTTGAGAAATTTCTGCTGGGCGAAGAAATGGGACATCCGCGCCATATTTTTTAGCCACCGCCGCGATTTTCGGATCATCTGTGGAAACAATAAAAGCATCCAGCAGTTTGGATTTTTTTGCGGCGGCGATTGTGTAATAAATCAGCGGTTTGCCGGCCACCAAAGCGATATTTTTATGTGGGATACTTTTAGATCCTCCCCGAGCGGGAATGATTCCGATAACTTTGATTAAGTTGCGAGCCATTGTTATTGATAATTAAGCATTTTTATGGCATTATGACAAGACTAATCAATGAAGAAGACCGTATTTCTTTTTCTCAAAAACGCCCTATTTATCTCCGATCTTCTGAAGACCAACTACATTAAAGAACTAGCTAATCAATATCGAGTAGTGGTCTTTAGCAATGTGGATGATCCGGATATGGACCGGCGGCTGAAAGAACTCAACGTTGAGCGGGTATTTTGGAAATTGCAGAATTCCCGGCTGTTTATGATTACCAAATTCTTGCGCACCGCCTGCATGCATGAGTTTGATAAGGTTTCCAGCTTGCAGTTCTATTATGGAAGCCCGGCGTTTCAAAACGATAAGCGCGCTAAGCTACTGCGCCTGCTTTCTTGGCCGTTAGCGCCGCTGATGACGGTCAATTTCTTCACGGCTATTGAAAGATTATTTTTGCGTCGTTCAAAATTGTTGGATGAGTATTGCGAAAAATATAATCCGGTTTTGATCATGACCGCTACCCCGGGCGTGCAGGTGTACGACGCGGAGGCGATTTTGTATGGCCAGAAGAAGGGCATACCGACTCTTGCCACCAACTTGAGTTGGGATAATCTTACCTCCTTCAAATGCGTCCGCTCACGTAAGCCGGATTATCTTTTCGTCTGGAACCAGGTTTTAAAAGACGCGGCCGTTAACATCCACCATTTTCCAGCTAACAAGATTTTCATCACCGGCAGTATGCGTTTTGATCGTTATTTTGATGGTTCGCACCCGCTTCCATCCCGTGAGGAATTTTTAAAATCCAAGAACTTGAATCCTGCCTACCCGACTATTTTATTTGCTTCCGGAGGCCGCGCTCCTCACCAGCCAAAAGTGCTGGCAAAAATTATCGCCGCCCGTAACGAAAACAAAATTCCGTATGTAAACTTTTTGGTACGGCCGCATCCTTTTGACGATCCGGAATTTTATCGGCCGTTGGCAGGCGAGAAAGATCTTTGGATTGAGCGGCTGTCGCAACCCATTGAGAATCCCTTCCTGAATTTGAAGGCGAGCTTGGCGTATACGGAGATCAACATCAACCACAAATCCACTATTTCCTTGGAATCTTTTATTTTTGACAAACCGGTCATTAACTTTATGGATCCCGGAGCGACTTTCCAAAACAAGCACTATTTTGACGAAAGCTCCTATTATTATCCGTTGATCAAAGAAGGTTCTATTTTTCTCGCCAAAGATGATAGTGAGTTAATCTCTGGCATCAATGAATACTTAAAGAATCCTAAAAAGGATAGCGTCGCCCGACAGCGGGTTGCCGATAATTTCTTTGCTTTCCGTGATGGGTTATCCTATAAACGGAGCGTGGATTATTTGGAACAAATAATCTAAATTGTCCTAATTATTCTAATTAACCTAATTACTCTAAATAATGACCAAGATGGATTTCAAAACAGCGAAAAAAATAATTTTTGATTTAACCGCTAATCGCGGTTCGGTTGCTGATTATATTAATCTTGCGAAAGAAATTTTTGCGGCTAATTTTGAATTACCGGAATATGTCAGGAAAATTAAGGTGGCGTTTCTGAGCAATTTTACAATCTTGGGATTGCCGGAGGTCTTTAAGGCTAAGGCGCTTTTCCATAATATTGCCGCCGAAACCTACCAGGGTACATACAATCAGTACGCTCAAGAAATTTTAAATCCGGAGAGTGGGTTAAACAAATTCAAGCCGAAATTAATCTATTTCCTCGTTGACTATTCCGACGTTGATAAAAACCAAATTACCCAGTTAGTGGAAAAAGCCGGAGAAAATGGCGCAAAAGTAGTTTTAATTGATGACTTTTCTGATTTCAAAGAGCATTGGTATACCAAATACAAAGATTTAGGAGATATGCGTCTGGCCCTGGACGCCTTCCCGGCTTTGGCGGAGAAGTTGGTTGGAACGGCCGTCGCAGTCAGCGGCGCTACTAAAAAGTGCTTGGTTTTGGATCTGGATAATACTCTTTGGTCCGGCATTGTTGGCGAGGATGGGGCCGATAAGGTGGTTCCAAATAAAAAACTACAGGAACATATCTTGAATTTATACAAAACCGGCACGATTCTGGCGATTAATAGCAAAAATAATGAGGCAGACGCAATGGAGGTGATTGAAAAGCACCCGGATATGCTTCTGCGCAAGAATCATTTTGCCACTTGGCAAATTAACTGGAACGATAAAGCGAGCAACATTCGCGCAATTGCTGATGAGCTGATGCTTGGCACTGATAGTTTTGTTTTCGTTGATGATGATCCATTCCAGCAAAGCTTGGTCGCGGAATCCTGCCCCGAGGTGGCGGTTATGCATCCCGATAATTTAATCGGCTATGTCGGTTTTTCGTCCGCTAAGCTAACTGCCGAGGATGAGCGGCGGGGTGAGATGTACGCGGAAGAGCGCGCTCGCCGGAGTGTGCAATCTTCCTTGAAAAGCGTCAACGATTTCCTAAAGGATTTAAAGTTAGAAGTTACCATCCGGGAAGTTAAAGCCGATAGCCCGATCATCCCGCGGCTTTCGCAGATGACCCAAAAAACTAACCAATTTAATATGCAAACCGTCCGTTGGAGTGAAGGTGATATTAAGGCGCTTTTGTCGCAAGGCAATAGAATGTGGGCTATTGATGCCGTTGACCGTTTCGGCGACTACGGAATTATAGGTTTTTTGAGTGCTTCCCCTGAGGACAAATCTGTATGGGTGATCAGTAATTTTTTGATGAGCTGTCGGATTTTGGGCCGAGGTATCGAGAAGTCTTTTTTGGCCAATCTCATAAAGAGCGCTCGCGAGAACGGGGTAGCAGAACTGATTGGCGAGTTTAGTCCAACGAAGAAAAATAAATCTCTTTGTGAGAAATTTTATTTGGAAAATAACTTCAAGGCCATTGGCGAAGTTAATGGGGTTTTCCGATACCACTATGATTTTACGAAAGATTATCCTTACCCGAATTTAGTTAAGGTAAATTTCGCTTAATCGTTGTAATATATAAAATATGGCAAAATCAGTTGAAGAAGTGTTGGCGAAAGTTTTCAATATGGAGGCGTCAAAGATAAATGACATTACTAGCCCTTCTAACACCGAGGCTTGGGATTCTTTTAATGGATTGCTTCTGGTAACTGAATTAGAAAAGACTTTTGATGTTAAGTTCACCATTGAGGAGATCGTGGGAGTTAAGACCGTAGCGGATATAAAAAAAGTTTTGAAACAACATGGAGCTGAAGTTAAATAAATTGTCCTACGCGGATATTAAGATCGGCGATGTTTTTTCCTTTGATAAAACCGTTGACGCGGAGTTGGTGAATAAGTTCGCTGAGATTAGCGGTGATTTCAGCCCGCTTCATGTAGATACGAATTACGGTAAGCAGACCCAGTTTGGTGGCAACGTCGCTCACGGCTCCTTACTTGGCAGTTTCTTTTCGGCTTTAGTTGGGATGCTTTGCCCCGGAGAGAAAGCATTATATTTGTCGCAGACTTTGAATTTTAAAAAACCGTTGCCGGTTGGTGGCGCGGTCAAGGTTTCGGGAACTGTCGTTTCCAAATCCGATGCCGCAAAGATTATAGAATTGGAAACCTTGGTGAAAAATCAATCCGGTGAAGTTTTAGTGGATGGCATAGCCAGAGTCTTGGTACGCGAATAAATTTATGAAACTCAATCTATTTAAATTAATTTCTGGAATTCTGAAGAAGTTAGTCCCGAAGAGTAAGACTCAAGAGCGGACAGATTTTCTTAAAAAGATCATGAACTTTGTCCACGAATGTAAATTTCCATCGGGGGGGGGGCGATTATTTAGAATTTGGGGTTTTCAAAGGCAATAATTTCTCCGAGGCTTATCGGATCGCCAAAGCGAAAAAACTTGTAGGTATGCGGTTTTTTGCTTTTGATTCTTTTGAGGGGCTACCGGAAGGGTCCGAAAAAGAATCCGGACAGTTTCAGAAGGGGGAATATTCGGCTTCTTTGGAGCGCTTCAATGCTAATCTCCAGCAAGCGGGTGTTGATTCGAAAGACGTGCAAGCGGTGAAGGGTTGGTTTAAAGACACGCTAACACCCGAAACTAAAAAGAAGCTTGGCTTAAAGGCGGCGGCGGTGATCTGGATTGATTCGGACTTGTATAAGTCCGCCGTGCCGGTTTTAGATTTTATTACTGATCTGGTGGTGGACGGCACGATTTTAGTTTTTGATGACTGGTTTTTCTTCAAGGGTAATCCCAACAAAGGGGAGCAGAGAGCTTTTCGGGAGTGGTTAGCAAAAAATCCCCAAATCAAGGTTTCCGAATTTCACAAATACTTCTGGCACGGTAACTCTTTTATCGTTCACAAGGACTAGTTTTAGTGTTATTGTAGGTGCAATGAAGACGGTTTTATTGGCTGTTCCGCATTACGTCTTTGCTTCTGATCTTTTGCGGACCAACTACATAAAGTACCTATCCGAAAAATATCGGGTAGTGGTTTTAAGTCCTCTCTTTGACGGCGCAGAAGCAAAAAAGCGCGGTTATTGGCAATCACCAAACGTGACCTATCAGAAGTGGGACTTGGAAAATCCGTCGCTTTGGGACCGGATGAAATTCTGGCGCATCGCGTTGGTGAATGAGTTTGATTATCTCGCTTCCATTAAGCATTTTTATAAACGTCCGAATTATCAGGATAGTTGGAAGCGCCGCCTGGCGCGCACGCTCGGTCTGCCGTTCAAAAAGTTTCTGACTGCCGATTTTTTTACTCGTCTGGAGCAAAAGAAAATAAAACCGTCTCCGGCGTTTGATGAAATTATTAAAAGCAACAATATTGAATTAGTTATCACCGCCACGCCGGGTTTTTCTCCGTTTGAGGCCGAAATGATCCACTTGGCTAAGCGCGTCGGTTTGCCGAGCGTCGCGATGAACTTCACCTGGGATAATCTGACGATGAATTCCAAGCATATCCGGAAAACCGATTATCTGATCGCTTGGAATGAGGTGATGCGAAAAGAGGCGAGCGCTATTCATAATTATTCTCCGGAAAAAGTTTTTGTTTCCGGAACGCCGCGCTTTGATCCATATTTCGCCGAGGATAAAAAGGATCCGGGCCGTATCAAGTTTTTGAAATCCAAAGGATTGAATCCGGATTACAAAACGGTTTTTCACACTACGGTTACCAAGGCCTATCCTTTCCAAAAAAAATATATAAACGATCTGATTAAATTGCGGGACTCCAAAAAAATCCCGTACGTTAATTTACTGATCCGGGCTCACCCGCTGGATTTGATTGAGAATTATTCGGAGTTTAAAAACATTCCGGATTTTTGCATTGAGAAATCCGGCAAAGAAGTAGAGATGAGCTACGACGACCTCCTGAATCTCAAATATTCTCTTAAGTACACCGACGTGAACGTAAATTATGCTTCCACAATTACCATTGAGGCCTGCATCTTTGATAAGCCGGTAATCAATATCGGTTATCTGGATCGGTTTGCGTTGGCCTATGAGTTTGATCATTACCGGCCGATTTATGAAAGCGGCGCCATCAAATTAGCTAAAACTGATGAGGATCTGCCCCGGTTGATTAATTTGTATCTGGAGAACCCGGGCCGCGATCATGATCAGCGTCTGGCAATCGTGGACAAATATGTGCAATTTACTGATGGGCTATCTTATAAACGAAGCGTTGATTATTTGGAACAAATAATCTAAATTGTCCTAATTATTCTAATTAACCTAATTACTCTAAATAATGACCAATAATCAAACTGCTAAAATATATGACTTAGAGGAGAGGACCGCCAAATTTGGCGAAGAAACTATTAAATTTGCCAAAACTATTCCCGATAATCTAATTACTAAAAGAATAGTGCCGCAACTCGTTGCTTCCAGTACATCTTTAGGGGCGAATTATTGCGAAGCGGATGATGCTGAATCCAGCAAAGATTTTGTTCATAAATTAGGAATATGCAAGAAAGAGGCGCGCGAAACAAAGCACTGGCTAAGGATGGTGGCAATTGCCAGCCCCGAATTAAGGGACCAATCAAGGGTCTTGTGGCAGGAAGCCAAAGAGCTACATTTGATATTCAATGCAATTTTTAAAAAGGTTAGGGATAAACAAAATTAGATCATTAGAAATTGGGATTTCTTTAGAACAATTAGAGTAATTAGAAAAATTAGAATAATTTGTAAAACATGTTTTCACTAAACGATAAACACATAATAGTGAACTATCACTATGTTGAGGATCCAACTCCGAAGTTTTCGGGAATTTTCCCTTGTCCGGTAGCCGAGTTTGATCGGCAAATAAATTTTCTATCAAAGAATTATAAAATTGTTTCTGTTCCCGAAGTTTGGGAAGCGGCCAAAGCAGGCCGTTCCGATAGGTTGTGCGCTCTGACCTTTGATGACGGTCTGAAAGATAATTATCAGAACGCGCTTCCGATTCTCAAAAAATATAATGTTCCGGCGACGATGTTTGTGATCACTTCAGTTTTTGAGGGACGTCTGCCATCGGCCCACAAGATGCACATTCTTCTTTCCAGAAAAAGTACCGAGGAGCTGGCGGATTTCTTGAACGGTTTCATCGCCGAGTTCTATCCGGACCTAAAGGATAATTATTTTGTTCCCAAAGACCGCCGGTTGACCGATAAGCGGATGCACGAGAGTCCGGTCGCGGCGAATCTCAAGGAAACGATCATCGCTTTGCCGGAAGATATCCGTGGCCGGTTTTTGCGTCATTCTTTCAAGGTTTTTGAGATCAAAGAAGAGAAGATCGCCGGCAATTTATTTATGAACGAAAAAGAGTTAGCAGAAATGGCCGCGGCGGGCGTGGAGCTGGGATCCCATTCCCACGGCCATTACGCGATGACCGATGATAATGAAGAGCTACATCGGCGAGATGTCCAGCTTTCCAAAAAGATTATCCAGGAGATTTCCGGCGTCGCTCCGCGGATTTTCTCCTATCCTCATGGCCGGGCCAGCGATGCCGCGGTGAGGGTGGTCCGGGAAGAAGGGTTTATCAATGGCGTCGGTATTGCCCGCGGTCCTCTGGCTGTGGGGCAGAATCCTTATCTATTGCCGCGCTATGATACGATGGATATTAAGGAATACTTATATAAATTAACCTAATTTCTAATTAACCTAATTGACCTAAAACTTGGGAATTAGGGTTTCTTTAGAATAATTAGAGTAATTAAAACAATTAGGGTAATTTGCAAACCATATAATTTTCACAAGTGTTTAAGCATACTAAGATTTTTATATCAATATTGGCCATCTTCGTAGGGTTGTTGTATGTCGCGCCGCAACTTTTGATTAGAAGGAAACTCGTTGCCGAAGGTAAGCCATTTGTTTTGTCCCAGTTTTTTTATACCAGCGACGAGGCGCATAATTATTTACAGCGAAACCGGGAAGTTTACGATGGCGGCTTCCCGCCGAAAGACCTGTTTTTTGACGGCGACCGCCCAAACATCTTTCCGATTTTACCGGCCATTATTTTCACGCCCTACATTTGGTTTTTCAGTGATTTGAATTTGGCCTATCTGGCCTTGAGCTTTGATCTATCGGCGCTGATGTTCCTGGCCTTCTTCGGTTTAGGATGGGTCATCTCCGAGAAAAAATATCTTTGGTCTATTTTTCTCGGTTTGTTTGGCGCATTGACGCCGGCCGCGATCCACATGCCTCGCGCCTTTTTATCACCCGCTAACTTTTCCAATATCGTGGTGAAAAACTTTTATCCGGGGATCAGCACCTTATTGGACCGCCTGTTTTTGAACCGGATGGACGATCCGCTGATTACTTTCCTTATTTATATTCCGGCTATTGCTCTCCTGATCGCTTTTTGGAAAAATCCCAGCCGCAATCTGGCGATCGCAGCCGGTTTGGTTTCCGGCCTGCTGTTTTATGTCTATTTCCATTATTGGGTTTATTGGGCAATCGTCTTGGGTTTGATTCTGGCTTATCTTTTCCTCCGCCGAAAAAGGGACCCGGTACGTTGGAGAATGTTTTTGGTTCTGTTCGGGATTTTTATTCTGATGTCGGCGCCTTATTGGATAAATTATTTGCGCTTTAGTAGTCTGCCTGGTGCCGATGAGTATGCTCAGCGGATTGGCATTGAAACCGGTAGATTTTTGCGGATTGAAAATGTTTGGCCGGACTATTTGGCTTATCTGGCTATGGCGATCGCTATTTATCTGGTTTGGTGGCGGCGCGGGAACAGGAATTTGGCAATTCTAGGTTGGATTTTTATCGCCGCAATTTTTGTGGCCTGGAATGTTAATTTGGTGACCGGTTTTGTCCCCCAACCCGGCCATTGGCGAAAAGCGGTTAGCCCGGTTTATTTTGCTCTAGTGCTGATGTTGATTTATGAGTTTTTCCGGAAGATAGAAACCAAAAAGGCCGCCATTATATTATTAGGGCTGTCGTTGCTTTTAGTCGCGAAGAAAGTAGTGAACGCGCTTCATTTTATTAATCCTCCGGAGAAATATCTTGAGACTTATACTCAACCCCGGGACTTAGTGGATTCTTGGAGCTGGATTAACGAAAATCTTCCAAAGGAAGCGAGTGTGGCCGGATTGTCGTTCCAGACCTCAATTAAGCTTTCTGCTTTTACTTCACTGCGGCCGTTTTTACCCTGGAGCGGCATTACTCCGGCTACTAATTTGGAAATTGAAGAGCGCTACCTGGCTACTAACAAAGCCTTCGGAGTTTCCGCGGCAGCTTTTGAAGCGCGCTTACGCAAAAATATTGATGATGACCATCTCAATCTTTACACTAAACTCTTCTCCGATCGGGGCATTGAGACGATTCCAGATGAGAAAATTTCTGACCTTGTCCGTCGTTATCAGTTATTGGCCTCGACGCCATTGGTCGGGGAGCCGACTTCTGACGTCGGCTTTGTTAGTTTTTCTAGTTTAGGAGTTGATTATGTCTACTATGGGCCGGAAGATCAGAAAATTTACCGGGTTGATTTATCTGGGGACAAAAACTTAGAATTGGTTTATCAAAACGGCGGAGTAGAAATCTATCGGACTTTAAACTTTAAACTTTAAACTTTACCCATGCCCTTACTATCTATTTCAATTCCTTGCTACAACGAAGAAAAGCGTCTTCCGGAAAAGATCGCTCCTTATTTGGATTGGCTTGAGAAAAATCTTCCGGATTATGAATTTGTTTTGGTGAATGACGGCAGTAAGGACGGAACTTTGAGGGTGATGGAAGATCTGGCTTCCGGAAATAAGAAGATTAAAGTTGTTAACTTGCCGGAGAACCATGGCCGGGGATTTGGTATGAAAACAGGAGTTTTGGCTTCGTCGGGGCAGTTTGTTTTGGAGACCGACGCCGATTTGCCCGTCCACCCGTATCAAATCCCGATTTTCTTGGAATATTTAAAAAACCATCCAGATGTTTCTTTCGTAATCGGCTCGCGGGAACATCCTCGGTCCGGGTTTGTACTCAAGCAGACTTGGTTCCGAATCTTCGCCGGAAAAGTTTTCCATCAGTTGTTTATCTGGTTTTTCGGCAGTCAGTTCCGGGATGTGATGTGCGGTTTCAAGATGTTCCGTCATGACGTCGCCCAGGATATTTTCAAATACGTTTACGACGAAAAGTTTTTGGCCGCCGGAGAAATTATTTATGTGGCCAACAAGTTTGGTTACAAAGTGGTTGAGCTTCCGGTGGTTTGGGAAGATGACCGGCGCTCGCAGGTTCGCATCGTCCGCGATACTTTCCGAACTCTGAAGGGGATGTGGGAGCTTTGGGCGCGTAATCTAAAAGGAAAATATCATAAAAACTGATTTAATTAGTCTAATTGTTCTAATTGCTCTAAAATGCTTAGAGATTAGGATTTATTTAGAATAATTAGAGTAATTAGGTGAATTAGAGTAATTTGCTCATGAACACTAAAGAAGCAAAAAGAAAAATAATGGAGCTATATGGCGGAAGGGGTTGGGCGAGTATTTTTACTCGCATCCGGCTTTTTATCACCGCGCCATTTGACGCGCTAATGAAACACATTCCAGAGAGTGGTTTTATTGTGGATTTGGGTTGTGGTTACGGTATTTTCGCGAATCTGCTCGGTCTAACCTCGAAGAAGAGAAAAGTTTTGGGGGTAGATCTGGATACGTTCAAAATTGGCCATGCGCCAAAAGGAATTTCCAACGTGGAGTTCCGGAATGCCGACATCACCAAGATAGAAATCCCCCCGGCTGATTGCATTTTACTGATCCACGTTTTACATCACCTAGATTCCTATGATCAGCAAAAACCTTTGATTGAAGCCTGTCTTGCTAAGATAAAATCCGGGGGCAAGTTGATTATCGCGGAGATTGATCGGCGTCCCTGGTGGAAATTTATGCTTACCCAGTTAGCTGACCACCTGCTTTATCCCGGCGACAAAATATATTATCGTTTCCCGGAGAGCATGAAAGAGCTATTGGGCCAGCTTCCGGTCACCGTAGAAGAGGAAGTGATGCATCAAGGAACCCCCTTCTCCCATATTTCTTATATCTGCACTAAGGACTAACAACTTACGACTAACAACCAGACCAGCATGTTTATCAATAATTTGACTTACAAAATTGTCTATTTAGGAAAGAAACTCCGCCTACGTCAGCTTTTCCATGTTTTGCGAGAACATGTTTCCGGGGAAGTTTTGGATGTTGGTGGTTGGGATTTTTTCACGCATGCTTCCGGTGATCCAAAAATTATTTTCAAAAGTTGGACGAATTTGGAGCCGAGCCAAGAGCACGTTCCCGACATCAAAGATTCCCGTTACAAATTGGAGATCGGCGATGGTTGCGCTATGAAATTCCCAAATAATTCTTTTGACACCGTTTTAAATATGCAGGTGGTGGAGCATGTTTTTGAGCCGATTAAGATGGTTGAAGAGATAGGCCGGGTATTAAAGCCGGGCGGCAAGGCGATTTTTCTCATTCCACAGACAGCCGTCTTACATCACGCGCCCGAACATTACTACAATTTTACCCGCTATTGGATTTATAAAGCGTTAGATCGCGCCGGTTTGAAGTTGGTGAAATTGGAGCCGATTGGCGGGCGTTGGACTACGTTTGCTTCTCACTTGGTCCATTTCTTTTTTCAGGCATTACGGGCGCCGGGTTATTCAATGCCGGAGAACAAAAGAAATGTTCTATTCTATCTTTTCTTCCCCTTCATGGTTATCTACGCGCTGATCAGCATTCCTATTTGTCTGGTCTTCGGGTTGGGGGATATGGATGAGGATCCGAATAATTATGTTGTCGTTGCTACAAAACAGTAGTAAGTCGTTAGCTCCGACGCTACTGGTCGGAGAGCCGACTTCTGACGTCGGCTTCGCTAGCCGCTGGCTGCTGGTGTTTTTGAGCGCCGCGCTGACCGGTCTTTTGTTTGCCGGCCCCTTATTTTTCATAGAACGCGCCGCTGAAAAACAGGGCCTGACTTTTCTGGCCTCCCAATACACCACCGAAACTAATGAGCTGGAGATGGATTTGCCTAGGGCGCGGGAAATCTACGACGGTCATTGGCCGCCGTCGGAACTTTTTAGCGATGCGCGGCATTTGTCCCCGCTGAACCCGCTACCGGTTCTATTATTGGCCGTGCCGATCTGGCTATCCGGCGGCGACATTAACAGCGCCTATCTGTTAAATCAGCTGATCTTTGGGGCGATGATGTTTTTAGTTTTTTATTTCCTCGGCCTGATGATCACTCGGAAGTTTCTTTGGTCATGGTTCTTCGGGTTCCTGGGCGCGCTGACCCCGCTGGCTCGTTATCTGCCTCGCGGCGTTTCCAGCCCGGAGTATTTTATGAATCTAGTAGTGAAAAACTTTTTCCCGCTGGTCAACTCGTCGCTGGATACTTTATTCCTTCATAAAGTTATTGACCCGCTGATTTCTTTCATTTTCTATATTCCGGCAATTGGTTTCCTCATTTGGTTTTGGCAGGTTCCAACCAAAAAAACCGCTATCTATTCGGCGATCTCTCTCGGCCTACTATTCTACGTCTACTGGCACTACTGGGTTTATTTACTGGCGGTGATGATGGTTTTGTTCGTCTGCGCTTTTTTACAAAAAAGGGTTGAGCCATACCGATGGCAGGCTATGAAATATTTTTTTGCTGTTTTGGCGCTTGTCGCCTTACCGTATTTTATTAATTACTTCGCTTTTAACCGAACCGATGTGGCGGAGGTAGTTGTAGAACGATATGGAGTGATAGAGGCGGGTCGTTGGTTGCAGACCAACCGGATGGGCGCTGACTACATTTTCTATATTGCCTCTTCGGTGCTGGTCTATTTGATTTTTTGGCGGGGGAGATCGGCCAATTCCGGTCATCGTTCCGCCGCGATTTTATTCTGGGCATTTAATCTGGCGGCCTTCGGAGTTTGGAATATGCAGTTGATTACCGGATTTAACTTAACCGCCAATCATTGGTGGCTGTCTTATGCGCCCATTGGATTAGTGATTCTGTTTTCGCTGGTCTATATTCTGACGGAGCAATGGCTGAAGAATAAAAAAGTTCTGGCCGCCATCTTAATCACTCTCACTCTATTATTAGTTATTAAGAAAATTGTAAATGTTTTCATTTTTATGGTTCCGACAGAGGAATTGATCAAAAAATACTCTTTTAACCCGGACGTTATTTCCGTGTGGACAGAGATTGGGAAAATAGCAGGCGAGCCGAAAGTTATTTCTCCGGTCTTGATGGATTCTGTCTATCTGACTATTTATACTTCCGCGCGGCCTTATTTGCCGTTTTATACCAATACTTTGGTTTCTGATTTCGAACTGGAAGATCGTTTTTTGAAATCCCAGAAACTTTTCGCAGTTTCTCGGTCTAATTTGGAGAAGCAGTTGCGCTGGGCTCAACTGCCGTCCGGATGTGAAAAACTGGCCGCGCATTTTCAGGTTCGCGATTTGAATTGCGATAGTCACACCCGTTTTAGTTTTGAGAATGGCCGGTTCTTATACGGGTTCACTTATTTACCGGATAACTACAGCACGGTGAAAAAAGTAAAAGCCCGGTGGGATATTCCGGAAGAAAAAATCCAAGATTTATTAAAGCGTTATGATTCTTTGCGAGTTTCCTGGAAAGACATTCCCGCCGATTATGTTTATCTCAGTTCGATGGGAAGGAATCTTTCCGGAAAGCCGTTGCAATACGAGAAAGACCTAGAGTTGTTGTACAAAAATTCCAGTTCTGAGCTATATCGGATTAAACGCTAGTTGACGATCTTTTTCAGGAACTTATGGAATTCTTCTTTGAATTCCGGGTGTTGGAGTCCGTAATACGCCTGCGCCTGCAGAAGACCAAGCTTTGATCCGACGTCAAAGATATCTCCTTCAAAGACCCAGCCGAAAAGCTCGCCGCCATTTTTTACATACAATCCCAGCGCGTCGGCGATCGCAATTTCTTTCTTGTTGGTCGGAATTTCTTGCGCCTTCCGGATCCAGTTGAAAATGTCGGTGGTCAAAAGATAGCGTCCCATAGCGGCCAAGTCTGATGGGGCTTCCTCTTTTTTGGGTTTTTCCACTAGGTCGGTGATTTGTCGCAGGCCAGTTTTGGATTCCTCGGACCTTACGATACCGTAACGCTCAACGATATCTCGCGCGACTTTATGAAGGACGAGAATTGGAGATTTAGTTTTCTGATAGTTTTTGATGAATCCCCGAGTTGAGCTTTCTTTTCCGGCCAGCAGTTCATCGCCGAAATAAACTAGAAATGGTTCGTCGCTCAAAAGTTTCTCAGCGCTTAATAAAGCATCGGCGCTGCCCTTTAATTCTTTTTGGACCGTGAAATCAAACTTGATGCCGAGCTGTTTCCATTCGGAATCCGCCTGGAGGTAGTCGGTGTAGGTTTGGAATTGGGTCTGGCCTTCGGAGGTAACGAAGATAATGTGGCGGATACCCTCGCTGACCAACTCATCAATCACGTAGTGGATTAGCGGTTTATCAACAATGCCGACCATGCCCTTCGGTTGGTGGTAGGTGAGTGGGCGGAGCCGGGTTCCCAGCCCTGCTACCGGCAGAACAGCTTTAGTCACTTCAGTTCGCATTTTCATTAATATAGAACAAAAAAGCCGCGCTGGGTAGCGCGGCTTTGATACCCGGTTTCTAGTGCCTAATGTCTAGTGCCCAATTTCTATTTCGTGGCTACGATGCCGATGCCGATAAGAACGACGCAGATGCCGATAGTTTTTCTCCAAGTGATCGGTTCGCCGAGAATCCAGAATCCGCAGATTACCGAGACCAGGACGCAGACGGCCGGGATGATCGCGCCGAATCGGGAGATCTCTTCGGTCTTGTCCACGACGAGTCTGGCGTTGATGGAATGCCCTACCCCATTAATCAAACCGGCGATGATGGCTAGGAATGCCCCGGCAGACAGAAGTATCTTCCAATTCAGTTCTTTGGCGGCCATCGGGAAGATCACCATCATTGTGCCGAGATTGAGCAAGAAGGCGGCGACAAAAGGATTGCTGATTCCGCTGGCGCGCATCACGAACTGCCAGCTACTGAAGAATACTCCGGCGAGTACCGACAAAATCACGGTTTTCACTGGGCGCCTCTAATAAAGGAACGAAGAAATTATAACAAAAATCTTGGATTTTGTAAACCAGGAAGTGAAAACTTGAGCGCTTCGCGGAAAACTGACTCAAGTTTCTACTTACCTGGTAAATATTGCGCGATCCGTTCTTTAATGGTTAAATGTCGCCAATAAGTTATGGCAGAGATTAACGTACAATTAAACGCCCGCAAGGATAATGTCTTGTCTTTGCGTTACCCGGGCGGCCATGAGGTGGTCAGCGTTGCCGAAGAGATTCAGCATCCAATTGTGCGCCAGGCGCTTCAGAAATTCGGCATTAACACCGGAATGGATTTGTTGCTGAGTTCCGATCCAAGTCTTATTGAGGATTTTTCTACTCATCTTGCCGAGGCCTTGAAAAAATAATCAGTTTCTGTCATAATCTCCCGCAGTTAGTCGGGGACTGGTTACCGACATTTGAAAAAGGAGACAGTGATGAAAGCTGAAGATATTGATCGCGCGCTGACGGATTTTTATCCTGCAATCAGAACGGCGGCTAAAGCAGCGGCAGAAGCCGGTAGAGTGGCCCAATGGTCAGACCGAGGAGCCAAAACAAAAGCAGGAGAGGGGCATCGTTCTATCGTAACTGCCGGTGATCATGGCGCGGAGAAGATTCTGGTGGAAAAGATTTTGCGGGATTTCCCCCAATCCAAAATTCTCTCGGAAGAAGACGCGGATAATCCTAATATGCTGAAAAAGGATGATCCAGCCGGTTTGTTTGAAGCCCCGCTCGCTTTTATCATTGACCCCATTGATGGAACTGCTCCTTATGGATCATTCTTGGGCACTTGGTGTGTTTCGGCTGGAGTCATGGTGAATGGTAATTTGTTTGGCGGGGCAGTCTATGCCCCAGATCTCAACGGTGGGATGCTGGTGGTTGCTCAGGATGGCTTAGGGGGGAATATTTACGACGGTCCCCAGTCAGAGATGTGGCAGAGGAGAAATTGGCTGGAGCCCCTGGAAGACAAAGACAATCAGAGTACCGACCCGAAAAAAGCGACCGTTTTCTTCGGTGTTGACTCCATGCTCTATAAGTCTATGACCGACCTGATGCCGACGATTGCGGCGAATGTTCGCGTGACCGGCATTGCCAATTCCGGTATTCTTGCCCTCGCGCAGGTGGCCTGTGGTCGGATCACGGCAGTGGTTCAGACTCCGCAGAAAGCGTGGGACTGGGCCGGAGCTTATCGGGCAGTTTTGGAGACCGGAAGGATTTTTTCTTTCTTCCGATTGGTTCCTGATACGGAGAATCCCGGCGCGGACAAGCTGGTGGAAGTCGGAGAGAATAAATATGACTTTAAGGCCTTCAAATACGAAAAGGTTAATCGCCTCGGTTACGTTGCTGGTGAGCCGGAGATGGTTCGCCGGTTGATGGCGCTCCTGCCCCGCAAGGGTTGGGCGCGCACCAATCCGGAGAACGTTTCTGGCGCCTGGAAGTAGAACATTTATCCGCCCCGACTTTGCGTCGTGGGCGGTTTTTTATTCTGTCTGTCATTGCGAGGCCGAATGGTCCAGTGGTCATGCCTACGGCAGATCTCGCGTAGCGAGACAATCTCACATTATTAGACGGACACAATGCGTCCGATCGGACGCATTGTGTCCGGGGTAGCAAGTAACAATGTTGGATTGTCCCGATTTCATCGAGGATCCTCGATGCCGATCGCCGTCGAGCATCGGGACTTCGTTTCACCTGCCCGCCCTCCATAGGCGGGTAAACCGGCAGGCAGGCTCGCAATGACCAACTCTTGCTTTTTAAGAAAATTACTGTATAATATTCCTCGGTTCTTACAATAGGAGATCGGCAATGTCCGAACCCGTTCAGGAAGTGAAGAAAGCGCCCATAACTTTTTACGAATGGCCGGGAGGCCGGAAGAGCGTTGCGGGTGGCACGCGCACGGTGATCAAGCTAGATCGGCCGTGGCAGTCGGATATCGTGGTTAGCAAAGAGACTTGCCCGTTTTGCACCAAGCCGCAGAAAGATGTGAGAGTAGTTGATCTCGGTGATGGCGGTAGCTGGCGAGTAATTGAAAATGTCTTCACGCCCTATCCGTTCCATCGGTTGGTCATTCCTTCGGAATGTTGGAGCAAGGAAGATATCCGTAATCTCGGCGGCAGATCAAAGATTTATGGCGCGTTGAGCTTGGCGATGGAAGAGGTCGTGGCCAACCCGGACAAAACTATTTTCGTGAACGTACATGTCGGCGCGCTTGCCGGTCAGAACGTGGCGCATCTCCACTACCACGTGGTGGCGTATAAGTTTGACGACAACAGCGAGTCGCCGGTCATGCCTTGGCTTTGCGAAAACTACAACCGGAAGCATGGCCGGTACAGGCATCTGGTGACTTATGACAATGCCTTCCTCGCGATCGCCGCAGGTGGCATGCGTGCCGGCCAGTCGTTCATTTTCCCGTGCGACCCACTTCCGATCAGTCTCGCTGATGATCTTGACCGGGAAATATTCTGCAGTAATGCCGCCCGCTACTTGAGTCATCTGATCGAGCTGATGAACGAAAAGTTCCGTAGCGTTCAGGGACTCACTCCCGATTTCAAGATTAGTCTGATGTTTCAGGAAGGGAAGTTCCGGCATGGACTCTACGTGCCGATTCTGAATCATCTCGGTTCGGCAGAGGAGATGGCAATGTACGAAGACAGTTGCCCGATCACTATGCCCTGGACCCACGAAGCGACTGTGGAGCACCTGAAGAGTTAGCAGTTTGTCCACCTCGACATTGAGGTGGATTTTTTTTATCCTTTGGCTATGCAGACTAAGAGTATTTCGGCCTTTATGCCCGCCTATAATGAAGAGGAAAATATATTAGAAGCGGTTTCTGAGATAGATAATTATTTAAAAAAGAATTTCGCGGACTACGAAATTTTGGTTATTGACGATGGTAGTAAGGATAAAACCGCCCAGATAGTTGAGGTGATGGGCCGGGAGAATAATCACATCAAGCTGGTTCCGGCCGGGGTGCGTGGACAGAATTATGGTTATGGCACTGCCGCCCGGACCGGGTTTCGGTCGGCTTCCAAGGACTTGGTTTTCTTTACTGATGCTGATCAGCAATTTGATATCAATGATCTGGATACACTTCTCCCGCTGGTTGAGCAATACGATATGGTTGCCGGCTATCGGAAAGACCGGAAAGATCCACTCATGCGTAATTTTATCGCCTGGGTTTACAATTTATTGATCAGATTATTTTTTGGTTTGAGAGTTAAAGACGTTGATTGCGCATTCAAAGTTTTTAAAAGGAAAGTCCTTGATACTATCCAGCTTTCCGATGCTCGTGAAACCGGAGTAATCAATGCTGAAATTCTAGTTAAAGCGTTGAAGAAGGGGTTTACCCTGATTCAGGTGCCGGTGAAGCATTTGCCTAGAGTTAAGGGCGTAACGGTTTACGAATCAGGGAAGAGGGGTAAAATTTTTGCCTGGGTAAAGCTGTCCGTTATTACCAGGCAATTTAGAGATATACTTACTTTATGGAAGGAGCTTCGCAAAGAATCAAAATCGGAATAGTCGGTGGCGGGGTTCAGGGCCTGTCGCTGGCTTATTTTTTATCCAAAAACCCGAAGTATGCGGTCACTCTTTTTGAGCGAAACAAAAATCTTGGCGGATTACTTGGTCTTTTGGAAATCAACGGCACCGGCTTTGAGGGTTTCTATCATCATTGGTCCGGCCACGACACCGACATTATGGAGTTAGTAGAAGAACTGGGTTTGGGGAATCGTCTGACGCGGCTAAGCAGTAAAACCGGAATTTTTTATGGCGAAAAGATTTACCCTTTTGGTACGCCGATGGACCTGCTGCGTTTTTCGCCGCTGGGGTTGATTGACCGCATCCGGGTTGGTATCACGGTCTTATATTTGAAGCGAGTAAAAAATTGGCGCCAGTTTGAAAAAGTAAAAGCGGTGGATTGGCTGAAGAAAACCATGGGTCAGCGCGCTTATGATGTAATTTGGGAGCCATTACTGCGTGGTAAGTTTGGTGATCATAAAGAGGAGGTGAGCATGGCTTGGATGTGGCATCGCTTGTCTTGGCGCGCTAATGCCCGGGGTAAGGGCGCTGTTAAAGAGGAGTTGGTCTATCCGCGCTATGGATTCAAGCCGATCATTGACGCGATGGCGAGAAAGGTTCAAGAAAATAGCGGCATCATTAAAACCGAGGCGGCGATTGACTCTATTTTTGAGGAGAATGGCAAGGTTGCGATTGCTTCCGGTGGGCAAGAGGAAATTTTTGATAAAGTTTTTGTTACTACTCCGGTTAATGTCTTTTCCCGATTAGTTAAAGGATTACTAGCTGATTATTTGAACAAGTTACAGCAGATCAAATATCGCGCCGCTCACGTTACGACTTTGGTTTTGAATCATCCGCTGATCCCCGGCGGGTATTATTGGCTGAACATTAACAATCGCGAAATACCTTTGTTGGCGGTGATTGAGCACACTAACCTTTTGCCGAAAGAGGATTATGGCGGCAAGACACTGGTCTATCTCGGAAATTATCCCGATCCGAACGATGAAATTATGAAAATGGATAATGAAAAAGTTATTGAACTTTACTGCCGGCATTTGCCCAAGATCAACCCAGAGTTCAAAAAAGAATGGATAGATAAGTATTACATCTTCAAAGACCCGGCGGCACAACCGATTGTGGACACCGGTTACGCCGCGAACATTCCCGACCATCAGACGCCTATTCCAAACCTCTATTTGGTGACTATGGCCCAGATCTATCCGGAGGACCGGGGTACAAGCAAGGCCATCGAGCAATCCAAAAAAGTGCTGGAAAAGTTAGGTTTATAATAGTAGAGTACTGCGGAATGGCCTCAAATTATAAAATAGCCGTTGTTGGTCTTTGGCATTTAGGCGAAATTTATTCGTCCGGTTTGGCGTCTTTGGGGCACCAAGTTATCGGCATCAGCGAGGATGCTTTGGTCATAGAGAATCTTTCCAAGAACATTCCGCCGCTGGCAGAACCACGACTGGAAGATTTGATCAAGTCCGACGTCGCCGCCGGCCGGCTTTCTTTCTCTGGAGATTTCAGCAAAGTCAAAGATTGCAACGTACTATGGCTGACCTTCGATACCCCGGTAGATGATCAGGACAAAGTAGATTTATCGGTAATCTATGACGCGCTGGAAAAATCATTGCCTCATCTCCAGAATAATTCTCTGATTGTAATCACCAGTCAAATTCCGGTTGGGACTTCCAGAAAAATTTGCGATCTAATCAGCAAAAAAAATCCCGCATTGAAATTTGATTATGTTTACACTCCAGAAAATTTACGACTGGGTGAGGCGGTAAAATGTTTTCTGGAACCGGGCCGAATCGTTGTCGGCGCGGATACCGATCAGGCATTTTCGAAGATCTCGGAAATTTTCTCTCCCTTGAAAACAGAAATTTTAAAAATGTCGGTTGCTTCCGCGGAAATGGCCAAGCACGCGCTGAATGCCTTTTTGGCCACTTCGTTGAGTTTTATCAATGACGTCGCGGATGTCTGCGAGGCAGTCGGGGCGGATGTTTCAGATGTCGCGCGGGCTTTGCGGTCTGATCCTAGAATCGGACAGCGGGGATACGTGGATGCTAGTTTGGGATTTTCCGGCGGAACGCTGGGGCGCGATTTGCGGGCTTTGGAAGAAATAGCGCGGGATAAAGATCTGGACCTGCCCGTAATTACTAATGTTTATTTCAAAAACAAAAATCGCCTGCAAAAAGTTCTGCAGAAACTGAACGGCGAGCTCGGTTCTTTGGCGGGCAAGACAATTGCTTTATTCGGCATTACTTATAAAGCGGGGACAAGCACTTTGCGCCGCTCCCAGGCTCTGGAAGTCGCCGCTCTGCTAACTACCGCCGGCGCAAAAGTCAAAATGCATGATCCGTCTGCTGAACGGGAAGATATTTCCAAAGATCCTTATTCTGCTGCCGATGGCGCTGCCGCCATCGTCTTGATGACGCCCTGGCCGGAATTCAAAAATTTAGATTTTAAGAAATTGCGAGAACGAATGCAAGCGCCAGCGGTTTTTTACGACACCAGAAACTTATTAAAAGATCTCTCTTCGGCGATTGAAGGGTCGGGGTTAAAATATATAGGATTGGGCCGTTAAAATTTTATGATAAATAAAAAATTGAACATTGCGTTGATCGGAGCCGGCGGGATTGGCAAAGTTTGGGCCGCGGCTTTCAAGAAAACTCCGGAAGTGAAATTGGCTTGCGTTGCTGACGTGGATTTGGCGCGCGCCAAAGAATTAGCGAAAGGTTTTGGCGCTAAGATCTGCGGAGATTGGAAAGATGTTTTGCAAGATAAAAATATTAACGCGGTCGTCATCGGCACCCCCCACAATCTATTGGCTCCGATTTCCTATGCCGCGTTAAGTTCCGGTAAGCATGTCTTAGTTGAAAAGCCCGCAGGTATTAATTCAAGGGAAATTCAAAAGAATATTGTTCTCGCTAAGAAAAACAAGTTGGTTTATATGATCGGTTTCAATCACCGTTATCACGCCGCTTTCCAAATGGCGCGAAAAGTTTTTGAAGCCGGGGAAATTGGTAAACCGACCTTCGTACGCGCTCGCTATGGTTTTGGCGGCCGACCTGGTTATGAAAAAGAGTGGCGGTTCAATAAAAAGATCAGCGGCGGCGGCGAGTTGATTGATCAGGGGGTGCATATGATTGATATGGCGCGTTGGTTTTTGGGAGATTTTAAAGATGTTAAAGGATTCGCGGAAAGTTATCTTTGGAAAAGCGGAGTAGAGGATAACGGGTTTGCGTTGTTGAGAACCAAAGACAAGAAAGTGGCGTCCATTCATGTTAGTTGGACAAATTGGAAATGGGTCCACAGCTTTGAGCTGTATGGAGAGGATGGCTACCTGATTATTGACGGATTGGATCAGCGTTATGTCGGGCCGGAAAAACTAACCATTGGGAAAAGGGATCCGGAATTTAAAGCCCCGCCGGAAGAACGGGTATTTGTTTTTGATAAAGAACAAAAGGAAGATTCTTTCGCGCGAGAGCTGAAAGAGCTTGCGTCGGCGGTTTCCGAAAAGCGTGAGCCGTTAACTTCCGGGCAGGACGCGCTGGAAACGCTTAAAATTGTAGAAACAATTTATAAGCAAAACTCTAAATCCTAAATTCTAAATAATATCCCAAATAACGAATCCCAAAGTTTAAAGCATTAGAACATTTGAATTTTGAATTTGTTTAGAGTTTCGAGATTAGGATTTAGAATTTGACGATCGAGTTTTTCTCTGTTATCATCTACCAGGTCTTTGAAAAAGGAGGTGCTGTATGCGTCCGATTGCCGGTGTGGTTTTTGATCTTGAAGGCACGATCGTGGATATGGAGCCCGCTCATCATGAAGCGCACATTCAAGCGGCGAAAGTGATCGGAGTGGAACTGACTCTTGAGAAGTGTTTGGACGGTAAGACCGTTCCGCATTTTATCGGCGGACCCGATAGAGCCGTTGCCGAGGACATCGCTGGGTTGATTCCGGGGGTAGAGGTTGAAAGTCCGGAATGGCGTGACTCAGTGGAAATGTTTCTGGCTAATGATGGGAGAGTTTACGAGCGTTTGATGAAGCAGAGATCGTTTGAGCCTCGTCCCGGGTTTTTGAAAATCTTTGACTGGTTGCGGGCATCAGCGTACCCGACCTCAATTGGATCTTCTACTCCTAAGGATTATGCCGAGATTCTGTTGAACCGGAGTGGCCTTCTTGAGAAGTTCGCCTGGGATCATATTGTGCTCGGTCAGAAAGCTAAGGATGGGAAGGCGATTCCCGATGTTTGGGTTGAGTGCGCCAAGCGGATGAATGTAGGGGCCGACCAGCTGTTGGTTTTTGAAGATTCCCCGCGTGGCATCATGGGAGCGGCGCAGGTTGGTGCTTCTTGTGTCGGTATGCCAGTTTATAACAAGCCGTCAGTCATCGGTAAACTTTACGAAGCCGGCGCTACTCGTGTTTTTCAGAATTGGGATGAAATTGATGTAGACGCGCTTATTGATAATCTCAATGAAGAGCGCGAGAAGCTCTAGGAAATCATACCCTTAGGTCATTTGACTTGAGGGTATTTTATTTTTATCGTTAAGCCGTATGAAGGATAAAGGACTAGTTTTAGTTACTGGAGGAGCCGGTTTTATTGGCTCTCATCTGGTTGATGGCTTAATCGGCGCCGGTTATGGCGTCCGGGTTTTGGATTCGCTGAATCCGCCCACCCACAATGGCAAAGTTCCGGAGTGGTTTAATAATCAGGCAGAGTTGATTAAGGGAGATGTCCGAGATAGGAAGACTTTAGAAAAAGCATTAAAAGGAGTTGATTATGTTTTCCATCTCGCCGCGTATATGGATTTCCTGCCGGATTTCAGCACTTATTTTACTACCAACACCGCCAGCACCGCTTTGATTTACGAAATCATCGTTGCCAAGAAATTGCCGGTGAAAAAAATTATCATCACTTCCTCGCAGTCAGTTTATGGCGAAGGTAAATATCGTTGCGCCAAGCACGGCGAAATGTATTTAAAGCACCGCGCCGAGGCCCAACTCAAGAAAAAAGATTGGGAAATGCATTGCCCGCAGGATGGCAGCATCGTCCAGCCGGTGGCGGAGAATGAAGACGATATTTTGAGTCCGCAGATTCCTTACGGAATTTCTAAATTGGCCGCTGAAAAAGTGGCGGTGATTTTGGGGAAAATTTACAATATCCCGACAGTGTCGGTCCGTTACTCAATCGTTCATGGCATTCGTCAGTCCTTCCGGCATTTTTATTCCGGCGCCCTTCGATCTTTCGCGGTACAGGCGCTTTCCGGTAAGCCGCTGACCATTCACGAAGATGGTAAACAGATCCGGGATTTTGTGAACATCAAAGACGTTACAGCGGCGCACCTTTTGTTGCTGGAAGATTCTCGAGCGGATTATGAGGCCTACAACATTGGAAGCGGGCAGGTTACTACTGTTTTGGATGTGGCGAAGTTTGTCGCGAAAGAGGCAAAAATTCCATTTAAACCAACCCTGACTGGCGAATATCGTTTGAATACTCCCCGTCACCAGATTATGAATATTGATAAGTTAAAAAAACTTGGCTGGAAACCGGAATATACTTTAGCCGATAACGTGAGAGAATACGTGCAGTGGGTCAGCAATTACCCTGAGGCGATTAAGTATTTCCAACTGAGCGATAAAGTTTTGAAGAAAGCAAAAATCATAAAATGAAACTTAAAAACAAAAAAGTAATTATTACCGGCGGTAGCCGAGGGATAGGAAAAGTCATCGCCAAGCTTTTTCTTGAAAACGGCGCGGAGGTTTTATTGTTTTCTCGTAATTCCACTGAATTATCCGAGACCCAAAAAGAGCTGGCTTCATTGGGCCGGGTAGAAGTTTTTGCCGGCGATGTTTCCAATAGTGAGGATGTTAGCGGGGTCGCGGGGAAGGCCAAGTCTTTATGGGGCGCGGTAGATGTCTTGGTCAATGCCGCCGGTATTTACGGACCAATCGGTCCGGTGACGGAGGTGGACGTGGATGAGTGGCGGAAGGTAATTGATATTAATCTGATCGGAACTTTTTTGATGATTCGGGCGATCGCTCCATTGATGAAGACGCAGAAAAAAGGAAAGATTATTAATTTTTCCGGTGGCGGGGAGGCGGCTTTCCCAAATTTCACCGGCTATGTTGCTTCCAAGGGTGGAGTTTTGCGCTTGAACGAAACTGTGGCAGCTGAGCTCAAGGATTTTAATATAGATGTCAATGCGATTACTCCGGGCCCGGTAAATACGAAATTTTTGGATGATTTGTTGAAGGCTGGTCCGGAAAAAGTAGGGAAAGATATGTATGATCGGTCTTTGAAGCAAAAGGAGACTGGCGGAGTTCCACCGGAGCGTGGCGCTGACCTTTGTCTTTTTTTGGCATCAGAAGAGTCCAACGGAATTAGCGGGAAAATGCTTTCTGCGGTTTGGGATGACTATTTGAAATTACCCAAACATCGTGAAGAGTTAATGAAAAGTGATGTTTACACGATGCGGCGGGTGAAGCCGGAGCACCGCGGCCTAGACTTTAGTTAGGTCAATTAGAATAATTAGAAAAATTAGAGTAATTTAAATATATGATCATCACCAGAACTCCTTTCCGTGTAACCTTGGGCGGTGGTGGCACCGACCTTCCTTCTTATTACGAGAAATACGGCGGTTTTATTTTTTCCGCCGGCCTGGATAAATATATGTACATTACCGTTAACCGCGCGCTGGAAGATGATTTGATCCGTCTGAAGTATTCTAAAACGGAAACTGTAGAGAGGGTAGATCAGTTAGAGCACGGCATTGCCCGCGAAGCTTTGCGGATGATGGGTATTGATAAGAAAATTGAGATAAGTTCGGTAGCGGATATTTCTGCCGGCACCGGCCTGGGATCCTCCAGCTGTTACGCTGTTGGAGTTTTGAATGCCTTGCACACTTTACGGCGGGATTATGTTTCTCTCCAGCAGATCGCCGAGGAGGATTTCAAGCTGGAAAATCAGATTTTGAAACGCCCGATCGGCAAGCAGGATCCGTATCTGGCCGCCTTCGGCGGATTGACGGTTTTGGATATTGCCAAAGACGGCGCGGTGAAAGTCCGGAAGGCAAGCGTTTCTGAAGATACCGCCGCTGATTTGAATCACAATTTGTTGTTGTTTTTTACCGGCGTAACCCGCAGCGCCGACATTATTTTAAAAGAGCAGTCTTCTTCGGTTAAAGAAGAGAAGAAAGATGTGGTAGACAGCATGAACTTTATTAAAGAGTTGGGCTACGAAATCTTGGAAGCGGTGGAGAGCGATAATATTTCCGAAGTTGGACGATTGTTTGACGCGCACTGGCAGCACAAGAAGAAAATCTCCACGAAAATGTCTAACCCGCATTTTGACAAAATTTACGACGACGCGAAAGCCAGCGGCGCCTTGGGTGGAAAGATTTCCGGCGCCGGGGGCGGTGGTTTCTTCACTTTCTATGTTGAGAGTGATCATGCGAAGTTCCGCGAGGCGATGAAAAAGTGGGGCTTGAAAGAGATGCGCTATAATTTTGACCACGAAGGATCAAAAGTCTTGGTGGATTTGTAGGATTGCGACCAACTCCGCACCCCTTGAAAATTTGGCGTTTTGTAGCATAATCATACTTGCGATTAGACATGCCTATAAAAATCCATAATCTGAAAATAAAGATATTTGCCGACGGCGCCGAGAAAGACGGTATGATTGAGCTTGCCAAAAAGGCTTACGTGCAAGGATTTACGACCAACCCGACCTTGATGCGCAAAGCCGGCGTCACGGATTACGTAAAGTTTGCCAAGGAGGTTGTTGCTGCTATCTCTGATAAGCCGATTTCCTTTGAGGTTTTCTCGGATGATTTCAAGGAAATGGAAAGGCAGGCAAAAATTATTTCTTCATGGGGGAAGAATGTCTACGTAAAGATCCCGATCACCAATACTAAGCGGGAGTCGGCCGTCCCTTTGATCGCTAAGCTCGTGGCGCAGGGAATCAAGGTTAATGTCACGGCTATTCTGACGGTTAAACAGGTGGAAGATGTCGCCAAAGTCTTATCTAAAGATGTTCCATCGGTTGTTTCCGTTTTCGCAGGCCGGATCGCCGATACTGGCTGCGACCCCAAGCATTATATGAAGAAAGCGAAGGCAATTCTTGCCTCCAACCCAAAAGCGGAACTTTTGTGGGCGAGTCCCCGCGAGCTTTGGAATATCTACCAGGCGGCTAAAGTCGGATGTCATATTATCACCGTGCCTCACGATATTTTGAAAAAAATGGAAAAGATTGGCTATAACCTGGACGAACTTTCTTTGGACACCGTGAAAATGTTTTATGATGACGGCCAAAAGGTTGGTTACACGTTATACGAATCCTAATTATGTATAGAGATTATATTGATTCTTATTTAAAAGAGGTTCAGCAGATTGTTGATAAGATAGATAAACATTCAATCCATCAGGTGATTGATATTCTTAAAGGCGTTCGCGATCAGAAGGGCCGATTATTTATAGTTGGCGTCGGCGGTAGCGCCGGGAATGCTAGCCACGCGGTCAATGATTTCCGCAAGTTAGCCGGTATTGAGAGTTACGCTCCGACTGATAACGTTCCGGAGCTTACTGCTAGAACCAACGACGAGGGCTGGCATACGGTTTTCGCGCAATGGTTAAAAGGCAGCTCCCTGAACAGCAAGGATGCCGTGATGGTTCTTTCGGTGGGCGGCGGTAACGCCGAGAAAAATGTCAGTATGAATATTGTGGAATCTTTGAAGTTGGCGAAATCTGTTGGAGCGAAAGTGGTTGGCATTGTTGGCCGTGACGGCGGCTACACCAAGCAGGTTGCTGATGCTTGTGTGGTGGTTCCAACGGTCAATTCCGAGACGGTCACTCCACATTCCGAAGCTTTCCAGGCGGTGGTTTGGCATTTAATCGTTTCGCATCCGAAGTTCCGGGTCAACGAAGGAAAATGGGAAACAGTTCAAAAGCCAACCAACCTGGTTTAGCGAAGGCCGTTTTTTTGGATCGCGACGGCACCTTAATTAAACAGGTGGAGTTAATGCACAAGATTGATGATTTAGAGGTTCTTTCCGGAGTTCCGGAGGCGGTGGCCGAACTGAATAACATGGGATTTTTAACCGTTATCGTCACTAACCAGCCGGTGGTAGCCAGAGGAGTCGCCAAACCGGAAGATATCGACCGAGTTCACGCGGAGTTGACCAAGCGCATTGCAGTCGGCGGTGGGAAAATTGACGCGGTGTATTTCTGCCCGCACCACCCCGAGGCGACATTGGAGCAATATCGTTTGCAATGCGACTGTCGAAAACCAGAGCCGGGTATGATTTTAAAAGGTATTAAAGAATTCAACATTGATCCGGCGAAAAGTTTTATGATCGGCGACGCGATTATTGATGTGGTGGCGGGCAAAAAAGCCGGTCTAAAAACTATTTTGGTAAAAAGCGGCCCCGGTCACGCGGGATTGGATAAAAAATATCCTGATGTCCATCCAGATTGGGAAGCCGCCGATCTCAGCGAGGCGGTAGAAATTATTAAAAATGCTTAATAAAATTAAGCAGGCAGTAATCCTTTGTGCCGGATTGGGCACGCGCTTACGCCCGATTACCGATACCATCCCAAAACCGATGTTGCCGATTTTAGGCAAGCCGCTTTTAGAATGGAACATTGAGAATTTTAAAAAGCACGGCGTCACGGAGTTCTTCATCAATCTCCATTATTTGCCCGACGTTATCAAAAATTATTTTGGCGATGGCTCCAAATTGGGAGTGAAGATAAATTATTTTTTTGAGCCGGTGATTTTAGGCACTGCCGGAGGAATAAAAAGTTTTGAAAATAAGTTGAATGACGCGTTCTTTCTAATCTACGGGGACATGCTGAGTTTGGTGGACTATTCAAAGATGGCGGAAGAATTTTCCAAGAAAGCCGATGCTGTCGGCATGCAGAGAATGCAAAAAACCGATAAATATGCTGACGCCGACGTCGCCGAGTTGGCGGCTGACGGCAGTTTTGCCAAGATTCATCCTAAGCCACATACCGAGCAGTACCCGAATGCCTATCGTATGAAGGGAATTTTTATCCTGAAGAAAGATATTTTGGGCTTTATTCCCAAAGATACCTTCTACGAATTGGGAAAAAATCTTTTGCCGGAGGTGGTCAACAGCGGCAAGAAGTTTTATAGCTATGAATGTGAGGATTATTCCAAAGGTATTGATACGGAGGATAAATGGAAAGAAGTTGAAGCATATCTTAAGACTGGTGGACGTTAGGAGGGTTTTGTTGTAAAATAACAGCATTATGCAAGACCCTAAATCTATTTTGGTTACGGGCGCGGCGGGTTTTATTGCAGGCAACTTTATCAGAAAATTCCAGAAAGAATATCCAAAAACCGAGATTATCGGGTTGGACAATTTCTTTAACAGTACCCTGGAGGCGGTTCCGGCCGGCATCACCTTCTATGAGGGATCAATTCGCGATGAGCAGATGTTGGAGAAAATTTTTTCCAAGCACAAGCCAGAGTATGTCTTTAGCTTCGGCGCAATGTCTTACGTTCCATTAAGCGTTGAGAAACCGGTAGAGACCAGCGATGTGAATATTACCGGGACGATTTTACTTTTTAAGAAATCGGCCGATCATGGAGTAAAGCGAGTGATCCACTCTTCCAGTTCCGCCGTTTTGGGGACTGCTAAGTATTATCCTACCAATGAAAAAGATAACCTGCCCGATCCAGTCTCCCCTTATGCCGCCCAGAAGTTAGCAACCGAGCCATTCGGCAAAGTTTTCGGCGAAATTTATGGTTTGGATGTAGCCTCGTTGCGATATATGAACGTGTTTGGCCCCGGGCAGTACGGCCGCTCCCCATATTCTACGGTAGTCTCCGCTTGGTTAGAGGCGATGTACTTCCCGCAGAATAAAAAGGCGGTGATTTATGGCGATGGAACGATTACTCGCGATTATTGCTACGTAGACGACGTGGTGGATGCCAACATTGGTTGCATGAAATTTGATGAAAAGTTCAACGGCGAGGTTTTCAATATTGGATCAGGTGTTTCTTATTCCGTTAATCAAGTTCATGAAAAAATCGAGCAGCTTACCGGCAAGAAATTGCCGCTAGAAAAAATGCCGCCGCGACCCGGCGACCCGCAATCTACCTTGGCGGATACGAGTAATGCGAAAGAGTGGTTCGGATATGAGCCGAAAGTTTCTTTTGACGAGGGGTTGAAGCGGACGATTGCCTGGTTTGAGCAACGCAAAAAGTAATTTGCGTTGCGCTAGGCATTAGTTAATACGAATGCGAACAATCTTTGTCACAATTTTTCAGGGCGCGGAAGCCAAGAACATTCTGCGTACTGATATATACAAGAATTTAATTGCCAATCCGGAAGTGAAATTGGTTTTTTTGGCCGGCAATCAGGATCGGATTGAGTACTATCGCAAAGAGTTCAACGCCCCGAATGTTGTTTATGAGGTGGCGGCGATGGGTAAGATGGGTTTCTGGAATCGCTTCTTCTCCAATCTCAAATTCATTTTGCTCAATACCGAGACGGCGGATCTGCGCCGGGAGATGATCTTTGAGGAAGATCATAATCGATTGCGCTATCGCCGGAGTTGGTTTGTGAGCCGCGTCGTGGCCCGCCCGCTGGTTCGTAAAATAGTCAGGTTGCTGGACTACTTTTTGGTTCGCGACCAGTTTTTCGGCGCTCTTTTTGATAAATACAAACCCTCTTTGGTTTTCTGCGCGCATCTGTTTGATGATCAGGAAACTCAACTTTTGCGCGAGGCGAAACGAAGGGGTGTGAAAACGATTGGTTTTGTAAATTCCTGGGATAAAATGACCGCGCGCGGTATCGTGCGTCTTTTGCCGGGTCAGTTAATTGTTTTTAACGAACTAGTGAAGGCGGAAGCGATGAAATACGCCGATATGCCCGCGGGGAAGATAATTATTGCCGGCATTCCGCAATATGATTGGCACGTTAACTATCAGCCGTTGAGCAAGGGAGAGTTTTTTCGTAAAAAGAATTTGGATGTTTCCAAAAAATTGGTAGTCTACGCGCCGATGGGAAAAACTTTCAGTAATTCCGACTGGGACATTATTGATCTTCTGCATGATTGGATGGTGGGCGGCCAAGTCCGGAGCGCGCAGTTGATGGTCCGGTTTCAGCCGAATGATTTTTTTGATGAAGCGGAAATGCAGAAACGGCCCTGGTTGATTTATGATCGGCCCGGCATCCGTTTTTCAAAAGAACGCGGCGTGGACTGGGATATGAGCTTTGACGATATTCGCGGGCTGACCGACACTTTGGCCAACGCCGATTTATTTATCTGCTACGCCTCCAGTATGAGCGTGGACGCGGCGGTTTTTGATAAGCCAGTAATTAACATTGATTTTGAGGTTCGTCCCAAGGAGTTAATGTCTAAATCCCCGACCTATTTTTATAAGATGACCCATTATGCCAAGGCGGCGCGGACCGGAGGTATCCGCTATCCGAAAAGTAAGGAGGAATTTTTGAAGGATATTAATGATTATCTGGATAATCCCAAGCTAGACGATCTTGGAAGGCATAAATTGGTAGGCGAGCAATGCTGGAAGCTGGATGGCCATTCCAGTGAACGTGTTGCTGATCTGATTCTAAAGTCGTTAGTCATAAGTAATAAGTCATGAGTAAAATTTCTGGTGTTGGCGTAGACATCGTGGAGGTAAAAAGGTTTCGGGATGTACCTTACAAAAAAGGCAGCGTCTTTTATTCCAAGATTTTCAGCGACGCTGAAATAAAATATTGTTTGTCCAAAGACGATCCTTACCCGCATTTCGCCGCCCGTTTCGCCGCTAAAGAGGCGGTTTTGAAGTGTTTGAAAAGCACGGTTTATAGAATTCGTGATGTGGAAATCAGTAATGATAAGGATGGTATTCCAAGTGTTAAAGTTAAAAATAATAAAGGAAAGTTTCTAATCTCGTTGTCGCACACTAAGGAGTACGCTACGGCTGTTGCCTTATTCGTAAATTCGTAGAAAATTAGTAATTCGTATATATGAAATTAGTCCAAGAATATTTTTCTGAATCGGCGAAAAAATGTCCGGATCATCCGGCAGTTGTTTCGGGCGACAAGCAAGTAACTTTCGGCGAGTTGGAAAAATACTCTAATCAGCTGGCGTGGTATTTGAAGTCCAAGGGGGTCCAAAGGGGTGACCGCGTTGTTTTCCAACTCAATAAATCTATTGAGGCGATCGCAGTTTTGTTGGCGATTTTAAAAGCTGATGGAATTTATGTTCCCCTTAACTTAAATTTGCCATCGGAGAGGAGCGAGGTAATCATAAAAGATGCGTCGCCGAAAATTTTAATTACGCACGCTATGCTTGAGCAAGAAAGAGAGCAGATTAGTAAACAATCAGTAACGACCCCGACTTTTGCAAATGACAGCAATGATATTGCATACATACTTTACACCTCTGGTTCTACCGGTATCCCCAAGGGCGTCATGATTACGCACGCAAATATTATTAACGCCACCGATTGGGCGGTCGAGGAATTTGGTATTACAAGCGAAGACAGAATGTCTCAACATCCCCCTTTGAACTTTGATCTTTCTACTTTTGATCTTTATTGCGCTTTTAGCGCCGGAGCCACTTTGTATTTAGTTCCGGAGACGCTCTCAATCTTCCCCGGCCAATTGATGAAATTTATGGAAGAAACCCGGCTGACAATCTGGAATTCCGTTCCATCGGTGATGGTTTATTTATCCAATGCTGGAGTAGTGAAGCCGGGAAGAATGGCTAGTATTAAAAAGATATTTTTTAACGGCGAAGGTTTCCCGACTAGATTTCTCGCCGAGTGGATGAATACTTTTCCCGGAAAGGAATTCATTAATATGTATGGCCCGACTGAAACTACGGTGCAGTGTACTTTTTATCGCGTTCCCGAAGCGCCTACGGATTTTACAAAGTTAGTTCCTATCGGAAAGGCGCAGGGGGGCGTTGAGGTATTTGATGTGGATGGAGAGTTGTATGTCGCCGGCAAGGGCGTCGGCAAAGGATACTGGAACAACCAGGAAAAAACCGCCGCCGCTTTTATACCTGATCCTCGTCCGGGAAAGTCCGGGTTGGTCTATAAAACCGGGGATTCAGTGCGTTTATCGCCGGATGGGAATTATGAATTTATCGGCCGCAAAGATTTTCAGGTGAAGGTAATGGGCAATCGGATAGAGCTTGGCGATGTTGAGGCGGCGATGTTGGCCTTGCCGTATGTCGCGGAAGCGGCGGCCATCGCGGTGGCGGTATCGGAAACCGACGGCAGTGAAATAATCGGCTTTGTTAAGCTCAAAGAGGCGCGAGATGAATCGGCGATCAAAGCCGATCTGGCCAAACTGATCCCCGGCTATATGATTCCGGCAAAAATTGTCGCGCTAAATATTCTCCCCCGCACCAGCACCGGGAAAATAGATAGAAATAAACTAAAAGATGGATATAAAAAATAAACTACGGGAATTTCTGGAAAAAGAGACGCAAAAAGAAATCTCCAACGATTCGGAAAATTTACTTGCCGCCAATATTTTGGATTCTTTTTCCATGATGAAGCTAATCAGTTTCATTGAATCGGATTTAGGGGTGAAGATTGATATGGAAAAACTAACTCCGGAGAATTTTAATTCTGTTGATAAGATCGCTGAATTTATAAAATGACTATTCGCCGAATAAAAAAATCGGAGTGGGAGAAATTGCAGGCCTTCAATGCGGCGGAATACAAACCTGATCATATTTTAACCAACAAGATTTATTATGATTGGCAGTTTGACGCGCCCTGGAATACCGACAAAGAAACTTACGAAACTCTCGGGCTTTTTGACAGTAAAGAAAATTTAATCGGAACTTTCGGTCTTTTTTCCGCTCCGCACAATCATCACGGGAATAGCATGATGGGCGCTCAGCTTTGTAATTTAATTGTTAGGAAAGAGTTGCGAGCTTTGGGATATGGATATTTACTGTTGGAAAAAGCGGCAGCAGCCCATCCGTTGACCATTGATCACACCATTAACGACTCTGCCTGGCCGATGTTTGAAAAAGCCGGTTGGCAAAAAGACAATTTAGAGCGCTGGGTTTATATCATCAAGGCAGACAATGATCTCTATTCTTTGTCGGTGTCTTCTGTTAAGCAAATCATGAAGAGCGGATGGCACTTTGATCAGGTATCGGAATTTGGACCGGAGATGGACGAGTTCTGGGGCCGCGCTAAAGATCGCTACCCGATTACTATTGAGCGCACCGCGGAATATTTGAATTGGCGGTTTGCTAAAAATCCTTTGGTGAAATATTCAATGTTCGCCGCTAAAGACAATGGGAAGGTGAGAGGATTAGTGATCGTTCGTTCAGAAAGCGTGAAGAACGAGAAGGGTCCGCTCGGAGTGAAGGCGTTACGGATTATTGATTTTGTTGCCGACGAAGAAGCGGAGTCATTTGCGTTGTCGCAGACCGCCAAGTACGCCCGTGAGAACAAGTTTGATTTTGTTGATTACTTCTCCAGCGGAGATTTTCACGATAAGGGACTTGAGCAAGCTGGTTTTGAGAACGGCGATAAAGGGATTTTCGCCCGTTTGCCGATCCTGTTTAACCCGGTTAGTTTCAAGCGTACTCATCTGAATTTTGCGGTCAAAACCTCCGATAAGGCACAGCTAGCCGAGTGGTACACCGCCAAGGGAGGGGGAGACCAAGATAGGGCATAAAATAGGTATTAGCGACTAGGCATTAGTAGCTAGTGAAAACGTGGCTGATGATACCCGAAGACGCTTTGACTCTAGGGGTCTAAAGTGTTAATTTACAGGTACTAAATTGATGCCTAAAAAGCTCCGCGAAAAACGGAAAATTTGCTTCCCGATTATGAGCCGCATTCACTACGCGCGGCAGAAGCATTTAATGACTTTGATCCAAAAAAGCCCGAAGCTGGATCTACAGCTAGTGGTGGGTGGTTCGGTTTTGTTAGACAAACACGGTGAGCGGTTTTTGCCGGCAATGGCGGAAGCCGGCTTCAACGTCAACGAAACTCTGTTTAACGTGATTGAGGGTGGCAATCATATCGCCATGGCGAAGACCTCCGGACTTGCCGCTCTAGAATTTTCCAACTCTCTTTATAAATTGAATCCCGATATAGTTCTGATTCGCGGTGACCGCTTTGAACAATTAGCGTTGGCGATGGTGGCGGCCTATCTAAATAAAACTATTGCTCATATTGAGGGAGGGGATCTTACGGGAACGATTGATGAAAGCGTTCGCCACGCGATTACCAAACTGGCCCATGTCCACTTTGTTACCAACGAAGACGCCCGCAAGCGGGTGATTCAGATGGGGGAAAATCCGCGGATGGTTTTTAACGTCGGTTCGCCGGATGTGGAGTTCGCGGCTTTAGTAGACAAGAAAAATGACGGCCGCGCGGTGAATAAGAGCGGTATGGGTTTTGTGATTGATGTGAATAAGCCGTTTCTGATGGTGATGCAACATCCGGTAACCACCGAGAAAAATAACCGGAAAAATTTTGAGGAAACCTTGAAAGCGGTGGACGCTTTGAATTTGCCGACGGTTTGGTTCTGGCCGAACAGCGATGCCGGCACTAATGAAATTTCCAAAGCCATCCGAGTTTACCGGGAGCATGGAAAATTTAAGAATAAAAAAATCCGTTTCGTTACCGATCTTTTACCGGAAGATTTTATAGCGTTATTGCGAAGATCGAGCGTGATGATCGGCAATTCCTCGGCCGGTATTAAGGAATCTTCTTATCTGGGAACACCGGTAGTGAATGTGGGGACTCGTCAGGCGAATCGTTTGCGGGCGGAGAATGTTGTGGACGCCGGTTATCGGGCGGATGTGATCAAAAAGGCCATCCAATCCCAGCTTGCCCACGGACCGTATAAAAAGTCCGATCTTTATTTTAGGGCGGGCTCTAGCCGGAAGATTGTTGAAGTTTTATCTAAGATAAAACTGAATCCGCAGAAAAAGTTTTATACTATTTAATGGCAAAAATTTTGGGAGTTATCACTGCTCGGGGAGGTTCCAAGGGAATCCCCGGCAAAAATATTAAGCCGCTGTTGGGCAAGCCATTGATTGCTTATACGATTGAGGCCGCCAAGCAATCCGGCGTGGTTGATCGTTTGATTCTTTCCACTGACGATCCGGCGATTGCCGAAGTAGCCAAACAATATGGATGCGACGTTCCATTTATGCGCCCAGCGGATATTGCCGATGACAAGGCCGCTCATCTTCCTGTACTACAGCACGCGGTAAAAGCTTTGAAAGAAAAAGATGGCTACGAGCCGGACTATGTTTTATTGCTTCAGCCCACCTCTCCGGCTCGGCAAGCATTCCATATTAAAGAAGCGGTAGAGCTGATAGAAAAAAGCGACGCCGATTCCGTTTTGAGCGTCGCGGAAATACCCGAGAATTTTCACTATAAGAAAGCGATGGCAATTGATGAGAGCGGCCTTTTGCGTTTAGTGAAAGACGGCGGCCCGATCTATAATCGCGTCGCCCGCCGGCAGGATCTGGAAAAAAGTTATTGGAGCGTCGGTTCCATTTATCTTTTCAAGACCGGCTTGTTGTTTGACCCGGCGAAGCCGAATTTTTATGGAGAAAAAACTATGCCATACGTTATTGATCCGAAATACGTCGTGGATATTAACGTCCCGGCGGATTGGGAAGCAGCGGAGAAAGCTTTGCAAACCCTAAACCCTAAACCCTAAACCCTATTCTTATGAAAGTCTTAATCACCGAGCCGCAAGATTATTCTTTGAAAGCCATTGAGATGTATAAATCTCTTGGCGAGGTAGTTTTAGGTGGTGAACCAACTGCTGAAGTCGGAGTGATCGCGATTCGGCTGAAGAATAAAATTGATAGTTCCTGGATGGATAAAATGCCGAATTTGAAAATCATTGCCTCGCCGACTACTGGCCTCAATCATATTGATGTGGCTGAAGCGGAGAAGCGCGGCATCAAACTGGTCACTTTGCGGGGTCATACTTCTTTCTTGGACAAGATTACTTCTACTGCTGAAGAAACGTTGGGTTTAATATTGGCTTTGGCTAGAAAAATCCCTCAGGCGCACGCCCACGTTATGGGTGGCGGCTGGAATCGCGATCAATTCAAGGGCTACCAGTTGGCTGGGCAGACACTCGGAATTTTGGGTTTGGGGCGGCTTGGCAGAATGGTCGCTCGCTCCAGTTTAGCGTTAGGAATGAAAGTGATTGCCGCCGACCCGAATGTTTCTGAAGCGGAAATGGAAAAGCATGGCGTCCAAAGAGTCGGCCATGACGAACTATTTAAAAATTCCGATATTCTTTCGTTGCACGTTATGTTAACTGACGACACAAAGAATTTGGTGAAGGAAGGCGATTTGAAGATGATGAAGCCGACGGCGTATTTGGTAAACACGGCGCGGGCGGAAATAATGGAAAAAGGAGCGCTGGAAAAAGCTCTGAAAGAAAAATGGATTGCCGGCGCGGCTGTGGATGTGATGTGGGACGAGGAGGGAAGCGGCGCGCATCTCGCCAAAAGTGAATTGTGGCAAATGGCAAAAAGCGGTCAGCACAATCTGATTATTGTGCCGCATATCGGTGGCGCTACTTATGACGCTATGCAGATCACCGAGGAATTTATCGCTGATTTGGTAAAAAAAGAATTAACAAAATAATAATTCGATTAACTCACTATATAAATGAATAATTGCATATTAGTCAGGAAAGAAGATATTGATAAAACTTTGGCGACGGCACCGGTGCAGGGGAAGAAACTGCTTGAGCCGTTGAAATCGTTGGCGGCGGCCAACAAAATGCCGTTGAACATCTTGGAAGATAAGGAAGTTTTGAGTAATGACGCGGAAGTTCATATGCATGAAGCGGATTTGTGGCTTTGCTTGGAAGGCGAGGTGAAATTTATCTATGGCGGTGAGATGGCCGATCCACGGTTTAAGAAAAATGCCGATGGTTCCGAAGATCAGCGTGAGATTAAAGCAAAATCAATTCGTGGCGGCACTGAGTCAGTATTGAAGCCCGGTGATTGGCTCTGGATTCCTGCCGGCCAACCCCATCAGCATCTGTGCAAAGGCACTGCGCGACTCGCAATCATCAAAATCCCGAAGGTATAGACTTTCGGGGTTTTTTGTTATATAATCCTCTTGGTTGTTTTAAAAACCCCATGAAGGAGGAGCAAGTCATGATTGGTGAAAAGTGGATGAAGTGGACGTTTCTGGAAGCCGGAACGAAGATCGCTTCCAAATTGCTACAGAAAGTAATTGGGGTCGCGGCCGTCACTTTTTCTTTTAACGTGGTTGCTTCTTTTATCGTCGGCTTGATGCAGGCTATCGCCGGTTTTCTGGCGGTGAAGAAGCAGGGCAAGAAGTTTTTTCCTAATCGTCAGCAGGTTCTTGGGTCAATCGCTTTCGGGACTCTGGCGACTTTTTCCACGATTGTGCCGTTCACGATTTTTACCCTGGGCGGTGATATTGGAGTGAATACCTTTATTATCACTCTCTCTATCATCCCGGGAGCTTTGATTGATCGCTTCTTCTTCGCTCACAAATTGACCAGTCGTCAGTGGGCGGGAGTAGCGCTAGCCGTCGTGGCCGGTTATAGCGTGCTCGGCTGGCCGACAGTTGAAGGTCTACTCTCTATGCCGCTGTGGGTCTGGCTTTCTTTCGCAGTGATGGCGGCTAATGCTGTTAATCAGGGGATTACGCAGAAGGTGAAGGACGTTGATCCGATGGTGAAGAATTTCTGGGGCGGCCTTACTAACGTGACGCTTTCACTAGTAGTCCTTACAGTGATCGGGTCGCTTGGCGCGCTGTTTACTTTCTCTCCTCAGCTCAGGAATCTTTGGCTGGCGGCGCCGTTGGTCGGCGGTATTGTTATCGCCATGTGGAGCTTCAACCTTCTGAGCTATAAGGGCGGCGCCAGTATCGCATTGAAGAAGCTGGTGATGAACGGCACGTTCCTTTCCGGGGCAATGCTTTTTGGAATCCTGCTTTTCGGCGAGTCAATGACTTGGGGTAAAGCAGTTGGTGTTGCGCTGTATTTTGTCGCCTTCACCTTGATGGATAATGGAACCTGGAATTATGTTTCTGGTCTTCTTGGCCGGAAACAGCCGGCGTCCGCTTCTGATGTTTCGGTGAAAGCGCCTACTAGAGTTTAAACTAGGCCCCCATTCTCAAAAGAATGGGGGCTTTTTTGTTAAACTTTGTTTATGTTGATTTGGTTTATTTTGGCGTTAGGCTCGGCCGTTTCTAATTCTCTAACCCAGGTTATTCAAAAGTGGGCGATCAGCGCCGGGCGCCTTTCAAAAATATCCATCACCTTTCTGTCTTCACTGACTGCCTCCTCGATACTGCTGGTTCTTTCCGGATTAGTGATTGGCATCCCCGTGATTCAGCCGGGATTTTGGCTGGCGATTTTTATTACCAGCATATTAAACGCGATTGCTTTTCCAATAATGCTGAAGGCCTACTCGCTCGGTGAATTCTCCACGGTTTATTCCATGATCTTGTTGACGCCGGTATTTTTAGTTTTCACCTCATTTATTTTTCTCGGAGAGACCCCATCACTATCTGGTTTAATCGGAGTGATCCTTACGGTAATCGGATTGTCGGTGGTAACTTTGAGCGGACATAAACACACCCAAGTTCCGGATTTCAAAAAAGGAAATTGGTTAGGAGTATTGGTAGCCCTAATCTGGTCGGTGACGGTGAATTTTGATAAATTATCCGCTCGTTACGCTGATGCTTTTTTCGCCCCCGCCGTGAGTTTTGGAATACTCGCAATCTGCTTTGCCGTTTATCTATTAATCAGACATCGTAGTTTATTAGTCCGGACTTATAAAATACCGGAGATAGAAGAGCCCGGACCGCCCGACGGGTCCGTCAGGACGGGCCTATTGATTGTGTTGCTTCTGGGTTTATCGTTAGCGCTGGGAAATATATTGCACAACTCGGCGTTGTTGCACGGCCCGGCTTCCTACACGATCGCCGTGAAGCGCACCGGCGTATTGTTTGGTGTTATCTGGGGTTGGCTGTTCTTCAAAGAAAAGAATATTGCCAGAAAAGTTTTCGGCGCCGCCATTGCCATCGGCGGAGTCGTTTTGATTCTTTGGTCGTAGGACTTTGTTTACCAGGTAAGTGAAAACTCGAGTTCGCTTTCGCGTTCTTAACGCTCGAGTTTCTACTTCCTGGTTTGTTAAACTTGATCTATGTTTTCCTGGCTTTTTTATTCATTAGGTTCGGCGGTTACAACGTCCCTTACGCAAGTTCTTTCTAAGGAAGCGATTTTGGATCGTCGGTATTCCAATGTGGCGATCAAGTTTGTTTCAGCGTCGGTGGCCTCTATCGGATTATTCATCGTTGCCTATTTTGTCGGATTCCCGAATCTGGATCCTAGGTTTTGGCCGGCGGTAATTATCACCGGAGCAATCAATAATGTCTCCGCGTTGATGTATTTACGGGCTTACCAAGTCGGGGAATTTTCTTCGGTGTACTCAATGAGCTTGATGACGCCGATTTTTCTCCTGCTGACATCCTTTGTGTTGCTTGGAGAACAGCCGACTCTACTGGGGACTTTCGGCGTTTTCCTGACCATTATCGGTTTGTGGGTGGCCTTCCGGAAAAACACGGCGCAAAAAAATGTGCAGGATTTTACCAAAGGAAATTTGTTGGGTTTGTCCGTCGCATTATTGTCCTCGTTAAGCGTTAACTTTGATAAAGCCGCCGCGATTTATTCCAACCGGATTTTTGCTCCCGCGGCAACGCTCGCTTTTATGGCAATTAGTTATGGGCTTTATCTATTGGTTCGACGGAAACATTTTTTTGTAGCAAAGCCGCCAGAAGATGGATTGGCAAGAAAGGCGCCGTGGTGGTTTGCCGGAATACCCCTTCTTTTGCTGATGGGAGCGTTGAGCGCCGGTGGCACGGTGCTCTACAACTCGGCTTTGCTGGGCGGCTTTGCTTCCTATACAATTGCGGTGAAGCGGGTCGGTGTTTTGTTGGGAGTAATCTGGGGTTGGCTCTTTTTCAAAGAGAAAGATTTGGGTAAAAAGTTACTCGGTGCGGCTATTGCCATTGCCGGCGTGGTTGCTATATTGTGGTCATAAATTAACATCATGAATTCCAACCAGGTGTGGGACAAAATTCAGAAGGGAGTATTTATCATTGCCGAGATCGGCAAGAATTTTATTCAGACCGAAGAGCCGCAATCGGTTGAAGTTTATTTAAAAAATGCCAAGCAGTTGGTGGATGAAGCTGTCGTGGCGGGAGCCGACGCAGTTAAGATTCAGACTCACAATGTTGAGGATGAGATTTTAAATATTAATTTTGTCTCCCCCCATTTCCCGAATTGGAAGAGCGGCGATCGTTACGGTTGGGTTACCAGGAATACCCTCGGTACTCCGGTAAAAGAATTCTTGTTGCCGTTGAAAAAATATTGCGAAGAGAAAGGAATTTTCTTCTTCTCTACTCCGATGAGCCGGGGAGCGGCGAAAATTTTGCATGAGCAAGTTGATACCCAGCTCTGGAAAATCGGCTCTGGCGACATCTTGGACTTCGTGGCGTTGGATTATATGCGGAATACCGACAAGCCGATTATCCTTTCTTCCGGAATGAGCACTATTGAGGAGGTTGAGCAGGCGGTGAAATTTTTGCGGGAAAAGAATCCGAGAGTGGCTCTAATGCACTGCGTTTCCAAATATCCCTGCCCGCCGGAGGATTTGCATTTGAGCACGATGAATTTGTATAGGGATAAGTTCGATATGCCTATTGGTTTTTCTGATCATTCCATTGGTATAGAGCCGGATATTTTGGCGGCAGCGATGGGCGCGACCATTTTGGAAAAACATTTTTCTATGGGGCGCGATATTTGGGGTCCGGATCACAAAGTTTCTATGACGCCAGCGGAGTTAAAGGATCTGGTTAAGGGGGTTCGGGAATTGGAAAATAATCCGGCTAAGAAAAAGGAAGTTCTGGAGAGTGATTACGGCAAGCGGGGAATGGGAAGCGAAGCGAAGATTTTGCAGGAGGGCGAAACGGTTTTTCGGCCGCTTTTCCGTAAGGCGCTAATGGCTGGTCAGGATATTCCCGCCGATACCGTACTCACCAAAGAAATGCTTTATGCGATGCGTCCCCAAGCAATGGCCGGAGGATTGCCATCCGAGAAATACGAAGAAGTTTTGGGTAAAAAAACTAAGGTTTCATTAAAGAAGTTTGACCCAATCACTTGGGAAGCGATTAGCGGCTAGGGCTTAGTTATTAGGTTTTTATTTGACTAATTTTAATATCTGAGGTATTATCTTGCTGCGTTCGTTGAAAAGGCAAATACCAATCCGCTGCGGATTGGTCGCCCGATCAAACAAGGATTGATCTAGGGAGGTGGCTTGTGATCGTTACGATGATTGCCCGGGATGTGGCGCCGTCGCAGATTTTGGAGCGGGTACGAGCTGAATTACAGGCTCGTGGAGGTCATGAAGTGAGAGCAATGCTCGGTCACGGAAAACCCTTAGACGATTTCTCGGTTGAGTCAATTCAGGCCTTGGCGCTTTCTGCGGACATTGTTTTGTCCGGGATGTCGTCTTCGGAGAAGTTGGCGAAGGAGGAAATCCTTGCCGTGAAGACGGCCATGGACAACGGCATTCCTTACGGATTCATTAACGACATCTTTGACTGCTACAAGCGGCCCTGGTTTACTCCTTTCCGGGAGAAGGCCGGCAAACTTTTCGTAGTGGCCACCGATGAAGTCGCGGAAGCCAAGGTGATGTTCCCGAACGCGGATGTCGTAGCTAGCGGCAATCCCTGCTGGGAGGATTACTTTGATCCGACGATGCCTCGCTTCGAAGTCCGCAAACTACTGGGTATTTCCGATGACGCGAAGGTTGTGTTGGCGGTTGGTGGCAAGGATCCCATCGGCAACATGATTTACGCCGATACTATCCGGGTGGTTGGCGGGGTTCAGGAGGACGTGGATATCCCCTGTGTGGTGGTGCTTGCCCCGCATCCCGGAGATCCCGTGAAACCGGAACATTATGAATGCTTCGCGGAGTTTAGCGAAGTTCCGGTGGTGAAGGTTGTTAAGCCCGGCGTCATTCCGACTCGGGATTTGATCGCAGTTTCTGACGTACTGGTAGTGTTGGCTTCCAATTTGGGAATTGAGGCGGCCTGCCAGCGAACGCCCGTGATTCATTACTTCCACGATATGTACAAGAGAAAGGTTCAGCAGTCCGGTGGTTGGCCATGGAAGCCGGTGGAAATGCAGATCGCGGCTTTGTCCCGAACAGAGAGAGAGCTTAGGAATGATCTATCGCTTTCCCTGCTGCATTACAGGGATTCCACGATGCGCGCCCGCCAGGAAGAAGTTTTCCCGATGGTGACTGAAAAGGGCGTCGCGGCCCGCAAGATTTGCGACGCGCTTGGAGCAGTCTGAATGAAGGATTAGTATCCGCCCCTGCCAGTTTGGCAGGGGCTTTTAATTTGACCGATTTTGCGATAGAATAATTTTTATAATGAACCGTCTAAAACTTGGTGTAATTGGTATCGGTTGGGTGGGCGCCCAGCTCAAACGATACTTTGAAGAATTCAAGGGCTATAAAGCAGGGGAGGATTTGATGTTGTACGACATTGACCCCGCAAAATGCGCCGGCGATATTAATCTCGCCGACGTGGTTTTTATCGCGGTTCCGACCCCCGTTAATTCCAAAGATGGTTCTTGCGACACCTCCATAGTTGAGGGTGCTGTTGGCAAGATCAAGGGCGAGAAGATAGTGGTATTGAAGTCTACTATTACTCCCGGCACCACCGAGAAGATGCAGAAATTATACCCGAACCACAAACTTCTTTTTAATCCGGAATTTTTGAGCGAAAAAACCGCTTGGAGCGATATGTTGCACCCGGATCGTCAGATCGTTGGTTTTACCGAAAAGAGCATGGAGGCGGCCCATTTGGTTTTGTCTCTGCTCCCGCGCGCGCCATTTATGTCTCCCTGGGGCGTCGGCACTTATAAACACACGCGTATTAGCGCCACTGAAGCCGAGATTATTAAATATGCCGGCAATGTTTATTTTTCGCAGAAAGTTAACTGGGCGAATGCATTGGCAAAAGTTTCGGAAAAAATTGGAGCTAACTATGACAATGTGCGCCAGGGTATGTCGGCAGATCATCGTATCGGCGACTCGCACTTAGATGTGACTCATGGCGGCTATCGTGGCTTCGGGGGCTATTGTTTCCCGAAAGACACTTCGGCCTTTATGATATTTGCCAAACAGCAAGGATTGAATGATGTGCACGATCTTTTGGCAGCGGCATGGAAATTCAATGGTGACCTATTAGCATCGCAGGGCCTAACTTATGATGACGTGAGTAAACACATCAGCGACCTGGAAGCTTTAGAGAAAAAGAAGAAGGCCGGGAGTAATCGCGAATAATGCAAATTAAAGATTTAATATTGCGAATAAGAAATGAACTCTAAAAGTTTAACCAGCTATTACGTCTTGGGTATCAAGGCCTTAATGTTTGTCATTCCGTTTCTATCGTTCTGGATTTCCAAATCCATGTTTTTCCCGTATATTTCCGGAAGAAATTTTGCCTTCCGAATTTTAGTGGAAATTGCCCTTGCTCTCTGGTTGGGGTTGATCTTTCTCAACAAGGAATATCGCCCCAAGTTCACTCCGATTCTTTTAGCAATTTTGGCTTTTGTGGCGGTGATCGGGTTGGCTGACGCGTTCGGTGTAGACCCGGCTCACAGCTTTTGGTCACGCTTGGAGCGGATGGAGGGTTATATGATGGTTTTACATCTTGCGGCTTACTTCTTGGTTTTAACCAGTGTTTTTCGTACGAAAAAGGAGTGGCTGCAGTTTTTTAATTTGTTTGTAATCGCCGGTATTCTCGTTGGCTCCTACGGCGTTTTGCAAGTATTGGGGTTGAAAGAAGCAATCCAAGGAGGAAACTTCCGTATTGATGGAACGATTGGCAACCCAACTTATTTGGCCGCGTACCTGACATTAGTGATTACTCTGGCATTGGTCTTGATGGTCAATGTTGCTAGTCGCGCCGGGAAATATTTTTACGGAGCCGTCATTATTTTCAACCTGATTATAATGTTCTTTACCGCGACCCGCGGCGTTACTCTAGCCCTAGTATTAGCAGTGCCGTTATTTCTGATTCTTTATTTGTTTTTTGATCGTACTCCCGGCGAGCAACGATTTCGGAAAATTGTCTTGTGGGTATTGGTGGCGGCAATTCTATTGCCGGTTGGACTCTGGCTGATTCGTGGCACTAGTTTAGTGCAAAATAATCCGGTTCTATCTCGTTTGACCTCCATATCTTTGGGGGAGAGGACGATTAAATCCCGTTTCGCGATTTGGGGTTTGAGCTGGCAGGCCTTTAAGGAGCGTCCAATTTTGGGATGGGGGCAAGAAAATTTCCTATATGCTTTTTCAAAATATTATAACCCCAAGCTTTATGACCAAGAGCCCTGGTTTGACCGGCCGCACAATATCATTTTTGAGTGGTTACTGAACGGCGGAATTTTGGGCCTGCTCGCCTACCTTTCTTTGTTCGCGACTTTAATTTGGTCTCTGATACAGCTAGCAATCAGGAAATTGCTGGGCATAAAAGAGGCCCTTATCCTGATGGTTGCGACGGGGGCTTATCTTTTCCAGAATTTTTTCGTCTTTGATAATTTTAATACCTATGTAATTTTCTTTGCCCTGCTGGCCTACGTGAATAGATTAAGCGAGGGATTTCTGCCGGAAGGGCTGATAAAAATTAAAGATTTAAATGTTCCCGAGAGCCAGAAGGCCTCCAAAATTATTTTTGGCGCGGGTCTGGTTTTGGTGATTGGCCTGATTTATTCCGCGAATCTGCGCCCTATTGCTCAAAGTCGCGGCATCATCGCGGCCTTAAAAGCGACCGCCAGTCAGTCCGATCCCATTACTGCTACTTTGGAAGAGTTTCATAAAGCTCTAGAAATTAACACTTTTGCCAATACGGAAACATTGGAACAGCTGGCTCGCGTAACCGGTTTGTTGATTGGCAACGGTAATTTTTCATTGGAAGTCAAAAAGAACTTTGTTGAATACACAACCGATAAAATTGAAGATTTCTTGGAAAAACACAATCAACAGATCCGTCTTCATTTAATGGTGGCTAATTTATATCAATCTGCTAGGTCATACGATCCGTCCTATTTCGGTAAGGCCCGCTATCATCTGGAATTTGCGCGAAGTTTAAGCCCGAACAAACAGCAGATTTTGTTTTTGCTCGCGGATAACTATCTGTTGACTAACGATATTGATAAAGCTTTGGAGGCGCTGAAGACAGCGGTTGATTTGGAACCGAGTTATCGGGACGCGCAATTAAACTACGCGACTCTGGCGATTTTTATGCAGCGCAATGACATTGTCCAGCAGGTTATAAAAAATTTGAACGATATCCGCTTGAATTCAGTAGACATAAAACTTCCACACGCGCATTTGTGGAACTTCATCAATGATCTCAAGAGATTATTTGATGTGTATATGCGCGCCGGTCAGCCGCAAAACGCCAGAGCCATCTACGATTTCACTCTCAAGTTGAAGTCTGATGTTGAAAAATACGGTATTGAAATTGCTTACGGCGGAGTTGTCCAGGCGATGAAGGACGCTCTTACGGAGTAGCTCTTACGAATAACGAATAAATCATACGAATCTACGAATGGGATTGGTTTTTGGATTTTTTAGAAAATGAGCGAGGTTAAATTCCCGAATCATTTCGGAAAATAACCTTTAAGGAACATGACGGAAGTAGTTTTTCATTCGTTTACTCCATCGAATGAAAAACTGCTGAGTCCGAAGAAAGCCAGCTAGCCAGAAGCTGGCTATTCTGTTTCCGAGAAGGTTATTTCCCGAAATGTTCGCGCCGGGAGTTTACCCGAGCGAAAAGTTATCCACAGTTGGGGGGGGGTTGCGTAACTTCCGCGGCCTTTTATAATTAAGGTAATTAAAAACCTCGTCGGGTTTTATTATATAAATAAAAAAATAAATTTTTAGTTACCAAAATGTCCAGTTTTAGCTTGAGCGGTCGTCAGTTGTTGTCGGTGTTGTTATCGGTCGTAATATCAATTATGGCAGTGGCCTTTATGGCAAATGCTGTTAGTTATATTGACGCGGACAGCGTCGGTATTGCTACTTCTTCCCCAGGTGGCGCCTTGGGTGTTAAAGGAGATGCTCATGTGGATGGCTTCGCGCTCGCCAATTCTTTTAATGCCACTTCCAGCGGTTCTATATTTCAATGGGAAGCTAACGATGCGACCTCAACAACGTATGCAGTCGGCATAGGAGGATTCGGGAGCGTTAAGGGAGATTGGAATGTAGCAGGCACTTCTACTATCTCTTCACTGTATGCAACCTCTACATTGTCTGTTGGTAGCAGCTCCCCGGATATGGCCTTTAGTGTGATTGGTGATTCATTAATCAACGGTACTTTAGGAGTTTTGAATGTGCTTGATGTGCAAGGAACAGCTACTTCTACATTTGATGCCGGTTTACAGATAGACTTTGATACGCTGGTGGTAGACAATAATGCTAATATTATCTCAATCGCTACCACAACTGGTACCGGTAGCGCTGAATTGGGCCTAGCTCCCGAGTTAACTATCGGCGCTGGTAGTGCTTCGAGTTCCATCTTCGTTTCCGGTGGCGCTGAAGTCGGATCCGCTCTTCTCTTGAAGTCTCAAGATGGTGATGGCTGCATCCTGATCACCGGTAGTCAGCTTGATGCTGATGCAGACGGTACTATTGCGTTGGTTGGTAAGGTGGTTGGTTGCCCAGACTAAGGTTTCCTTAATAACCTAAGTTAATCTAATGAAAAAAGTCCTAACAACTTTAATAGCTTTAGTTACGATGTCGGGTGTGGCTTTTGCCACGTACAATGATGTCCGGTTGTCTACCGCCTCCGAGACAATCTTGCAGATTACGTTTGATGGAAGTGTCTACAATCTGGGTGTAACTCAAGCCAATCTGGAATCCATCAACACAAACGGCGGCAGTCTTACGTTTGTGATGGGCGCCGCTTCCGTTCTTCAAGTCACCTCGAGTGATCGATTGGATTACACAACTTCTTTGGGGGATGCAGTCAAAACTTTCACTTGCGGAGTCTCTTCTTCTGATCTGCATATTGAGTACACCGGCGGCAGCACTCAAAGCGTGACGGTTACTCCGACGGGAACTTGTTCTACGGCTAGTAGTGGTGGAGGCGGCGGAGGTGGGGGTGGCGGAGGAGGAGGAGGAGGCGGTAGTTCGCCGAGTCCTACTCCTAGCCCAACTCCGGCCCCGACTCCAGCGCCAGTACCTGCTCCAGCGCCTGTTCCTGTTCCACCCCCGGCGGCTGTGGTTGCGGCGCCTGTAGCTCAGCTTGTTTCCCCGGTTTTCAACAAAAATTTAAGCGTTGGATCCAAGGGTGACGACGTTAAGCGATTGCAACAATTATTGGCTTCGGATAAAGAAATATATCCCGAGGGGCAAGTTACCGGATATTTTGGTAATTTAACCAAGGCCGCGATTCGAAAATTCCAATTGAAGTATGGAGTTATCAAAAAGGCGACTGATCCCGGCAATGGCAATTTAGGTCCAAAGACTCGGGCGAAACTGAAGGAGATCTATGGAAGTGGCGTAGCGGCTCCCGCTCCGGCCTCCGGCGCTCAAGCTACCTTGGATGCTCTAAACAAACAGCTGAAGGATCTGCAGGCGCAAGCTGCCAAACCAGCTCCGGCTCCTGTTGCTCCGGTTCCATCCACTTCTTCTCAGCAATCTCAATTAGATGCTTTAGTGAAGATGTTGAAGGAATTGCAAGCCAAGGCCGCTAAACCGGCTCCGGCCCCCGCTCCTGCTCCATCACCTTCTTCCCAGTATCTCCAGTTAGAAGCCGCATTGAAAGCGTTGAAGGAACTGCAAGCTAAAGCGGCGGCGCAGTAGTTGCTAAAGTAATCAAAATCCTCCCTAGACTATGGGGGGATTTTGTTTTACCATTCAGGCAATGAAAGGAGTTATATTGGCGGGCGGATTAGGGACTCGGCTTCATCCGGTGACATTGGAGATGCCGAAGCCGCTACTGACCGTCAAACGGCGGCCGATTTTGAATCATTTGTTGGATTTGTTTAAAAAGCACGGCATTGATCAGCCGACAATTCTGATCAACAAAGGCCACCTGGAGGATTATCAGTGGTGGCAGAGGCGTTATGAGAAGGAAGTGCCGGCAAATCTGGAGTTGGTTGTGGAGCCGGAGCCGCTGGGAACTTTCGGTGGTTTAAAAATAATCAAGGATAAACTTACTGAGCCGTTTATTTTGTCTAACGGCGACGAATTAAAAGATTTTGATTTATCCGCGCTGGTCGTCGCTCACAAAGAAAACTCGGCTAAACCCGCGGCGACTATCGCGTTGGTGGAGGTTGAAAACCCATCTGATTACGGCGTTCCGGTGTTGGAGGGTGATAAGATAACCCAATTTCTGGAAAAGCCGCAAAGTCCTCCTTCTAATTTTATTTCTTCCGGACTTTATGTAGTGGAGCCGGAGATTTTTCAATACGCCGATTGGTCTAAGGGATTCTTGATGATTGAAAGAGATATTTTCCCGAAAGTAGCCGCCGCCGGTAAGTTAGCCGGTTACAAAGTTAAGAATGGGAAGTGGTACGATTGCGGGACGTTTTCCCGTTGGGAAAAAGCTATCAAAGAATGGTAGGGACTCAGCGGCTCTCCCTTTAGGAAACAGAATAACCGGCCTCCAGTGGGCCGGTTTTCTTCGGCCTCGGCGGTTTGCCGTTCGGATTAACGAACGGACCAAACCAAACCGCCTCCGGCATGTTCCTAAAAGGAGGGCCGCTTCGCCTTGTTCTTGTGGTAGGGCTAGTCAGCTCTGTGATTTTATAAAAAAAGACCCCGCGGGTGCGGGGTAGTATGGTCAATTGTTGGACGGACTGATTGGCCGACTTATGACGATGCAGACGATTTGCTTGTGCCTCTTCTCACTACTTAGTGCCTCTGCCCTTCGGTCGATCTCCAGGAATGTCGGCCCGGAATTCATGTCTAGAAAACAATAAATGAGCATCTGCAGCGCCAGCAAGGAAAGAGAGAGAACAATCGCGAACTCGACTTGGGACATTATGACGCTCCTTAGTTAGAGGACGGATTTTAGTCTGAACTGGTTTAGATTATACACTATCTAGCGAGTCTTGTCAAGGCCGACGTTCTAGTCGGCCCTCCGACCCTAGAGGCGTCGGAGGAAGCGGAAATAGAACCCAAATTGGGGCCAGATCCGAAGGCGGTGGATGGAGTTCATCTTTCGCCAGATGAGGAGGTTGGTGATTAGCTGAGTGAGTAAGGTGGAGATGGCGGCGCCCTCAATTCCCAAGGCAGGGATTAGAAGCAGGTTAAATAGAACATTGCCGATGGCGGAAGCCAGCACGAACCAAACAAAGCTTTTTTGCGCGTCAAAAGCGAAAATGGCATTCCCGATTAAGGTTGATGGGTAAACTATCAAGACGGTGAAGATCAGGATGCGGAAAGTATTTATGGCCGGCAAGTATTCCGATCCGAACAAAATATTAATGATAGGGCTTGCGAAAATTATTCCCAAAATTACAACGGGAACGGCGCAGAGGATTACTCCTGCTATCGCTTTTTCCAGTAGAGCGGCGACCGCGGTCGGGAAGGTTTTCGCCATTCGTGCCATTACCGGAAAGATGCTGGAGGCAAGTAAGGTCGGGATGACGTATAAAAGCAGTACCGGTTTTTGGGCGGCGGAGTAATATCCAACCTCCGCGGCCGAACGCATCCAGCCGACCATAATAATATCGGTGTTTAAATTGATTGCTCCCATTAGACCCATCAATCCGAAAGGCCAGGCGGTGGCGAGAATATCTTTTACGATTCTCACGTCAAAATTAGAAAAGATATTTCCGAACTGCCGGCGCAAGACGAACCAGATTGCCAGCAGTCCCAACCCGCTTCCGATGGCATAGGCATAAGCCAGCGATTCGCTGGTTGGCGCGAGAGCCAAGAAGATAAATCCCAAGACGACGATGGCTAGGTTGGTAAAAACCCCAATCAAGGATTCTATTTCCATTTTCTCCATCGCCCTACTTATCGCCGATCCCAGGTCGCGCAGAGTATCAAAAGCGAAGACGAACATCAGGATCGGCATAATTATGGCCGCTTCGGGGATGTTGGTCAGATAGGGCAGGGCAATAACAAACCCGGCGATCAGTATACCCAGTAGCGCCAGCTTAGTCCAAAAAGCGGTGGCGATATATTTATTTCTTAGCTCCGGGTTCCGGGAAGTTTCTTTGGTAATTAGAGCATTGATGCCGATGTCGGAAAAAATCGTCAAAAAGGCCGCTATGCCTAAGGCGTAAGAGAAGGCGCCCCAGCTAGCCGCGCCCAGCACCCTGGCGGCATAAATGACAATCGCGGCCCGGAGTAGCCGTCCGGTAATTTGGCCGAAAAATAACCAGAAAGTATTTTTGGCGATGGTTTGACCGACTGACCCATTTTTTAAAAGAAAATTGAGGATATTCATAAATAAATTCTAAACACTAATTTCTAAATTCTAAACAAATTCAAAATCATAAATTCTAATACTCGTTTATCTAAGTTGTAATGTTTTTGATTTGTAATTTTGGTCATTGGATATTATTTAGGATTTAGTGCTTAGGATTTAGTTATTTTAGATTCGTAAACAGATACTTAACCGTGCGGAGTAAGATAATGAAATCCAGCGTGATGGATCGGTTTTTCAGGTAATACATGTCGTATTGGAGTTTCTCATATGCATCCTCTACCGAAGCGCCATATTTATAATTTATCTGAGCCCAGCCGGTGATTCCGGGACGAACAAGTAATCGCAACTCAAAATATGGGACATCTTTTTCCAGATGAGCGACGAATTCCGGGCGTTCCGGCCGGGGGCCGACGAACGATAAATCGCCGCGAATGATGTTGATTAATTGCGGGATCTCATCCAAGTGAGTACCGCGGAGCAGTTTTCCAATCAGAGTAGCGCGATTGTCGTTCGGCTTCGCCCATTGCGGGCCGTTCTTCTCGGCGTCCGCCCGCATAGTTCGGAATTTGTGAATCATAAATTCCTGATCATTTCGTCCACTGCGCTTCTGTTGAAATAGGGCCGGTCCTTTGGAGGTAATCGCCACCAGTAATCCCAGCAGAGCGGCAATCGGCGATAAGATGATCGCCAACATGATTGCCAGCACCACCTCAATCGGACGTTTGATAAATTCGTAAACTTTGTGGCTTTTGGATAAGTTTTCCAGGAACCAAACCTCCTCCAGTTCAGCTAGCGGAAGCTTTTGAAAAACTTTTTCGTAAAGCTCCGCCAGGTCCATCACTTCAATTCCTAAAACCAAGTTCTTATAGATTAAGCGGGCCGCTTTGGAATTCTTTTTGATGTGAGCGGGAACGACAATCAGGTTGATTTTGTTGGTGATGATAATTTGGGCGAGATGCTCAAACTCTTTATCTTGCAGGCCCTCTTTCATCCAGAATTTTGTTTCGTATCCAAGTTGTGGGTTCTTGGCAATATGGTCGGTCAGGTCTTCCACGGTTTTGTTGTAGCCAAGCATCAATATCCGGTTTTCCGGAGCCCCGGAGCTAAGCAGGGTGTTATAGAAAGTGCGCCAGAAGTAGCTGGCCAGGCCGAAGATAAGCAGAGCGGTAAAGAGGTTAGTTTTTGGGGTAATGCCTAAAATCGGCAAAAAGTAGAAAAGGAGAGTGGCGATTACGCCGTTTAGGATCAGCAGAGTTATGAATTTTTTGTAGAAATCCAGGTCGTTTTTTAAACTGCGCAGATCATATAGACCGCCGATGTAAAAGCTTAATAACCAGATAAAAAAGATAGCTGTGAAGGGCCAGAAATGCAGGTCAACAATTACCCGGTTGAGCTCCCCATACCTGATAAATAGGGTAATTGTCAGCGAAGCGTATAAAATAAGAACGTCTCCTAAAAGGAGCGTGATCTGCTTAAGCTTTACACCTAAGTCCATTGACCTTATATTAGATAAAGTATGGAGGATAGTCAAAAACCGAAAAAAGACATTTTACTGCCCGGAAGTATAATTGTGGCCGCCTTATTAGTAGCCGGAGCTTTGGTGTACAACGTCGGCGCCCGCAATTTGGCTCCACAAGAGGCAAATCTGGTGGATGTCGTCTCAGATAAAGACCTCGCTGATGATGATGTGATTTTGGGCAGCGCCGCCGCCCCGGTAACTATCGTGGAATTTGGCGATTATCAATGCCCGTTTTGCGGCCGCTTTTTTACTGACGTTGAGCCTAGGTTACGGGAGGATTATATCAAGACAGGCAAAGCGCGGATGGTTTATCGGGACTTCGCGTTCCTGGGTCCGGAATCGGTGGATGCCGCTATGGCTTCACAGTGCGCGGCCGAGCAGAAAGCATTTTGGAGTTTCCACGACGCCTTGTACGCCGCCGAGGTCAAAGATGGAGTGGAGCATAATGGCAATCTTAATGAGCAACTATTCAAAACCATCGCCTCCGGTTTAAAGCTGGACCGCGCCCTTTTTGACAACTGCCTATCTTCCAAGAAGTATTTTAAAGAAATTGAAAAAGATTATAACGATGGCATCGCGGCGGGCGTGAGGGGAACTCCGGCGACCTATGTTAATGGGAAGATGATTTCCGGGGCGGCCAGCTATGATTCTTTCAAGTCGGCGGTGGATGAGGCGTTGAAATCGGTTAAGTAGAGAATAATGGAAAAAATGCCGAAGAAAAGCGAAAAAGAGATAGAATTTCTGAAAAATCTTGAGGAGCGATTTGAAACGGCAAAACCGGTCAAAGAAGTTGCCGACAAACTCTCCGAAGCCGGGTTTGAAGTTTATCTGGTAGGCGGTTGCCTGCGCGATCTTTTGTTGGGAAAAATTCCGAAAGATTGGGATTTGACTACCAACGCCAAACCGGAAGAAATTTTGAAAGTTTTTCCCGATAGTGTTTATGAAAATCAGTTCGGTACGGTTGGAGTAAAAACCCGCTCGGATGATCCGGCGATGGCGCTGGTTGAAGTGACCACTTTCCGGAAAGAAGGGAAATACACCGACAAGCGGCATCCTGATGAAATTACTTTCGCCAAAACCGTTGAGGAGGATCTCTCCAGGCGCGATTTTACCATCAACGCGATGGCCTACTTGGTTCATCCGGATAAAAGGCGCGCTGAAGGACTGGTTGATCCATTTGGAGGAAAGGAAGATTTGCAGAATGGGGTAATTCGGGCGGTCGGAGAGCCGAAGGAGCGTTTTGAAGAAGACGCGCTTCGTTTAATGAGGGCGGTTCGCTTTGCCGGTCGGCTGGGTTTTACCGTGGAAGAAAAGACCGCCCAGGCAATCAAAGAAAAAGCGGGCTTGTTGGAATTTATCGCCAAAGAAAGAATCAGGGAGGAATTTTGCAAACTGGTGATGACCGACAACGCCGCTGAAGGAGTACGCCGTATGGAGGAGCTGGATCTTCTGCGTTTTGTGATGCCGGAATTACGGGAAGGTATCGGAATGGATCAGAACATGCATCATATTTACACTGTTTTTGATCACAATGTGAACGCGATGGATTATTCTGCTGATCAGAAATTTCCCTTGTATCTCCGTTTGGCCGCTCTGTTGCATGATGTCGGCAAACCGCGTTCTCGCGAATGGAAGGTAAAACCGGATGGCACCCGAATGAATAAGGGGCAAAAAGGCGAGTGGACTTTTTTACAACACCAATACATCGGTGAAAAAATGGTGATTCCGATGTTGGATCGGTTGAAGTTTTCCAAAAAAGAGATTGAAAAGATCGCGCTGTTGGTGCGTGAGCATATGTTTGCTTTTGACGCGGAGCTGGGGACGGCGCGAGGCGCCCGGCGTTTTGTGAATCGCGTCGGCCAGGAAAATATTGAGGATTTAATGAAGTTGCGGGAGTGTGACCGGATTGGTTCCGGAACGGAAGTGGCGGTGCCAATGCGGTTGCGTAAGTTCAAAGCGATGATTGAGATCGCCATGAAGGATCCGATTAGCGCCAAAACCTTGAAGATTAATGGAGGAGATGTGATGAAGTTGCTCAAAATTACTCCAGGACCGAAAGTCGGGGCGGTTTTGGCTGTTCTACTTGAGAAAGTTTTGGATAATCCCAAGCTGAATGAAAAAGCAAAGCTTTTATTATATTCGGAGAAGCTGGGAAAATTGAGTGATAAAGAATTGTTGGGGTTGAGAGAGAAGGCGAGGAAAGAAATTGAGGCGGAGCAAAAAAGAGTTGACGAAGGAGTGATGGCCCAGTATGGTGTTAAGGGTCCGATGGCGAGACCGAAAAAGTAGTTTGCGGGCTGTAGTATATCGGCAGTATGCACGCTTCGGGTGCGTGAGGGCTGGGTTCGATTCCCAGCAGCCCGACAAAAGAAAAAGAGGCCTTTGGGCCTCTTTTTCTTTTGCTGTCTGGGAATCGAACCCGCCTCGGCGGGTAAACCTGGCGAAAGGCAGGTTTTTTTGTTATCTTGTAGACGTTCTTTGAAAAGGAGAAGATCGATGAAAATTAAGGTTTATGACGACATTCATCTTTTGACTTTGCTTCACAGTATCAATGATTTGGAATTTGATCCGGAAGTTACTGAAGAAAACATGGAGGCGATCCTCGTTCGTTCCAAAGATCTGAAGAAAATGACCTTACCGAAGACCTTGGCGGCTATTGGCAGGGCCGGTTCGGGTGTGGATAACATTCCGCTTGACTGGTGTAGCCGAAATGGCGTGGCAGTTTTCAACGCCCCCGGAGGTAATTCCAACGCGGTGAAGGAAATAGTACTGGCGGCCCTGGTGATGTCGGCCCGGCCGATGCTTCAAGCGGCTAACGCGCTGACGAAAGACCCGAAGAATCCCGAAAAGCTGAAGAAGGAATTCAAAGGCCATGAGTTGGCGGAGAAAAACATTCTGATTTTGGGAATGGGCGCGATCGGTTCTCGTGTGGCCAATATGTGTTTAGCGCTGGATATGGCAGTTTATGCTCACGATCCTTTTGTGGATCAGCAAAAGTTTGATCCGCGGATAAAGTTTGTGGCGAATCTTGATGAAGCGGCGAAGTTGCATCTGAACTTCATCACCATTCACTCCGCGCTTACCGACCAAAACCGGAAAATGGTTAATAGAAAGTTTTTCCACGGTAGCGGAGTTGGGATTATCAATTTCGCCCGCGCGGAATTTGTTGACGAGCAGGATCTTCTGGATGATTTACAGACCGGCCGGGTCCGCGCTTATATTTCCGATTTTGTTCCCAAGGAGATTCCGATTGAAGAGTTTTTGAAAACCGGGCGCGCGATATTTTTCCCGCACCTCGGCGCTTCAACTTATGAAGCCGAAACTAAAGCAACGCAAATTGTTGGCGAAAGGGTGAATAACTTTTTCTACAACGGCATTTGCCAAGGGTCGGTGAATTTTCCGGATGTTCCCGGAATAGTAAAAAAAGATTGCGTTTATTTTCTGGTTGCCGGTTTTTACAAACCTGAATTGGTGAAAACGATTCACGCTTTGATGCGCGCCACCGGTCTGAACATTGATTCAATGGTCAGTCATGGTCGTGAAGGCACCGGCCTGTTTCTTACCCGTGTTGCCATCAAAGGGAAGTCGTCAGGCGAACGCTTAGTGAAAGCTTGCCGGGAAATCGGCGAGATTGAGGGTGTAACTAGGGTCAGGATTTGCGATCCGGAGTCGCGCTACTAAGATTTCTCTATTCCCTGCCTATCGGCGGGGAATTTTTATTGCAAAAAATTTTATTTCTTGTATGATATAGCTGGTTTCTTTAACAAGGAGAGAGCGGTGAAAATTCAGGCGGAATATATCTGGTTGGATGGCCAGGCGAAGAAAAAACAGCCGGGAAATTTTGATCAGATGGCGGAGTTGCGTTCAAAAACGCAAATTGTTGAAGTCAGCGATCCGAGAAGTGTAGATGTTAGCGAGCTACCGGTTTCGTATCTCAAGGAGTCAGTAGAGGATTGGGGTTTTGATGGTTCCAGCACCGAGCAGGCCTTGGGAGATGATAGCGATTGCGGTTTGAAGCCGGTCGCGGCGTACAAAGATCCGATTCGGGGCTACCCGAACATTTTGGTGATGTGCGAAGTGGTGATGCCGGATGGGCGACCGCATCGTAGCAATACCAGATGGAAGTTGGCGAGGGCCGCGAAGCGATATCAAGGGGAGCGTTCTTTGTTTGGCATTGAACAGGAATACACGCTTTTTGACAGGAATATGAAGCCTTTGGCTTGGTCAGTTTTGGGTGTTGAGCCGGCCGGTCAGGGTCGCTATTACTGCGGTGTCGGCGCTGACAGGATTTTCGGCCGGCAATTGATGGAGCGGCACACGAAAGCTTGTTTGGATGCCGGATTGAAAATTGGCGGAACAAACTGGGAAGTTATGCCCGGTCAGGCGGAGTTTCAAATCGGGCCTTTGTCCGCGCTTGAAGTTGCTGATCAGCTTTGGGTCGCGCGCTGGTTGATTCAGCGGATTGGCGAGGATCTGGGGATTGTTGTTTCATTTCATCCGAAGCCGATGGGTAAAGATGCGGATTGGAACGGAGCCGGCGCTCACACTAACTACAGCACCGCCGCGATGATGGCGAAGGAAACGGGCTGGGACGTGATTCAGAAAGCTTGTAAGAGTCTGAAGAGGCGTCATCATGAACACATTAAAGTTTATGGCGCGTGCAATGATCAGCGATTGAGTGGGAAGCATGAAACTTGCAGCATTAAGGAATTCCGCTGGGGTGTCAGCGACCGCGGCGCCTCAATCAGAATTCCGATGAGAACCGCCGAGAGGAAGTGTGGCTACATTGAAGATCGCCGTCCGGCGGCCAACATGGATCCGTATCTGGTCTGTCGGGCGATCCTAGAAACAGTTTGCGGTGAAGGGTTCAAGAAATAGAAAAATATTCCTCCGACGAAAGCCGGAGGTTTTTTATTTCTAAAACGGTTGTATAATGGAAAGATGAAATGGCTTAGTTGGATTACGCTAATTTTGGGGATCTGGCTGATTGTCTCACCATTTGTTTTGGGCTATTGGAGAGTAACATCAGCGCTTTGGGTTCAGATCACGGTCGGCGTGTTGCTGAGTTTGGTCGCTGTCTGGCAGATCGTTGATCGCGATGACGAAACAACTAACAGACAATAACTTTAAACATTTTCCTCCGAAGGAGGATCCGCCTCCGGCGGAAAATATAAAAATAAAATTAAGTAATGGCTAAAATAATTATTTACTCAACACCGACCTGTGTCTATTGCAAAATGGCAAAAGATTTTTTCACGAAAAATAATCTTGCTTATGAAGAGCATGATGTTGCCGCCGATATGAAGGCGCGCGAGGAGATGGTGCAGAAATCCGGCCAGCTTGGCGTTCCGGTGATTGATATTGATGGGAAAATTATCGTCGGCTTTGATGAGGACGAACTTCGATCCGCTTTAAACATTTAAACTTTAAACATTTTGTATGTACGATCTTGTAATTATCGGTGGCGGTCCTGGTGGCGTGGCCGCCGGAGTTTACGCGGCTCGCAAAAAAATCAAATGCGCGATTGTGGCGGGGGATTTTGGCGGCGCTTCTAAAGTTTCCGGCGATATTCAAAACTGGATCGGAACGCAATCCGTCTCCGGCTATGAATGGTCCAAAATGTTGGAGGAACATTTACGGGCCCAAAAAGGGATTGATGTCATCCAGCCGGACTTAGCGGAAAAGGTAGAAAAGATTGATGGCGGTTTCTTAGTGAAAACGAAAAAAGGAAAGTCGCTGGAGGCGAAAACTATTTTAGTTACTACCGGTAGCGCGAGGAAAAAACTGAACATTCCCGGAGAAAAGGAATTTGACGGCAAGGGGGTGGTTTATTGTTCAACCTGCGACGCGCCGATTTTTGACGGTAAGGTTGTCGCGGTGGTTGGCGGAGGCAATGCCGGGCTGGAAGCTGTTCTGGACGCTCTGCCGTATGCCTCTAAAATATATTTGTTGGATCACAATGAAGAGTTGAAGGGTGACGCGGTTACCCGGGAGAAGATCAAGGCCAGCCCTAAAGTAGAAATTATTTTAAAAACAGAACCCGTAGAAATCTTGGGCGATAAATTTGTCACCGGAATGAAATATAAAGACGGGGAAGGGGTAGTGAAAGAGTTAAAACTAGAGGGAGTTTTCGTGGAGATTGGTTCGTATCCGAACGTGGCCTTCGTGAAAGATCTGATTAAAACTAATGAATTTGGAGAAATAATTATTGATCACAAGACTCAGGCGACCTCTCTGCCGGGGATTTGGGCGGCTGGCGACGCCTCCGATGTTTTGTACAAGCAGAATAATATTTCCGCCGGCGACGCGATTAAAGCAGTATTGAATATCACGGATCATCTCAACAAGACCGAATCGCACCGGGAGTATTCAAAATAAATGGCGCCACAACAAAACTTAGTTAAATTCCAGTTGCAGTACGCGTCTGGAGAATTTCATCGATTTATCAATTTGGTCGTTGAATACAAGTGGTGGATTATTGCCGGTATCGTTTTGTTTCTTTTACTATTGCGATGGATGTGGCGCCGATAATTTCCGGAGGTGCGATTTGGTATACTGAACTCAATGAATAAAAAAATACTTATTGGGTTAGTGGGGGCCGCTATTTTATTAGTAGGCGGGTATCTGCTTGTCGGACCGGGAAAATCAGTAATTCCGTTGCCGGGTGTTGTGACACCTCCGGTGTCCGGGACTAAACCCGCGCCAGCGCCAACTACCGGTGGATTAGTTCAGGTAGCTATTAGAGGGTTCTCTTTCGTGGGTGCCAGCACTAAAGTGGTTCCGGGCACGACTGTTGTTTGGAAGAATTTTGATGATGCTCCGCACAGTGTTATCGGGGCTAATTTTCAAAGTAAGACCTTAAACAAAGGGGATTCTTATTCCTATAAGTTTACCCAAGAAGGCACTTATATTTATTATGACGGCCTTCATTATGAGACTAAGGGTGAAATCATTGTCCGGAACAGCAATTTCTAAAGTTTTCCCATTCGACATCCGAAAAAATAATTGCTAAACTTTTAGCAATTATTTTTTATGGTGAAGTTGTTTTATTTGGGGGCGGTGTTGGTGTTCGGCGCTATCGTAGTCGGCGTATCTTTAGATCGGGGTTTGTTGTTTTCGGAAAAATCCGGGCTGACGGCGGGATTCAAATTGGTGACGGAGATTCCGATCCCGACGCCTTCGAGGGTCGGGACTCCGACCGATAGCGTCGGAGTTAATCCCATTCAGGCGTCCAATCCCGCTCCAAAGCCGGAAATTAAGAAGGTTTTTGCTGTTGCTAAAGTCGCGCCACCACCCACTCCTACCCCGGCTCCAGCGCCGGTAATCGCCCCGGCAACTCATGTTTCGGTAGCGCCGGTTCCGGCGCCGCAGCCAGCCCCGACGCCCGTTGTTGCGCCAACTCCGTCTCCTATTCCCACGCCCATTCCCGAGCCCGATCCCGCCCCTGCCCCTCAACCAGCTCCTATCCCAGCGCCGGAGCCGACTCCGCCGCCCACACCGTCACCCTCTCCTTCGCCGGAGCCCGCTCCCTCTCCAGTTCCACCTCCGAGTCCCGCCCCTGAACCTATCCGAGTAGAAATCTATGCGATTCAGACCGGAACTACTGTTGGTGGAGCGGATGATGAATTCGTGAAGCTATATAATCCGACCAATTCAGAAATTGATTTAACAGGTTGGGCCTTGAAAAAGAAAACGAGCACGGGCAGTGATCCTACCAATTTAGTAAGCGCCTCCTTTTTTAAGGGAAAGATCGCCTCGCATGGATATTTTTTGATTGCTGGATCTAATTACCAATGGGTGGCAACCGCAGATTTAAGTTATTCCAATTCTTCAAACAATCTTGCTTACAAAAACAACTCAGCCATTCTCTATTTTTCCGATGGAAGCGTGATGGATGAGGTTTCGTGGTCCGAAATCCTAAAAGATACTATTTGGATTCGTCCTTAGGGCTTAGGGCAAGAATTATTGCTGCTGACCGCGGATAAGACTTTTTCGGTAACGACCTCGGTAATTTTACTGACTAAAGTGGGATTATTTTGAATTTCAGAGATTTCTTTTACAATCTCCCTGGTCCGCTGAACGGTTTTAATATCCGCAGTCGGTTCCACGGAATATTTTTGGATAATGCTCTCAATTGCTCCAAAGTTATTGTCCAATTCCTCAATCAAAATATCTCGCTGATATTTCGGAGTTGCATATAGGTTTTCTGCCGCTTTTTTGATTTCAACCGGAATAAAATTTTGATCGCTGATGTAGGCCAACCCTTGCTCTTTAATGGAGTCGGGGGCGAAGTAAAAAGCCGTGCCGGCGATTATGCCGGCGATTGCCAACAAAATGATAAGTCTGATTAATCCGAACATGTTTCCAGCATAGCATTTTCTTTATAAACCGATTTTGCTAAGATATTTTCTATGCTTTACAAAATTTTAGCGGGAATAGTGCTGGCGGCGGTGATAGGAGTCGGAGTATATTTAGTAGCGGTGGATGTGGCCGGTGAGTCTAAGGAAAATTTATCAGAAAATTCTATGGAAAATAATTTACCAAAATATGATTTCCCGAATGCCGTGATTGAAACCAATCTGGGGACGGTTGTAGTTAAGCTTTATCCGGAGGATGCCCCCAAGACAGTTGAGAATTTTAAAAAATTGGCCGGAGAGCAGTATTATAACGGCCTGACCTTTCATCGCGTGATTCCCGGTTTTATGGTTCAGGGTGGAGATCCCAATTGCACGCCAGAGCGAAGTAAAGGATCCTGCGGTTCCGGCGGCCCGGGGTATAAGTTTGCGGATGAGCTGAATCCGAATACTGCTTCAGCTAAGGATGGTTATAAGAAAGGTGTGTTGGCGATGGCTAATGCGGGGCCAAATACAAACGGCAGTCAGTTTTTTATAATGGTTGCCGATGTTCCATTGCCGCATAACTATACGATTTTTGGGAAGGTGATTTCCGGACAGGACATAGCTGATAAAATCAGCCTGGTCAAAACGGGAGCGGGTGATAGACCGACAGAGGCGGTGGTGATCAGAAAAATTACCGTTCAGTAATTTTTCAGTAGCTAGCGACTAGTAGTTAGTTATTAGCGAAAATGAAAACCCCGACCGAAGTCGGGGTTTTTGTTATTCTTTACGTTTCAGAGCTGATTTTACGGTTTTCGCGAAGCCCTGACGGACTTTTTCTTCGAGCTCTTCTAGCGTTCCCTCGTTCTCAATTTTCCAATCGGCGCGGGAGCCGATTTCCGGAACGTGTTTTTCCGTCAGCGAATTTCCCTGCTCCAAGAATTTTTCCCAGGTCAGATCTTTCTCGCCGGGTTTATCGCCACGTTTTCTGACTCGGTTAAAGCGAATTTTTGGGTCGGCGGTAACGTATAAAAGAATATTGTTTGTTTCCGCGCGCAGAGCAGTTTCATCGGGCAACATTCGGATACTGTCTATCACTCGAAGGGCTGGTTTTTCGGTTCGGACGGATTTCAGCATCCTCCGCATTGCATCGCCTTCGCCGCCGGTTGCTTCCAGAAATCCCACTAGTTTTGTGATGTTGTCGCGATTATCTATGATATCTAAATTATCCAGCATTTTTCTCAAGAAGACCGAAGTGCTGTATCGGGCGTAAGAATAGATTTCATTCTCGCGCGACACCTTGCAAATTGCTTTCCACATCTCTTCTTTGCCGGCGCCCTGCTCTCCCACTAGGCCGATTACCATCTTGCTCATTTAGCGATCCTCAAAAGTTCCGACAGAGATTTTACCACAAAATCCGGTCTTTTAGCAACTAATAACTTGCGGGTGTTGTAGCCGCCGGTAAAAGCGATTGAGATGATGCCGGCTAAGTTCGCGTCTACTACATCGGAGGCGGTGTCGCCTATGTAAAAAGCTTGCTGAGGAGGAATTTGGAATTTCTCCAGCATTTCCAGGAAAGCTATCCGTTTATTCTCTCGGCCGCCGATTAAAAAATCAAAATGTTCTCGGAGACGCATCTGTTCCACTCGTTTTTCAAACAGCGGTTGATTAAGAGCGCTTACAATGCCGGTGATGATTTTTTTATCGCGTAGCGCGCGAGCTACTTCAAGCGCGTCCGGGCGAAGTTTTGATTTGTTCCAGATCGGGTCTTCGGTGGCGCTGAATGCTTCTTTGAGCTCTTGATCGGTGACTTCAGCGGGCAGTCCTTGCGAGTGGTACCATTCTTTGTTAATCGGGGCGGCATTGCGGAATACTCTCAAGGACGGCGGCTTTAGTTTGTACTTTCTAAATACCGATGATGTTCTTGCATAGAGCACATCCATGTCATCAACTAATGTTCCGTTGAAATCAAACATCGCTAATCGACAATTCACTAATTATCCTTTCAGGGTTCTGGCTGTATAATAAACTAATGGTGGCAATTTTGCACAATATACGCAGTCTTCATAATGTCGGCTCTATTTTTCGCACGGCGGACGCGGCTGGAATTGAAAAGTTGTATTTGTGCGGAATTACTCCCACGCCTTTGGATAGATTCGGGGTAGTCCGACAGCAAGTAGGAAAAGTTTCTCTGGGGGCGGAAAAAACCGTGCCGTGGGAAAAGGCCGCTTCAACCAGCCGACTAATCGATAAGCTCAGAAAAGAAGGATATAAAATTTTTGCGCTGGAGCAATCTGCCAGATCGATCCCATATTCTAAATTCCCTAAACCCTATTCCCTAAACCCTAAAACCTGCCTACTCGTTGGCCATGAGGTGAAGGGGTTGCCGGCGGCAATTTTGAAAAAAGCTGATAGAATTCTAGAGATACCGATGGCGGGCGCGAAAGAATCACTGAACGTGGCAGTTGCTTTCGGAGTAGTAGTTTTCAGATTAACTAATGGCTAAAACCTTCTTTCTTTCACTATTAATATTTACGGCGGTGGCTCTATGGGCTCTGCTTTCTTGGATCGGTAAAGTGCCTTTGGAATCTTTGCGTAAAACAGAGATTATTCTTGGCGGGAAAACTTTTAAAGTAGACGTGGCGGAGAGTTTCTCTACTCGCGCATCAGGTCTCTCCGGGCGGGCGGTTTTAGGGGAAGATGAAGGGATGTTGTTCCTGTTCCCATTTTCGGGAATTTATAGCTTTTGGATGAGGGGAATGAATTTTCCTTTGGATATTATCTGGATCAGCGGCAATAAAGTGGTTGGCATAGCAGAGAATGTTCCGGTTTCATCCGGTTTGAATGTACCGACCTACTCGCCTCCGGGCCCGATTGATAAAGTAGTAGAATTAAATACAGGAACAGCCGCAAAAATAGGACTTAAAGTTGGGGGCAGCATTTCCATTAAATGACAATTATCTTAAAAAAGGGAGATAAGTTTTCGGAGAAATTTCGGGGGTTTTTGGAAAAGAATCGGATCAACAGCGGCTTTTTCTTCGGCTTGGGAGGTTTTCAGAAAGCAGAGATCGCTTTTTATGATTTGCGGACAAAAAAATATAATAAGAAAAAGTTCATCGGGCCGTTTGAGGTATTAAGTTTAATCGGGAATGTCGCGCAAAACGACGACGAAATCATGGTCCATGCCCATATTATTTTAGGAGATAAGAATTTCAAAACCTTTGGAGGCCATTTGGTTGATGGAGTGGTCGGTGGGACATTGGAGATCAACTTGAACGAGTCGGGTATGATGGAGCGGAGGTTTAATGACGAAACCGGGCTAAATCTGTTAAAATAAGAAAGTCGTTTTCCGCCGAAGGCGGATCCTCCTCCGGAGGAAAAAAATAAAAAACATATGGCAAAAATAGCAATTAATGGCTTTGGCAGAATCGGCAGATTATTTTTTCGTCAGGCATTCGGGCAGAAGGGCATAGATATCGTTGCCATCAATGATTTGGGCGATATTGATAACCTTGCCTATTTATTGAAATTTGATTCGGTTTACCGGACCTATGATAAAGAAGTTTCTTTTGATCGTGACGCCAGCGGCATCGGCGGTCATTTGATTGTTGGTGGGAAAAAGATTCAGGTTATTCAGGAAAAGGAGATGACGAAGCTTCCTTGGGGAGTAATGAAGGTAGACGTGGTAGTGGAGTCCACCGGCGCTTTTGAATCATTTGAGAAAGCGGCTCCGCACGTGACGGCGGCTGGCGCGAAGCGAGTAGTGATTTCCGCTCCGGCTAAAGATGAAGAGGGCGTGGCGGGAGGGAAAACTATTTTAATGGGCATCAACGAGGATCAGCTGGGTACTTGCCAGGTTTCTTCCAACGGATCCTGCACTACCAACGCGACCTCTCCGGTGGTTGCCGTCTTGAATGAAGCGCTTGGAATCCAAAAAGCGATGCTTTCCACCACCCACGCTTACACCGCCACTCAAAGTTTGACCGATGCTCCGACCAAAGGAAAAGATTTTCGCCGAGGTAGAGCGGCGGCGACTAATATCGTTCCGTCTTCCACCGGAGCGGCAGTTTCCGTAACTCGTGGCCTCCCGGAGCTTAAAGGAAAATTTGATGGCATCGCTTTGCGTGTGCCGGTTATCACGGGGTCTCTCGCCGATATCACAATGCTGATGAAGAAAAAAACCACCGTGGAAGAAGTGAACTCTATTTTGAAGGCCGCCTCTGAAGGCAAGCGCTGGAAGGGGATATTGGGTTATACCAAAGAGCAATTAGTTTCGTCGGATACTATCGGAATGCAATACGCCGCCCTGGTGGATTCGCAATATACAAAAGTAGTGGATGGAGATCTGGTGAAGGTGCTTTCCTGGTACGACAATGAGTGGGGATACGTGACTACGCTTGTTGATCACGTTAAAAAGGCGGCTGATTCAATATAAAAATGATAAAAAAAGTTTTAGCTTTATTTGTGGCGGGGGCGGCCCTAGCTTTGGTGGGTGGGGTGGGTATCAGATATGTTTTAGAAGATAGTCGTCAGCCAAAAGTGCCGGCTTTAGCGACTGCCTGCAATGCAAATTTTAAAGATGTTGTAGAGGAGCAAGCCACAGGGCCAAGCCGTTTGAAATTATCTGTCCCATTTGTTTGGGAACAACGACAACCTGACCCTGATTTTACATCTAGAGTTTTGGGTTTTACTTATAGCGGCGACCCGCGGAAAGATAATAATAAGTTAGATGCGAGGTTTATCATAAACACTAGCAAGGAATTTTTGGATGATCCCTTTGACTCCGATGGCGTTAAGGCAATTCTTAATGCGTTGGGTAAAATACACGACAAACGCTCACTGGCCGGAGTTGGAGACGAGGAATCACTAGAGATACCCATTGGTCCTATTGCCCAGATTATTCTTCCGGGCTCTTATGAATATTTGGAATCTTCCGATGGGGTATGGAGAGGTTACTACTACATCACCTTGTACGTGACGCAGGATGCCGACCGTCACGAACCTTATGCCCAGTTTATCTTGCTTAATAAAAATTCCATTGGCTCTCCGGTGTTATTTGGCAGGATGGACATAGAAACTTCGGAAAGATTATCGCTGGACCAGCGATTGGATAGTTATTTTAAAAATGACTCCCAGAAAGATCCGGATAATAAACTATACGCATTGATCAACAAAGATATCGGCGCGGCCAATCAGGCCATTCGAGATGGAAAGATTGTGAAGGAATTTACCTGCCAACTGGATAATTTCAAATCTGTGATTAAAAGTGTTAAGGTTACGCCAAAATAAGCTCTTCTAATGACGATTTACCTTGGTGGCGATCACGCCGGTCTGCAACTAAAAGACAAGATGAAGACTGTTTTGACGGAGTGGGGTTATGAAGTCAAAGACTTTGGGCCGCTGGAGTTCAATAACGATGATGATTATCCGGATTTCGTTAAGCCGGTAGCCGAAGCGGTGGCGAAAGACCCAGATAATAGCCGCGGTATTTTATTTGGCGGTTCCGGGCAGGGTGAGGCGATGGTGGCGAATCGTTATAAAAAAGTCCGGGCGACGGTTTTTTATGGCGGCCCGGAGGATATTGTCCAGCTTTCACGTGAGCATAATAATGCTAACGTGCTTTCTATCGGCGCGCGTTTTGTGGACGAAAAGGAAACTTTGAGAGTGGTTAAGATGTGGTTAGAGGCAAAGTTTCCGGCGGAAGAGCGGCATCAAAGAAGAATAGACAAATTTTAATTTCGCTGCTATAATTTCTCTCGGTTCATTTAGGGAGCAGTGAATGGGTTCTGACATTGTGATTTCTCCGGTTTCCGGACGATTGAAGTGCAAGAGTGTGGGTGCGATCGTGAAATGTGATGGAAAGATTTTGATGTTGGATCGTCGTAAGGGCGTGTTTGGCTGGGCCTGTCCGGCTGGCCACGTTGAGGATGGCGAATCTACTTGGAAGTGTATCCAGAGGGAATTGATGGAAGAAACCGGTATCAAGATTTATGCCGGAAGTTGTGTTTTGGAGGCAGATATTAACAACGCCTGCAAGAAGGGGGCATTTGCTCATCAGTGGGAGGTTCATGAAATTTCGGTTACGGACCCCACCGTGAAATTGATGGAGCCTGACAAACACAAGGGGATTGGCTGGTTTATCCCTGAAGAATTGCTTGCGCTTAGTTTGGAGCCAGTCTGGGGGGCGATTTTAGAGAGAGTCGGAGTTTTTAACTACACCAACCGAGATGACATGTAATCAAATTCAATCCGCCATAACCGGCGGATTTTTTATTTTCTGTCATTGCGAGGATCCTCAAGAGCCGCGGCAATCTTACAATAATACTATTTATAATCAGCTTTAATGTGAGATTGCTTCACTGCGTTCGCAATGACAATACTTCGCTTTGCTCGCAATGACGGTGATGTTAAAATTATTCAATGATGGTAATCCCCGGAGTAGAGGGCGCGGACGCGGAATCGGTTAAGCAGCAATATGAAAAAGTTAAGGATTTGAATCCGGATGGTTGGGTGCATCTGGACATTACCGACGGAAAATTTTCTCCGGCGGTAAATTGGGGTTCCCCCGAGGAGTTGCAAAAACTCATCAACTCATCAACTCATCAACTGAAGCTTGAGTTGCATCTGATGGTGGAAGACCCGGAAAAAGTTCTGGATGGCTGGCTCAAGACTGGATTGATTAAAAGAGTGATTGTTCATCTGGAGGCAATGTCTGATCCGGTATTTGTGATTCAAAAATGCAAGGAATATGAGGTTGAGCCAATGCTGGCGATCAAACCCGAAACCGAAGTGGAGCGACTTTTTGCCCACAAGGATGATTTTCGGGCTTTTCAGATATTGTCGGTTAAACCGGGTTGGCCAGGTCAGAAGTTTAATGAGGGTTCTTTGGCGAAAATAGAGTGGATTAAGGCAAAAATACCGAATGCTATAATAGAGATAGATGGGGGAGTCAACCCGGAGGTAGCAAGAAAATGCTACGACGCCGGTGCGGGCATCCTTGTTTCCACGTCTTACCTGCAAAAAAGCCAAGATCTAGGTAGAGCCTATCAGGAATTATCCGAAATATGATCTTAGATATTATAAAATCTTTAGCTACCGGTTTAGTTGTGGGTGTAATTTTTAGCGTTTTGAAATTGCCGATCCCAGCCCCGCCCGTAGTGGCCGGTATTGCCGGCATCGTTGGGATATTTCTGGGTTATGTGTTGGTCCAGAATTTTACAAAATAATGATAGAGCCACTACATGAGAAGAAGTTAAAATTTTTGGAGGAGAAAGCCAATCAGATCCGTGAGGATCTAATTGAGACTCTTCTTGAAGCGGGATCGGGTCATTCCGCCGGTCCTTTGGGTATGGCCGATATTTTTACCGCTCTCTATTTCCACGTGATGAATTATGATCCGAAAAAACCGGATTGGCCGGAACGGGATCGATTAGTGCTGTCCAACGGGCACATCTGTCCGATTCGTTATGTAACGATGGCGCATGCGGGATTCTTTCCGATTGCAGAGCTAAAGACTTTACGCAAGATGAATTCCCGCCTGCAAGGGCATCCGCATCGCACCGCTCTGCCCGGTTCAGAAACCACCTCCGGTCCTTTGGGTTCCGGACTTTCGCAAGCGGTGGGCATGGCTTTGGCGGCCCGGATGGATAAAAAACGCCATCGGGTTTACTGTGCCACCTCTGATGGCGAACACGATGCCGGAAATACTTGGGAAGCGATTTTATTCGCGGGGAAGGAGCGGCTTAGTAATCTCACTGTGATAGTAGACCGCAACAATATTCAGATTGATGGGGTAACCGAGAGAATCATGCCGCTGGAGCCCCTGAAAGATAAATACCAGGCCTTTAACTGGCACGTTCTGGAGGTGGATGGTCATAACATTGAACAGTTTGTGGACGCAGTTAGTGAGGCTAAGGCGATTTATGAAAAGCCGACGGTGATCATCGCTCACACGATTCCGGGAAAGGGCGTGAGTTTTATGGAAAACGATTATCTCTGGCATGGGAAGCCGCCGAATAAAGAAGAGGCGTCGCGGGCTTTGGCAGAATTAAGGACGCTGGGTGGTAAGATAAGGTCGGAGCATCAATAAAAATTAAAATAAATTAAAATTATGGATAACAATATTCAAATGCCGGGTAGCAGTTCTAATAAATCACAATGGTCGCATAAGTTGCATGTCGCCGCTGAATGGAAAGCAAAAATTTTGTCGGTTTTGTCTGGCATCTTCTTGGTTTTGGCTTGGGTGTCTACTTTCCGGGGCACGGCCTTCGGTTTGATCGCGCCTCATTGGTATTGGAGCGCTCTGATTTTCGGAGTGCTGGCCTTATGTTCAAAAGTTATTTGGACGGCGTGTGACGACAAATGTTAGAGAGCAGATTTTAATTCATGATTAATCCCGGCGCAAAATTAAATCCAAAAGTTCTCGACGTTGACGTTGAGATGAGAGGTATCCGCGAAGGATATGGCGAGGGTTTGGTTTTAGCCGGAGAGAAAGATAAAAATATCGTGGTGCTTTGCGCGGACCTGACGGAATCCACCCGCTCGCAGGCGTTCGCGGAAAAGTTTCCCGATCGTTTCGTGCAGATTGGTGTGGCGGAGCAAAATTTGGCCGCTGTGGCCGCCGGTCTTGGTGTTTCGGGAAAAACGGCTTTTATTTCCTCTTACGCCACATTCTCTCCCGGCCGTAATTGGGAGCAGATCCGAACTACTATTTGCTACAACGATTCCAACGTAAAAATCGCCGGGCATCATGCCGGTTTAATGACCGGACCGGACGGCGCTACCCATCAGGCAACTGAAGACGTTGCCATTATGAGGGCGTTGCCGAAAATGACAGTGTTTGTGCCGTGCGACGCGATTGAAGCTAAAAAAGCGACGATGGCCGCGGCGAAAATCTGGGGGCCGGTCTATATCCGGTTTGCCAGAGAGAAATCCCCGGTGGTTACCACCGAATCCTCGCCCTACACTCCGGGGAAGGCAGAAGTTTTGTGGGAATCAAAAAAGCCACAAGTTTTAATTGCCGCCTGCGGAGTTTTGGTCCGCAACGCGCTCCTGGCCGCTAAAGAGTTAGAAACCGAAGGCATCGGCTCCGTAGTATTAAATGTTCACACCATCAAGCCGATTGATGATAAAAAGATTGTTGAATTTTCAAAAAAATGCGGCGCGGTAGTTTCGGTAGAGGAGCATCAGGTGCATGGAGGATTGGGTAGCGCCGTCGCGGAAGTATTGGCTAAGGGAGCGCCGGCGCCGATGGAATTTATCGGAATGCAGAATACTTTTGGGGAATCCGGTCCGCCGTGGGATTTGGTGAAAAAATATGGGATGGATGTGAAAGATATTAAATCAGCGGCCAAAAAAGCCATCCGGAGGAAATAGTTTGTGAGTTTGTAAAGTTTGGGAAGCGAGTTAGAATGACACCAGTATATTAAAGGGTTAATCCTTGAGATTACTGGCGCTGTTTTTTATTTCGTTGGCGTTCTGCGGTTGTTCTAAAAAGTCGGTGACGGTAACCGTGACGACTAATGACCAGAAGGTTGAGGTAGTGGCGCCGGTAGCGCAGCGGGTTTGTATTGAAAAGATTGCTTGCTACACCGATACGAATTTTAATTCCGAGTTTTCTGATGAAGGATTTGTCGCTAAGATAAATTACGCGGTAAAATCCCTCTCTTCTTCAAAACTTCAAAAGGCCGGGTTTATTGTTGAAGAGGATGCCAGCGCGGGCACCTCAAACTGGTATTTGGATATCGCCTGCGCTTGCGCTCCTAACGGGCTCGGCTATAAATTAATCGTGCGGATCCGTGGCTATCCGCACACTTTTTCTAAGAATGAGGCGCCCCGTCTTTTTGAGGTCACGTTGGAAAAGGAAATGAATCAGCCAACCAAGGCGGCCGCCAAACAAGCGGCCAGTGAGATCGGCGATGAATTCCTGAAGTTTTTTGTTGAACAAACCAAACCCCGCTGACGCGGGGATTTTTTTATTTCTTGGATTCTCTATGTTAAAATAATGTTATGAAATTAAAATTGAATCACGACCGACCGAAGTACGATTTGGTCTGCATCGGCGACTGCACCATTGACGCGTTTATCAAACTTAAAGAGGCGTATGTTTATTGTGATATTCATAAAGAAAACTGCCAGCTCTGCATGCCGTTCGCGACCAAGATTCCTTATGAATCATTGGAAGTTATTGCCGCGGTAGGAAATTCTTCCAATGTGGCGGTTGGAGCGGCAAGGATGGGATTTAAAACAGCGATCATTACCGCGGTTGGCGGAGACCGCCATGGCATAGATATCCTTGATGTATATCGCAAGGAGGGCGTGAGCACCGAGTTTGTGAAAGTAAACAAAACCAAACCGACGAATTATCATTTCGTGTTGAATTATAAAGCCGAGCGGACAATTTTGATAAAACACAATGAGTACGAATATTTTGATCCAAAAGCCATTGATAAATCCACCAAGTGGATTTATTTTTCCTCCATGGCCGAAAATACGCTTCCCTTTCATGATAGGATCGCGCGATATTTGAAAAAACACCCGGAGATAAAACTGGGCTTCAACCCTGGTACTTTCCAGCTTCGTTATGGCATAAACCGGATGAAAGATATCTATCGCCGCACTCATGTGTTGTTTGTGAATCGTGAAGAAGCCGCTTTTGTACTTGGCAAGAAGAAGTTGGACGTCGGCCCGCTTTTTGACGGTTTGCACAAACTTGGCCCGAAGATTGTAGTAATTACCGATGGCCCGAAGGGAGCTTATGCCTCTGACGGCATCAATCGCTACTTTATGCCAATCTATCCGGACCCACGGCCGCCGATTTCCAGGACCGGCGCTGGAGACGCGTTTTCCACCGGATTTCTTTGCGCGATTATGTACGGCCTGACTGTCTATGACGCTTTGCGTTGGGCGCCGATAGAATCAATGAATGTGGTGCAACATTTTGGGGCGCAGACCGGCCTTTTTAACAAAGCCCAGCTTCTCAAAGCATTGCGGGCGGCTCCTAAAAATTATCGGCCGAAACTTATTTAACGGGATGAGGACTTTGCGTGAGGTTTTAAAAGATGCTGATCAAAAAGGAGTAGCCATCGGCCATTTTAATATTTCCGAATTAGGGGCGCTGAAGGCGGTGGCGGAGGTAGCCAAAGAGCTGAAAGTGCCGGTTATTATTGGCACTTCCGAGGGTGAGCGGGAGTTTTTGGATTTGCACGACGCCGTCGCTTTAGTCAGAGATCTGCGGGAGAACCATCGGCAGGAAATTTATCTGAACGCGGATCATACAAAATCTTTTGAAAAAATTAAAGAAGCGGTGGATGCCGGGTATGACGCTGTTTTGTTTGATGGCGCCGCGCTCCCGATGGATGAAAATATCAGAGTCACCCAGGCCGTTGTTCAATATGTTAAAACCGTCAATCGGGAAATTCTGGTTGAAGGTGAGATCGGCAATATCGGTAGCGGTTCAACGATCCGGAAAGCTTTACCTCAAGGAGCGGCGATTAAACCGGCCGATCTTACTAAGCCGGAGGAAGCTAAAAAGTTTGTGCAAGCGACGGGTGTTGATTTACTGGCGCCTGCAGTTGGAAACATTCACGGAATGTTTGCTAATGCTCCGGAGCCGGCCCTGGATATTGAACGCATTTGGGCGATTAAAGAAGCGGTGAAAATTCCATTGGTTTTGCATGGTGGCTCCGGCAATACTGACGCGGACTTCGCCAACGCGATTCACGCGGGCGTCCGGATTATTCATATCAGCACCGAGTTGCGTCTCGCCTGGCGGAAAGGCATGGAGGAATCTTTAAAGAAAAAACCCGACGAGGTAGCCCCATATAAGTTGATGGAAGGATCAATTGACGAGATGAAAGAAGTTTTGCGGCGGCGGTTAAAGCTTTTCAGCAAGTTGCCATAGCATCTTTACGCTACCCATATTTTTCGTTATTGTTTAGCTAGTTTCTTGAAGGAGTTGGCCTTGACCCGTTCCATTAATGAACGATTAGCAAGCAAAGAATTTTTGGTCAGTGTGCAGATCGATCCTCCGAAGCCTGATCAGTTTGATGACTTCCGCAAGACTATTAATGTCTTGGCAGATATCGGCGTTGATCTGGTGGATGTTAATTCCAGCCGTCGGCTTTGTCATGACTCTTTGTTGTTGGCCGCCTATTTGAAAAATCTTGGCTTGGAAGTCATCCCTCATATCACGACTCGGGATAGCACAATTAACGGGCTGTTGAGTCAGATGGCGGCCGCGAATCAGTTACAAAAAATAAAAAACTTTTTGGTGATTACCGGTGATGCTTATCCGGTTGGGTCGACTTTAGCTAATTCTCCGGGAGTTTTTGAATGTGATTCCGTCGGTCTGATCGGTATAGCGGCGGAAAAGTTAAAGCTTACTGCTGGTTTGGATCTGACTTTGATCGCGGCGGTCAATCAGAACAATCCTGATTTAGAAGCAGAGAAGCTCCGCTTGAAGCAGAAAATCGTGGCCGGTGCCGGAATGTTTATGAGCCAGCCGGTTTTCAATGAGGATCAGTTGGATGAGCTTCTGGATTTCTATAGCTATCACACCTCTTTGCCTTTACTGGTCGGAGTTTGGCCGCTAGTGGATAGTAAGACTTTGCGCGCCATTGAAGATGGAAAAGTTTCAGGCGTGGTGATCCCCCAATCTGTATCGGCTGAAAGTAAGAAGTTGTGCAAGGATGCCGAAGTTCTACGCAGTTGGGGATTGGCGAAAGCTCTGCAATTAGTTCAGGCGGCCAAGGATAGAATGGCAGACGGAGTTTATATCGTAGCCCCTTCCCGTCAGCCCCTGCAGATCTTGGATTTTTTGAAGGCAGTTTTGGCAATGCGGTCCTAAAGGATCGCTCGGCTATTTCCTCTTCTCGCAACCCGCTCCGGTTAGATAAAGCCAATTCATTCCAGTCTATTTTTGGGATAAATTGAACGGGTCCCCGTTCCTCCCCCGCACTGCGGGGGATTTTTCGTCCCATTCAATTTCTAACCAAAAATACTCCTTCCATTCATTGTTTTATTGCCAACCTGCGCTTATGGTTGCTACGAAGAATAAATAGCCTCGCTTAAGTTGTGGAAGAGAAAATCTTTTCGCTTAGGTTTTTATTTAATAAACTGATATATTGAAACGGCTTTATGAAAGATATAAAAATATCCCAGGCAACCTTAGAAGACCGTCCGCAGCTAGTAAAGTTTTTTAAGCATTACCAAGACCAGGAATTAATTGAAAACCGGTTGAATTTTCATGCGGCCAACAAATCCACGATTATAGCAAAGGACCAAGATAAGCTTGTGGGCATTATTCAATGGTTAGTTAAAGAAGATCCGCGAGCCGGCGTTGCGGAACTCGAAGAATTATTTGTTCTTGAAGAATATCGGGGTATTGGTGTCGGAGCGGAATTGATTAAGCATGTACTGAGAATTATTAAAGATTATTTTGAGGAAAGAAATATCAAGCCGCGAAAGGTTTATTTGTTTGTTGCTAAAGAAAATGTTGCCGCGCAAAAGCTTTACGAAAAGTTTGGATTTAAATATCTGGCCATGATGCCTAATATATTTTCTGACGACAGAATGGAGTTTGTTTATTGTTTAGATTTGTAATCATGTCTAGAGCTCAGATAATCAAAAATTGCAAAGCATTACTTTTAGCTTACAAAAATGGCCTACTTGGTCAGACTAATATGCCCGAAGATTCTAATCCGGGATTGAATAATATAAATATAGAATCTCGCTTGGCTTATTTTACTTTGCCGATGAGCCTTAATTATCAACGTGATAGCTATAAATTGTGGCAAGCTGCCCTAAAAACATTCAATGATCCGGAAACAAAATTCGTTTTTGATGTAAGCGTTGTTTGTCAAAGATCAGAGTCACAATTGAGGTCAGCTCTTTTAAAACATAAGTTGGCGCTCCAGCCCAATAAGCACATCAACACTTGGCTATCTATTTCCCATACGATTAATAGTCAATGGGGTTCATTCCAAAAATTTATTAATTCGGTTGATGGGGATTTTTTGTCGCTTAAACAGACAGTGCAAGGTGATAACAAAAAAGGATTCCCATATCTTTCCGGACCAAAAATATTTAATTATTGGTCTTTTATTTTGATTACTTATGGTGAGGTAAAATTAAAAAATAGAGACCAGATTGATATTGCTCCGGATACCCATATAACCCAATGCTCGGTTAAGCTGAAGATCATTACGCCAAAAGAGGCGGAGCAGTTGTCCAAGGAAGAAATATCCAAGAAATGGCGGATTCTGCTTTCCGGAAGCGGCATCAATCCTATTGATATGCACCCACCGTTTTGGTTTTGGAGTAGGAATGGATTCATTTATTCGCTATAATTTGCCCATGATGGCTTTTATTGATGAGTCAGGAGATCACAATCTTGATATTAAAAAGGCAGATAATAACTACAATGTTTTCGTTTTGGGAACTGTCTTAATAGAAAAGACAGAATATCCAAAGATTGATGCCGAGTTCAAGGCGTTTAAAAAATCATTTTTTGGTGATGAAAACTTTATTATTCACACCGCAGAACTTATTAGGCCTATGCATAAAGATTCAGATCCGCGAAACAAGGTTATGCTTAATAAAGATAAGCGCAGCGAGTTTTATGAATTCATGTCTACTTGGTTGACGACAGCTAATTTCCGAGCATCATTTGCGGTTATCAAAAAAACCGAGTTGACTGGTCAATATATTACCCCGGTTAATCCTTATGATTTTTGCTTCGAGAATTTACTTAACCGAATAATGTATTACTCAAAAAGTTCTGCTATAGAAATTTATCCAGAGTGTCGTGATAGCAATTTAGATAAAAGATTGACAGCAGATTTTAAAAAATATTTTGAAGTAGGAATAGCTTTTTATAAAGCGAAACTTATTCAGGAAAGGGTTCGTTGTTTTGAACTTAAGAAAAAAGAAGAAAATCTTACAGGGCTACAAATTGCTGATTTGCTAGTTAGTCCTGTGGGGAGACATTTTTTAGGAAAAAATCCCAGAGTCAAAGGAAATGAAATTCCTTATAGTGTTGTTTCTAAAAAGCTAGCTGGCTATTTAGCTCTGACCGTATTTCCCTCTTAAAATGAGAGAGCGCCCCGCGAATGGCGGTGCGCTCTCTACACAGTCAATATAGCCATAATTGCATTAAAAATCAAGAGTTATACACAGATGAGAAAATACAAAATCTTTGTATTTGTGCACATCTTGTCAAAGTTAATCTAATGGAGTAGTATATATTCCAATGGAATTACCGGTTCAAAAAAGAGAAATTTTCGGAAAAGCGACCAACGCTCTGCGAAAGGCTGGTTTGATTCCGGCTGAACTTTACGGACGTGGTGTAGCGAATGTCCACTTAGCTATCCCGGCCAAAGAATTGCGCCGTGTTTTGAAGCAATCCGGTGAAAACACCATGGTCAACGTGGTGATTGACGGCAAAACGCATCCGGTAATGATTCATGATCTTGCTCTTGATCCGGTTACCGACGAAGTGGTCAATGTGGATCTTTATCAGGTTCGGTTGGATGAGAAAATAAAAGTCCGGGTGCCGGTGGAATTTATCGGTGAATCCCAAGCTATTAAAGAAAAGAACGGTCTTTTGGTTAAGGCCATGCAAGAACTGGAAATTGAGGCCCTGCCGACCAATATTCCACGATCTGTTTCCGCCGACATCTCCAAGATCGCTGATATCGGACAGAGTGTTTATGTAAAAGATTTGGTATTGGCAGATGGTGTTAGGGCAGTAGTGGATGGCGAATCAGTAGTTGCTACCGTGACCGCTAAGATGACCGAGGAGCAGGAAGCGGCGTTGTCTGCTGAAGTGAAGCCGGAAGATGTGAAAGTTGAGACAGAAGAGAAGAAGGAAGTCCGCGATGCTGCCAAAGCCGCCACTGCTGAGCCCGCTGCCGGCTCTCCAGCCGCAGGAGGCAAGCCAGCTGCAGAAAAGAAATAGATGAGTCAAAGACGAAAGCCCCGGAAGGGGCTTTCGTCGTATATAATATGAATATGAGGTTTGTATCTGTTTTTCTGCTCGCTTTAATACTTAATACTAGCTACTTACTACCGGCCACCGTCCCGGTGGCTTCTGCTCAATCTTCCTCGGAAAGGGAGGCCTTAGAGCGTCAGCTAACGGAGCTGGAAGCTCAAATCGCCCAACATGAGGCGACGGTTAATGTGTATAAGAAGCAAGGCACCACTCTGAAGGGGGAAGTTAATTCTTTGAATTCTAAGATTAGTAAATTAAATTTGCAGATTAAGGCGATCACTTTGAATCTGTCTAAGTTGGACAAAGAAATCTCCGCCAATAAAACTGAAATTGTTCTTGCGGAGGATCGGCTGATTACTAACAAGAGCGCCTTAGCGAAATTAATCCGACGCTTGAATGAAGATGAGAATTCCGGATTAGTTGAAGTGATGTTGAAGAATCCGCGGCTTTCCGATTTTTTCGGCAACTTAAATAATATTTTAGCGATTAAAGATTCGTTGTCAGTGACGGTGGCAAAAGTTACCGAGCTACGGGGCGAGTTGCTAGATCAGAAGGAGGCGTTGGCTAACAAGCGGAGTGAGGCGGCCGCTCTGAAGGCCTATCAAGATTCACAAAAGCTGGCAGTTAGTAAAACCAAACAAGAGAAAGACACTCTGCTGACACAGACAAAGGGCCAGGAGTCTAAGTTCCAGGCGTTGTTGCTGGAAACTAGGAAATCGGCGGCGCAAATCCGGAGTCGGATCTTTGAATTTTTAGGCGGCGGGGAAATGAGTTTTGATGAGGCGTATCAGTTCGCAAAGTTTGCCGAACAGGCGACCGGGATTCGGGCGGCGTTTATTCTGGCGATTTTGGATCGTGAATCCGCGCTCGGACAGAATGTCGGAAAGTGTAGTTATAAAACAGCAATGCATCCTACTCGGGACGTCCCTTCATTTTTAGCGTTAACTGCTTCATTGAGTATTAATCCGGATACGATTACAGTTTCTTGCGCCAACCGTGATGGCGCTTATGGCGGAGCAATGGGGCCGTCGCAATTCATCCCTTCTACTTGGAAGCTTTATAAAGATCGCGTCGCCGAGATTACCGGACACAATCCCGCTTCGCCTTGGAATAACGGCGATGCTTTCGTCGGCACGGCTTTATATTTGAAAGATGCCATCAAAGGTTGTGAAAGTATTTACTCCAAGCAGGTTGATCGGGAGCGTTGCGCAGCGGCGAAATATTATGCCGGCGGACGATGGAGGAGTCATTTATGGGGATATGGCGATCGGGTAGCGACTAAGGCTCAGCAGTTCCAGGCCGACATTGATGTTCTGAACAGTTAGTGCTATTTTATAGTCAGCTCCCTTAAATTCACAGGAGGTCAGATGCAGACTTTCAGATTTCGGATTCAGGTCGAAGGATTTTCTTGGGATGATATTGAACTGCAAGCGCCGAGCTTGTTGATGGCGCGGTTGTTGCTGACGGAACGGCTCAAGGAAGAGCTTCCCGAGGATAAGAAAAGTTGGGCGGATTATCTCGCCATGCGAGCCACCTTCACCGAGTATGCTTCCAACAATGGATAACGCTAAAGTAGTTGGCGTGGCAGTGTCGCAGGGAGCGCCGAGGGCGCTATTGCGGCGAGAGGTGCCGGGGGAGCAGGATATTTGGTGCGCTGGTTGTTCGGGTTATCTTCGGATTCGCAATGGCGATCTGACTTTCCTTGGTTACACCAGGTTTATGGACGATGGAGATTACGGCGAATATGAGGCGGGATGCGGCCATTGTAAGAAACAAATCCGCTTTGAAACCCAGACAGAATTTCCATTTGCCGATCTTTGTAAAATGATCTGGTGTCTAGGATGCCAGCATTATTTTCAAATTCGGGAGAGCAATCAAGCGTTGAAGCAGTTCATCCGAGACGCGAAAGCAAAGAATCCCTGGTGGTCGTTTCTCGCGCCTATGTGGTTCGCCAAACCTTCGGCGATTCTGAAAACCAGCTGTACTTATTGCGGCGCGCCGTCTGATTTTGACCTACTGAATAATCCTCACAGTGATGAATTTAAAAGGTTGGTCGCTGATGAAGCCGACGTCTGAAGTCGGCTCTCCGACCGCTAGCGTCGGAGCTAACGACAACAGGTGCTTATGGCGCCTGTTTTTATTTTGTGGTATTTTTTCAGCAGAACATTGAGGAAGCAAAGGTGAAAAAGATTTTCGTGGCGGCAATGGTAGTTTGCGCGGTTCTCTTATACGGATGCAAAGAGGAAGTCAAAGAGGCGGCTACTATGACCGTAATCGGGGAGGTCCTGCGCTCTAGCTTGAAACAGAAAGCCCTAACGCTTCAACCGGTAACCACTTTGGTTGTAAGAGATGATGAGGGGATGAACCACTATTTATCGTTGAATGGCGAACGCAAGGATTTGTTGGAGGCAAAAAAGATTTCCGTCACTTTTTCTAAGGAAGAATTTTCCGCGCATACCGAAGAGACTGTGATTGAAGAGCGTCCGGACGGAAGCAGGGCGGCGGTGACGAAAAAGATTAACTGGCTGACAATTACCGAGTACAAAGTTTTAGAATCCAAACTGAAGGAAGATGAATATCCGAAGTAATCAAACAGGCGCCATAGGCGCCTGTTTTTTATTTAACCCTGCTTATTAATTTTCTTTAATATCGCGTCAAAATTACCATCAAGGACTTCCTCTACGTTATGTATTTTGACCCCGAAGCGGTGGTCGGTGATACGGTCGTCGGGGAAGTTGTAGGTGCGGATTTTCTCGGAACGATCGGCAGTGCCAACCTGGGCGCGGCGGGCGGAGGTAACGTCGCCGAATTCTTTTTCTCGTTGCATGGCGTAGAGTCTAGCGCGGAGCATCTCCATCGCTTTCTCGCGATTGGAACGCTGGTCGCGTTCCTCTCGGCAGGAAACCACGATACCGCTTGGTTTGTGCAAAATTCTCACGGCGGATTCTATTTTATTTACGTTTTGTCCGCCCGGACCGCCGGCGCGGGAGAAAGTTACTTCCAGGTCATCCGGATGGATGTTTACTTCTTTTGGCTCAACCACCGGAAGAATCGCCACCGTGGCGGTGGAGGTGTGAACACGGCCGGATTTTTCCGTGGCCGGTACGCGTTGAACCCGATGAGTGCCGGATTCATTTTTAAAAGCTTCATAGCAACCCTCGCCATCTACCCGGCCGATAAAAGTCTTGTAGCCGCCGATGGTTCCCGGGGAAGTGTCGGAAATGGAAAACCCCCAGCCCTTTTTCAAGGAATACTTTTGGTACATCCGTACCAGATCTCCGGCAAAGATGGAGGCCTCGTCGCCCCCCGCCCCCGCCCGGACTTCTAAGATGATTTTGTTGGCTGTCATATATTTGACAATACTATATCGTAATTCTATTATCTGTCTAGTTTTCTTGAGGAGGCAGAGATGGATCTATTCCGTCGTTCTTCGCAGAGTCTTAAAGCAGCACTTACCAAAGATCTTCTGGAAGAGGTTAGGATTTTGTCGGAGTGCAGGAGAGATCCTCGTGAAGATAGCAGTGTTGATATTATAGAGAGGTGCTATGAACTACGCGGTCGTAAGATTTCTGACCCTGATGATCTTTTAGAGGCGGTACAGATGTTGGAAGACGTGTCCGCAGAGCTGTTGGCATCTAACCCAACTATGCGCGACGTGATTTTGTACACCTCTTTTGAAATCCGAGATCATCATCTAGAGGTAAGACTACCTCCAGCGCCCGCCTAAAACCAAAACCGCCTAGCTAAGCTAGGCGGTTTTTCTATTTAACTTCCTTCTTTTTGACCCGGGGCTTTTTAGCAGCTTTTGGAGCCTTCTCAGCTTTCGCGCGGCGGGCGCGGAAGCGTTCAACCTTGCCGGCGGTGTCAATCATGTTCTGTTTGCCTGTATAGAATGGGTGGCAGTTGAAGCAGATTTCAACGTTAAGTTCCGGTTTGGTAGAACCGGTGGTGAATTCTTTGCCGCAGACGCACTTAACCTTGGCCTTGTCGTAATATTGTGGGTGAATGGCTGTTTTCATATCAATGAGGAGTATTATATATCAGAACGAATTCATTGGCAAGTTGTTGTCCCCTGTTTACAAAATCCTAAATCCTAAGCGCTAAATTCTAAACAATATTTAAATACGAAATTAAAATTTCAAACATTAGAATTTTGAATTTATTTAGAGCTTAGAAATTAGTATTTAGAACTTACGCGCAAAGTTCCGGTGCTTTGACTTTCGCGCGCCCAAAGTGTATATTGGAAAGCAGTTATTTCCCACTAAGGAAGTGTGATGCGTTATCTGATTCCACCCCTGATCATGTGTTTTGCTTTTGTTGGTAGCGGTTGCACGACGACCAGAACGGAGTCGATAAGGACCGGACTGTTCAGCAATGACGCCGAAAAGATGATGGAGGCTTTTGATTTGATCGTTCAGGGTAAGACCACGAAAGAAGAACTCGAACAGATCGGTTTTATTTACGATTCCCCGAACGTGAAAGTTCTACCGGGAGCGGAAGGAATGCGGGCGATTTTCGGTGAACAGTGCTTTGATACCGCGATGCGAGACAAAAACAATGTCGAGCCGTTGCTGGAGGAATTGAGCCATTATGAAATGATCATCTTTCCCCTAAAGGAAGTGATCGAAAAGGAAGATCGATTCTATTTCTCCACGCAAGACACCTTCACTGTCGGCAGAGACGACGAGCTGGTCTTTGTTCTAAAAGATGGCAAGGTCCTCTACAAAGCTCCAAGGCTCCAAAAGATTGACAAGCACGACTCCGAGCACGCTTTTGCTGAAGGTCTGTTCAAGTTGGTTGAAAAGTTCGGAGGAGTTGCGGGTAAGCTTTACGACCTGCTGAAGAAGCTGTCCATCGGCAAATAATACAACTAAACAATATTTAAACAACGCCCCCCGAGAAATCGGGGTCTTTTTTTGTTGTAAGTTATTAGTCAGAAGTTATAGGTTTCGGGGGGTTGACTCGTTTGGGGCGGTTCGTATACAATAGTCTTTACCTGATTAGTGAACAGTAAAAGGAGAAAAGTTTGTTAGAGCATCCGCCCTACTCGATATCACGAGATGTCGCGTGAGGCGGGTGTTTTATTCAGTTCATTGTTGGATTGAGAAAACATTGCGGCCTTGATAAGTGAATAACTTTCTAAGAAAACTTCCAATTATTTTTTTAGAAGGTACAACCAAGAATCAAATAGAAGAGTCCAAAATTTTGTAGTTGTCCCAATTTATGAGTAGCAAGCAGCAAGTAGAGAGTAATAAGGTTTTCCTTACGACTAGCTACTTACTTCTAACTACTTTTTTAAGAGGATTTGATCCTGGTCCAGGATGAACGCTGGCGGCGTGGATAAGGCATGCAAGTCGAACGGTTTATTTTCTAAATAAGATGAGATTACATCAAGTCAAGTAAGGGAAGTGAATAGTGGCGAACGGGTTAGTAACACCTTGGTACATACCTCAAAGTCAGAGATAGCTCATCGAAAGGTGAGGTAATATCTGATGGTCTCGCAAGAGTAAAGTCGCAAGACGCTTTGAGATCGGCCTAGGTCCGATCAGCTAGTTGGTGAGGTAATGGCTCACCAAGGCTATGACCGGTAGGGGGGCTGAGAGGCTGATCCCCAACGAGGAAACTGAGACACGGTTCCTACTCCTACGGGAGGCAGCAGTCGAGAATATTCGACAATGGGCGAAAGCCTGATC